>Ga0326597_10010438_pt1 | contig 12370 bp, 12 predicted proteins | sample RVTome_12_FD_203789 | JGI IMG/M metagenome (GOLD analysis project Ga0326597, IMG submission 203789) | Soil microbial communities from uranium-contaminated site in the Upper Colorado River Basin, Wyoming, United States - RVT100D185 | ecosystem: Environmental > Terrestrial > Soil > Contaminated >... | reverse complement strand
CGTCGGGATCCGTATCGCCGGGCCTCTTGGCGACGCCAACTTCTTCGGCCAGTTCCTGGTCTTGGTGTTCCCGTTTGCCTTGGAACGGGCGTTCCGGGCCGTCGCTTTGATTCCGAGGGTCACGGCCGCACTGGCGACGCTTCTGATCGCCGGCGCCGTGGTCCTCACCTACTCGCGTGGAGCGCTCATCGGGCTGGTGGTCGCCACCGTGGTCGCACTTGTCTTCATCAGACCGGCGCTCCGGACCGTTCTGGTTGCGCTCTTCGTGTCGGCTCTCGTCCTATTCCTGACACCGGGCCAGTACTTCGATCGAATCGGGAGCCTTGGCCAGGTTCTGCAGATCGGGTCGGGAACCGGAGTCCAGGACCCTTCTCTCCAGGGGCGCTTCGGCGAGATGGTGGTCGGGATCGAGATGTTCCACGACTACCCCGTGACCGGTGTCGGCCCCGGGAACTATCCCAGCCGATACGTGGAGTACTCGTCAGGGCTTGGCATCGACTACAGACTCGAGCTGCGCCAGCCGCACAGTCTCCCCATCGAGGTGGCCGCGGAGTTGGGGATCTTGGGTCTCGCCTGGTGGACGATCGCGGCCCATCTGCTGGGATCACGTCTGTTGGGGGCGAGACGGCTCGCTGCGATGGATGAAGACGAGGAGTTGAAGCACTACCTGGAGGCTCTCTGCGTTTCGTTCGCCGGGTTCGCCGCCACGTCCCTGTTCCTCCATCTTGCCTTCTCACGCTCGCTGTGGATGATGGTCGGTATCGCCGTGGGAGCGATCGGGTTGACTAGATCACAGTTGGATCCGACCACCCGGCTCCTGGAGCGCCAGGCGAGATGAGCTGGCGTCGACTCATGGTCGTCTCCCTCGGCACGATCGGGTACGTGCTGATCGGATACCCGGCTGCTGCCATCGGGTTGTCGCGTATCTTCGGACGTGACCGCCGTTACGAAACGGGCGCCGACCTTCCCAGCATCACCGTGGTCGTCGCCGCCTACAACGAGGAGGCGGTGATCGCGGATCGGATCGAGAACCTGCTCGCGGCCGATTACCCGCGGGACCGGCTCTCGGTCATCGTCGCGGCGGACGGCTCGGACGACCGTACCGCCGAGATCGCGGGGTCGTTTAGACACCAGGGGGTCCTGGTTCTCGCGGACGGCTCGAGGCGGGGCAAACCAGCGGCAATCAATCGGGCGATCAGGGAAGTGACCTCAGATGTCGTCGTCTTCTCAGACGCCAACAACCAGTATGAGGCGGATGGCCTGACTCGCCTGGTGGCCCCGTTCTCCCACCCCCGAGTTGGGGCAGTGACCGGGGCAAAGCGGGTCAGGGCGTCCGACAGCCTGACCGGTGCCGGCGAGGGCCTCTACTGGAGGTATGAGTCGCTGATCAAGACCGCCGAGAGCCAGCTGGGGTCCTGCGTCGGGGTCAACGGCGAGATGTTCGCGGTGCGGGCAGGGCTCATCGACCACGTTCCTGAGGAGATCATCAACGACGACTTTTACATGGCGATGCGTGTGCTCGAGGCGGGATTCGACATCGTGTACCAGCCCGAGGCGATTTCCTGGGAACCTGCCTCGGAGACGGGCGACGACGACAGGCTTCGCCGGGAGAGAATCGTGGCGGGGCGAATCCAGGCGCTGGCGCGGGCGCCGCAGATCGTTCCATGGAGACGGCCGGTGGTCGCTTGGCAGATTGTGTCGCACAAGCTCCTGCGCCCCTTCATCCCCCTCCTGGCCGGGGTTGCCCTGGTCTCAACCCTCGCATCACTCAGGAACGCGGTCCGCAATCGCCGGGCACTGGTTCTCCCGGCGACGGCCCTGATCAGCCAACTCGTCGTGTACCTCGCTGCCTGGGTCGGAAGGCATAGCGCCCGGCCCGGACGTCTTGCCAAGGCTGCCGCATACCTGGTCGACTCCAACCGTGCTTCGCTTGCGGGGACGGTCGGGTACCTGCGCGGGCGCCAAGACGTGCTCTGGGTCAAGGCGCAGCGGGCCGCCGATGAACCGCAGACTCAAACTCGATGACCCGCTCGACAAGGAGCCGGTTGCCCCCGGGTCGGATCCGAGTCCTATTCGTGATCGATTCCCTTGGTCCAGGTGGGGCGGAACGGACTCTTAGGCGCGTCGTCGAATTCATCGACCCGACCATCTTCGAGTGCCGGGTCGCCGTCCTTCAGGTTAGGGAAGGCAATCCTGTGGCAAATGAAATCCGGGATCTCGGAGTCCCGGTCGACCTGGTGCAGGTCGACCGACTCAGATCTCTGGCCGGGCAGGCACGGCTCCTCCGATACCTCCTGGCGTACCGTCCGAGCATCATCCACACCCATCTGGAGTTCTCGCACACACTCGGTGGTATCTACGGTCGATTGGTCGGGGCCAGGCCGATTGGGACCATCCACACTTTCGCCTTTGGGAGGGCGTCGCGCGAAAGGAAGCGGCTGGGCCTGATGTGGTTCTCTCTGCGCAACACCCACGTCAAGGTCGTTGCCCCTTCCCGATCGGGGATGGCTCACGCCGAGGCCGTGGGAAGGATCCCGGCCGACCGGCTCGTCGTGCTGCACAACGGGGTAGACCTCGAGACCTTCACGCCCGACGCTTCGGCCCGGGCGCGGGTCCGAGAGGAGCTTGGCATCGCCGCCGGCTCACCGCTGTTGATCACCGTCGCTGTCCTGCGCAGTGGCAAGGGAATCAACGATCTCGTCTCGGCCATGTCCGAGATCCTCAAGTCGATCCCGGACGCCATGGCCTTGATCGTCGGCGACGGCGATGAACTTGTCGCCCTCCGGCGGCTGGCAGTGGAGGCGGGAGTGGCAGACCGGGTTGTCTTCACCGGCAGCCGCGATGACGTCGGGGTCCTACTGTCTGCATCGGATGTCTTCGTCCTGCCCACGCATGAGGACCTGCTTCCGACGGTGGTCGCCGAGGCGATGGCCGCCGGTTTGCCCGTCGTGGCGAGTGACGTCGGCGGGTTGCGCGACATGGTCGACGAGGACGTCACCGGGATCCTCTACCCGGCCGGGGACATCCCGGCGCTGACTCAGGCATGTGTCGAGCTGCTCGACGACAGTTTCCGCCGTGAGGCGTTGGGCAGAGCCGGCCGACTCGTTGCAGAGGAGAAGTTCGACATCCGAAAACACGTCGAGGCGCTCCAGCGGCTCTACGTGGAAAGTTCCAGAGGATGAGCGGAGAGGAGAGGGTAGGCCCGGTCCTCCTGGTGGACTTGGCCAAGGGATTCGGCGGCGCGGAGGTGCGAGTCGTCGACACCGCCTTACTGCTGGCGGAAAGCGTCGAGTGCTCGATCGTCGCCCTGGAAGGCACGCTGCTTCATCGCCGGGCGATGGCGGCCGGGATTCCGGTCCATCCACTCCGGTACCAGCGTCACGATCCGAGGATCGTTGGGGCCGTGCGTGATCTGATTCGATCTCATCGGTACCGTGTCGTCGACGCACACAACGTGCAGTCGCAATTGTGGGGGCTCCTTGCAGCCAAGGCCGAGAGACTGCCGGGTCGAGTCTCGACCGTGCACAGCGAGTATCGATTCGAGAACCCCGGTCCCAAGGGCCGCGCCCACGAACAGGTTTTGAGAAGAAACTTGGCTTGGGGGGCGAGTTTCGTGGCGGTCAGCGAGGGGATCGCCCGGTACCTGAGGGACGTCCTCGGTCCACAGCCCCAGATCGAGCTCATCAGGCGCGCTTTCCCGGTTCCCCGGCCCATGGCCGGAGCCCAGATACGTCGTTCCGACCTCGGGTGGGACGAACAAGACTTCGTGGTGGGTGTGATCGGGCGCCTCGCGATCGCCAAAGGTCACCCGGTCCTCTTCCAGGCGTTGTCGATCCTCCGTGAAAAGGGGGTGAGGCTCCGGTGCTACATCGTGGGCGAAGGGGCGGAGCGGGAGAGGCTGGAACGCGAGGTTCGCTCGTCCGGTTTGCTCGACAGCGTCCACTTTGCCGGCTTTCGCGAAGATGTAGGTTCAGCCCTCGATTTCATCGATCTGCTTTGCCTCCCTTCCCTCAGCGAGGGGCTTCCCAATGTCGCGCTCGAAGCCGTCGTATCTCAAGTACCGCTGGTCGCTACCTCGGTAGGTGAGCTCCCTTCGCTCTTGCGAGACGGCAAAGATGCCCTGCTCGTTCCACCCAACGACCCTTTGGCCCTGGCGGCCGCCCTGGAGCGAGCCCTAGCGTCATCGGAGCGGCTTTCTCGACTCGCCGATTCGGCGTATGACACACTGGCGAAGGCTCTGATTGGCGACTGGATCGCGCAGACGATCGAGCACTATCGGCGGGCTCAACGATCACCACTGTGACGGAAGGCGTCGAGTCCCCTTGGCCCAGATGAGCGGACCCGGGTTTCGTCAGGTCGGCTGGGCCCTCGCGGTCTGTGCCACAATATGAATAGAAAGAGTCCAGCGTCGTCTTCACTGTTCGGATCGGGCCAGATCCAGTCGCAGCAGATGCTCGGGCTCATCGTCGTCGTACTGGACGTCCCCGACCAACGTGAAGCCGTAGCGGAGGTAGAACGGCAGTGGTCCGCCCTCGCCTTTCCCACAGCTTGTCCAGAGAACGTCCGCGTTTGGCCGCGTCTGGAGGTATTTGACCACGGCATCGATCGTTGCCGCGCCGTAGCCCCGACCCTGGAACGCCCCGTCGATGAGGAGGCGCCACAGGTAGTAGGGCCCGACCAGATCGTCGCCGCAATCCTCGATGTTGTCGCTGATCATCACGAAGCCGATCAGCTGCTCTGAGTCATGCACCGACCACATCCGTGGCATGGCCCGCGGCTCGTCCTCGGCGTCCTCGAAGTGGCTCTCCATCGACCCCAGGAAGCGCTCCTGGCCTGGCGCTCGGCGTAGACCGAGAACGGCGGCACGATCTTGGTCGGTCACGATGTCACGCAGCTGGACGGTGGTCACGGGTCAAGAGCCGAATCTAGCCATCTGCGAAGGATGTACCTGATTGTCAGCTGCCCGTCGGGCGGCGCGATTGAGCAGGATTCGAGAAGCGCTTCTCCCGCATCGCCCGTAGTTTCAGTTGTAACCCGTTTAGGAGGTCAAGAGATGAGCACCACGAAGAAGTCCGGTTCGGACGGTTTCTCGGCAGCGGAGCGTGCCGCCATGAAGGAGCGTGCCCAGGAGCTGAAAGCCCAGGGCCGTAGTGGCCAGAAGAAAGCCGAGAACGAGAGCGCCGTCCTCGAGGCGATCGCCGAGATGCCGGATGCTGATCGCTCGCTCGCCGAACGTATCCACGCATTGGTCACCGCCAACGCGCCGGAGCTTCTGCCCAAGACCTGGTACGGCATGCCCGCCTACGCCAATGCGGATGGCAAGGTCGTCTGTTTCTTCAAGGCCGCCGCCAAGTTCGACGGCCGCTACGCGGTCTTGGGATTCGAAGATGCTGCCACGCTCGACGAGCACCCTATGTGGCCGGTCGTGTTCGCGATCGTCGAGTGGACCCCCGCGGTCGAGAAGCAGGTCCGGGCGCTAGTCAAGGCAGCGGTCGCCTGAGCGTCGCCCGCCGGAGAGGGGAGCTCCACAAGCTGCTAGCGACTATCAGAGGCGACCGCCTTGGACCCCCGGTCGCAATGTGGTCAGCTGATCGGAGTTCAGTCCAGTGTCAGCAGGACGCCCACGCCGAACGTGTCGAGGTCCGCGGAATGGATAGTTCGAAGCCAGAAGTTGACTCGTTGTCCGAAGCCTCGAACCGCACCATCGAATACATTCCCTCCGGAGCCCAGCGGGCCCCAGTGATCGCCGCCGAAGACTCGACTCGCAGTCAGGTTGCCGTCAACGGTGAAGATGTCGAACGCATAGGCGTTGTCACGGTCGAAGTCGGTGAGTGGATCCACCATCGACACCGAGCCCCACGCCAAGAAGGGGCGCCGCCGGCCCAGGTCGATGGTTGCGCTCGCCGAGCCGCCCTCGTTCTTCAATGCAAAAAGGTCAACCTTGAAGGCGTCCATGTCAATCTTGCTCCTCGTCGTTTGATGTGCCGTCAACAGTCTCGAGCCGCACGGCGCGGAGGCGGCCGGTCTTGGTGTCGACCGAACGCGCCATACGACGGCTCGACTGCGGCGCAACACTCGTGGTCAAGCTCCCCAAACGATCAAGGTCGAGACCTCGGGTCATGAGCTCGGCCAACTCGTCGGTGAGAGCCACTGCCGACGGCGCCGAGAGCCGGGCCTCGGCATCCTTACCTCCCTCGATGACCTTCACTTCATAGTGAGCGTGCATGAGCTCCCCGGTCTTGCGGTCATAGAACAATGTGCGTTTCATTCGGTACCCCCTAGAGCGTCCAGTACGAGCACATTTCCGACGCCGAATGCGTCGAGATCTGCGGTGTGAATCGCGGTCGCCCGGAAGGTGATCCTCCGGGCCCGGCCTGCGAACGCACCGCTGTAGACATTGCACGGCGCTCCGTCCGACCCCCAATGGTCGCCGCCAAAGATGTAACCCCCTGGTCGGTCACCGTCGACCTCGAAGATCTCGATCGCCCATGCGTTGTCACGGTCGGCGTCCGTCAGAGAATCGACCATTGTCATCTGGCCCCATGCGAGGACGCGGTGAGTCGCGCCGAGATCGACCTGCACGGTGCCTGAACCTCCACCGTTCTTCAGCGCCCACACCGGCACCGTCACTGCTGGCTGCCCAGGAGCGAAAACCAACGGCGGATAGCGGCTCTTGATCCCCCGGATGTCTGCCTCATGCAGCTGTCTGCGTTGGGAGTTGATCGCAAAGAACATCACTGCGTCGGAAAGGCCACTGTGCCGCAGCCCGAGGGAATGGCCGATCTCATGGAGGGCCACCGATTCGAGATCGACGGTACCGGACCCATGCGTGTGGCCCCAGGTCTCGGCCTCATCGAAATGAATGCGCCCGTCCTCGGGGTAGAAGGCGTGGGCGAATATGTTGAAGCCACCCGAGCCCGATCCGTCGAATGGCGAACCGTCACCGTGATCACCGGTCGTCCACTCCACGTTCAGTTCGGCAGTCGCTGAGGACGAAACTTGGGCGAAGGCCACCGGTACCTGCGTCGACCAGGTGTCGAAGGCGCGCTGGATCGCCGCCGCTTCATCGGTGATATCGGGCGTGCCGGTCTGGAGAATCCAACGAAGGCTGCGATCGTCCCAACTGTCGTTGCTGAATACGAAGGGGTCGCTGTCCTCAACTCCAGGCCCGCCGAGCTCGTCTGGTTCGAAGTCGGCGACCGGGCACCGTGGCTGTCGCATCAGCTTCAGCGTTTCGATTGTCAGCGTGCCCGTGACATGTAGACGTGCAAAGCGCTGAAACCGGCGCAATGCGTCGCTTGTCGACTTCTCGAGTCGACCTTCTTTCGTTGCAGTCCGCTCCCGGTCGGAGACATAGCCGTAGCGGTCGAGGTACTGCTGAGCTTCCAGGACCTCGAGGCCCTCTTTTCCTCGACCGGCGACCACCGTGGCCAAGGTGCGCTCTCTCATCGTCGATTCCTCCTGCGATTAGAGGCCGGCGGCACTGGTCCGCCGATTCGATCTCACAGGATCATCAAACCCAGACCCGGTTACGGTCAATGGGGGATCGACCCCACAGCGGCCGCGAATCGAGTCGCGACGTCTGCCGGGTTCCGAGGCCGGGACCGGCGTTCACTGGCACGTGAGGCACTCCATGGCGTCTCGCAGCACCGAACAGGATTCCGCGAGCCGTAGATGACTTACAGTGGTACCCGCCGCCTCGCCTGACGTTCGCGCAGGTATGACCGCGGAACATGTCGCCTCGTGGTTGCGCGCGTTCCGCAATCGCGGTTCACGGGCTGACGGCAGTGGGTGTGCCCCAGACGATGGCGCTGTCGTTGTCGCCGGTGAGCATGCTGATCTTCAGTTTGAGTCGGAGAACGCCCGCGATGTTCGCAGTCACCGCTTCCGCGTCGCCAAAACCTATCTCGACCGGTGCGGTAAGAGAGTTGTCATGCTCATCCAACAGCTCAAACAAGGCGGTGCTGTTGGTTGGAGAGTCGGAGCGAATGCCGATGTATGTTTCGAACTGTTGGTAGGCACCCGCCACATCGAACTCGAGAATCTTGAACCGAGAGGGTCGGCACTCGAAGTAGATGCTATCGGCGTAGCTGCTGGACCCGATCTGAGCGGCGCCGGTTCGCTCGGTCGTGCTGCAGTCTCCCGTCTCCTGAACCCACTCCAACGACGCCAAACGCAGTCCCGAGGGTGCTGCCTCCTCGGCAACAGTGGAGCTAGTTGAAGCCGGACGGGAGGATGTCGATCCTTGGGTCGTAGTTGTGATCCGAACGGCCCCTGATGTCGGTGGCGTGGATACGCGTAACGAGGTCGTACTCCCCTGAAGCGGACCATCGTCTGTTCCCTTCGAATCACCGGATGGCGTAACCCCGAGGAAGAGGAGCAGGGTTAACGCCCCTACTCCGATGGTTGCCGCCGCAGCCCACCAGTAGATGTTCTTGTCTCTGATACTCACCCTGAGGCGATTCTGACATGATCAAACCTCACATGCCCGCAGACTAGGTCCTGTCGCCAGTCGCACTCTTGGCGCTGACATCGACGCCACTTGCCCATCGATGCCCCTCATCCTGAAATCGACTGTGGCGTGTCTTCTTTCCGATCGGATCGAAGACTGCCCTTGCTAATGCGACGAGCTTCGGCGTCTGACAGGCCTAGCTCCAAGGCTGCCACCGCGGTGGGATCCCGGTAGTGGGCTGCCTCGCAGGCGTGAGAGCTACGGCCTCATGCAGGACAAGCCCACCATCGGGCAAGCTGGCAACCACCAGCTGGGTGGACTTGACCCCGAACCGGGCCAATGACACCGGTTCGCGTGCATCGACATCGACTATCACACGTTGCTCGCTCATGCCACGGCACCGTTGGACGGGCCGCTGCAGACGCCGCCACCAGACTTATCCGATGCCCTCGACGAACCCGGTATCCCTTTACCCGATCCGTTCGTCTCTGTTGTGACTCGGTTCAAGAGACGAAAGGAGAATCGGAAATGAGATTCACCAACGAGGCAAGTTGGGATCGGATGGCAAGGGTCGTCCTCGGGGCGGTATTGCTGTACCTGGGATGGAGCGGCACCGTGGGAGGAGGGCTCGGCGACTTCCTGAAAGTGTTCGGGTTCGTTCCTCTGGCCACGGGAATCGTGGGCTGGTGCCCGATTTACGCCGCCTTCGGGTTCCGTACCAATCGCAAGCCGTCCCGTGGTCCGGCTGCAACGGTCTGATGGTGCTCAGTTCGAGTGTGGGCGAGGCGGTCGGTCCCGGGGACCGGCCGTCTTCGCTCTCTTGTTTCCCGGGTGTCGGGAAGTAGGACCCGCTTACCGTGAGTGACGAATCAAAGCCTCGACGTGGAGAGGTGTCAGATGTCTGAGCAGCCGACAGTGAGCGGGTTCTCTGATGAGCTCAGCGAACACAGTGGTCCTTTGTACCGTTTCGCTCTCACTATCACCAGAGATCCCCACCTGGCCGCTGACCTGGTCCAGGACACGTTCGTGCGGGCGCTGGAGCGCTCCGATCAATACCGAGGAGAGGCTCCGCTTCGCGCCTGGCTCCGCCAAATCCTGCACAATCTGGCGATCGACCGCGCCCGGCGAGCTGCCAAGGAGATGGTGGTCGAAGACGTCGAGGAGAATTGGCACGACGATGCCTACACGGTCGATCCGGCAGCCGTTGCCGAGCGCACCCTCACCCGAGAAGAGCTCGAAGATGGCCTGGCGCGGCTGCCCTTCATCTATCGGGTCGTGGTGATTCTCCATGACGTCGAAGGATGGACAGTTCGACAGATCGCAGAAGTTCAGGACATCTCGCTACCCGCCGCCAAACAGCGTCTGCGTCGGGGTCGGATGTCACTGGTCAGCGCACTGGCCGAAGGGCACGAACGACGCAAACAACTGGAAGGAGTGCCGATGCGCTGCTGGGACGCCCGACAACACGTCTCCGACTATCTCGATGGCACACTCGATGAGGCAACAGCCCATCTCGTCGAAGCCCATCTCGAGGTCTGCCCGACCTGCCCTCCGCTATATGCAGCCCTGGTCGGAGCGCACCAGAGTCTCGGTGCCCTGCGTGATCCTGATGCGGTGATCCCACCTCAACTCGAACAGCGGATTCAGTCGTTGCTCGACGACGCCGGGCGCTGACCCGGACCCGCCCCGCGTCACCGGTGGCTTCGGTGTTGTCCGTCTCCGTCTACCTTTCGGTCCTCGGAAAGGACAGATGAAAGCAAACGGCTTCCGTCGGGCCAGGATCGCCAGGATCACCCCGCCCCGGCTGCAGACTTTGGACGAGACCCGTGGTCGGACCGCGACCTGGCTCGAGCTCTTCTACGACCTTGCCTTCGTCGTAGTGGTGGCGGTGCTCGGGCAACGACTCCACGATGACATCTCGTGGTCCGGGCTCGCCTCGTTCGGCGGCTACTTTGCCCTGCTCTGGTGGCTATGGGTCAGTCACACCTTCTACGCCGACCGATACGACACCGACGACCTCGTGTACCGGCTGCTGGCCATGGCTCAGATGCTGGCCGTGTTGGTCATCGCCGCGGCCCTCTCCGCCGGGCCGGCCGAGTCGACAGTCGCCTTCTCCGCGGGATACGCCACGGCGCGGCTGGTTCTCCTCGCCATGTACGTCAGGGTCTACCGCCATGTCACCGAGACCCGTCACCTGGTCGGCGGCTACCTGATCGGATTCGGGCTCGCCGCGGCTCTGTGGACCACTTCGATCTTCGCCCCGGAGCCCTCTCGATTCGCTCTTTGGGCGATGGCACTCACCGTCGACCTGGCCACACCCTGGCTCATGCGCCGCCAGCAAGCGGAGGTGCCTCTCGACGTCTCGCACCTCCCGGAGCGTTTCGGTCTGTTCACGATCCTCGTCATGGGCGAGTCGCTGGCGGCGGTGGTGGCCGGTCTCGGGCATAACAACTGGTCTTGGGGCTCGGTGCTGGGTGCAGCCCTCGGCGTCGGGCTGACGACCACCCTCTGGTGGCTGTACTTCGACAACGCCGAGGGAAGCGTGGTTCGGAGACGCGACACTGACCGCCGGACCTGGCGGCCCACTGCCTGGATCTATGCCCACCTCCCACTTGCCGCTGCCCTGGCCGCATTGGGGGTCGCGCTGGAACGTGTCGTGACCGAAATCGGCAATGGAGGGATGGATCCAAGTCTTCGTTGGCTTCTGGTCGGGGCGGTGATCATCGCCCTGAGTGCCATGGCGCTGACCCAACTGGCTTCGCTTGGTCACCCGATGGGCTCGTTGAACCGGGCGATCTCCTTGAACCGACTGGCAGCTCTCCCCATCCTGTTGGTGATCGGCGTCCTGGGGCGCCCCAGACCGCTCGTCGTTGTGCTCGGTGTCCTTGGGGTCTGTGTCGCTGTCCTGATCGCCGACATGTGGGCTTGGGATCGCGTAGACGAAGGCGGGTAGTCCCCGGGCTAGCCCGCCGCGGACTGAGCCCTCTCTCCGCCAACACGTCATTCCCTTTCAAAGGGGAGGGATGCCCGGTTGTCTCCCTAACCTCAGGTACGTGAGTGTCTCCCCGCAGCCATACCTACCTCGGATAGTTCGATACTGGGACGAGGACACACCAGGTGAGCTGCACCGGTCGATCAACGGGTCGATGGTGTTTGTTGACGTCTCGGGTTTCACCAGGTTGTCCGAACGGCTCGCCCGCCAGGGTCGGGTGGGCGCCGAGGAACTGACCGAGGTCATCGGCGCCACATTCGGAGCCCTGCTTCCGGCGTCCTACGCCTACGGAGCCAACCTGGTCAAGTTTGGTGGCGACGCACTCCTGCTTCTGTTCACCGGGGACGGTCATGAGCTTCGCGCCTGTGCATCGGCCCTGGCCATGCAACGCACGATGGACACTGTGGGCGTCTGTGATACCTCGGCGGGAAAAGTCAACCTGCGGATGTCGGTCGGGATCCACAGCGGCGAGTACGACTTCTTCCTGGTCGGTGGGTCGCACCGTGAGCTGATCGTTGCCGGGCCCGCCGCCAGCCGCATCGTGGAGATGGAGTCGGGTGCGAACGCGGGCCGGATCCTCGTCAGCCCCGAGACGGCTGCGGCGCTTCCGAGACCCAACCGGGGCCGGTCTCAAGGCCCCGGAATCCTGCTCAGAGGCATGATCGAGGCGGAACGATCCGAGTCTCAGGCCGCCACCGCGCCAACCCGGGAGCTGATGCAGTTCGTACCGATCGGTCTCTGCCAGCTCCTGCTCGGGGGCGAGATCGAACCGGAGCATCGACCGGCGACGGTGGCATTCCTACGTTTCCACGGATTCGACACCTTGATCCATGACGAGGGATGCGAGGTCGCCGCCGCCCGACTCGACGCATTGGTGCGCACCGTCCAGCGCGCCATCGACCAACGAGGGGTCACTTTCCTTGGCA
>Ga0326597_10010437_pt1 | contig 12371 bp, 11 predicted proteins | sample RVTome_12_FD_203789 | JGI IMG/M metagenome (GOLD analysis project Ga0326597, IMG submission 203789) | Soil microbial communities from uranium-contaminated site in the Upper Colorado River Basin, Wyoming, United States - RVT100D185 | ecosystem: Environmental > Terrestrial > Soil > Contaminated >... | reverse complement strand
CCTGCGCAGGTGCGGGCGGACGCCAGGGGATGGAGAGACGGCACGGTGCGCTCCCGGCGGCACCGGCGCCAGAAAAGGGGCGACAGACGCCCACCGGTCGCGTATAGTCCGGGCCGGACGGGCAGCGCATCGCCGTCCCGGGGCCGCCTCCGGCCGGGCGGCTCCCGGGCTCTGCTCCGGATGTCGCCACTGCGGCCGGCCGCCCCGATCTCCAGCATCCCGTGACCGCTCCACTCCCTGCCCGCCCCTGGTTCCGGCGCGCCCCCGTGCGCTTGGCGCTGCTGGTGCTGCTGCTGGTGCTGGTGGCCGCGGGCAGCATGCAGGTGGCGCGGCGCTGGGACGCGGAGATGGACCGCAAGGGGTGCCGGGACTTCTCGGCCGACCTGTTGCCCCCCCCGGCCCCGGGCGGCGAGCGGGTCTCCTTCGTCGCCATTGGCGACACGGGAAACGCCAACGCCACCCAGGCGGCCGTGGCTCGCGCCGTGGCCCGCCACTGCGCGGCGGCGGGCTGCGACTTCGGGCTGCTGCTGGGCGACAACTTCTACCCCGACGGCGTCAGCTCCGTGAACGATCCGCTCTTCGGGCGGGCCTTCGAGGCGGAGCTGGCCCGCATCGGGCTGCCGTTCTACCCGGTGCTGGGCAACCACGACATCCACCAGGGCGGCGGCGCCTATCAGGCGCTCTACAGCCTGAAGAACCCCCTGTGGCGCATGCCCAACCTCTCCTACCGCTTCCGCCGGGGGCCGGCCGCGTTCTATGCTCTCAACAGCAACTGCAGCGCGATGGCCCTCATGAAGCTGGAGGACTGGCTGGCCGAGGCGGCGCCCGGATGGCGCATCGTGTTCGCCCACCACACCCTCTATGCCAGCGGCAAGCGCAAAGGCCGGGACCGGGCCTACCGCTGGTACTGGGAGAACGGCTTCGACGGCAGGGTGGACTTCTACCTCAGCGGCCACAACCACTGGCTGGAGCACCTGGCGCCGCCCGGTGGGCCGGACTACATTGTCAGCGGCGCCGGCAGCGATCCCACGCGCATCAAGGGCCCGGTGTGGGGCGAGGGGTCTGCCGTGAAGAGCCGGTTCCGTCACACCGGGGCGGGATTCGTGTGGCTGTCCCTCTCCGCCCGTGAGGCCCGGGTGCAGTTTCTCGACACCGAAGGCCGGGTGTTGCACGAGTTCACGCGCACCCGGTAAACGATCCGCCTCTCATGTTGTCGCTATCCTGAGCCATGCCCCTGTCACCCCTCCACACCCTGTTCCGCCACGCCCGCTCCCGCGTCGCACGTGGCCCGGTGCCCGGTTCCGCCGCGCCCCGGGCCAGCACCCGCTGGGCCTGGCGGCAGGTGCTAGGCCAGGCCGGCGTGCTGCTGCTGATGTTCACGGCGTTCCGGGTGGCCTTCTTCCTGCGCTACCGGGGCGAGTTCGACGCCGACGGGCTGGGGAGCGTGCTGGGCGCCTTCGCGGCCGGGCTGCGGTTCGATGTGGCCGCCATCGCCACCCTGGGGGGCATCCCCTGGCTGGTGCTGGTGGCCCTGGGGGGCGTCCCTTGGCGGGTCTGGGTGGCCCGCGCCGCGGGGACGGTGGTGGTGCTGGCCGGGGGTTGGGCGTTCGTGCTGTTCGCGGTGGACCTGTTCTACTACAGCCACGTCGGGCGGCGCCTCTCCTTCGAGGCCGTGGAGCTGTGGGGCGACTGGCGGCCCATCGCGGTGATGATCGGCAAGGGCTACGGCCTCCCCACGGCACTGGAGCTGGCGGTGCTGGCGCTGGGACTGGGCGCGGCGAGCTGGGCGGTGGCCCGGGCCGCCGCCCGGCCGGCGCACCCGGCGGGCTGGTGGCGCCACGGGCTGCACGGCGTGGCCGCGCTGCTGTTGGTGGTGCTGGTGGGCCGCGGCGGGCTGGCCCCCAAGCCGCTGCACGTGGGGGCTGCCTTCGGCGACACCCGCTACACCCTGGGGCACCTGACCCTCAACCCCGTGTTCACCGTGCTGCGGGTCATCGGCGACCGGGGGCGGGGGCTCTACCCGCTGCACTTCGTGCCTGCCGCGGAGGGGCTGGCGGTCACCCGCGACCTGATCGGCCGCGACCGGCCCGCCCCGGATTCGCGCTTCCCGCTGGTGGAGCGGCGCGTCTCCCGCAACGGCGAGCGGCGCCGCAACGTGGTCGTCATCGTGCTGGAGAGCTTCTCCTCCGACCTGACCGGCGTGCTGGGCGGCCGGCGGGGCATCACGCCGAGCTTCGACCGGCTCGCCGCCGAGGGCCGACTCTACGCCAACTTCTACGCGGTGGGCACCCGCTCCATCGAGGGCATCGCCACGCTGCTGACGGGCTTCCCGGCCCTGCCGGGGGCCACCCTGCTGGCCGGCGCCCTGGAGCAGCACCGGCTGCGGGGCCTGCCGGAGGTTCTCAAGGAGAAAGGCTACGCCTCGTTCTTCCTCCACGGGGCCTTCCGGGGCTCCATGGGCTTCGACCGCATGGCGGCCCGGCTGGGGTTCGACCGCTACATCGCCCAGGAGGACTTCGCGGAAGCGGAGGCCCACTCCGACGGCGTGTGGGGCATCTACGACGAGTTCGCCTTCGACCGCCTCCAGGCCGAGCTGGAGCGGGCGCAAAAGCCGGTGTTCGCCTTCTTCTTTTCGCTGACTTCCCACACGCCCTTCACGCTGCCGGCCGGGGCGCCGCGGCCCTTCGGCCCCGGGGAGCCCGAGGCGGACAAGCTGAACAGCTTCGCCTACACCGACCGCGCCCTGGGCCGGTTCTTCGCCCGGGCGCGGCAGAGCGCCTACTACCGCGACACCACGTTCGTGGTCACGGCCGACCACCACTTCGGCGGCAACGAGCTGCCCCTGCTCCAGCGGCACTGGATCCCGCTGCTGATCGTCAGCCCGGGCGACCCCGCCCTGGCCGCGGGCCGAGACGCCACCCTGGGCGGCCAGGCCGACGTGCCCGCCACCCTGCTGGACCTGCTGGACCTGTCCACCACCGACGCCTTCGTGGGGCGCTCCCTGCTGCGGCCCGCCGCGCCCCGCCGCGTGCTGCTGGCGCTCGGCTCCAACAGCGCGTGGCTCAGCGAATCGGGGCTGCTCATTCACGACCTCACCCGCCCGGTGGCCTTCTACCGCTACCGCAGCGATCCCGCGCTGGAGGAGAACCTGCTGTCCGCCCAGGCTCCCCGGCCGCCCGCAGTGGCCGAGTTCGAGGGCTACGTGCAGACCCTCAACAACCTGCTGCTGGCCAACCGCGTCTTCCCCAACTGACGTCCCCGGCCGCCCCGCGGGTCACCCGCGACGCTGCTCCGCCGGGGCGGCGTTCCACCGGGTGCGGGGGATGTGATATTCTCAGAGCATGATCCGTCACCGGAGCGACCGGCGCGGGACGGGGGCGCGCCGCGATCCGCTCCCCGACTGTTGACCGTGCCGCATTTCGAGGAAGCGCCGCCATGAGCGACCTGGCACCCCAACCCTCCTCCCCACCCCCTCCGCCCGAGGAGCCGCTCTCCCGGCGGGCCCGCCAGCTCCTGCGCGAGGTCGACCTGAGCGGCTTCCTGCGGCGGGTGGCGCAGGTGATGGACTTCTGGCGGGAGGCCCCCCCGGCCGACGAGGAAGCCGGGCTGCGCAACCTGCGCGAGCTGTGCCGGACGGCCCTGGACCAGAAGGGCAAGCTGGCCGGGCTGATGGCCGTGGCGCGGCTGGCCGACGCCTACGGCACGCTCTCGGCCGACGGCCGGGCCGCGTTCTTCCAGATGCTGGTGCTCGACTTCGGCCCGCCCCAGGGACGCATCGCCGAGGCGGTGGAGGAATGGCTGGGCGCTGCGGCGGACAAGCCCAACGCCACCCTGCGGCTCACCAAGGCCCTGGAAAGCCCCCGCACGGCGCTCTTCCAGCAGTTCAACACCATTCCCCAGGGCATCAAGTTCCTGGTGGACCTGCGGGCCGACGTGTGGGCCGCCCGGCGCACGCGGCCGGAGCTGGAGGTGCTGGAATACGAGCTGCGGGGGCTGCTGGAGGCGTTCTTCAACCTGGGGCTGCTGGAGCTGAAGCGCATCACCTGGGACAGCCCGGCGGCGCTGCTGGAGAACCTGGTCGCCTACGAAGCCGTGCACGAGATCACGCACTGGCGCGACCTGAAGCACCGCCTGCTGAGCGACCGGGCCTGCTTCGCCTTCCTGCACCCGGCCATTCCCACCGAGCCGGTGATCTTCGTGGAGGTGGCGCTGGTGAAGGGGCTGGCGGACAACATCCAGCGCCTGCTGGACATCCGCGGCCCGGACCTGCACCCCGCCCAGGCCGACACGGCCATCTTCTACGGCATCAGCAACGCCCAGAAGGGGCTGCGGGGCATCCCCTTCGGCAACCTGCTCATCAAGCAGGTCGCCACGCGGCTGCGCACCGAGGTGCCCAACCTGGAGACCTTCGCCACCCTCTCGCCCCTGCCGCGCTTCCGGGCCGACTTCCTGGACGCCGCCCTGGAGAGCGGCAGCCTGACCGACTACTACAAGGAGGGGGAGCGCAAGCGCCTGCTGCGGCTGGCCGACGCGACCGACGCGGGCGAGGCCCTGCGCCGGCTGCTGGCCGAGCCCCACTGGTTCCGGGACGAGGAGACGGCCGAGGCGCTGCGACCCGGGCTGCTGCGCGCGGCGCGGCACTACCTCACCGAGGAGCGCGTCAACGGGCGCGCCGCCTGCCCGGTGGCCCACTTCCACGCCTCCAACGGGGCGCGGCTGGTGCGCATCAACTGGCTCGGCGACACCTCCCGCAACGGCCTGCGCCAGTCGGCGGGGATCATGGTGAATTACGACTACGACCTGGACGCTTTCAACAAGGTGCAGGAAGAATACTTCGCCACCGGCCGGGTGGCGGTCTCCCGCGCCGTCAAGGACCTGTAGCGCCTCGGTGCCGTCCCCGGCGCGCACAGGGCCGCCCCACCCCCGGAGCTTACGCCCATGCCCCCCGCGGAACCCGCCGACATTCGCCGCCAGGAGACGCTGGCCTTCGTGGCCCGCGCCCTGGGCGGCCCCGGCCGGCGCGTCCTGGACGTGGGGTGCGGCGAGGGCGCCCTGGCCCTGGAGTTGCAGCGGGCAGGGCACACCGTCACCGCCATCGACGGGCGGGCCGAGGCCGTGGCCGCCGCCCAGGCCAAAGGGGTGGACGCCAGGCAGGCGGACTTCCTGACCTTCGAGGGCGGGCCCTTCGACGCGCTGGTGTTCGCCTTCTCCCTGCACCACATGGAGCCGCTGCCCGCCGCCCTGGCGCGGGCTCGCGACCTGCTGGCGCCCGGCGGACGACTGATCCTGATGGAAGTGGCCTTCGACCGCGTGGACCGGGCCACGGCGCTGTTCTTCCAGGGCATGCGGGACGTGCTGCTGGCAGCGGGGGCCTTGAGCGGCCCGGAGGTCTCCGGCGCCCTGGAGCCGGGTGCGGACCCGCTGGCCCTCTGGCACGAGATGCGGGCGGATGCCTATGCCCGATACCTGGAGGGCGGGACGCACCACCATCATGGGCACGGGCACAGCCAAGATGCGCTGCACGGCGCGGCCCACACCGAGCCGGACGAGCTGCACGGCTCGGCGGCCATGCGGGCGGAGCTTGCCAAGGGGTTCCGCTTCCTGCATGAGGAGGAGGGCCCCGGCCTCTACAGCTTCATGCTGGAGGACCTGCATCTCGACCAGGGGGAGACCGCCCGCCGGCTGCTGGCCCTGGAGCGGGGCCTCGTCGCGGCGGGCGCCATCCGCGCCGTGGGCGTGCGCTGGGTGGCCACGCCCCGCTGAGGACCGGCGCGGTCGCCTCTCTCCAAACCCGCATCCCGGGCAGGCACACCAGTGACCCACGTCGCCTACATCGAAAAGACCCACGCCTACTACCGCCGCAAGGGCTTCGGCGAGGTCTACCGCTACGCCCACCACACCGAGGGGCCCTTCCAGCCGCTCGCCAAGCCCCTGGCGGAGAGCCGGCTGATGCTGATCTCCAGCGCGGGCTTCGCGCTGATTCCCGAGGACGGCCCGGCACCACAGCCCTTCCGGGGCATCAACGTGGGGGAGAAGGACCAGGTGGAGGTGTTCCCCATCCCCAGCGACACGCCCGCGGCGCGCATCCGCTACGTGACCGGCGCGCACAACCGGGCCGAGAGCCCCATGGACGACCCGGACGCCTTCTTTCCCGTGACCCGGCTGGCCGAGCTGCGGGCCGCCGGGCGCGTCGGCGCGCTGGCGCGCGAGTTCCTGCGCATCCGCCCCTGCTACAGCCAGCGCAAGACCCGGGAGCTGGACGCCCCGGAAGTGCTGCGGCGCTGCCGGGCCGAGGGGGTGGACGTGGCGCTGCTGGCGCCCATATGACCGGTGTGCCACCAGACCGTGAGTCTGGTCGCGCGCCACCTGGAGGCCGCCGGAATCCCCACGGTGATCCTGGCCTGCGCCCGGGACATCACCGCCAGCGCCTTCCCGCCCCGGGCCGTGTTCCTCAACTACCCCCTGGGCAACCCGGCGGGACGGCCCCACGACCCGGAGAACCAACACGCCGTGTTGGAAGCGGCCCTGAGCCTGCTGGAAACGGCCCGGGCGCCGGGCACCATCGTGGACCTGCCGCACCGCTGGGCGCCGGACGACGGCTGGATGGCCCGCGTGTACGACGACAACCACTGACCGCCCCCCGGAGCCGCCATGCACCTGACCCGCCTCTACACCGCACCCGACGGCCACTCCCGGGTGGAGTGCCGCACGCTGCCCTTTCAGCGGCGCAACGACGTGCTGTGGAGCGCGCCGCTGCCCATCACCGGGGTGGTGTACCGGGAGCGGGGGGGCGAGTACGAGGTGGGCTGGCGGCCCGCCCCGCGGCGGCAATACGTGGTCAATCTTTCCGGCGGGGTGTACGGCGTGCGCGACGGCACCCACGTCGCCCAGCAGCCCGGGGACGTGCTGCTGCTGGAGGACACCGAGGGCAGCGGCCACACCAGCGAGCCGGTGGACGGCGGCCTGCGGCGCTTCCTCTTCCTCACCCTGGACGACGCCGCGGGCATCGCTCCGGGCCACGGCCCGGAGGGGCGCCTGGTGCGGCTGTACAACACCCCCGACGGCGAATCGCACCTGGAGGACGTGCCCATCGGCGAGCACGCCCTGTTCGGCAGCGGCGGGCGACCCCAGCCGGCCCGTTCCGTGGCCTTCCGGTGGCGCTTCGGGGCCTACGCCTCCACCTGGCATCCCTCGCCCAGCCGCCACTACGTGGTGTACCTGAAGGGCGGGTTCTTCATCGAGGCCAGCGACGGCGATTCGCGCCGGCTGGCCGAAGGGGACGTACTGCTGCTGGAGGACACCGAGGGCAGGGGCCACCGGGGCGGCTCCCTGGACGGGCGCCCCAACCAGACCGCCTGGATCGCGCTGTAAGCCAGAACGGGGAGCGGGCGCGCCGGCACCGCGAACGGGCGGCGCCCGGCGCGGGAAGGGCCGGGCCGCCCCGCGGGAAGCGGCCCGGCCCGGTGTCGTGCGTGGAGGTGCGGTCGGCTACTTGTCCAGCCAGACCTCCTGGAGCCGCCAGCCGTTGTAGATGCTGATGTGCGGCAGCCAGTTCTTCACGAACGGATAGTGGGGGTAGTAGAACCTGCGGTAGGCCAGGTAGGGCCGCGCCAGATCGCGCTGCAACTGGAGGTCGATCTCCTTCACCAGCGCCTTGCGCTTGGCGAGGTCGGTTTCCATGGACTGCTGATCCACCTTCTTCATCAGCTCCGGGTTGCAGTAGTCCGAGTAGTTGCGCTGGGACCCGCAGGAGTACGTCTCGTAGAGCACCGCGTCCGGATCGTCGATGCCGATGGCCGTGGCGTTCAGGCCGAGCTGGAAGTCGCGCCGGGCCACCATGCCGTACCAGTTGGCGATCTCGACGGTCTTCAGGCTGGCGTCGATCCACACCTCCTTGAGCTGGTCGATCATCCAGGTGGCCGGGCCCGTGTAGGCCGCCACGCTGCGGCTGCTGATCTCCACCTTGAGCGGTTTCTCCTTGGAGTAGCCCAGGCTCTCCATGATCCTGCGGGCCTGGGCGATCTCCTCGGCGTGGGGCGTGCCGCCGTAGCCGGGCAGGGAGCGCAGCTCCTCGGCGGTGAGCCCCCAGGAGCCGAAGGGCTGCGGAATCAGCGCGCCGCCGGGCTCCGCACCGCCCTGGAAGAAGCTGCGGATCAGGGCCGGGCGGTCCATGGCCAGGTTCACGGCCTGGCGCACCTTGGGGTTGTTGAAGGGGGGCTTCTTGAAGTTGACGATGACGTTGTAGGTGGCGTTGCTCACCCGGTCGTGAAACACCAGCCCCACGTCGGCCTTCTTGAGCTGGAGATACTGGGGGTGCTGCACGGTGTTGATGGTGCCCGCGTCCACCTGGTTGCTGATCAGGGCGGCGATGCGCGTGCTGCCCTTCTTGATGATGTTGAACTCCACGGCGTCCAGATAGGGGCGGTTCGACACCCAGTAGCCCTTGTTCTTCTCCACCACGATCTTCCGGTCGCGCTCGTAGGACTTGAGCTTGAACGGGCCGGTGCCCACCGACCGGGTGCGCAGCTCGGCAAAAGAGATGTGCTGCGGGTGGATCACCGAGAAGCCCGCCGCCAGCATGTGCAGCAGCGAGGACTGGGGCCGGCCCAGATGGAAGGTCACCTCGTGGTCGCCGTTGGTGGTGATCTCGGTGACGTTTTCGTACCAGAGCTTGCGCGGGTTGAGCTTCATCCCGCCGCGCTTGGCGCCCCGCACCGTATCGAAGGTGTGCTTCACGTCCGCGGCGGTGAAGGGCTTGCCGTCGTGCCACTTCACGCCCGAGCGCAGCTTGAAGGTGAGGGCCTTGTGGTCCGCGCTCCAGGCCCAGCTTTCCGCCAGCTCCGGCACGATGGTCTCCATGGACTCGTTGGGCTGGTGGATGTCGAAGGTGATCAACCCGTTGTAGACCGGGGACACGGCGGCCAGGGTGTCGGTGGAAGCCACCTCGTGGGCGGACAGGTTGGGGGGATTGCTGCGGATGGTTGCGCGCAGCACGCCGCCGTACTTCTGGGCATGGAGGGGGGCGGTCGCTGCCAGCACGAAGGCCAGGCAGAAACCCAGACAGGCGAGCTTCTTCATGGAACGGTCTCCTGAAACGTATCGATACGAGCGCAGCTTCCGGGCCGTCCGCCTGCGACCTCCCCCCCGGGGGCCACGGACGGCGCGAGAGCGGTCCTCTCCTGAGGGGGTCCCTATTTCACCGGCGCCCCCAAGTCAAATCGGCCCCCGGCGGCCGGCCGGCAGACTGCACCGCCCGGGCGGTGCGGCCGCGACGGGCGCGAGCCGCGCCGCGGTCGGTAGCGGTGGCTACTTGTCCAGCCACACCTCCTGGAGCCGCCAACCGTTGTAGATGCTGATGTGCGGCAGCCAGTTCTTCACGTACGGATAGTGCGGGTACCAGTACTTGCGGTAGGCCAGGTAGGGCCGCGCCAACTCGCGCTGGAGCTGGAGGTCGATCTCCCGCACCAGCGCCTTGCGCCTTTCCAGGTCGGTCTCCATCGACTGCCGGTCCACCTTCTTCATCAACTCCGGGTTGCAGTAGTCCGAGTAGTTGCGCTGGGACCCGCAGGCATAGGTCTCGTAGAAGTTCGCGTCCGGGTCGTCGATGCCGATGGCGGTGGCGTTCATGCCCATCTGGAAGTCGCGCCGGGCCACCATGCCGTACCAGTTGCCCGTTTCCACCGTCTTCAGGGTGGCCTCGATCCACACGTCCTTGAGCTGGCCGATCATCCAGGTGGCCGGGCCGGTGTAGAACGAGGGGCTGCGGGTGCTGATCACCACCTTGAGCGGCTTCTCCCTGGAGTAGCCCAGGCTCTCCATGATCTTGCGGGCCTTGGCCACCTCTTCCTCGTGCGGAGTGCCGCCGTAGCCGGGCAGGGTCTTCAGGTCCTCCTGGGTGAGACCCCAGGCGCCGTAGGGCTGGGGAATGAGCGCCCCGCCGGGCACGCCGCCGCCCTGGAAGAAGCTGCGGATCAGGTCCGGCCGGTACAGGGAAAGGTTCACCGCCTCGCGGATCTTGGGGTTGTTGAAGGGCGGCTTCTTGAAGTTGACGATCACGTTGTAGGTCGTGTTGGCCACCCGCTCGTGGTAGACGAGGTTCGCGCCGGACTCCTTCAGTTGCAGGTACTGGGGATACTGCACGGTGTTGATGGTGCCCGTGTCCACCTGGTTGCTGACCAGGGCGGCGATCTGGGTGGCGGCCCCCTTGATGATGTTGAACCGCACGCCGTCCAGGTAGGGGCGGCCGCTGACGAAGTAGGCCGGGTTCTTCTTCACCGTCACGAACTGGTCGCGCTTGTAGGTTTCCAGCGTGAACGGCCCGGTGCCCACCGCGGAGGTGCGCACCTCGGAGAAGCGGCGGTGGGCCGGGTAGATGGGCGAGTAGCCCGCGGCCAGCATGTGCAGCACCGAAGTCTGGCGGCGCCCCAGGTGGAAGGTCACCTCGTGGTCGCCGTTGGTGGTGATCTCGCTGACGTTGGTGTACCAGAGCTTGCGCGGATTGAGCTTCATGCCGCTCTGCTTGGCGCCTCGCACCACGTCGAAGGTGTGCTTCACGTCGGCGGCGGTGAAGGGCTTGCCGTCGTGCCACTTCACGCCCCGGTGCAGCTTGAAGGTGAGCGCCGTATAGTCGCTGCTCCAGGCCCAGCTCTCCGCCAACTCCGGGACGATGGTCTCCATCGACTCGTTGGGCTTGAAGATGTCGAAGTTGACCAGGCTGTTGTAGACCGGAGACATGGACAGAACGGCGTCGCTGGACGCGGTCTCGTGGATGGACAGGCTGGTCGGGTTGCCCCGCAGCGTGGCGCGCAGCACGCCGCCGTACTTCTGGGCCCAGGCCTGGCTGGCCATCAGGACGCAAAACGCCGCCGCTAGCCCGAAGGCTGCGAGTGGTGCCATTCGTTTCATGTGAACTCTCTTCCCCCGCTTCTCGCGGAACAATCGATTGGTTCCGGCGCTCGATTGGCAGCGGCAGCCGCCGGACACTGCCGTGCCCCAAGCTTAGCCCGTAGCACCCACACCCCGCGTGTGTCAAAACCGGTGCGCACCGCGCCGGTCGGCCCGAGAGGCTGCCGGGCGGGAGTTGAAGTCCCGCGGCGGATGTGGGCAGATAGGGCCAGCACCGCCCCGGCGGACGCCATAGCCCGCCCCACCGCTCACCCCAGCAAGGACCGTTGGACCATGGACATGGAACGCGGATTCGTCAAGACCTTCGCCGGCAACATTCACTACCGGGCCGTCGGCGCGGGTGCGCCCATCGTGCTGATGCACATCAACCAGCGCTCCTCGGCGTTCATGGTGGGGCTGATGGAAGCCCTGGCGCCCCGCTACCGCGCCATCGCCTTCGATCACCCCTGCTTCGGCATGTCCGACCACGTGGCGCGCCAGCTCAGCCTGGGCGACTTCGCCCGCAACGCCACCGAGGTGCTCGACGGGCTGGGCCTGGCGCGGGCCACCGTCCTGGGCGAGGCCTTCAGCGCCCTGGTGGCCGTGGAGCTGGCCGCGCGGCACGCCGACCGGGTGGAGCGGGCCGTGCTGGTGAACTGCCCCTACTGGGAGGACGTGGTCAGCCACGACGAGGGCATCGCCCGCATCAAGGCCTCGCGGCCCGGCGACGCCACCGGCTTCCCGGCCCTGCGCACCCTGGACTACGTGCTGGAGCACGATCCGGAGCACGCCCCCCTCCGCCCCACCCAGGAGTGGATGGACCAGATCAACCTGGCCCAGGTGCAGGCGGGCCGCGACCGCTGGCAGATCATGGACGCCATGTCCGGCTACGACGTGCCGGCCGCCATGGAGGCCATCTCCCGCCCCACCCTGCTGCTCTACGGCGACCAGTTCCTGTACACCAGGCAGCTCGACCAGGTGCGGCGCCGCATCCCCGGCGCCCAGCACCGGCTCATCGCCGACGGGCGCTTCGAGGTCTGCTGGGAGCACCCCGACTCGGTGGCCGAGGCGGTGGGCGCCTTCGCGGGATAGCCCGACGCGCCGCCGGGCATGGGTGACATTCCCCTCCCGCTCGGGTTATCGTGCCCTCAGGGAGGCCCGCCATGCCGATCACCGACACTCTCGAGAACGCCCGGCGCCTGGAGGGGCTGGGCTTCAGCCACGAGCAGGCCCAAGGCCTGGCCGAGATCATCGAGCAGTCCGCCGGCGCCACGCGCACGGGCCTGGCCACGCTCGACGACCTGCGCCAAGTCGCCGCGGAGTTGCGCGCCGAGATCGCCGAGGTGCGTGGCGAAATCAAGGACCTCCGCGCGGACCTGCTGCGCGAGCTCCGCACCCAGATGCTCTGGTTCTTCTCCATGCTCGTTGGCGTCGTGGGCATCGCCGTGGCCGTCATCAAGCTCTTTCCGTAAATATCCGCCGGCAAA
>Ga0326597_10010436_pt1 | contig 12372 bp, 13 predicted proteins | sample RVTome_12_FD_203789 | JGI IMG/M metagenome (GOLD analysis project Ga0326597, IMG submission 203789) | Soil microbial communities from uranium-contaminated site in the Upper Colorado River Basin, Wyoming, United States - RVT100D185 | ecosystem: Environmental > Terrestrial > Soil > Contaminated >... | reverse complement strand
TCGGCAAATCTTGATCCTTCCCTTCCTGCGTAACCGCCGTTGCAAGGGCGTGTGTTCTACGCAGGAATGCAGGGGCTAGGTCAGCCCGAGTCTTTCACGTACTCCACGTATTCGCGGGTGCGCTGTTCCCAGAGGGCTACAGACTCGTCCGTGAGCCTGTTCATCGTTTGGCCGAGGCCCGCATACATGACGATGACGTCATCCGGGTAGTTCTCAGCCACCCAATCGGCGAAGGGCTCCCACATCTCGGCGGAGAACCGATTCTCGATGAAGACGAGGTTGCCTCTAACCGAGACGATCTCTCCATCCTGAACGGTTAGATCGAACCAGCTACCGCTGTATGGTCCCAAGCCGATCTCATCGGACCGAATGGCGTGGTAGTTATACGTGCATCGCACTGACACTCCCGCGGCGGAAGTGATCCGTTCCTCACAAGAGTCGAGCAGTACCTTGAACCCAGACGCCTCCTCCCAACGGCTAGCGCCACGGGTCCCTTCTACGCTCCCATCGAAATTAGAGAGGTCGACGTCGGCGGCAAGGTAAGAGGCCGCGGTATCAATGTCGTAATTCGCATAGGCCTCGACAAAGGCCACCGCGACCTCGGTCGCCGACGCCGGGCCGACACCATCCCTCGTCTGAACCACGATTACCCCGACGACGATGGCTGCCCAGCGGCAACTCCGATGAGAAGGCCACGTTTCGGACTCTCTCGTTCCTGGTCGACAGTCACCCGGTCATTGGTCTGCATTACCGTCCTCCTTTGCTGATCGAGCACGAGGACAGACGCATCAACAGGATCGAGCGTCGTCAGCTCGGGGACAGGGTTGGCCTGGCGGACCATCCGATCTATCTGGTCGTGCGTCATGATCCTCCTTTCTCGGCAATCGGAGGGGAATTGATTGCTCGTGTCTCCGGTAGTGGCTCGAGGATTCGAGCCAGCCGCTGTAGTAACGGTGAAGTCTCTGATCGATGGCAGCTCTTGTCATGCCCATCATCTCGGCTATGGCATCGCGGGCGAGGTCTTCCCAAGCGTAAAGCATCACGATCTCGCGATCCTTGGGATTGAGCCTGTTCACCACCGCGACCACCTCACGATCGCGAGAGCTCTGAACGACGAGGACGGCGGGGTCTGCTGGTGGTGTGACTCCCAGGCGGTTGAGCTTCTCTTCCAGGCGCGATCGCCGGTGCAAAGACCTCAATTGATTGGAGAGCACCCGGCTGGCTATCCCATAGAGATGAGAAAGGGTCTTCGGCGGCGGAGGGATGTCATCTCGACGCCGCCAGGAAACCAGGAACGTCTCCGAGCAAGCGTCGCCTGCATCCGCTGCTCTCGTTCGCCGCATGCAACAGGCCAATACGGGAAGGCGATGTTCTTCATAGAGGGACTCAAAGAGAGACCTCGGTGGAACGTTGCCCATCATCGCTTCATGTCCACCTCACTCCGGTCCTTGACAGATTCTTGTCGAACTTTTCTGTCAGTACTTTGGCTCAGCCGGACATGTGGGGGCAAGCCGGAACACCGGTTTGGTGATTCGGAGGGGAGATGTGGGGTCGGGTGTGCCCGGCCCCACATCGTGTTCACTGCGGGTAGCAGTCCTTGCACGGGCTATCATCTCCTGGCACACGGCGCCCCCAACTAATGGGAGGCGCCGCCCTTTCGGGGGTGGTGTAAACGGCAACACGACAGGTTCTGGCCCTGTTATTGAGGGTTCAAGTCCTTCCCCCCGAGCCAGCGTCGGTGACCTGCGCTGAACAACCAAACTCTCGGCCCTGTCGTCTAGTGGTCTAGGACGCCGGCCTCTCAAGCCGGTAACGCGAGTTCGAACCTCGTCGGGGCTGCCGGTTCCTATTGAAATGCTGTCAGTGAGATCACGCGCGAGCAGGTCTGATCTGTATCTCTGCAGGATCTCAATGGCGAATTCGACCTTGTCATCCACCCGCTGGCCTTTTGGGCTGAGCGATTGACCGAGTTCAAGATTTTCAATCCGATTGTCCGTTCGAATACCGTTGCGGTGGTGTACTACCTCGTCCGTTGACAGTGCTCCCGTCAATGGATCGCCATGGCCGAGGCATCTCTTGTAGTGCATGGAACACCAACCACGAGCGACTTTCTCCCGTTGACAGCCCTCGATTACACACTCCATCCTCCGAGGAACCTAAAGAGAGCCAGAGACAGAAATCGCGCGACCCCTCGCCACGAACGTTCGCCGCCTAGCCTGAACCCCATGATTCCAATGGTCGCTGGTTATGTGATGGGGACTAGAGCGAGCGCTCGGGCAGGAGCAATGAGCGTCGTCGCTAACAGCATGATCCTCCCCGGTTCGAGCACAGATGCAGTGGCAGCTCTCGATGACAGGGTCGACCGTTTGCTAATAGTGGTCGAGGCGTTATGGAGTCTGCTGCGCGAGCATGGTCATACGGACCAGGAACTCGCCGCCAGGATCAAGGAGCTCGATGGGGCCGACGGTATTGCTGATGGCCGCCACACACAGAGGGCGGCAGTGTGCAAGTCATGTGACTCCAAAGTCCCGGCCGGCATGGCCCGATGCCAGATCTGCGGGACAGAGACCGGAATCGAGCCGGGCCCCCTCGACGGGATCTGAAGGCTCACCCTCTTTCTTGGGGCTGGAGAGTCCCCTGGTGGACGCCACAACCCGGGGTTCGGGGATCTAGACCGGACGACGCCGTTTCGAAGAGATGAGGCCGGTGTCGAATCCGGCCAGGTGAAGACCCCCAGCGAAGCGAGCGTGTTCGATCTTTAGGCAGCGGTCCTGGACCACCTTGAGCCCGGCGGCCCGTGCCATCGCCGCCGCTTCGTCGTTGCGGAGCCCGAGTTGGAACCAAACCACCTTGGCCCCCACGTCGATGGCTTCTTCAACTACACCGGGAAGTTCGGCCGCCTTGCGGAAGCAGTCGACGATGTCCGGGGGACCCGGAAGATCCCGGAGAGTCGCATAACACTTGAGTCCCAGTACTTCCTCGGCATGGGGGTTGACCGGCCACATCGTGTAGGGAGTTCGCGTCAGATAGGTCGCCACGAAATTGGATGAGCGCAGCGGATTGGGTGACACTCCTACCAACGCAACCGTCCGCGCTTGTCGCAGAATCTGGAGCCGCTCACCCGGGGTCGTTTCCACAGATGAGACGGTCATCGGACTCCCCCGAGCGCCTGGTCCAAATCTGAGATGATGTCTTCGATGTCCTCAAGTCCCACCGAGATTCTTATCATGTCATCCCCCACTCCAGCGATGGCGCGCTCTTCGACGGGAACCTGTTGATGGGTAGTGGAGGCAGGGTGAATCACGAGGGTCTTGGCGTCACCCACATTGGCGAGGTGGGAGGCGAGCTCCACTTTCTCGATGAACCGCTTGCCCCCATCAAAACCGCCCTTGACACCGAAGGTGAATACCGCCCCGGGCCCGGCCGGCACGTATTTCTTCACGGCGGCATCGTCGGCGGCCGGATAGCTGACCCAGGCGACAGCCGGGTGAACCGAAAGGAACTCGGCTACGGCCCGCGTGTTGTCGACGTGGCGTTGCATCCGCAGGGGAAGAGTCTCCAGACCGAGCAGAAGCAGGAATGAGTTGAAGGGCGACAGGGCCGCACCCACATCACGCAGGAGCTCGGTGCGGGCCTTGGTCAGATAGGCGTACTCGCGGAAGTTCTCCCAGAACCGGAGTCCGTGATATGCCGGTGAGGGGTCGGTGATGAGCGGGAACCGACCATTGGCCCAATGAAAACGACCCGACTCCACGATGACCCCGGCTATGACCACACCGTGGCCCCCGATGAACTTGGTCGCCGAATGAACGACGATGTCCGCTCCCCATTCGAGCGGGCGACACAGATAGGGCGTCGCAAATGTGTTGTCGATCACCAACGGCACCCCGTTGGCGCGGGCCACGTCCGCGACACCTTCGATGTCGAACACCTCGGCTCTGGGATTGCCGATGGTCTCGCCGTAGAAGAGCTTCGTCTTGTCGGACACCGCGGCGGCGAACGCATCGGGGGCCGGATCGACAAAGGTCACACTTATTCCTAGTCGGCGTAGGGTCACATCGAATTGGGTGTAGGTCCCGCCGTAAAGGTTGCGGGCCGCCACGATCTCGTCGCCGGCCTGGCACAACGTCAATACGGCGATCAGTTGGGCGGCCTGGCCCGAGCCGGTAGCCAGAGCGCCCAGGCCACCCTCCAACGAGGCCATCCGTTCCTCGAAAGCGGCGTTGGTCGGGTTACCGATCCTGGTGTAGATGTTCCCGTAGGTTTGTAGCGCGAAAAGGTCGGCAGCAGTCTGAGCGTCCTCAAACACGAAAGAGGTCGTGGCGTAGATCGGCATAGCCCGGGCTCCGGTCTCCGGATCGGGGCGTTGCCCGGCATGGATCGCTCGGGTCGAGAATCCGTAACTCATCTTTTCCAGAGTGTAAGGAGACAAAACAAGCCCCCGGCCCACGTCGGCCGGGGGTCGAGCGATGAAAGGGATGGACCTCAGCCCGCCAGGACCTTGTCAGCCATTCCCACACTGATCTTGCGAGGCTTGGCCTCTTCGGCCACCGGGATCGAGATGGTCAAGACGCCATGGTCGTAACCCGCCTCGATCTGATCGGAGTCGAGACCCTCACCCAGGTAGAACTGGCGCGTGAAGTTTCCCTGCGGCCTTTCATTGACCAGCCACGAGGCTCCCTCGATGTCGGCGAACTTGCGCTCGGCACTGACCGTCAACGTGTTGTTATCGACAGTGACGTCGATCGAATCGTTGTCAACACCGGGAATGTCCACATGCAGATAGAACCGATCGCCAAGCCGATAGGCATCCACCGGAACAAACGATGGCCGGGAATTGCCCAGGACGTGACGAGTGACTCGGTCCAGCTCCGCAAAGGGATCAAAACGCATCAACATTGTGACCTCCTATGAGAGAACGACAGTTTCTATCCTTTATTATAGCTAGGAAATCTGATAAATCAAGACTCAAGTATGGCCAATGACGCCAAGACCGAGTCGACCTCACGCGGGGTCGAAACGTGAACAAATCCGATCCTGGTTAACCCGCCGCTATCCAGAAAACCCAGGCGAGACATAGGCTCGACCGCGTAGTAGTGCCCCGACCAGGTGGCAATGCCAGCCTCGCCCAGTTGGGTCGCCACCTCGATCGCCGTCAGTGAATCGACCTGCACGGCGAAGGTCGGTACCCGGCCCTCGACAGTGGGCTGGCCCACCACTCTCACCCCGGTCGGCAGCCCGGCCAAAAAGCGCTCGGCCAAACGAACTTCGTAGGCCCCGATTTCGGCAAAGGCGACGTCGAGGGCTCCCCGTCGGTCGGCGCCCCAACCAAGCGACGCCAGGTAGTCCACCGCAGCGGTGAAGCCTGCCAGCAACTCGAAGGGGGCCGTGCCGGTCTCCCAACGGCCGGGCCCATGATCGGGAGCGGGTCTGACCCTGAAGGCCGGCAGCTTCTCAAGAAGGCTGCCTCGAATCCACATGATCCCGAGGTGTGGCCCGAAGAACTTATACGAAGAACAGACCAAGAAGTCGCACCCGATCGCCTCAACGTCGATACGTCGATGAGGGGCGAGGTGAACGGCGTCGACATAGGTGAGGGCTCCCACCCGCTTGGCTGCCCTAGAAACCCTGGCGACATCGACCAGGGTCCCAAAAGCGTTGGAGCAAGCTGTCACCGCCACCAGCCGGGTCTGCTCGTCGATCATCGACTCGAGCTCGTCAATATCGAGAGCAGTTGTCGCCCGGTCGAAGTCAACGAAGTCGACCAGGACCCCTCTGGATGCTGCCGCCCTGACCCAGGGAGTGATGTTCGCATCGTGTTCGAGCGCCGAGAGGATGATGCGATCACCCTCGTTCCACCCCTCCGACAAGGCCCTGCTCATGGCAAAGGTGAGTGATGTCATGTTGTGCCCGAACACCATTTCGGTCGGGGCACCCCCCACAAAGTCGGCTGCCGCCGCCCGGGCCCGCTCGACCACACCGTCCGATCTCCGCGACGATCCGAATTGACCGCCGACATTCGACATAGCGGTGATGAGCGCTTCGGTTACGGCTCTGATCACCCGGTTCGGCACCTGGGTCCCTGCCGGGCCATCGAGATAGATCTGGGAGCCGGCCAGGGCGGGAAACTCGGCGCGCAGCGCCTCGACATCAAGCACGGTCACTGTTTATCAGGTGCAGGCGCCTGACCACACCGTATTCAATATCCTGCTCTCCATCGAGCCCCATCCCGATCTCAAGGTCCTGACAGGCGCCGATCGCCGGCCGCTGGCCCGAAACCTCGGCCTGCTGGCAGCCGGTGTTGCCGGGACCGTTGTCGTAGCCATGGTTTTGTTCTGGCCCGAATCCGACAAGATGCCCGACACCAGCGGGCTCGGGTTCGCTTCCGAGGTGTTCGCAGCCGAAGTGACAGAGGTCGTTGAAGGTACCTGTTCCTTTGCCGATGACGTGACCTGTCGACGAGTCACGTTCTTGATATTGGAAGGCCCCGATGCCGGAACGATCACCTTCGAGGAGTGGCAGCTCCTTCCCTCCAGTCCGGAGTTCGAGCTGGGGGACGGGGTTTTGCTCAATGTCGTTCCCGAGGCGCCCGCACTTGAGCGCTATCAGTTCTCGGACCGGGAACGGAGGCCGCTCCTATTGATAGTGACCATTGTGTTCCTGTTGGTGGTGATCGCACTGGCCCGTATCAAGGGAGTGGGGGCGGTGGCGGGGCTGATCGCATCGTTATTGGTGGTCTTTGTCTACGTAGTCCCCGCCATCCTCACCGGGCGCCCTCCAGAGTTGGTGGCCATCGTCGGAGGCAGTGCCATCGGGATCGCGGCTCTTTACCTGACCCACGGGATCAAAGCGTTGACCCACGTCGCCGCCATCGGAACCTTTGCCTCCCTGGGGTTGACGGTGGCCTTATCGGCCCTGGTGACGAGGCTGGCTGACCTGAGCGGTTTCGTGTCCGAGGAGGCGAGTTTCATTCTCGTGCTCGGGACCGTCGATCTCAGGGGACTGCTCCTGGCAGGCATGGTGTTGGGAGCCCTGGGAGCGTTGGACGACGTCACCGTCACCCAGGCATCGGCGGTCTGGGAATTGAATCAGGCCAATCCGCGGCTGGGGCTGAGTGAGTTGTTTGCATCTGGGTTGCGAGTCGGCCGCGACCACGTGGCAGCTTCGGTCAACACTTTGCTGCTGGCCTATGCCGGTGCCGCCTTGCCACTGCTGCTGTTGTTCGGGCTCAGCGGCCTACCGCTGAGCGTCATCGCCAACTCCGAAGTAGTGGCAGTCGAGATCATCCGTACGCTGGTGGGATCGATTGGCTTGATTTCCGCCGTCCCGATCACCACCTGGCTGGCTGCCCGCGTGGTGTCACCGACGCCAGGTTGAAATGACATCAACCTCAACTGGCCCAACCTCAACTGGCCCAACCTCAACTGGCCCAACCTCAACTGGCCCAACCTCAACTGGCCCAACCTCAACTAGCTCGGCGTATCTCCTCTTGCCAGAGACGACGCAGCTTCGTGCGCTCCTTGGGGGTGTGACCGCCCCAGATGCCCTCGAACTGGCGGGTCTCAATCGCGTACTCGAGACACTCGCGAGCCACCGGGCACGAAGCGCAAACCTCCTTGGCCCGGTTGATGGCAGCGGTGTCCTCGGGAGTTGGAAAGAAGTCGACCTCGGTCAGGTCGCGACACAACGCTTCTTCACGCCAACTAACGATGTTGTCGAGTTCTACGGGAATCATTCGTCTTCGATTGTGGGGAATTACTTAAACGCCCGTCAAGGCGTTTTAGTTCCCTGAATTCGACGATCTCGCGCCATCACCAGGGCGAGGGCCGCCAACATCACGCCCGGAACCAAGAGTCCCTTCCCGGCCGAGGCGAGCGCTCGAAACAACACCTGCAGGCCCAAGAAGGGGGCCGCCAGGAATGAGCCCGCATTGACCTCGCTCAGCCAGTCGAGGATTTGTGACAACAGTGATTGGCTCAAGGACGGCGACAGGACTACGGGAGGACGAGGCTGAAGAAGCGAGATCGTGGACGAGACAAGGCTGGCCGCCGGCGATGGAGGAAGTCCCGTTAGCGACCCCGCCACGCCCACCGAAGGGGTGGGGCCGGCGGCATCCGATGTGCCATTGCCGGCAGACGGGCCACCAGGAGGGCTCCCCCCGCCCGCGGGCGGCGGATCCGACTTTACGAGTGGGTCTATCACGTCTTCAACCGGATCGGTGATCGGATCCACCACCTCCTCAACCGGATCGAGGATCGGGTCAGTGATCGGATCCACTACCTCTTCAACCGGATCGAGGATCGGGTCGGTGATCGGATCCACTACCTCTTCAGCAGGATCAAGGATCGGGTCGGTGATCGGGTCCACCACCTCTTCAGCAGGATCAAGGATCGGGTCGGTGATCGGATCCACTACCTCTTCAACAGGATCGAGCAGTGGGTCGGTCACGGGCGACAAAACCTCTACTGCTGGATCAACCACCGGTTCGAGAATCTCCCCCGTCGGCTCGGTGATCGGCGCCAGTAGGTCACCTACTGACTCGGTCACCGGCTCCAACGGCGCGACTACAGGCTGAAGCAATTCGCCGAGTGAGTACGAGGGAGAAAGCTGGAGGGCGCTGGCTGGGGCGGCGATCAGCAACAGAATGAAGCCCCCGAACACTGCCCTTGCCCTGGCCATACACAATCTATCGGAACAACCCGCCGATTCCTGTAGCCGGTAAAGCCCGAAAAAAAGGCGCCGATAGGCAACTGGTGGCTTCTTCATTCCGAAATCGAGTGGAGAGCGTGGCTGGCGCCGTGGCATTTCTAACCCTGCTCGGCACAGCCGTCGCATTTGCCTTGGCCGACCAAACTTCCCGGGTCACCACGGATCTGATCGAGGTTCAGAAACTGGAAGGTGCCTCTACCGATGCCGCTCTCTACAGAGCCAATCTCGCCATAGCGGTCGCGGCGATCGCCGCCCGTGATGGCACCACCGTCGACGCCGCCGCGACCGCCGCCCATAGCGCCATCGACCGCCTGGCTTCGGGACCGTCCCTGGGGGGCGACTTCACAGCAGATCTCAGCCTGCTTCGAGAATCGGCCCGGCAGATCGGCGCATCACTGGACGCCGACGAGCCCGATGCTGTCGCAGAGGAGGCAGTCCGCAATGCTGGGCCTGCCCTAAATCGGATCTCAACCCAGCTGGGAGCGGCCAGTGCAGAGTTGAGCGCAGCCATTGAAGCCGAGCAGGCGGAAGCAGGACGGGCGGCCCGACTGTCGTCGTTCTCAGCGGCGCTAATCGCACCGGCCCTCGTTCTCTGGTCATATCGCCGCGCAGTTCGTCGCCGCCTCGACCATCAGCGGCTCCAAGCCGAACTTCAGCGCACTCACGACCTCAGCCGCGCCAAAGACGAACTTATCGCGGGCCTCAGTCATCAACTGCGGACTCCCCTCACCGGCATTCAGGGGTTCTCGTCCGCTGTGCTCGAACAGGCGGAACGAGGTCAGCTCGAGACTTCCCAGGTGATCGAGATGACAGAAGCGATCTACGACGAATCTCAGGACCTGGGGCGCATGATCGACGATTTCCTGGTCGCCTCACGCAGTGAGGCCGGAAGCCTGTCGTTTGTGCTGGTCCCCACTCAGGTGACCGAGCCGATCAGAGCTGTAGTGGAGGCGTTAGTTCGAACCGGTCGTCAACTGAATCTAGAGATTGAGGACCAGTTGGTTCTGGTCGACCCCTCCCGCGCTAGACAGCTCCTTCGCAACCTGATTGACAATGCATACGCCCATGGCCGCGAACCGGTAGTCGTGCGCGGTTTCAAGAGGGATGACGCATATCTGATCCGGGTGGTGGATCACGGCCCGGGCATACCGCCCGACGACGTTGACAAGGCCTTCGCCGGCTTTGTTTATTCAGGCCGCGAGGCAACAGTCACAGGCAGTCTGGGCCTCGGTTTGTTCGTCGCCCGGACCCTGGCCGTGGGTCTCGGTTCGGATCTCGCCTATCGAAGGGAACACGGTGAGACCGTTTTCGAGTTCGAGCTGGCACTGGTGGCATCTTCCCAGAGCGCCGTGAGCTACTCGGCCAGTCCCGGATAGGGAGGCGGCACCGCCCCTGGCTCGAACCTTCCAAGTTCGGCCCTGGCGACTGAGCGGCGGTGAACCTCGTCGGGACCATCGGCGATCTGGAGCCAACGGCCCATCGACCACAGCTCGGCGATGGGGTGGTCATCCGTGAAGCCGGCCGCCCCAAAGATTTGCATCGCCCGGTCGGCCACATAGGTCAGCACCTCGGGAGCCACCACCTTGATAGCGGCGATCTCCACCCGGGCACTCTTTGTGCCTTGATTATCGATGAGCCAGGCGGTCTTCAAGACCAACAGGCGGGCCTGTTCGATCTTGATTCTCGAGTCGGCGATCCACTCCTGGATGACCCCTTGATCGGCCAGCGGCTTGCCAAAAGCCTTGCGTGCCTTGGCCCTTTGACACATGAGCTCGAAACAACGCTCGGCGGCTCCGATCGCCCTCATGCAATGGTGGATACGGCCGGGTCCTAGGCGGGCCTGGGCGATGGCGAATCCACCACCTTCCTCACCCAACAGGTTGGTCAGCGGCACCCGGACCTGGTCGTAATGCACTACAGGGTGTCCGCCTCGATCCTGGTAACCGAATACCAGGGGCTGCCTTTCCACCGACACCCCGGGGACATCGAACGGCACGAGCACCATGCTTTGGCGTCGATGAGCGTCAGCCTCAGGATTGGTCACCCCCATCACGATCCCCACCTTGCACCGAGCCGAGGCGGCGCCGGAGGAAAACCACTTACGGCCGGTGATGACGTATTCGTCGCCCTCTCTTTTGATGCGGGTCCGGATGTTGGTTGCATCGGAGGAGGCGACATCTGGTTCGGTCATGGAGAAACACGACCTGATCTCCCCTTCCAACAGTGGAGCGAGCCAACGCTCCTTCTGCTCAGGGGTGCCAAACATGTGGAGGATTTCCATGTTGCCCGTGTCGGGTGCCGAGCAGTTGAGGGCCTCGGGCGCCAACCGCGGGCTCCAGCCGGTGATTTCGGCCAGCGGCGCGTACTCAAGCACCGATAGGTTCGCTCCCTCCTCGTGGTTAGGAAGGAACAGATTCCAGAGGCCCCGGCTGCGAGCTTCCTTTTTGAGGTCCTCGATGATCTGGGGGTGATGGTGGGGATCGCCGGCTGCGGCCATCTGTTCCGTGTATGCCGATTCGGCCGGGAGTACCGCCTCGTTCATGAACGCCAGCAGCTTCGAACGTAGTTCCTCGACCCTGGAGGTGTAAGCGAAATCCATTACATGACGCTAATCCGCCAACCCCGGGTTGAGGCGTCCGCCAGTGGACTCCTGAGCCCCAAGAACCATCGCCGCCTACGCTCAACGAGATGCATGAAGATCTCAAGACCGCGGTCAACGGTCTCCGTCAAGAATTGATCTCCACCCTGGCCGACCTGGTGCGTATCCCCTCAGTGAGCGCCCCCTCCTACGACCCGGCACCGGTGCGCCGGTCCGCGGAGAAAGTGGCAGCGCTGTTTGCCGACGCCGGAGTCCACGGGGTCCACCTGTTGGAACTTGATGGAGCCCACCCGGCTGTTTTCGGCGAGATGCCGGGGCCGGAAGGAACACCGACCGTCCTTCTATACGCCCACCATGACGTGCAGCCTCCCGGCCCAGCGGAACTTTGGGAAACGGGACCGTTCGATCCTTTTGAGAAAGAAGGCCGCCTCTATGGCCGCGGCGCCTCCGACGACAAATCGGGCGTGATCATGCACCTGGGCGCCATCAAGGCCTTTGGCGGCGGACCTCCGGTGGGCCTCAAACTCTTCATTGAGGGTGAGGAAGAGGTGGGTTCCTCCCATCTCGAAGCCTTCCTGGCCAAGTACTCGGACTTGCTAGCGGCCGACGTGATCGTCATCGCCGACGCCGGCAATTGGAGAGTGGGCCAGCCGGCTCTCGTAACGTCCCTGCGAGGGCTAACCGCCTGCATTGTTGAGGTGCGTACCCTCGCCTCGGCGGTCCATTCGGGCCAGTTCGGTGGCACCTTCCCCGACGCCTTGACCACACTCTGCCGACTTCTCGCCTCGCTGCACGACGAGAAAGGGAACGTCGCTGTACCTGGCTTGACTCAATACGAAACCGACCCCCTCGATCTCACCGAGGAGGAGTTGCGAAGCCAGGCCAGGACTGTCCCCGGGTTGCAGGCGATCGGAGAGGGCGGCTGGACCAGCCGACTGTGGACCAAACCCGCCATCTCGGTGCTGGCCATCGACGCCCCGTCGATCCGTGAGGCGATCAATCAACTGGTGCCGGTAGCCCGTGCCAAGATCAGCATGCGGATCGCCCCTGGGCAGGATGGACCG
>Ga0326597_10010435_pt1 | contig 12373 bp, 12 predicted proteins | sample RVTome_12_FD_203789 | JGI IMG/M metagenome (GOLD analysis project Ga0326597, IMG submission 203789) | Soil microbial communities from uranium-contaminated site in the Upper Colorado River Basin, Wyoming, United States - RVT100D185 | ecosystem: Environmental > Terrestrial > Soil > Contaminated >... | reverse complement strand
TCTCGACCGCGGCGTGATCGACGAAACTCTCGTCGAGCTCGCTCATCGCCACCGCGACCTGCGACACGACGTCGTCGTCGAGGTGGCTCAGCACCTCGACCGCCGCCTCCTGGTCGAGACTCAAGAGGAACGCGGCGACCTTCTGCACGCCGACCGGTCCGCCGTCGTTCATCGTCCGGCTCCCACCTTCGTGCGTTCGTCGGAGGCCCAGCGGGCAAGGATGGCGCCGACGCGCTCGGGGTCGGACTTGACGAGACCTTCGACCTGCGTGCGGGCCACGAGCTCGGGGTCGAAGGCCTTCTCCTCGGCCGCGGCGCGCGCGCGCGTCCGCTCGGCCGCCTCGCTCAGCGCGCGACGGGCGCTCTTCAGCCCGCGCACCAGGAAGAACAGGAAAGTCAGCGCCGCGAGCGCTTCCAACCCGTGCTCGAGCGCCAGCGCCAGCCAGACGTTCGGCTCCGCGGCCGGCTCCTTCGCGCGCGGCGGGACGACGACGCCGTTCTCGTCGCGCTCCAGGGTCGCGAAGGGGGCCGACATCGACTGGAACAGGTCGCCGCGCTCACGGTCGAAGCCGACCGCGGCCTGCACCAGCGTCGTCAGCTCGGCGAGCTTGGGTTCCAGGCTGTCGTCGACCAGGAGCGCCATGCTCATGCGTTCGAGCCGGGGCGTCTGGCTCAAGAGGTGCGTCGTCTCGCGTCCGGCCTCGAAGCTCTTGGTCGAGTCACTGGTCGTCGCCTCCTCCGTGCTCCCCGCCGGGGTCGCAGACGCCAGCCCGGGAGGGTCGCCGGGGAAGCCGGCCGGGCCCCCGACGCCGCCGCCGGCGCCTTGCGGCGTCTTGGTCTTGGAGGTCGTTTCGGAGACGGTGACCTTGTTGGTCGGGTCGATCGTCTCCTTGATCGTCTCGGTCCGGTCGTAGGACCACTCGGTGTCGACCGTGACGCGCGCCAGACCGTCGCCGAAGGTCTGGTCGAGCAACGTGTTGACCCGGCGCGCGCGCAGGTCGTCCTCGCGCATCTTGTGCCGCGTGCGCTCGTCCGCGCCGCCGGCCAGACTCTCGCTGCTCGTCCCATCGAACAGGAGGTCGCCGGCCTGGTCGGTGATGACGATGTTCTCGCGCGGCACCTTGAAGCACATCTGCACCATCGCCGCGACCGTCTCGGCCTTGGACGGGCTCGGCAGCACGCCGCCCGCGATCGTCAGCGAGACCGTCACCGTCGGCGGCTCCGAGCGACGGAAGGCCGAGGGATCCTTGCCCGAGGTGTTGACCTTCGCGCGCACGACAAAGTCGAGGCTTTCGAGCAGCTCCTCGCACTCCTCCCACTCGCGCTTCTGCAGCTCCTGGAAGCGCGCGGCCGCGTCCTTGAAGACGTTGGAGGCGCCGCCGCCGCTGGTCGGGATGCCGCGCGGCCCGGGCTCCAGGGCCCCGGCCAGGGCGCAGGCCTGCTGCGCGCCGTCGCGCTCGGACTCGTCGACCTTGATCACGAACGGCCCGGGCGGATCGCTGGACCAGTGCCGGATGCCGGCCTCGGCCAGCGCCCGTTCGCATGCGGCGGCCTGCGAGGCGTCGAGACCCGCGCGGAACGTCACGTAGTGCGGCGTGCCTGCCCGCCAAGCCGAGACTCCTGCCAGCCCGAGGATCGCGACCGTCGCCACGGCCAGCGTGACCTTGGTGGCGGCGGGCGCGTCCTTGATCTGCGCCGGGAGCGCGCTGAGTCGCTTCATCATGGGCTACTGCCGATCTCGGGTCAGACGCTCATCCGCATGACCTCGCGGTACGCGTCGATGAGCTTGTTGCGCACCGCCATGGCGAAGCTGGCGGTGAGCTGGGAGCTCTGGATCTGGACCGCGACCTCGTGGAAATCGAGCCGCCCCTCGAGCGCCTCGACCACGAGCGCGTCCGCGCGCTTGACCTCGCCGTCGACCGCGCGGATGCCGTCCATCAGCCTCGAATCGAAGCTCGCGCCCGCGACCGCCGCGCCCTGGGCGGTCTCCGGGGCGCCGCCCGCCAGACGCTGCCTGGCCGCGGCGAAACGCCGGAAGGCGTCCTCGATGCTGGTGCGCGCGCTCCCACCGACTTCCTGGACCATCCGTTACCTCCGGGCCAGCGCCAGCGCGCGCTCGGCCATGCGCACGAAGTGCTCCTGGGCCTTCATGTTGGCTTCGTAGGAGCGCAGGGCCGTGATCAGGTCGGCCATCTCGCGCGTGGTGTCGACGTTTGGCATGCGCACGACTCCGGACTCGTCCGCGTCGGGGTTGCCCGGGTCGTAGAAGCTCGAGAAATCCGTCTCGAAGTCGCCCGTGACCTTCGCCACGCGCACGCCCTCGCCGACCACCGAGCCGTCCGCCAGGCGGCGCAGGATCGGCTCGAAGTGCACGACCTGGCGGCGGTAGGGGGTCGGTTCCGGGTTGCCGGGCATGTGCGTCGTGCGCGCGTTGGCGATGTTGCGCGCGATGACGTCGATGCGCGCGCGCTCGGCCGCCATGCCGGAGGCCGAGGCGCGGAAGCCGGAGAAGAGCTCCTGGATGCCGGCCATGATCGATCAGCGCTCCTCGATCGCCGAGCGAACGATGTCCAGGCGCCCGCCCAGGATGGCGGCGTACATCTCGTACATCAGCCGGTTCTCGGTCAGGGCGTTCAGCTCCAGCTCCATGGTCACGTTGTTGCCGTTGGGGTCAGCGGGGGCGGCCGGATCCTCGCGCACGACCGGCCGTATCGGATCGAGGTTCGGGCGCGGGGACTGGAGCGCGCGCCGCAACATGTCCTCAAATTCGACAGTCCGGCGCTTGTAGCCGGGCGTGTTCTGGTTGGCGACGTTCTGATTGAGCTCCCTGGCGCGCAGGGTCGAGGCCGACATGAGCCGCGCCAGGAGCCGGCCTTCGGGTCCGATCACGTCCATTGCGGGTCTCCTGGTGGGCGGCTCAGACCGGGAGGCCCGTGCTGCGCCAGAGCTTGAGCTTGTTGGAGAGCGTGCGGGCCGTCAGCCCCAGCCGGCGCGCCGCTTCGGTCTTGTTGTTGCCGGTGCACTTCAGCGTGGCCAGGATCGCCACGCGCTCGATGTCGGCCATGGCCAGATTGGCCAGGCGCGGGCTCAGCTCGCGTTCGCGCTCGGCCTTGTCGTCCCGCAGCGGGTCGAAGGGGGCCGGCTCGCGCACGACCACGGCCGGGCCGAAGGCGAGGTCGTCGGCCTCGATCGTGTCGCCTTGCACGAGCACGACCGCGCGTTGGATCACGTTCTCCAGCTCGCGCACGTTGCCCGGCCAGGACCACTGTTCCAGGCGCTCCGTGGCCTCGCGGCTGAAGCGCGGCGCCGGGCGCCCGTCGGCGCCGGCGTAGTGCGCCAGGAAATGCTCGGCCAGCGGCAGGATGTCCTGCGCCCGCTCGCGCAGCGGCGCGATCTCGAGCGGCAGCACGTGCAGCCGGTAGTACAGATCCTCGCGGAAGCGGTTCTCGGCCACCTCGTTCGGCAGGTCGCGGTTGGTGGTCGCGATGACTCGCACGTCGACCTTCATGGTGACCGTGCCGCCCACGCGCTCGAACTCCTCCTCCTCGAGCACGCGCAGGAGCTTCGATTGGAGCGCGGTCGAGATCTCGCCGATCTCGTCGAGCATGAGCGTGCCGCCGTCCGCCAGCTCGAAGCGCCCGGCGCGCGTGCGGTGGGCGCCGGTGAACGCGCCGCGCTCGTGCCCGAACAGCTCGGACTCCAAGAGCTGCTCGGACAGGGCCGCGCAGTTGACGCGGATGAGCGGGCCGCCGTTGCGCGGCGAGTTGCGGTGGATGTAGTGCGCGATGCGTTCCTTGCCGGTGCCGCTCTCGCCGGTGATCAGCACGGTACCCTTCGAGCGCGCGATGCGCGCCGCCGAGCGCAGCGTCTCCAACATGCACGGGCTCTGCGCCACGATCTCCGGGTTCTCGCCGCCGGCCAGCTCGCGGCGCAGGTACTCGTTCTCGCGTTCGAGCTGCAGCGTGCGCGCGACGCGCGCGATCACCAGCTCGATCGTCTCGGGCGTGCAGGGCTTGAGCAGGAAGTCCGCCGCGCCCAGCCGCATCGCGCGCACCGCGTTCTCGATCGTGCCGTGCGCCGTCACGAGCACGACCGGCAGCTCGGCGTGCTCCTTGCGAAGCGCCTCGGTCAGCTCGATGCCGTCCATGCCCGGCATGCGCAGGTCGCTGAGCACGAGGTCGGGAGCGGAGCCGGCCGCCTTCGCGAGCGCCTCCTGTGGTCCGCTCGCTTGCTCGGCCTGGTAGCCGAGGGCGCTGATCGCGTCGACCAGGAACTCGCGCGAAAGAGGGTCGTCGTCGACGACGAGTACGCGTTGGATGGCCATGTCGTGTCGGTGCTGGGCTCAGCTCGCGGCTGAGTAGGGGACTCGGAACTCGATCCGCGCCCCTCCGAGCGCGGACGGCCTGGAGTGGATCTCGACGCCACCGCCGTGCAGCCGGGCGATCGCGTGAACGAGGGACAGACCCAGGCCGGTGCCCTCGGCCCGGGTGGTGAAGAACGGGTCGGCCAGGCGCGGGATCAGCTCGGCCGGCACCCCGGGGCCCGCGTCGTCGACGCGGAACACGAGGTCCCCTCCCTCGCGCAGGATGCGCACGTCGACGCGCCCGCCCCCGGGCTGCGCCTCGATCGCGTTGGCGACGAGGTTGCGCAGCGCCTGGCGCACCTTGATGCGGTCGGCGCGGAAGGACTCGACCGCGCTCTCCGAGGTGACGCTCCAGGCCTGCGGACGCTCGCGCGCCAGAGCGGCGCGGATCGCGGCCTCGAGCAGCTCGCGCGCGTCGACCGGCTCGGCGCAGAGCTGCTCGGGCTGCGCGAACGAAAGCAACCCGGTGATGATCGCGTCGACCTCGTCGACGCCTTCCGAGATCGCGCCGGCCCAGCGCCGGGTCCTGGCGTTCTCGCCGACGGCCTTCTTGAGGAGCTCCGCGAAGCCCTTGATGGCGTTCATGGGGTTGCGGATCTCATGCGCGATGCCGGCCGCCATGGTCCCGAGCCCGGCCATCTTGTCGAGCGCGCGGGCGCGCTCGTTGGCGCGCGCGAGCTCCTCCTCCATGCTCCGCGCGCGGCGCGAGAGGACGGAGTAGCTCGCGCGCAGGTCGTCACAGACCGCGCTCAGCGAGGCCACCATGCTCTCGAGCTCGCTGCTCGAGGGCCGCGTGTCGGGGTGCGCCTTCACCTCTTCGGTGCTCCGCTGGTCGCGGTGGTCGTCGCGCCGGCCCCGCCGCCGGTCCCTGTGGCCGCGCCGGTCGCGCGCCGCGCCTCGCGGCGCCCGAACTCGAGCTTCCACTGGATGAACTCGCGGTCGTTGCGCGCGCGCGCCGCCAGACCGCCTCCGGCGGGCTGGTCGATGACGCGCGTGTAGGCCGCGATCGCCTCCTCGTCGCGCCCGAGGCGCTCGAGGCAGCGGCCGCTCCAGTAGTCCGCCTCCGGCTCGCCCTCGCGCAGCCGCAGCATCTTCAGTCCCTCGACGTAGCGCCCCGCGCGGTAGTAGGCGCGGCCGTGCCGGACGGGGTCGGCGCTGAAGCCCTCGGGCTCGAAGGAGACGGGCGCCTCGGTCCGCGTCGCCCCGGCCGCGCCGGGCGGCGTCGAGGGGCCGGTCACCGGCGGGTTGATCGTGCTCAACGCCGCGCGCTGGGCGTCGCTCAGGCCGACGGTCGCAGCTCCGACCACCTCCGGCGCCGCCGCACCTGGCGCGCGCGTCGGAGCGAGCGTGTCCGCGCCGGTCTCCGCGGCGTCGAGCAGCATGAGCAGGCGGTTGACGTCCTCGCGCAGCCGAACGAGCAGGTCGTCGCGCTCGCGCTCGTCCGCGTAGGGCTCCTCGGTCAGGGTGCGGATGCGCCCCAGCGCGGCGTCTTCCCCGGACTTCACGTCGGCCTCGATCGCGACCAGCCCGTCCAGCGCGGCGACGGTATCGGCCAGCGCCTGGTCGAGCTCTTGCGGGCCGCGCAGCAGGATCGGCGGCAGGACCAGCGCGCCGACCAGCCCGACGTTGACGATGTAGTTGAATCTGAGCATCAGAGTCGACCTCCATAGGCGTCGATGGCGGCGTCGAAGCGTCCGTCGCGTTCGTGGATCTCCGCCGCGAGCACGTACAGGCCCGCGCGGTCGCGCGGGTCCTCGAGCGTGGCGACGACCTCGCGCAGCACGTCGATGGCCGCGCCGGTCGCGCTCAGGGTCTCGAGGGCCGTGGCGTAGCCGCGCGCGAGCTGGACGCGCTGGTCGGGCGGCAGTGCGCGCTGCTCCAGGAACACCGCCTGGAAGGCGTCGCGGGCGTGCGCGGGCAGGCCGCGGCCGAGCAGCCGCTCGGCTTCGCGCAACCGCGCGGTGGGGCTCGCGACCACCGGCTGGACGGACGCCAGCCCCAGCCCCAGGCGCGCGCGCGCGCGGGCCAGGTAGGGGACGAGGTCGTCACCCAGGCCCAAGGCCTCGGCCTGGGCGTGCAGGAAGACGACCGACAGCTCGTCCCCTTCGCCCTTCAGGGCCAGCTCCGCCGCGCGCACGAGCGCCGTGCGCCGCTGGGACGGGTCGGCCTGCGCGGCGAAATGCAGCCAGGCCAGGGCCGCGTCGAGCGGGCGCCCTGCCTGGTCGAGGGCCCGCGCGCGCAGCTCCATGCTGTCGATCTGGCCGAAGGCGTGCACGCCCAGGGCGTCGATCCGATCCAGGCAGCGCAGCGCCTCGGCCGAATCGCCCGCGCCGACCAGGGCGCGCGCGCGGACGAAGAGGCGCTCCGAGCGTTCGAGCAGGTCGCTCGTCTCGTAGGCCGTGTCGAGCGCGCGCAGGACGAACAGCGCCTGACGCCAGTCGCCCAGGTGCGCGAGAGAGAGCGCGAGATCGCGCCGCGCCTGGGCGTGGTAGGGGTGGGACTCCTTGCGGTTCGCGAGCTCTGTGGCGCGCACGCGAACCTCCTCCCAGCGCTCCTCGGCCACCAGGTCGCGGCAGAGGCGCGCGAGCGCCTCGGGCACGAGCTCCGAAGCCGGGTAGCTCTCGATCAGGAGCTCGTAGTGGCCGATCGCGTTGACGCGATTGCCCTCGAGGTCCTTCATCTCGCCCAGCGCCAGCCGCGCCTTGGGACAGTCGGGGCTGTCGGGGTGCTCCATCAGCACGCGCACGTAGGCCAGCTCGGCCGCCGCGAAGAGCTCGGCGCGCTGCGGGAAGGGCGGCAGGTCGCTCGCCACCTCGATGTGCTGCCAACCGACGCGCCCGCGCAGGCCGGCGGCGCCCAGCATCGTGCGCACCGCCTGCGCCAGCGGGCGCGACTCCAGCTCGACCGTCACGCGCTGGGGCTCCTCGATGCGCTCGAAGCCCGTCAGCTCGCGGCCCAGCTTGGACGCCAGCTCGCGCATCACGTCGTCGATCGGCGCGCCCTGCGCGCGCACGCTGCAGTACGTGTCGCCGTCGATGGTCTCGATCTCGATCGCGACCGCGCCCTGCTGGGGGGCGAGCGCGAGCGCGGCGACCACGAGCTCGACCAGGATCATTCGTCGCCCTCCCCGGCCGCCGTGGCGGCGAGCCCCTGCAGGCGGTACGTGTCGGCGATCAGCGCCACCGCGCGCGCCTCCATTTCCTCACGCCGCGACGGGTCGATGCGATCGGCGACGGCGGTCAGGTCGAAGAGCAGGCGTCGCGCCTCCACGAAGCGGCCCTCGCCGATCGCCTGCCCGGCGACGAGCAACGTCATCTCCTCGCGCGTCTGCAGCCTCTCCGGCCGCGGTCCGGCCGGCGGCTCCGCGGCCGCAGCGGGCCGCGCTGCTTCCCGCGCCGCGCCGGCCGGGACGTCGGCCGGGACGGCCCGCAACGCGAAGGCCGCGCGCATCTCCTCCAGCGTCGCGTCGAAGCTCCGGCTCGCGTTCCAAGCGAAGGCGAGCACGAGCGCGTTCAAGGTCGCGGCAGCGGCGACCAGCACCCACGTGAGGAGGACGCTGCGCCGCACGAGGTCCGGCCGCGCGCCGCGCGGCCCTCGCTCTCTCTGCGGTGACTCGTCGCCCGCCGGCTCCCCCAGGGCGACCACGAGCTCGTCGTCGAGCAGGTCTACCGCCGAGCCCGAAACGGCCTGCAGGCTGGCCTCGAGGTCGGGTTCTCCGTCCCTTTCCCTTTCTCGCCCACGGAGCGGTGACGTCGCTTCCGACGGGGAGTCCTCTCTCGCCATCCCGGGGGCCGGGTCGTCGAACAGATCGTCCGCGAACCCGCCTTCCGGCTCATCGTCCGCGCGCCCCGCCGCGCCGATCACCGCGCGGGGTGGTTCCGGTCGGGCCGACCCCGCCTGGCCGGCGCGAGGGGGCATGCCGGGCGAGGGCGGGAAGTCGAACAGGTCCTGGTCGAGGTCCAGCTCGTTCTCGGCCTGCGCCGGCGCGGGCTCGGCCGGCGCCCGGTCGCGCGACCCCCGTGCGAGGTCGGGCGGCGGCTCGCCGGCGGGTGCGAAGTCTTCCAGCGCCATGCTCAGCTCCACAGGGCGGGCTGCAGCACCTTGCGCGGGTCCGGGCCCGCGAGCAGGCGCCCGATCACGACCGCGAGAGCCGGGGACAGTTGGAGCAGACCGCCGCAGTCCTCGGCCTCGAGCGCGCGCAACACCTCACGCGCCGCGTCCGGCGTGAGGAAGTCGAGCTCGGACAGGTCGACGAGGGGCCCGTCCGCGAAGTCGGCGCGGTACGCGCCGAACGTCAGGCGCGCACGCGTGCCGCGGCCGGGCCGGCTGTCGATGGCGAACGACTCGCACAGGCAGGCGACGCGCGCCAGGCCGTCGTGCAGGGCGCTGCCGGTGTTGTCGGCGAAGGCGCTGGGGACGTCGAAGCCGACGCCCTCGTCGCACACCTCGACGGCGAGCTCCCGCGCGTCCACGGTCGCGCTGACCTCGACCTCGCCCGCGCCGCCGGGGTAGGCGTGCCGGATTGCGTTCTCGACCAGCTCGCCGGTCGCGCCGGCGATGCGCGCCCGGCAGGACGGGCCGATCGCGTTGCGCAGCGCGAAGGCCGCCAGGTCGCGCGCCGCACGATCGACCGAGCCGCTGCGCGCCGGGTAGCGCCGGCGGAAGGCCGCCCGCGGCGGCCGCACCTCGGCCTCGACCGCGCGCACGAGCTCCTCCATGCGGAAGGGCTTGGAGAGGAAGTCGCTCGCCCCGCGCCGGAACGCCCGCCGGCAAGCGTCGAGCGACTGCTGGCCGAAGAGGACGGCGGCGACGGGCGCGCGGCCGCCGCGTTCCAGGTCGGCCAGCAGGTCGAAGCCGGAGCGCTCCTCGAGCTCGGCGTCGAGCACGAGCACGTCGGGACGCGGCAGCTCGACCGCGGCCGCGGCGCTCGCCGCCACGCAGACCCGGTGCCCGCGAGCGCGCAGAGCGCCGGCGATCGCGTTCGCGGTGACCACATCGGCCTCGACCACCAGCACGCGCAGGTCGCTCGTCATCGCCGCATGCCTCCCACACCGCTCTCGCCGCCGGTGAAGACGCGCACGACGACGCGCGTACCGCCGCCCGCGAGCGAAGTGCGGTGGATCGTGCCGCCCATGCGACGGATGTCGCGCCCGGCCAGCGCCAGGGCCAACCCGTCGCGCCCATGCTCGAGGTCGAAGATGTCCACGAGCCGACCGGCCGGCTCGTCGCCCGCCGCTGCAACGGAGGGCCTGGCGGCCGCCGTCGAGCGGCGGCAGGCAGAGGCGCCGCGCGCCGCGCAGTGGATGCTGAAGGTGCCCTCCGTGTCGGGGCAGCTCACGTGCAGGAGCGCTTCGTTCCCCGTGTCGGCGACGGCCTCGAGCAGGCGTCCGAGCGAGCGCGCGAAGAGCGGACCGTCGAGCTCGAGGCGCACGTCGGCCTGCTCGACCGCGACCGTCAGACGTGCGCGTTGCTTCGGGTGCAGCGAGTCGAGGGCACCGCGCGCCACCTCGGCCAGGGAGCACGAGAGCGGCTGGATCGCGGGCGGGATCGCGTAGTCGATCAGCTCGCCGACCTTGCGGCCGAGGCGCGAAACCTGCTCGAGCGCGCCCTTCAGCACCCGGCCGCGCGGATCCTCCCGGGCCAGGTCCCGGCAGAGCGTCTCCATCGAGGCGCGCAGGGCGGCCAGCGGCACGCGGATCTCGCTCGCGACCGCCGCCTCGACCGCGGCCAGGGTGGGGTCGGTCAAGACGCTGCGGCGGCGTAGGCGGCCGTTCTCGGGGCTCATGGCGGGGTCGTCGTGGCGTCCGTGCGGCCCCTGGAGAGGCAAGCCGGATGCCAGGCGGCTCATCGACCGCGCGCGCGAAAACCCTTGATGGGGCGCGCCGCCGAGCCGGCACTTTTTTCCGTGTGGAGGGCCATTCCGTCCCGCCTCCAGGAAGGGATTGCCCGCCAGCTCCAAGTGACGGGCCCCTACGGAATGCCGTACGTGCGCAGCTTGTTGTAGAGCGTCGTGCGGTTGACGCCGAGCATGCGCGCCGTGGCGCTGCGGTTGCCGCCGGCCTCCTGGAGGGCGCGGCGGATGAGGGCCGCCTCCATGCCGCGCAGGCTGAAGTCATCCAGCGGCAGCACGCGTGCGCCTTCGACCGGTGCCGGGCCGGCGGCGCCGTCGAGGCCGAGATCGGCGGCCGTGATCAGCCCGCTCTCGGCGTGCAGGGCCGCGCGCTCGACCGCGTTGGCGAGCTCGCGCACGTTCCCCGGCCAGGAATGACGTTCCAGCAGCGCGCGCGCGCACTCGTCGAAACCGCCGAGATCGCGGCCGAACTCGCGCGCGAAGCGATGCAGGAAGTGCTCGGCGAGCACGAGCACGTCGTCGCGCCGCGCGCGCAGCGGCGGCACGACGATCGAGAGGATGTTCAGGCGGTAGAAGAGGTCCTCGCGGAACTGGCGCGCCTCGACCATCGCGGCCAGGTCGCGGTTGGTCGAGGCGATCACGCGCACGTCGGTGTCGCGGTCCTCGCATCCGCCTACGCGGCGGTAGGCGCGCTCCTGCAGCACCCGCAGGAGCCGCGCTTGCAGGCCGGGCGCCAGCTCGCCGATCTCGTCCAGGAACAGCGTTCCGCCCTCGGCGGCCGCGAACAGGCCCTCGCGGCCCTTGGGGCTGGCGCCGGTGAACGCGCCCGGCTCGTAGCCGAAGAGCTCGGCCTCGAGCAGGTTCTCGGCCAGCGCGGCGCAGTTGATCGCCACGAAGGGGCCGCCGGCGCGGCGCGAGCTCTCGTGGATGGCGCGCGCGACGAGCTCCTTGCCCACGCCGGACTCGCCGGTGACGAGCACGGTCGTGCGCGGCGTGGTCGCCACCCGTTGGATCTGGTCGAGCACGGTCCGCAGCGCGCGCGAGCGCCCGACGATCGCGCCGGAGCGCAGGCGCGCGAGCTCCTCCTTCAGGCGCTCGTCGTCGGGCTCGCGCGCCGCGGCGCGGCCGTCACAGGCGCGCTCGATCACGCCGGAGAGGGTCGACTCGCGCACGGGTTTCTCCAGGAAGTCCGCGCGCCCGGCACGCATCGCGGCGACGGCGGTGGGCACGTCGGTGGCGCTGGTGACCATGACGATCTGCGGGCGGCGCTCGAGCTCGAAGAGCTCCGGCAGGAGCTCCAGGCAGCGCCTGGGCGGCATGTCGACGTCCAGCAGGATCAGGTCCGGCCGCGCGCCGCGCGCCAGCTCGACGGCTTCGCGGTCGTCGCTCGCCTCCAGCGCCTCGTGCCCGAGGGCCTGGCAGGAGCGGGCGAGCTGCGAGCGGACCTCGGGGTCGTCGCCGGCGACGAGGATGCGGACGGACATGGTGGGCCGGGAGGGCGGGTGATCTCCGGCGGCGCTCTTCGGCTCGCAGCCGGAAAAACTGTCGCCCGCGACCGCGCGGGACCCGCCCTGGCCCCGATGAGGGGAAAAACGCCTTCTTCGCCCTCATGCCCCCCGTGCCCGCTCCGAGAACTGGATCGACCGCGGCGGTCACCCACGCGCCGCGGCCACCTTCCAGCGAATCACATTCGAACCGACCGGACGCGGCGCTCGAGCCCGAGCCCCGCTCCCGATCCAGCGACCAGACAGGAGCCATCGATGGGCCTTCGAATCAACACCAACGTCGCCTCGCTCACCGCGCAGAGGCACATGAACCTGGTGACCAACCGCCTCCAGGGCAACTACGCGCGGCTGGCTTCCGGGCTGCGAATCGCCTCGGCAGCCGACGACGCGGCGGGCCTGGGCCTCTCGGAGACGATGCGCTCGCAGATCCGTTCCTACGTCGTCGCCGGCCGGAATGCGCAGGACGGCATCAGCCTGGCGCAGGTCGCCGAGGGCTCGTTGAGCGAGGTCAGCAACATCCTCGTGCGGATGCGCGAGCTGGCCGTGCAGGCCGCCAACGGCACGCTCGACTCGGGCGACCGCGCGACGATCAACACCGAGTTCACCGCCCTGATCTCGGAGGTCGACCGCATCGCGAGCTCGGCCGAGTTCAACG
>Ga0326597_10010434_pt1 | contig 12374 bp, 13 predicted proteins | sample RVTome_12_FD_203789 | JGI IMG/M metagenome (GOLD analysis project Ga0326597, IMG submission 203789) | Soil microbial communities from uranium-contaminated site in the Upper Colorado River Basin, Wyoming, United States - RVT100D185 | ecosystem: Environmental > Terrestrial > Soil > Contaminated >... | reverse complement strand
ACGTCCTGCGGCACCTGGGCGACGCCCGCGCCCAGGTGCGCAAGAGCGAGTACGCCCGCGTGTCCGGGCGGCAGCGGCGGTTCATCAAGGGGCAGAAGTACACCCTGCTGGCCCACCGCGAGAACCTGACCCTCAGCGGGCGCCGGGCGCTCACGACACTGCTGGCGGCCAACAAGCGGCTGCACACCGCGTACCTGCTCAAGGAGTCGTTCGGCCAGCTCTGGGACTATGGCCGGGAGGGCTGGGCGCGCCGCTTCTTCGAGCACTGGCGAGCGGCGCTCAAGTGGCAGCGCCTGCGGCCCTACGAGAAGTTCGCCGCGATGATTGAACGGCACTGGGAGGGGATCGCGGCCTACTGCCGCCCGGAGAACAAGGTGGCGCTCGGCTTCGTCGAGGGGCTGAACAACAAGATCCGCGTCCTCCAGCGCCGCGCGTATGGGCTCCGCGACGAAGAGTACCTCCGGCTCAAGATCCTTACCTGCATGCTGCCCGCGATCTGACCGTGCCATCATCCCCCAATGTCCCCGAATTCACCCACACGACTTCACGAAGAGCCAAAATTGTAGATCCGTTCCCAGGCACGGAATTCTCGCTCGGCGGTGTCGAATTGGCCAAACTCATGGCGATCCCAGAACTCCTCGTTGTCGATTCGGTGACTGCGTTCGACCTTGCCGTTCTGCTCGGGGCACCGCGGCTTGATGTACCGGTGCTCAATGCCGGCCGCTTGGACCGTGAGCGCGAAGGCCAACGGGAACTCCGTGCCGTTGTCACACTGGAGGCGGCGAATCGCGAACGGGAGCACGGCACACAGCTCCGCGAAGAAGTCGAGGCTGACTCGCTGGTTCTGGCGCCGATAGAGCCGCAGGACACGATAGCGGGTGCATCGTCGAGGGCGGTGTACTGATACGCCTTCTGGCCCTTGAGCTTAACGACCTTCACATCGACCTGGACGGAGTCGCCGGCGTGTGGCATCTCGAAGAGCCGAAGCTGCCGGAGTTTGACCACCCGCCTCTTACGGGACGTCAGCCGCGGCCACACTCGGGTCCGGGCCGCGCCGTACCCAAACTCGCGCCGGGCATCCTCGATCAACATGAGCGCCTCCGCGGGCAGGCGCGACTTGCGCCGGTCCGGGTAGGTGGGGATCAACCCAGGTATCCCCTTTGCCTCGTACCGATCTCGCCACTCTCGGATAGTCTTGCGTTTCATCCCGAAGCGGCGGCTCGCGGCCAACAGACTGTGGGTCTTGACGTATTCGAGCACGACCAACCGTTGCTTGACCTTAAACCCCTCCTTTTTCTGGGGGTTCACCCATTCTCCCAGAGGGGTCCCACTCTTAAGCAGAATCTTCAGTCTGGCGGGGCATCGTGTAAGACATCTGTGTACCGCGAGCCGGTTTTGTGAGCATGAACGCCGTCGACCGGGATACCCTTGCCGAGCGCGCTGAGCGCAGAGTAATCGGTTCTAGACCCGGTTTTGAAGCAAGAACGTCGTAGCCGCGCCGTTGGCGAGACAGTTCCCCGCGAGCCGGAAAAGGAGAAGGGCCAAATGCCGAGAGATGATGAGCGTCGAGAGAAGGTACGCGCATATCTTCGCGCAAGTGCTCATATCAAGGAACGAACGGCTGAGGTGTGCGAAGACGCCATCATCGCAGCGGCGCACCTCATCGCCCAGATCTTCCGCGCCGACGCCAAGCTGCTGCTTTGCGGAAACGGGGGGAGCGCTGCCGATTGCCAGCACATGGCCGCAGAATTCGTGAGTCGATTGACGAAGAGCTTCGAGCGGCCTGGGTTGCCGGCCATCGCGCTGACCACCGACACCTCCTTCCTGACCGCCTTTGCCAACGACTGCGGGTTCGACGGAGTGTTCGAACGGCAGGTCCAGGCTCTAGGTCGGCGCGGCGATGTCTTGATCGGTATCAGCACCAGCGGCAATTCACCGAACGTGGTTCGGGCTGTGCGCCGCGCCCGAGCCGAGGGTCTTGGGTCCGTCGTTCTCACCGGAGCCGACGGTGAGCTCGCCGGCTTAGCGGACGTCGCCATCTCGGTGCCGAGCACTGACACGCAGCACATTCAGGAGGCGCATCTAGCGATCGAACATCTGATCTGTTGGCTCGTTGAACGGGATCTCTTCTCTTCACCAGCGGCCGTTAGACAGCAGGAGGACGCACTATGATCGTGAGCCGCACCCCATATCGGATCTCTTTCTTCGGTGGCGGCACGGACTATCCAGAATGGTACGGCAAGCACGGCGGTGCCGTGCTTGCAACGACGATCGACAAGTACTGTTACATCACGTGTCGCTACCTGCCACCGTTTTTTGAGCACCGATACTGTATTGTCTATTCCAAGACCGAGCACTGTCAGACGATCGACGAAATTGCGCACCCCGCCGTGCGTGAGGTCCTCCGCTTTCTGGGCATGGAGCGCGGGGTGGAGATCCACCACGACGGCGACCTTCCAGCGCGCAGCGGCATGGGATCGAGCTCTGCATTCACGGTGGGGTTGCTCCACGGCCTCTACGCGCTCAGCGGGCAGATGGTCAGCAAACATCTCCTAGCAACGGAGAGCGTGCACTTGGAGCAAGACATCCTGAAGGAGACCGTCGGGTCGCAGGATCAGGTGCTAGGCGCCTACGGCGGCTTCAACCATATTCAGTTTCATCCAAATGGCGAGATCTCCGTAATGCCGATCACGGTCGACTCCGGGCGCCTCAAGGAACTCAGCGCCCATCTCATGCTCTTCTACACCGGGATCAAGCGCACCGCGTCGGACATCGCGGGAAGTTTCGTGAACGGCATTGACGGCCGGCGTCGCCAACTTCGGATCATGAAAGATCTGGTAGACGAGAGCATAGCGATCGTCAGCGGGGGGCGGAACATCCTGGAATTCGGCGAGCTCCTCCATGAAGCATGGCTTGCGAAACGCAGCCTGAGTGTGAGGGTCTCGAACTCCGACGTGGACACGATGTACGAAGAGGCGAGGGGCGCCGGCGCGATAGGCGGCAAGCTCCTCGGCGCCGGGGGCGGCGGGTTCTTTCTGTTGTTCGTGCCGCCATCGAAGCAGCGCAACGTCCGGGAGAGGCTCAACACCTTGATCCACGTACCCTTTAAGTTCGAGTTCTCCGGGAGCCAGATCATCTTCTGCGACCGTGAGGAGGATTACGCGGCCGAGGAGAGGGCCCGAGCCACTCAGCCAATCCAGGCATTCCGGGAGCTGGCGCAGTGAGCGACACACGCGCAATCGAGACTGGATGGCAGAAAGCTAAGGCTGTGCGGGCGCTGCCCAAGCAAAGGGATGCCGAGAAGGATCGTGACAAGCAGAAACGATGCAGAAGGCTAGGTAGTGGGGACTCCCGGATTCGTACAGGCGCCTAAGGTCCTTACGAGTGAGGTAGCACTCCTCACCGGCGGGCGGGACCGGCCCTACGCGTTCGGGCTGGCAAGGGTACTCATCTCGAAAGGTATCTGTCTAGATGTCATCGGGAGCGATGAGTTGGATAGCCCTGAGGTGCGGGGCAGACCGCAACTGAACTTTCTTAATCTGCGCGGAAGTCAGCTAGGGGATGCCAGCCTCGCGCGGAAGGTATTGAGGGTGTTGATCTACTACGCTCGACTCATGCGCTACACCGCGAGTGCCAAACCGAAGGTCTTTCATATCCTATGGAACAACAGATTCGAGTTCTTCGATCGGACTCTGCTGATGCTTTACTACAAACTGCGGGGAAAGAGGATCGTTCTTACGGCTCATAATGTCAATGCCGGCAAGCGGGACTCGAACGACTCGCTGCTCAATCGCCTCACCTTGAGAATCCAGTACCGACTGGCTGATCATATCTTCGTTCACACGGAGAAGATGAGGTGCGAGATGTTGGAGGAGTTTGGTGTTCGTGAACGAGCGGTCACTGTCATCCCGTTTGGAATCAACAGCTCTGTCGCAGATACAGATCTCACCTCTGCGCAGGCGAAACAGCGCCTTGGCATCAGGGACGGTGAAAGGACGATTCTGTTCTTTGGCAACATCGGGCCGTACAAGGGTGTCGAGTTCCTGGTGGCCGCATTTCAACGGATCGTGGCCGCGAATCCAAAGTATCGGCTGATCATCGCCGGAAAGCCGAGAGGGGATAGCGGGAAGTACCTGGATGGGATCCAGCGGGCGATTCGGCACGAGGTTATCCGGGCGCGGGTTATAGAGAGGATCGGATACATCCCGGATGAGGAGGCAGAGTTATATTTTAAGGGAGCGGACGTCTTGGTGCTGCCTTATACGAAGATATCCCAGAGCGGTGTGCTTGTCTCGGCGTATGGCTTCGGCCTCCCTGTAATTGCAGCCGACGTGGGATCGTTCAGGGAAGATATAGTCGAGGGCAGGACAGGTTTTCTATGTAAGGCATGCGATGCGGTCGACTTGGCCAAAGCAATCGAGACTTATTTTGAAAGTGGGCTATTCAGATCTCTGGATAGTCGGCGCCAGGATATACGTGACTACGCCAAAGAGCGCTATTCATGGGACGCGGTCGGTCAAATGACTCGTACGGTGTACGACGAGTTGCGTGCCCGTTGATTGGTCTGCTGGCCTAGGGGATCGGATCTTCAAGAGGGCACAGACTCATAAGGACGCAGACTGTGAGGTCGCGGCCCGGAGGGCGGCCGGGAAGCGTTCCCGCTCCGGCATCGCTGTCCACCTCCTGCCGTGATCGAATCACGGCTTGTGGGTGGACTCAACTTCGAGGGGAGCAGGATAGATCGTGTATTTCGATGATCATAGCCTGCAGGAGGGCCTAGGGCGGCGGGCTCTCCGCGGCGGGGCGATTTCGATCATTGGCCGGGCAATAATCGCATTGGTCCAGGTGGGCTCTGTGGTGTGTCTTGCGCGCCTACTGACGCCCGAGGACTACGGGCTCGTGGCGATGGTCACGGCACTCACTGGATTCGCACCCGTGCTGGTCGATCTGGGAACAAGGGACGCGGTCGTCCAGCAGCTCAGGATCACGGAAGGTGACGTGAGCACGCTCTTCTGGCTGACGGTCGGTGTGGGGTTCAGCTTCGCGTTAGCCATTTCTGCGAGCGGCCCGGTCATTGCGGCCTTCTACAAGGAGCCGCAGCTGACTGGCTTGGTAGCCGTGTCGTCGCTGACGTTTGCCGCGTCCGCGCTCACGGCCCAACATCAGGCCCTTCTCCGACGAGCCGTGATGTTCCGCGAGCTGGCCATCATCGACGTAACGGCGGCGATCCTCAGCGCGGGCGGCGCGATCGCAATGGCGTATTTCGGGCTCGGGTACTGGGCGCTGGTGACGCGGCCGGTCAGCATGTCGTCGTTGATGGCTGCTGGCGTCTGGTGGTATTGTCGTTGGCGTCCGGGCAGGCCTGTGTTGACGCCCGCCGTGAAAGCGATGGTGAAGTTCGGACTGAATTTGACTGGTTTTTCGATGACCGACTTTGTCGGGGGGAACGGCGACCGAGTGCTAGTCGGCCAGAGGCTCGGCGCGAGAACGCTCGGCTATTACCAGAACGCTCTGTTCATCTACAGCAACCTGCTCGACGTTCTAATATTTCCCCTCCACCAGGTGGCGGTCGCCAGCTTAAGCAAGCTTCAAGGCGATCTTGGGGGATTTCGACGCTCGTGGGCCAAGGCGCTTTCGACGGTTGCGTTCTATGCAATGCCTGCCTTCGGGATCCTGGCGGTCACGGGTGCAGACGTAGTCGTCATGTTGTTGGGAGAGAAGTGGGCCGAAACAGGAGTGCTGCTGAGTGTGCTGGCGCTGCGCGGGATCCCGCACTCAGTTGAACGGACACTCGGGTGGCTGCACGTGGCAGCCGGGCGAAGCGACCGATGGCTGCACTGGGGTGTTGTGGCGACGTGCATTCAGCTGTTGGCGTTGTTTTGCGGTCTGCCGTTCGGACCCCTTGGGATCGTATGTGCCTACGTCATCGTGATGTATATCTTGTTCGTGCCGGCGCTAGCGTACGCAGGCGCACCGTCGGGCATTGGTGCGCGTGATGTCATCAGGGTCGTTGGGGCACCGCTCACGGGCGCGCTAGCCACCGCCGCCGTGGGCTTCGGGTTGCGCGCCTCACTTGTGGCCGGCGTGCAGCCGGTGGAACGATTGGTCATTCTCATTTTGACGTATGTCGCGATGTACATAGTCGTTGTCGTCGGGCTTCTTAAGGTGAGAGAGCCCATGCGAGTGATCCTCTCACTCATCAAGGCGCCCTCCCAGAACCGTTGAGGTCTCGATGGCAAGTCTGAACCTGCCGGATCCGCCGAGTGATGGGCTAGCTGAGCCGGCCCCTGCTGGGAGCGCACGAGACGCTGGGCGCCGTGGCCAGAGCATGGCGTCAAACAGGGTAGGGGACTTGGATCGGTCGGGGAAGATCGGGCGCCGCACGGACATATTGTCATGCCACGGCATTTACCGTCTAGCGATCGGATTTGTCTTGGTTCCCCTTTTCGGATGGTGGCATGGCGATGAAGGCTCCGACTGGCGCTTGTTCCCGTTCTTCCTGGTTGTGCTTCTCATGCTTCGGGTGGTCCCGGCAGTGGTGCGTGCCGTGCTGCCGTTTCCAGAGGATCTGCAGGCCCGCTGGTTGGGTAGCAGAGTCCTTGCCAAGCGTTTTGACTCGTATCAATGGTGCAAGCTTGTCTGGTTTGGGCTTGGCCTCGCGGGGTATCTTGCCATCGCCGGGCGGGCCCAGCCCGTGCAGATCATTCTGTGCCTCGCCTCTCTGGTTGCTGGGGGTCTCGGAGCTTTGAGATGGCGGTACGTTGAACGAAGGGAGCAGGCGGTGGGCGCGCTGCTCCCGAAGCGATAGGCGGCCAGGTCGGCGGGCGATGAAGTCAGCGATGGACGATAGGGAGCGCGTCGGTTCTGAGGGGATACTTCGTCCGCGGATTTGCCTGCCGACCGCTAGGCAGTTCAGTCGATTGGCCTTTCAGTGCGGACACCTCGAGGCGCAGGACGTCCTAACAGAATGCGACAACGTCGACTTAGTTTGCCTTGAGGCGGAGCCAGGTTTTCAGCGGAAGCGTCAATGGGTGCGCCGGCTCATGTACCGGGATATCTCTCGACGACTGGCGTTTGTTAACCCCGGCCTGAAGCGAGTGAGGATTGAGCGATACTACGACCTGTTTGTCATAATGTGTCAGACGTACTGGGATTTCCTCTATGTGAACGCGATCGACGGCTGGAAGGATCACTGCAAAGTAAGCATCTGCTGGATTGACGAGCTCTGGGCTTCGAGCTTACCGCACTACAAGTACTGGCTGTCTTCATTACGGCGTTTCGATCACGTAGTTGTTGGAATGCACGGAACTGTGACTCCCCTCAGCGATGCGATTGGACGTAAGTGCCATTACGTGCCTGGCGGCGTAGATGCGATTCGTTTTAGCCCATATCCGAAGCCGCCGGAGCGTGTCATCGACGTATACAGCGTCGGTCGCAGGTCGGAAGGCGTACACCAAGCGTTGCTAAAGCACGCCGCCAGGAACGAGATATTCTACCAGTACGACACGCTGCAGAACGGCGAGAGCCAGGCACCCGATCACCGGCAACATCGCGACCTGTACGCCAACACAGCCAAACGGAGCCGCTTCTTCATAGTGGCGCCGGGGAAGGCAAACGTGGGAGAAGAGACACAGGGGCAGAGCGAGGTTGGGTTCCGGTACTACGAGGGATCAGTTGCTGGGAGCGTGCTGATCGGCCAAGCGCCGGAGTGTCAGCCGTTTCGCGAGATGTTCGATTGGCCGGATGCGCTCGTGCATGTCAGACCTGACGGGTCCGATGTCTTGGAGGTCGTGTCCGCCCTGAGAACTCGGCCGGAGCGGATTCGGGAGATCGGCCGTCGGAACGCTCGAGAGGGAATGCTGCGACACGATTGGGTGTATCGTTGGAAGCGGATTCTTGAGATCGCCGGGTTGCGACCGGCGCCAGGTATGGAGCGACGTGAGAAGAGATTGAGGGAACTTTTCGAATGTGCGAGGACGCATTGAGGCAAGACGATAACGTGAAGCTTCGGGTTGGTGACTGGGTGGAGGTTCGGAGCAAGGAAGAGATCCTGCGGACACTGGACAAGCGGGGGCAGATGGAGGCGCTCCCCTTCATGCCCGAGATGTTGCGGTACTGCGGGCGCCGGTTCCAGGTGTTCAAGATGGCTCACAAGACGTGTGACCCCCCGAGTGGGTTGCAGGCGCGCCGGATGGCGAAGAGCGTTCATTTGGCCGGTATTCGTTGCGATGGGGAGGCCCATGGCGGGTGCGAGGCCGGTTGCCTTATCTTCTGGAAGGAAGCGTGGTTGAAGAAGGTCGATGACGACGAGAAGGCGCCGCTTAGATCCGGCTCGGTCGATGTTGCCACCAGGAACCCTTGCGCGCTGACGCAATGTACGGAAAGTGACGTGTTGTCCGGCGTTTATCAGGTCGGCGGGCCAGCCCAGGGCCAGGAGCCGGAGTATGTGTGTCAATCGACCAGGCTCCACGCCGCGACCACGCGACTCCGGTGGTGGGAGCCGCAGCAGTATGTGGAAGACCTGACGTCCGGGAATGTGCACGTAGGGCAGATGGTCGCGGGGGTCCTGTTCTTCGTGTATCACAAGGTAGCTCAGGCCGGTCTGGGGCTCGGGTCGGCGATGCGGTGGGCCTATGACACATTTCAGAAGGTCCGCGGCGGTACGCCGTACCCCTGGCGGAGAGGCAAGATTCCGAAGGGCATGCGCACACCGTCGGCGAAACTCGATCTGCAGGCCGACGAGCTCGTGAGGGTGCGGAGCTATTCAGAGATTCTTGAGACACTGGACCAGGAGTGGAGGAACCGCGGTATGTATTTTGACGCGGAATTGGTGCCGTTTTGCAATGGCACCTACCGTGTCCTGCGCCGGGTCGAGAGAATCATCGACGAGAAGACGGGCAAGATGATGCGGCTGAGGAACGACGCCATCATTCTCAAGGACGTCACATGCCTGGCGCGCTATGCGAAGTGCCGGTACTTTTGCTCGCGCAGCATCTATCCATACTGGCGCGAAATCTGGTTGGAACGAAGCCGGAGTGACCCAGCCGGGTAGCTTTCTGAGCAACCGGGTCCGATTTAAATTGACTCAGCGCCTATTTGTGCAGATTCGCGGGTGCATCGAGCGACTCGGGTGGCATCCGACGTGATCGGGCGGAGGGCTCAGACGGGGAGCCGGATCGGCGCCGGTGGTGGTGTGTTTGGGCTCGATCGTTCCGGGGAGTCAGGGCTCTGGACACGCGTGGCGAGTCGTGCAGAATCCAGAGAAGCCCCCCGGGTGCCTTTTCCAAACTGCCGGAACGGCTGGCTGAAGCGCGTGCGGCGTGCTTGGTGTCACAGGCGGGAGGAGAAGCTGTCTCCATTTCGGAAATCCCGAGTTAAACGCCAGCGCAGAGCCTCGGGAGGCCAGCAATGAGTGGCGGATGGTGTCTGGTGACCGGTGGGGCTGGGTTTGTCGGCGCCCGCTTGGTCCGGGCGCTCAATGACGCCGGGTGGGATCGCATCGTTCTGGTCGACTCATTCTCTCGCCGGCCTGAGAAGTTTGTCGGGAACTCGGACCTTCGCTTCGCGGACTTCCTCGACTACTTCTCGATCGATGCCATGGATCTCGAGAGCCTCGACCGGCGCCTTCCAGCGCTCGACGTGATTTTTCACGTCGGGGCGTGGACCGACGTGCTCGAGACGGATGTGACGAAGATGCTGCGCTACAATTTCGACCACTCGCGCAAATGGCTGCAGTTCGGACAGCTTCGGGGTATTCCGGTGATCTATGCCTCCACTTCTGCCCTGTACGGCAGGAGCCGGCTCTGCCGGGTGAACGACCCAGCCTGTGAGCGCCCCCTCAACGCGTACGGCTATTCGAAGCTTCTGTTCGACCGCTGGGTGCAGGGACACCTTGAGAGCCTGAAGTGTCAGGTCGTGGGCTTCCGGTTCTTCAACGTGTTCGGTCCGGGTGAAAAGCACAAGGCACACAACGCGAGCATCCCGACACGTTTCTTCCAGTTCCTTGAGGACCACGGTTGCATCGATCTCTTCGAAGGCGACATCCGCCGGGATTACGTGCACGCTGACGACGTGGCACGCATCGTGCTCCAAGCTTGGCAGTCTGGGCAGCCGTCCGGTGTGTACAACCTGGGGAGTGGCGTGGCGGTGTCGCATCGCGATATCGCCGAGAAGGCCGTCAGCGTGGCTCGGGAGGCACAGTTGCCCCTCGAGACCGAGCCAATCCGTGTGGTCCCGATGCCCGATGGGCTGCGGGAGAAGTTCCAGTTCTACACGCAGGCCGACGGAGTGCTACCGTGGGTGGCCGCAATCACCGCGCACCCGATGGACAAGATGGTTCGCTATTGGACGGAGTGGGCGCACAGCCTGGCTAAGGACAGTCCATCTCGCCAAGGAGAAGAGCGGTGAGCGAGTCTAGTCTCTTGCGGTGCGTCTTGCCCATGTCGATCAGTTCGCGGACCTGGGGCCCCGTGATGATGGGCAGCCGCCCCTTCGGATTGGGCGGGCGCTCCAAGGTCGTGAGGCCGCTCTCGTTGAACCGATCCACCCACTCGTACACCATGGTCACGTTGCAGCCGATGCGATTGGCCGCCTCGGCCAGCGAGCAGCCGCGAGCGACCTCGGTGGTCACCCGATACCGGTCGTGGAGCCGGACCGCCAGTGGCCGATCCTTGACCTCCGCCCGCAACACCCGCTGTCCCCTCGCGTCAGCGTCCGCAGCCGCACGGAGTTGGCCATGCTGTCCCCCCTTGGGAACAGCGCATGCGGGCCATCCCATTATTCTGGCCAAGTCAAGTTGGATCGGCACTCGGCTGATGAGTTCAGCCCTGGCTGTACGCCGCGGAGCCACGTTTCGCGAAGACATGTTCCTCAGGCTCGCGGTCGAGCAATGAACCCGCTGGTTTCTATCCTGATCCCCGCGTACAACATGCAGGAGTGGATTGCAGAGGCGATCGAGTCCGCGCTCCGACAGACGTGGCGGCGAAGTGAAGTCGTTATTGTCGATGACGGGTCGAGGGACCAGACGCTCCACGTTTCCAGGCGATTTGCCTCAAAGGCCGTCTGCGTGATCAGCCAGACAAATCAGGGGGCTTCAGCAGCGAGGAACGCCGCGTTGGCAGCCTGTCAGGGAGACTACATCCAGTGGCTTGACGCCGATGATCGTCTCGAGCCGGACAAGATTGAGCAGCAGGTTCGCCGAATCGGTGATGGCGGGAGTTGTCGCACACTCCTTTCCGGAGCGTGGGCGTCCTTCTACTACCGAACGCGCACAGCACGGTTTTCTCCAACACCCCTGTGGTCGGATCTCGCCCCCGTGGAGTGGCTCTTCAGAAAGCTGGGGCAGAACTTATACATGCAGACTGCCAACTGGCTGGTCAGTCGAGAGCTCACTGAGGCTGCCGGGCCCTGGGATACGCGCCTCTTGAGTGATGATGATGGCGAGTATTTCTGTCGCGTCCTGTTGGCGAGTGACGGCGTCAGGTTCATTCCCGAGGCCAAGTCCTACTACCGCAGAACGACGTACTTCTCGTCGGTCAGCTACATCGCGGGATCGAACAAGAAACTAGAAGCTTTGTTTATCTCCATGATGCGGCAAATGAACTCCCTGCTGTCCATGGAAGACAGCGAGCGGACTCGGTCTGCGTGCATCCAGTACATTCGAAACTGGCTTCATGAGTTCTATCCGTATCGTAGGGATCTCGGAGTGAGGCTGATTCAGATCGCATCCGAGCTTGGCGGCAGGCACGTGAAACCACGGTTGCAGTGGAGGTACCACTGGATCGTGAAGCTGTTCGGCTGGAGTCTCGCCAGACGGGCGCAAACGCTCGGAGCGAGAGCCAGACTGTCAGCGGCAAGCAGGTGGGACGGGGCTCTCTATCACCTCGAGGAACAAGCCGGTCTGCCGTTCCTCCGGCCGGTAGTCTTGCCGCGAGTTGGGTCGGAACAGGTACCAGCAAGGGAAGCAGGCGCAGACAAGCCGAACGCCTGACTTGACCGACCGCCACACGCGACGAGCCCTGCTGCCGAGACGCTGACGGATCGAACGACGCGGGCCGCGCAGTGGCGCGTCGCTGGATCTGCGATCGGGGCGATGTTGGAGGGGTTGACCGTCCTCAGCACGCGGATGCAGTGAGCGACATGAGCGCCCGATTGAGGGATACCACGGTATGGCCCGCGCCACGATCATCGCTCCTGAGCCAAATGCGGGCCGTCGTTTTCAGAGCGTGCTACCGTGACCCCCCGAGAAGCCGGAAGAACCCTCTGTGCCAAGATGAGTGAGACAGTGCCTACCCCCGATATTACTGACGAGGGCGAGACGGGATGATCCCATGGACGCGCAGGTGACGGTAGTGGCAGAGGACGTGCAGGTGGCG
>Ga0326597_10010433_pt1 | contig 12375 bp, 13 predicted proteins | sample RVTome_12_FD_203789 | JGI IMG/M metagenome (GOLD analysis project Ga0326597, IMG submission 203789) | Soil microbial communities from uranium-contaminated site in the Upper Colorado River Basin, Wyoming, United States - RVT100D185 | ecosystem: Environmental > Terrestrial > Soil > Contaminated >... | reverse complement strand
TTCCGTCAGGACCAAAGACGAGTCCCCTGGAAAAATCCAGACCACCGCCACTTGCAAAGACATCTATGAATACACCTGTATTGCCGTTGTATCGCAAAACTTGATCTGTACCCAAACTATTCACATAGAGGTTTCCGTCAGGACCAAAGACAAGTCCCGTAGGACCCTCCAGACCACCGCCACTTGCAAAGACATCTATGAATACACCTGTATTGCCGTTGTATCGCAAAACTTGATCTGGACCACTACTACTCACATAGAGGTTTCCGTCAGGACCAAAGACAAGTCCCGTAGGACCCTCCAGACCACCGCCACTTGCAAAGACATCGATTAATTCACCTGTGTTGCCGTTGTATCGCAAAACTTGATCTGTACCAAAACTACTCACATAGAGGTTTCCGTCAGGACCAAAGACAAGTCCAAAAGGTTGATTCAGGCCATCAAATGCAAAGGGAAGGATATCTAGAAAATCCCCAAGATCTGCATACACGTCAGTAAATCCAGATGTGCCAAAAAACATAATCCCAAATAGAATTGGAATAATTACTTTATTCATACAACAGAGGTAGAATGATTTGATTTTATCATTATGGAGCTTGTAGTCTAGATTTGCAATTTCATATTGCAAAGTGATTTAGCGAAATATAAGAAATTTAACATTTCATAACACATGTAAAAGTACGAATCCACCAAGACCCGTCCCATTTTTGGAACTGCCGAGACCCACGCCAAGTAATTATGTATTGCTATTTCGGGTTCTGTTACTTTGATGGGACATACTTCTCTGTGTTACCTGTCGGGACATGAAATTATAATTACTTGTATCAGCATATTTCACTATGGAAAGGTTCGAACAATGCAGATATGCAGTTTATTTTGACGTTCCTAATCCTCACGTCACTATACACAAAATTGGTTTACATAAGTTAGAAATTCATGGAGGTGATCACATTGTTCCTGTTGTAAGTGGTTGGGGGTATTTTGTCGAAGAACATGAGGCTGAATCATTTGCAGAGGGAATTAGTGCATCGAAAAAAATCCCAAAACCGACACATTGTAAAAAATGTTTCAAATACTAATTCATGCTTGCATTTTGAATTAATATAGCGTATCTCTAGTATTTCCTTTTCCCGCCTGTGCATTTTCATCCACTATAATTTCTTGTGCAAATCCTGAGGCATATGAAAATACATTTTGATTAATGCTTAATGTAGCACCTTGTTTGAACAACAAATTTCTTCTTAATCCATCTGGCTCAATCAAATGTACTATGTTATACTCTGAATTATCACTAGCCACCACTACTGCATAATCACTTTTGCTTTGAAATGAATTTTTTCTATTCCAATGTCCTCTATCATCAATCTTACATTCAATAAATACAATGAACATATTATGTCTAAAATCAACAAAATCATCTACCCAATTCATGATTTAGTGTTTAACAGAGTTTTGAATTAAGGTTATTGGATCTGCTTAAAGAATAGTATGAGAATGATTGGGTAATGGTAAATTGGCAATATTTTTTTGTTGCGGGAGTTGGAATCATTATTTCTTTATTTTTCTTTTTTGCTAGTTTTGGGTTTCTAGATGAAAACGGTGCATACACTATTGGAGGTTTTGGATTATTCATTGGTGCAATTGCTGGATTTGCTATTAGTATTTACGTTATTGTCAAAGGATTTGATTGATTTTCTTGCTCGTTTTATCGGGGTTTGGAATAATGTTCTAAATACCCTACGGCTCAACCAAAACCTTCAAAAAATTCGGAATCTATTTTTTTAATTTCATAGATATTTGATGGAAAAACACCAAGATTGTATTTGAACAAGAGTTCAGCTAGTTGATTTCCGTCTATCAGAACTACGTCTTTACCAGAAATTTTCTCTCTATATTTTATTGCATCAGGAGTGAAACTGCTTGTGATTATAAAAATTCCTTTTTTAGCATTTTTACCATCTAAAGCACCTACAAACCTATGAATCTCGGGTTCACCAACGTTATCAGACCATCGTTTTGCTTGGACATAGATTTTTCCAAGCCCTAATTCATCTTCATTAATTACTCCATCAACTCCTCCATCTCGAGTCCTTTGTGTCACTTCACCATCTTCTAAAGGTCCTCCATAACCCATTGTAGTTAATAATTTTACAACAATTTTTTCAAAGGTAAATGGAGAGACTCTTTTTATTTGTGAAAGGATTTCTTGAATCAAATCTTGTTTTAGTTTTTTATAATTCTGTTCTAATATTTCAATTGGTGAGATACTTTCAACAGTTTTCGAACTCGCTTGTTTGGAAGTTTTTTCTTTATCTATTCCAACAAATATTCTAAATTCCTGAAATTGCGACAATATTTTATTGTCAATCTTTTTTGGATTCTTCTTCAGAACATTTAATCCTCTTTCAGTAATTTTGAATACTCCTCGTTCAATGTTTTCTAAAAGTCCGGCGTTTCTAAGTTGAGATATAGCCCAAAGAACTCTAGTGTCAAATGTAGATCTTTTTCCAACAGGAGTGAGTTGTTCTCTTTCTTCATCAGTTACATCAAAACGATTAGCTATAAACTCAATAACGTCTCTTACTTTGTGAGGATTTTTATCTTCTAAAAGTTTCAAGACTGGTAGCTGAATAGTAGGTGTATCCGGAATCATGGGGTAATGACAATATAGTAGTGTTTTCTAAAAATCTTTTCCTAAACAACGTACTTCCCCATTAGAGGCTGAATTTTTTTTCGTTCTGAATATTTTTTGTATGTCTGATTTATAATGCAAAGTATGAATCCAGAGGGACTTGACTACTTTTATGGGCAATAATTTGGGCACAATTAGGCATACAACAGTAATATTTTTACTGAAATTATACGACTATTAAAATTAATTCTGCTTTCATTACTATAAAATGGGAAAACAGATTAACGATCGTTTCTCTAATATTTTATTGGCACAAAATATAATTCCTGAGGATGGTAGGAGTAGAATTCAAGAATGGTTAAATGAAGATGGGATTCCAATTCAAGAAAGACAACTTAAGGAACAACAAATTGGGCATGTAGTGTTTTTGCTGGAATCAATACAGCCTCCAATGCCAGCTATTTCAATATATTCAACAATTCGACATCCTGATCGAATTATAATTCACGGCGGAGTAAATTTATCCCCAGAGCATATACGGATGTTTAATAATGATTGGGATCAAAATAGAAGAAATATCTTACTACTAGATTTACAGAATAGATTAACAGTATTAGATGTAAGACATGAATTAGTACACCAAGATAACCAATTTAGTGGAATTAGCATTAATCTTTTAATAATGAATGATGAATTAACAAAAGGGAAATTATTATATTCATTTTTTAGAATTCAAGAAATAACTAATACCATGCGTAATATAATGAGCATGAATCTAGGTACAGGAATACAACAACAACGGATAAATGATAATACTCCAGATTTTATTCGGTAACTCATTGATTCCTTATTACAGTCTAACATCATTAGAAATTTAATGGATTCTGATGCCTTCGCGGTACATCCATTTTTTAGATCTATTCTCTTATGTTTTCAAAGAATCAATAGAAAAAAATATTAATTTTTGGAAGGGATTTTAATTTTATTAAACATACTTTTTGGTTTAACGGGTTTGATTAATGCGTTTGAAAGAATAAGATAGTCAATTGGATTCTTATCCTTACCAAAGATTTCTTTAGCACGTTCTTTGGGGTCTTGTTCTTTGGTCTTTTTTTCTTCTTCTTTCATAATAACAATAGTGCATACAAGTTTATAACATTTGTTTAAAGGAAAATAGCCATAGAAGCTAAGATTATTGGAATCAAAAAATATTTTGTCATGTCTTCCCTAATTGATTGGTTGTGTATGAATGTAGGAATCACTAATGATGCAGCTATAATTGCTACACCAAGCTGAATCGTGTTTTGATGAATTTCTTTTGCACCTTTCCATAATTTATCATCACAGTCAAGATAGATCAAACAATAACTTTCAAAAACTAATAATGCAAATGATGAAATCCATAAAACTCCTAAAACCAACAATGGAAATTTGATTAAATCCCAGCTTGGCTTAAATGAGTAAAAAATTTGAATAGGATTTGGTACGTCTTTTTTTATAGTTACATTGGTAGTATTCACAGAATGGTCAACGTAAATGAGATTTTCTGGCGCATTATCCAATCCAGTAAATTTTAGTTCTTTTCCATCTTCATCGTTGGTTGTTATTTCGTTCTTTTTGAATTCATAATCATCTGGTTTTCTTATGCTATACATGACCACATAATTGGCTTCGTGTAAAAAGCTTAACATGAATTCTTTAGGTTTTTTCTTTTCTTTTGGATAATCATATTCTAACGTAATTATACAAAGATCATTTTGTAATAATTTTTTGCTTTCAGGTAGTTGCATCCAGAGAAGATATTTTAGATGATCCTTCATGTCCTGTTCTATATGTAATAATTCGGTTTTAGTAGTTCCACTAGCTTCGTCAATCATTGAAGTTACAAGATTTTTTGTATCGGTATTTGACATAATGGGAAGTTCGTGTTTATCTGAATCATAAATTGCAAGGTTTATCATATATGCTGGAACAATTAACAAGATATTTCTTACATTATTTTCATTTGCTTGAATCGTAAATTCTTCAACTGCCGAGGTTTTTGCATGAGATGCATGATCAATGAAAAATCGTTGCCTTAGAATACTAATTGCTTGTCCTAAAGTTGGTGTGAATGAAGCCAATACCTACGTGTTTTTTTTAAATTTTAAATCCTTACCGGTTGTTAATTAGGATGTAAAGACTGTAATCCCCCCCAACCTTATATCTTGGAAATTTTCTTGTATTCCAAGATTTCAAAGCAGCTTTTGTAGTCATTATTTTTCAGATATTACTATTGCAACTCCTTCTTCAACAGCATGATCATCAAGTCGTTCAACGATTAGATACTTAAAACGAGAATCATCATATTGTTGGAAATCATCTACTGTGGGATTTTTATCAATTGGAGAAAATAAACCCCCAGCTATTCCTGCAAAAATGGGTTTAAGAAAATTATCAATATCTAAAGGTTGATTTTGGTTTTCAGGTTGAGAAAAGTTCATACCCAAAGAAATTGCGTAGATTCCAAGATCGTTACGAGGCTCTGATCCTCGTTCTAATTTTATTGCATTTGTAATTTGTTGCTGCTGAACAAACTTTTTGTCTTTACCAGGTTTAGTTTGGCTACTATATAATTGGCCACGAAAAACTGTCTTTATTATTTTTTTATCATTTTGAAATTCTAAGGCACGTACTTTCCACCCTAAAATATTTTCTTCCTTTAATTCTAGGCTCATAATGTGTATTTTTTTCCTGCTTCAACAACTGTCATTTTGTTTGTAACTTTAACATATTCAGTAGGATGTTCTGTATGAATTGGATAAAGCATCTTAGCATCAATGTCTTTAACGATATCTAAAAGATCTTCACCCTTGGCATGTCCTGAACAATGAATCTGATGTTTCTCTAAAGAGAAACGCTCAAGCCAGTTATCTAGACGCTTTTCACTAAACACTTTTTCTTCGTTATATGGTTCACTTGCAGAATGAATGTAAACTGTTCCTGGTTTTAGTTTCATGTCAATTAATGAAGTAAATGAAAAAAATCCTAGGGCACAAAAATACTTACTTGGATTTGCAGAAATCTCAGCAGCTGTTTTTGCATTTGGTTGTGTAGCAAAAAATCTGTTTTCTCCAGAATAATCAGAATCACTATATGTACCACTACGATATTTTGCCTTGAAAATTACAATGTTTTCATCATCAAAATTGGGAATCTCCAAGTTAGAGTCACCAGATAAATGCTTTAGATAATAACAGTCTGGTATCTTTACAACAAGTTTTCTACCATTTGCTTTTGCTACATCATAAAATGTACGAACCCTATCAATATCTTTGAAATTAAAATCTGCTAAAATCAATCCCTTGGTTTTTTTAGTTAATTTGTTAGATTCATCATAAACAAGCTGTTCATTTTCATTAGTAGGTTCATCTTTGATCCTCGTACCTTCTGCAATTAACGCAATTGGCTTTTCAGCTTTAGCTTTTTTGATAAATTCTTCAGTCATTTCAGGTTTTTTCCCATGGCGTCGAAGATCACCAGTATACACAACAGGACCTTCACTTGTGTAAATGATAAAACCATATGCTCCAGGAACAGAATGATCTACATGAATTGGAAGAACTTCAAGTGAACCTACCTTGAATTTCTTTCCTGATTTGAATGTGTTAATTGATCTTGCTACCTTAGGATCTCCACGTTTTGCATCAATTAACGTAAATTCTAAGATTTCTCTATCTATTCCAGAGGGTTGACGCTCACTAATTGCCTTGAGTAAATTTTCAGTGGTGTGACCCATGTAGATTGGAATGTCTTCATGTAGAAATGAAATGTAATCTGTATGATCTGCATGAGCATGTGAAAGTAAAATTGCGTCAATTTCTGGTGATGAGGATTTTCTTCCAGCCTTTTTCATTAAATCTTCTCGATAAATTCCAGTCAAGTCAGGAATTTGTCCCATTGCCAAATAATCTCCTATTCCGTTTGCTTTTCTTGGTGACAAATATTCTTCAAAATATTTTTCAGAGATAGAGAATCCTTTTCCAAAATCTAAGAAGACTTTAGTATCTTTGTCTTCAAGTAAAATTTTGTTTCCACCAATCTCATTTACTCCTCCATAAAATGTTAAAAACGTCATATAAGATAAAGAGATCTTGTATTATGTAAATTCACGCTTAGGAATGAGGATCGTGTTTTTAAGATAAAACATTAAGGATCCAAGATCATGGCATTTAAAGAACTAAAGATTAAGGAAACCTATGATTCGGACGAGGATGATATTCTAAATGATTTTTACATTCCAGTTCTATCTCAAGCAGTATCATATGATAGACTAGCTGGTTATTTTTCTTCATCTTCTTTAGCTATATCCGCTAGAGGGTTGGCCAATTTAATAAAAAATGAAGGTAAAATGCGACTTGTTACTAGCACACAATTTTCAAAGGCAGACATACAAGCAATCCAAGAGGGGATTGTTCAACCTCAACAAGTTATTTCAAAAATATTTTTTCAAAATTTAGAAAACATTACAGACGAATTTCAAAAAAATCATGTGGCAGCTTTATCTTGGATGATTGCAAAGGGAAATCTTGAAATTAAAATTGCCGTACCATTGTCAGAATCTGGTTCATACGAGTATGATACATTGGATAAGAATTCAATTTATCATCAGAAAGTTGGAATTCTTAGGGATGAAACAAAAAAGGATATACTTTCTTTTAGTGGTTCAGTAAATGAAACTGGAAAAGCATGGAAAGACAATATTGAGGAATTTAAAGTATTTTGTAGCTGGTTACCAGGGCAAGGAGAGTATTGTGCAAGCGATTCAAGAAAATTTGAGAAATTTTGGAATGCTCAATCTCGTAATACCAAAGTTTTTGATTTGCCAACGGCAATTAAGGAACACCTACTTACCTTAGCACCATCTTCCATCGATAAAGTAATTGAAATTCTTAAAATCAATCCAATGGATTCGGGGATCCAACTATACGACTATCAAGAAAAAGCCAGAGATGTATGGTTTGCAGCAAGTATGAGAGGAATAATTGAAATGGCAACAGGAACTGGAAAAACGTGGGTAGCTATCTCATGTATTAAAAAACTCTTTGCAGATAATCCTAAGGAAAAATTTTTAGTTATAGTTACTTGCCCTTATACTCACTTAATTACTCAATGGGATGAAAATCTAAACATCTGGGGATTTAGATCTAACAAAGCATATGGCTCATCTTCACAATGGTTAAAAAATTTAGGAAATGAGGTTTTAGATCTCAATAATGATTTAATAAAAAATTTAATCATTTTAACAACACATGATACATTTGCTAGCGAATCATTTATTGAATTAGTAAAATCAGTTGATTGTAAAATTCTATTGATAGCAGATGAGGCCCATGCAGTTGGTTCTGAAATTAGGAGAACTGGATTATTACCAGAATATCATTACAGAATGGCCCTAAGTGCAACACCTAGAAGATATTTTGACGATGAAGGAACTCGAATTCTTCTAAATTTTTTTGGAAACACAGTATTTCAATTTGATTTAAAGGATGCTATTCCAAGATTCCTTACTCCATACAAATTTTTCCCACATTTCGTTGAAATGACAGATGATGAAGGAGAAGAATATAATGAGTACAGTAAAAAACTTGCAATACAATATTCAAAAAAGAACAAAGATGAATTTCTAGAACATTCTAAATTTCTTGCCATTAAAAGACAAAAAATTGTTAAAAATGCAGTTAACAAACTAAATGTTCTTCCAGAAATATTAAAAAAAGAAGGCAAAATTGACCACTGTTTGATTTATTGCACTGAAAATCAAATGGATGATGTTGCAAGGATTTTAAAAAAAATTCCAATTTATTATCACAGATTTACAACCCAAGAAGATATTGATGACCGAAAAAAACTACTGGAAGGATTTGACAAGAATGAATATGATGCGTTACTTGCAATAAAATGCCTAGATCAAGGCGTTGATGTACCTTCAACCCGAACAGCAATCATTTTAGCAAGTACTGGTAACCCTGTGGAGTTTATACAAAGGCGAGGAAGAATTCTTAGAAAATATCCTGGAAAAGAATTTGCAGTTATACATGACATTATTGTTATGCCACCAAAAATAAAAAATAAAGATGACGAATATTCCGATTCTGAAAAAATGATTTTAAGGAAAGAGCTTGAAAGATTAAAAGAATTTTCTGAATCGTCTATGAATCCTAATGAAAGTTTAAAGGAAATAGAAAATATTGTGAAGGAATATGAACTTGAGTGAAAAATATGAGTTTTGAATATGACATTAATCCGTTAATTATAAAAAAACTTAAAGAAGTTATTCAAGACGAAAAAATTCAAAAATTCATTATTGATATTCTAAAAGAAGAACAAGAAAATCTGAATTTGGGAGATAGAAAATTTACCAAAGATTATGAAAAAATTCTTGCAAACTACGTAAAAATGGGTGATTAGATTGACAACTCCTATGTTGCCTTACCAATTAAAATTAAGTTCTCTAGAAATTGAAAATTATAGGCAATACGCTAAAGCGAAAATTGATTTTAGTACAGATCCAAAAAAAACATTCACTATAGTAAGAGGTGTTAATGGTGCAGGAAAAACTAACATTATGAATGCCATTACATGGTGTCTTTATGGAAAAGAAATGTATCTTTCTAGAGAAGATGAAGATTTTCCCATAATTAATTCACATGTACTTGCTGAGGCTAATGAAGGGAATATAATCAGAATGTCTGTCCAAGTAGAACTAGCAGACAATAATGGACCAAAGTTTAGAATTCAAAGAAAATTGGGATTATACCTTACTCGAAAAACCAATGAATTGCATCGTGTTAAAGAAGGTGCAATTCCAGTTGACTCTACTCCTGATGTCAAAACTTTATTTCAACACTATGATTTTTCAAAGGGTGGATGGGAAACATCTAGCTACTTTGATTCTAGCATAAAGAAAATTCTTCCTGAAGAATTAGCTGGTTACTTCCTGTTTGATGGTGAAAGATTAGAAGAGTTTTTCGAAAAGATAGAACATATTAAACAAGGAATTGAGGACGTATCTCAGATTCAAGTAACAAGAAATGCTTTGGGTCATCTTTCAAAATTTCTTTCAGAAATCAGACTTGACATTAAAGACCTTAACCCCCAAACCAAAGAAGTTCAAGAAAAAATAAAAATTAAACAAAAAGAAATTGAAGACTTGCAAAAAATAAATGATCCATTAAAAACAAAATTAAAAACTGTTGAAAAAGAGCTTGCAGACAGTAGATTATTTCTCTTACAAAATTCAGATGAAAATGTGAGTACTCTCCAAAAAACCGAAAATTTACTTAAGAGAACAATAAAAAAAGAACGAGATGATCTACAAGATTTCATCTTAAACAAAACAAGTTACATAATAAGACATGCCTCTGGAGTATACCTTCATGAAGTGATCGATAAAGCACTTGATCGAATTTATCAAAAAATCAATAAAGGTGAAATTCCACCAAAACTAAAGCAGGGTTTTCTTAATGAATTGTTAGAAACAAAGGATTGCATATGTGGAAGAAAACTTGATGAATCTAGTGGTTCCTTACAAGCAATACGTGCTCTGCAAAAATCAGCTTCGTATTCAAAAATTGGAGATCTTTGTTCTGAAATAAAAACAAATCTTAATAGCATAAAAAATTCAGACAGTATAATATCTACTCTAAATACATTTGGAAGAAAAATAAAAACTTTGGAAAATTCTATTAGAACAAATCAAAAATCGCTTGATGATATAGCAGTAAAACTTGGAAAAATCAATATTGAACAAGTCAAAAAAACTCAAGAAAAAAAGGTAAAATTAGAACAAGATGAAAGGGAAATACTAAGCAAGATTGCAGTTAATAATGATCATCTTCAACAGGCTATTAGTGAACTCAATAAGCTAAATCGTGAATTTGATAGACAAACTAGTCTTAAAGGAAAACATGATTTTGAGTCAAAACGAATTATCTTTTGTACTACTGCAAAGGAATCTCTTGAAAAAGTTAAAAACGAATTATTAGATGATGTAAGAAAAATTGTTCAGAAACAAACTGAAAAATATTTTTTAAAATTAGTTTGGAAAAAGAATACTTTTTCACATGTTTCAATTAGCCCAGAATATGATATCAAAGTTACCTATGGTGATGGGCATCCTGTTTTAACAGGATTGTCAAAAGGAGAAAAATTAATCCTTGCGTTATCCTTTATGGCAGCTTTAAGAGAGAGCGCTGCATTTGTTTTTCCTTTAGTAATCGACACTCCACTAGGTCGTGTTTCTGGCGAGCATAGAAATAATATTGCTAAATTATTGCCAGAATTTCTTCAAGATAAACAAGTGACATTATTGATTACAGATACTGAATACCAATCTCCAGTTGAGGATGAACAAAATCAAAAAATTTTTCCTTCTGTCAGAGATACGCTGTTACCACATGTTGGAAAAGAACATCTGTTGATGTATGAATCTACGAACCTAACCAGTAGTGTGATTTGAATGGAACAAATTGAACGAAGTTGGGATTTAGAAAACTACTTCCCTAGAGATGTAGCCTATTCTAATGATAAAAAAGTCATCTACGATAGGCTCCTAAACGATACACAGTCTCCTTTCAAGGGGCTGGAGATGCAAGATGTATTCCTATATTCCGCGATTTTTGGATTCTTGGATGGAAAACCAGAGATCTTGAAAGAACGAATACCACAAATTCCAATAAGTGCATTTCCAGAAAAATCAAAATCTCTTTTACTTGCAATGGCAATAGCTCATTCTGGAGACATCGATGTTTTGTTTGATGTTTCTAATGTTATAAAAATTGTTGAGCAGTTTGCTAATAGAGGAATAATACTTCTTGAGGATTTAATTAAAAGAGGTCAAATAGGTGACCCAGAAAAAAGAATTGAGTCAGCAATTAGGACCATATTAAAACAAAAACAAGGGGAGCCTTCATCAATCGAATTTGAAATTCTAAAAACTGGAAAAAGTATGTCTCTAATTTCAGCATTTGAAACTAACTTAAGGTATTTAATTAAATCAAGACTTTCAAAAATGTCTGCAGATTGGGAAAATGAAAGAATTCCAGATAAAGTTATGGTAAAGAGATGGATGGATAATAAGAAACGAGCTGAGAAAGCTCAGGAATTTTTTCTAACTGAATCAGATTTAATTGATTTTTCTGAATTAGGCGATTTGTATGAAATAATTAAATGGAAAAAAAACTGGAATGATGTGTTTAAATCTATTTTTGGAGATAGAGATATTTTTGATAGCGATATGAGACAAGTGATTATGATCAGGCCAGATATTGCTCATAGTAGAGGAGCTACTGATATTCAAGAAAAAAAACTTGAAGCAATTATTGAACATAGAAATCAACAAATTGAAAAATCACTGATTTAATTTTTCATTAATTATGAATAGTTTATGACACTTAACAAACTTTGATTTTGATAATATTTTTAATCACCGATGGTATTTCATGTTTTACAAAATCAATTTCTTCTTGAGTGTTAAATCTCCCAACCCCTAATCTGATAGATGAATGGGCCCTTTCTTGATTGTATCCTAATGCTAGAATAACGTGTGATGGTTCGACTTGTTGTGTTGTGCAAGCAGAGCCAGCTGATATTGCGATTTTTTTTGAAATTGAATTAATTATTGCTTTACTTTCAATTCCTCTAAAATACACATTTAGATTGTTAGATAATTTCCTTACAGGATGGCCGTTTAGACTACCACT
>Ga0326597_10010432_pt1 | contig 12377 bp, 12 predicted proteins | sample RVTome_12_FD_203789 | JGI IMG/M metagenome (GOLD analysis project Ga0326597, IMG submission 203789) | Soil microbial communities from uranium-contaminated site in the Upper Colorado River Basin, Wyoming, United States - RVT100D185 | ecosystem: Environmental > Terrestrial > Soil > Contaminated >... | reverse complement strand
CACCGACTCATCAGGGCCTGAGATTAGGGTGTCCGGTGGTGTTCCTCGATCCCCGCGATCTCCTCGTCACGTTCGGCACGATTGGCCTGTTTGCCATCGTTTTCGCCGAGTCCGGCCTGTTCTTCGGTTTCTTCCTACCCGGAGATTCGCTGCTGTTCACGGCTGGGCTCTTTGCCGCCCGGGGCACCATCTCCCTCCCGGTGATCTTGGTGGGATGTTTCGTGGCGGCAGTCGCCGGCGATCAGGTCGGCTTCCTCTTCGGAAAAAGGGTCGGGCCAGCGCTCTTCCGGAGGCCCGACTCGCGTTTCTTTCGCCAGGAATACGTGGAGAGGGCCCAGCAGTTCTTCGGGAGATACGGAGCCAAGACCATCGTCCTGGCGCGATTCGTGCCCATCGTGCGAACGTTCGCCCCGATACTGGCCGGAGTCGGGAGGATGCCCTATCGGACTTTCGTCACGTTCAACGTGCTCGGCGGTCTGCTGTGGGCGGTCGGAGTCACCCTTCTCGGGTATGCCCTAGGCGAGATGATTCCGGACATCGATACCTACCTGCTTCCGATCATCGCCGTGATCATCGCCCTCTCATTGATTCCGATCGTTCTGGAGTGGCGCCGAAACAGGAAGCCCAAGACCTCAGCGGTCAACGTCACCCATGACGGGGTCGAGGGAAGCGATCGTGGCGACGGTGTCGGCCACCACTGAGTCGGCCATCATGATCGGAAGGGCCTGGAGGTTGTAAAACGACGGTGCCCTCGTGTGCATCCGCCAGGGCTTGCCCGTCCCATCAGCGACCAGATAGCAACCGAGTTCACCGCGAGGCGACTCGATCGCCACATAGGTCTCTCCGGCCGGGACCCGGAACCCTTCGGTGAAGATCTTGAAGTGATGGATCAGGGCTTCCATCGACTCGTCGATGCGATGGCGGGGTGGTGGCGTCACCTTGCGATCGTCGATGCGGAAGTCTCCCTTCGGCATGGCGGCCGCGGCCTGACGAACGATCCCTACCGATTGGATGATCTCTTCGATCCGCACGCGGTACCGGTCGTAGACGTCGCCCTTCTCTCCGACCGGCACCTCAAACTCGTAGTTCTCGATACCCGAGTAAGGGAAGGCCTTGCGCAGATCCCAGGCGACCCCGGCCGACCGGAGGGTGGGACCGGTTATCCCGTAGGCTCTGCACTCGTCGGCCGTGATGACTCCTACGCCCCGCGTCCGACCGACCCAGATCGGGTTCTCCTTGAGCATGTCCTCGTAGTCGGCCAGGCGCCGGATGATGGTGTCGCAAATGTCGGTGACATCGGCCCGCCAGCCGGGAGGCAGATCGGCGGCGACACCGCCCGGACGGATGTAATTGTGATTGAGCCGCAGACCCGTGGTCTTTTCGAAGAAGGCGAGGATCTGTTCACGATCGCGGAACCCGTAGGTCATGATCGACAAGGCGCCGATATCCATTCCGTTGGTGGCCATCGCCACGAGGTGTGAGGCGATCCGGTTGAGTTCGGTCATCAGGATCCTGATGACCTCTGCGCGGGGTGGCACCTCTATATCAAGCAGACGCTCGACCGCCAGGGAGTAACACAATTCGTTGTGAAGTGGAGCCAGATAGTCCATGCGAGTGACGTTGGTGGGACCCTGGAGGAAGGTGAGAGTTTCGGCGGTCTTCTCCATCCCCGTATGGAGGTACCCGATAACGCATTTCGACCGCCTGATCATCTCGCCCTCGAGTTCGAGCTGAAGCCGCAAGACCCCGTGGGTGGATGGGTGTTGGGGGCCCATATTGATGATCATTCGTTCGTCTTCGCTGATGATGTCGTCGAGGTCGTAGTCGTCGGTGACGACAGAGCCGAGTTGCTCGGTCAGACGAGCGCCGGTCTCTTCGAGACGCATCTTCTGGGCGCCCTCATCAGTGGAGTAGACATCCCACTCGGCCTCTTCGGTGCCGGACACCCACAGGTCGACTTCTTCGAGTTGCGGATCGTCGATGGTCTTGTCGCTCATCAATTCACCTGGTGCGAAGCCTTGAACTGAACCGGTACCGCTCCGACCGCAAAGTCTTTTCTAAGCGGGAATCCCTCCCAATCATCAGGCATGAGGATTCGGGTGAGGTCGGGATGTCCATCAAATGTGACGCCGAACATGTCGTAGACCTCGCGCTCCCCGAAGTTGGCACCCGGCCAGATCGGAACCAGCGAGGGCACCATCGGATCGCCGTCGGGAACCCCGACCAGGATCCGAAGTCGACGCCTGTGCTGCATCGACAAGATGTTGATCACCACGTCAAACCGCGGCGTGCGAGTCCGGTACCAGTCGACGGCTGTGATGTCGGCCAACACTTCAAACCCAGCCTCCAACGCCGCGTTGCAGAACTCCAACAACTGCTCTCGCGAGAGCCGCACAACATCTTGCCCATGTGAGTCACTCCACTCAGCCTCAGAGAATCTCTCACGCAGTTCGGTCCGGGCTTCCGTCATCTGTCTTCCGACTTCCGTCTCATGCTTTCCCGGCCATGATCCGATCATGCAAGGTCAAAATCCCGTGCATGAGGCCCTGGGGACCGGGAGGGCAACCCGGTACGTAAATGTCGACCGGGACGATCTGGTCGACGCCTTGCACAAGGGCGTAGTTGTTGAACATTCCACCCGTGGATGCACATGCTCCCATTGAGATGACCCACTTGGGGTCGGGCATCTGGTCGTAGACCTGGCGGAGCACCGGTGCCATCTTCTGGCTGACTCGTCCGGCCACGATCATCAGGTCGGCCTGGCGCGGTGAGGCACGAAAGACCTCCATCCCGAACCGGGCGAGGTCGTTGTGGGGTGCCCCAGTGGCCATCATCTCGATCGCGCAACAGGCGAGACCGAATGTGGCTGGAAACATCGATCTGGTTTGGGCCCAGCGGGCGGCTTTGTCAACCGTGGCCGTTAGGACATTGCTTGGTGCGGTCCGGCGAACACTCACGCGGCCACATCCGACTCGACATCGCGATACCGCGCCCGTCGGTGGACATACCAATCGAGGGCGCCTCGTTTCCACACGTAGGCGAGCGTCTCCAGAACGAAGAAGGTGAAGATGCCCACGGCGGCCACGCCGTACCAATTGAGGTCGGTGAACCGGGAAGCCCACGCAAACAGAAAGATGATCTCGACATCGAAGATCACAAAGAGCATGGCCACCAGGTAGAACTTGACGGGGAATCGCTGCACCGGCTCGACCTCAGGGAGAATCCCGCATTCGTAAGGGGCAAGTTTCTCGGGGGTGGGGTTGTGAGGAGAAGCCAGGCGGGACACGATCAGCGAAACCGCCACAAAGCCCCCCGCCAGGATCAGCATCACTGCGATGGGCAGATAATCCACCAGTTGCATTGCCACCAACGAGATTAGAGATACCCCAATGCTCAGAGAAACCAGGCCTTAGAGAAACCTGGGCAATCGGTCGATACACTGAACCGTGGTTCAAGATTGAGGTACAGCTTGGGTCACGGGTTGAGTACACGGGATCAGGAGATACAGGAGCGGGCGAGGGCGTTCGTCGACGAAGAGTTGATCCCCTGGGAAGTCCATGCCGAGATGAACCAGGGCGAGATACCGGGCGATGTCCGCGACCGTCACGAAAAGCTTGCCCGTGAACTCGGGTTCATCGCCATCAACCAGCCCGTCGAGTTGGGTGGCCACGACTACACGTCCTTGCAACAAGTGCTCATCCAGGAACAGAGCGGAAGGGTCACCAACGCGCTCGGATGGGTTGTAACCACTCCCCCTTCCTGGCTGCCCCGGGTCGCGACTCCCTATCAAATGGAACGCTACGTCCTGCCGACCATCGCCGGTGACAAGCACGAGTGTTATGCCATCACGGAAGCGCAATCAGGGTCGGATGTAGCCAGCCTCCGATCCACAGCCCGCCGCGAGGGTGATGACTACGTCCTCGACGGGGTGAAATGGCACGTCACCTCGGCGAACCTTTCCGATTACGTCTTCTTCCAGGCTCGTTTGCTCGGTGGCCCCCGAGCGGGGGATCACGCCATGTTCATCGTTGACATGGACACGCCGGGAGTTCGCCATGTGCGGACACCCGCCTATACCCACACCTACGCCCACCACCATTGGGAGATGGCTTTCGAAGGTGTGCGGGTTCCCGCCAGCCACCTGGTGGGCGCTGAGGGCGACGGAATGGCTTTTGCCCATGAGTGGTTCCGTTTCGAGCGCCTGATGATCGCCGCCCGTTGTTGTGGCGCCGCCGAGCGATTGATTGCGGAGGCAAGCGCCTTCGCCCAGACCCGGGACCTGGGAGGCGAAATGCTGGCCGACAAGCAGGCGATCCAATTCATGCTGGCCGACTCTCTCAACGAGCTGTGGGCGGCCCGCTTGCAGACCTATGAGACGGCCCGCGAGATCGACCGCGGAGCGGACGTCAAAGTCGTCCATGCCCACTCGTCGATGGCCAAGCTCACGGCTTCGGAGATGGCCAACCGGGTGGCGGACAGGGCCGTGCAGATTTTCGGAGGACGCGGCTACATGCGCGAGAATGTGGCCGAGCGATTCTTCCGCGAGCTACGAGTAGATCGGATCTGGGAAGGTGCCTCCGAAGTTCAGCGGGTGATCATCGCCGACCAACTTCGCAAGCGCGGGGTGCAGACACTCGGTTAGAGCGTCGCCTCGGCCATCCGTTCGCTTGGCATGGCCGGAGCTGTCACCTCTTCTCCGCGATAGGCCTGGCCCACCATCGCCAGGAATTGATAGATCGTGCTCTCCCAGGGACTCAGGGGACCGGGGGCAAACCCGCGGTTGCCGGCGCCTTGCTGCACCCGCATACAGGCGTTCCAGTCTTCCTGGTTCGTGAGGTCCCAGAAGTCGACCGCATAAGACGGGTCGAATCCCTCCAGAGCGAGCGCTTCGGGCGGGAATAGCCAATCGCACTCGATGAAGGTGCGACCGGGGGCAATCGGAACGATGCGGTGGGTCATGACGTAATCGGGATGAGGGCTGATCAGAAGGTTGGGCCAGAGACCCAGGTACAGGACATGGCGGTCGGCTCCCGGTGCCAGGTCACGGAAATTGACCCCTCCCGATTCGCCGGTCAACGACATAGTGACGGCATGGTCTTTGAGGACCATGGTGCCTCCACACCAGAGACCAGTCGGGGCGATGTCGCGGCCCGAGTCGACCGGTGTGACTTCACACAGTGCAGGGTGAATCGAAGTGCAGTGGTAGCACTCGTGATAGTTCTCGACCGCCAACTTCCAATTGGCGGCGACCTCATAGGAATGACGTGCGACTTTGATCAGGTTGTGAGGTTGGTAGGGCGTGAGGACCTCTGCCAGATTGCCAAATGACTTCTCGAGGGAAACGGCCTCCCCGGAGAGGTCGAGGAAGAGCCATCCCATCCACTCGCCCACCCTGACCGGCGAGAGGGGCCATTCGGAGGCGTCGAAGTCAGGCCACTGTCCAAGAGTCGGGGCAGCCCGCAGAGCCCCATCGAAGCGATACGACCAGGAGTGGTACGGGCAGCGAATGAGCCGGGCGTCAAATGCTTCCCCTGGCTCGGCCAGGGGATGACCACGATGGCGGCAAACATTGGAAAAGCCCCGTACTTCCCCTTCGGCGTTTCGGGTCAGCAAGTACGACTCGGGCCCGTGATCCAACGCCCTGATCTGGCCGGGCGCCAACAACTCATTGGTTCGCCCGAGGCAAATCCAACCCCGGGAGAAGATGTCCGACCACTCCCAATCGAAGACTTCCTGGGACCGATAGGCCGCGGCAGGCAGGCTCCGGCTGTGCCCAAAAGGGCGAAGAAGATTGTCGATATCTGCCTTGGCAAGGGGCGCCGGACGGCCCACCAGTCCACCTCCGGGACGCACGAACGATTCTACCCTAGTAAACTGAACGGCGGTTCAATTAAAGGAGCTTGTCGTGGTGGCCCTAGGCCACAAGACCGAGGTGGCGGCCCTCGATCGCATAATCACCGCCGAGCAGGACCGATTTGTGAGCCGGATGAGGAAGTCCGGTGAGTACGCCGAGAGGGCCACGGCCACACTGGCGGGAGGGGTCACTTCCAGTTGGCAGATCTCGTCTCCTCATCCGATCTGGGTGGACCGGGGACGAGGGTCGCGAGTGGTCGACGTCGACGGCAACGAATACGTCGACTTCCATGGTGGGTATGGGGCCATGCTGGCCGGGCACGCTCATCCTGCCATCGTCCGGGCACTGAGTGAGCGTCTCGCTCGCGGCACCCACTTCGCCCAACCGGTGAAAGATGCATTGGTCGTGGCTGAGCATCTCAAGGAGCGTTACGGACAACCGCTGTGGCGTTTCGGCAACAGCGGCACCGAGGCAACCATGGATGCAGTCCACTTGATGAGGGCGATCACCGATCGTGATCTTCTTGTCAAGTTCGAGGGCGCCTATCACGGGCACCACGACTCTGTGCAGGTTTCGACTTGGGATGAAGAGGACCTGGGCACGGCCCGGCGACCCCGTAGCGTGCCGTCCTCGCTCGGCATCCCTCAGGCGATCGTCGAGCTCACCAAGGTTGCCCCTTTCAACGATCTCGAGGCGGTGGAGTCGATCTTCACCGAGTTCGGAGGACAGATCGCAGGTGTGATCGTCGAGCCCGTGCTGATGAACTGTGGGATCGTTCCTCCGTTGCCCGGCTTTCTCGAAGGTCTGCGACGGATCACGAGGGAACACGGATCACTGCTCACATTCGATGAGGTCAAAACAGGTCTGACGATCGGCCGGGGAGGTGCCACCCGCAAGTATGGCGTGACCCCAGACATTGTCTGTCTCGCAAAGTCGCTGGGAGGCGGGTTGCCGGTGTCGGCGATCGGAGGAAGTCTCGAGGTGATGGGCGCCATTGCTGACGGCACTTATGAGCAGGTCGGCACCTTCAACGGCAACCCCCTCGGTATGGCAGCGGCTCGAGCCATGCTGACCGAAGTGATGGTGCCGCCTACCTACGAGCACCTCGAACGTATCGAAACTCGGCTCGGAGACGGAGCCCGCCGCGTGGTCGAGGAGTACGAACTCCCCGCCTATGTCGCCGACCTGGGTGCGAAGGGTTCCGTTACGTATTCCAAAGAGCCCATCATCAACTATCGACAGTTCCTCGAGATCGACGGTCGTTACGCGCTGGCCTCGTGGTTGACCCAGTTCAATCGCGGCGTGTTCCTTCCCCCGTGGACCAAGGGAGAGCAGTGGCTGGTCTCGGTCCAGCACACCGAGGCGGATGTAGATCGGTACCTGGAAACGTTGGAGTTGTTCGCCAGGGCTCTGCGCGGACTTGATAGGTAGGCTCCCGCGGCCATGGCCGGTGGGGATGTTCAACTAAGCGAACTTCATAAGAGGTTCGGAGACGTGATCGCGGTCGACCACATCGACCTCGCGGTCAAACCGGGCGAGTTCTTTTCCATGCTGGGTCCTTCGGGCTGTGGCAAAACGACCACGCTGCGGATGATTGCGGGCTTCGAACGTCCCACCTCGGGACAGATCCTCATCGACGGCAGAGACATGTCGCAGACGCCTCCGCACGAGAGGCCCGTCAACACTGTCTTTCAGAACTACGCGTTGTTCCCCCATCTCAACGTCGGCGAAAACGTTGCGTTTGGACTGCGATACAAGGCGCTGGACAAGAAGGAAGCGGTTGCCCGGGTCGGCAGGGCTCTCGATCTTGTGCGTCTCGGGGGATTCGAAAAGCGGCGACCCACCCAACTGTCGGGGGGACAACAACAGCGGGTTGCACTGGCCCGTTCACTTGTGCTCAGTCCGTCCGTCCTCCTTCTTGATGAACCGCTCGGCGCCCTTGACGCCAAACTTCGCAAGGCGCTTCAGATCGAACTGAAGGCGCTGCAAGAGGAGGTAGGGATCACATTCATCTACGTGACGCATGACCAGGAAGAAGCCCTGACCATGTCCGATCGGCTGGCTGTCATGTCCCACGGGCAGATCGAACAGGTGGGCTCTCCCTCGGAGGTCTATGAGCAGCCAGCCAATGCCTATGTGGCGGACTTTCTGGGTCTTTCCAACCTGATTCCGGGAACCGCCCGCGGCCTCAACAACGGCGCCAATCTGGTGGCCATAGGCGGCCGATACTTCTCCGCTCAAAACGGCGCCATCGATGCCGTCGGACCGGTAAGTCTTTGCATCCGCCCAGAGAGAGTCGTCCTTGGCCAATCTGGTGACAACTCCTTGTCGGGAGTCGTCGACCGAGTGATTTACACGGGCTCGATGCTTCAGGTTTTGATCCAGGTAGACGGCATTGGAGAGCTCCAGGCGGTCGTTGCAAACAGCGGAGGGGCGACACCGCAACGAGGTGAACGAGTCGCCGTAGGACTGCCCGCCGACTCACTGCGGGTGCTCAAGAGAGCAACGCCTTAGAAGTCGAGACGGGTCAAGGCCCGCACCGCTGACTCGCCGCCCGCCCCCTCGCGGCGGTTGTAGCGTCGCATCACCAGGCCTGCCACGGTTATCGCCGCCATCGTGATCACAAGCATCAAGGTCGCCAATGCGTTCAGAGATGGACGAGGTGCCAGGCGGGCACCGGAATAGAGCCGCACCGGGATCGTGACTGTGTCGGCACCGGCCACCAAGAACTGACTGATGACGAAATCATCGATAGAGATCGCGAACACGATGGCGAGGGAGGCAAAGATGGCAGGAGCCAGCAATGGCAACAGGACCCGGCGAACGGCCTGTGCCGGAGACGCCCCGAGGTCCATTGCCGCCTCCTCGTAGTCGCGGCCAATCGCGAACAACCGACCACGGACGATGATTACGACAAATGAGATCGAGAAGGTGACGTGTCCTAGGAATTGCGCCCAGGTCCCGAATGGCACAAAGTCGTAAAGGTTGGCGAAGACCATGAACAGGGCAACGCCCATGACGATCTCTGGCGTGATCAACGGCACCAGCATCAGAAAGCCGGCCGCCCGGGCCCCGCGGCCCCGCCACCGAGCCAATCCGAGAGCGAGAGCAACTCCCAACGGCGTCGCCACGAGCATCGTCAAGAAGGCCAGTCGCACACTCTGAAACAGGGCCAGACGCAGCGATTCGTCTCGAGCGACCGACCCGGCGTCGGTCAGATACCAGCGCAACGAGAACCCTTGCCAGACGGTGCGAGAGCGACCCGCGTTAAACGAGAATTGGATCGCAACCAGCACAGGCACAATCGACCAAACCACATATGCGATGGTGACCAACCGGAGCAAGCGCGGTGACCCCCACGGGTTGGTGGCGGCGCTTCGAAGGCTCACTCCCGCGCCTCCTCGGTGACGCGGGCGATGTTGAATAGGTAGTAGAGCATGAGCAGCGCCACCGCCATCATCAAGATCAAGGTGAGTGCCGCCCCATGACGGCCCTGACTGGTGGTCTGATTCACGTATTGGTCAATCTGGTTACCGATCATCTGGGTCCGGGGGGATCCCGACAGAAGATTCGGTGTGTAGTAATCGCCGAACATTGGGAGCATGATGATCACTAGCCCGGCCAGGATTCCCTGCTTCGACAATGGCAGCGTCACCCTGAAGAAGGCAGCCCTGGTGCTTGCCCCTAGGTCACGAGCCGCCTCCAACACCTGGCCATCAATGCGGTCAAGCGCCGCGTAAAGGGGAAGGATGAAGAAAGGTATGTAGCCGTAGACCAAGCCCAGAATCACTGTTGAGGGGCGGCCACCCAGCCAATCCTGAGGAGCGAGACCGACAGCGGTGATAGCAGTGTTGACGAAGCCGTCATTGTGGAGCAGGTTGACCCAGGCCAGCATCCGCATCAGATAGTTGATCCAGAAGGGCGCCAGGATCAAGAGCAGAAACAGCCCTTTCCGCTTTCCGGCCTTGCGGGCCACGAAATAGGCGACTGGATATCCGATGAGAACGCTGAGCGCGCAGGCCGCCAGAACGTACAACAAGGTGCGTATGGCGATGACGCCGAGTTGGCCCCCAAATAACCCCGACCACACCTCCCCAAAGGGACCTAGATCCCACTGCAATGGGTTCCATTCGGGGACCGGGCGCAACTGGACCGGATGGAGCCGGCCCATGGCAATCGCCAGGATGGCGTAGAAGGGGACGACGAATAACAGCACCAGCCAGACCAGGCCGGGAGCAGCCGCGGCCTTCCAGACCCAATCCTTTAGGCCGACTGAATCAGTTTCCGCCGCCTGGAGATTGGTGGGCACTCAGGAATCTCACCCACCGGCTTTGGCCCGCGACCATTGCTGTGCCCATAAGGTCTCCGTTTCTGGAGTCAGCTGAGTGGGGACCACCGCCCGCGGGCGGGCGAAGTCCTCGCTCGTGATGGCCACGGCGGCCAGGTTCTCCGGAATCCAGGCGTCTGTCACCAGAACGGCGGGATCGAGGCCGACCTGCGGCGGCTGATAGCCCAACCACGCAAAGTTTTCGAGCGAGTTGGCTTCGTCCAACATCCAATTGATGAAGTTGTGTGCCAACACTGGGCTGGCGGCTCCCTTCACCACCGCCATCGTGTCGTTGGCAATCAGACCATTGACGGTGGATCCGTCAGCCGAGGCCGGCCACAGATAGCCCAATACACCGTTGACGTCAGCTTCCTCCGGGAAGTAATACTGAGCGTTGACCATGTCTCCGGACCAAGCCAGGCTGAGAGCGAAACTGCCATCAGGAATTCCCTGGTAGGCACCGTCGATTCTGTAGCGAATGTTCATCAGATCGATCAATTCGATCAGCGAGTCTGCCGCCGCCTCCACCTGCGCAGCGCTGGCGTCGCGGGGTTCGGTAATTCCCGCCCGGAACATCGCCATTTGCATAGTCTCCCGGAAGTCGTCGTACAAGACAGTCTGTCCCTTGTACTTGGGGTTCCAAAAGACATCCCAGGGGTTTGCCAGCCCTTCCACGTCCGCTGGATCAAACAGATCGCTGCGCCACCCGATCCCGGTCTGGTAGACAACATAAGGAACGGTGTAGAGCGAATCGACGTCGTAGAACGGACTCTTCAGCTCGGGCCAAACATACTGCTCGAGGTTGGGCAGGTAGGTGTGGTTGAGCGGCTGAATGAGCTTGCCGGCCACGGCCTTGCCGATTGATTCCCCAGCCGGGAACCAGACATCGTATTGCACTTCGCCCGATAGGAGTTTGCCGAAAGCCTCCTCCTCGTTATAGAAGATGGTGACCTCGATCGGTGCGCCGATGGCCTCCTCGGCCAATGGGATCACCTCGGGGTTTATGTAGTCCTCCCAGTTGTAGATCCGGAGAGGACCCGCTTCTGGTGCCAGGCTCGACTCGATGGCGGGAACGTCGTCGAACAACGGCTGCGTGGCGGGGCTGGTAGGAGTCCCGATAACTACCTCGATGTCCTCGCCGGTAGCACCACCGCAGGCGGCCAGCCAGGACGAGAAGGCCGTGAGAGACAGCCCCGCTGCGGTCGATCGCTGGATGAAATCACGTCTGGAATAGAGGCCTCGCCGTCCCCTACGTGTCCAGTTCTCCCGAGGGTGATAGACCATGCCGATACTCCTCCCATTGAGTTACGAACATCTATTGAACGGCCGTTCAACTCACCATAACATCACCCGGTAGGGCGAACCCGAGTTCAGCGGCCGCCGCCTGTAAACACAATCTTCGCATCCGGTCATACCCGACGTCGGGGTCGCCGAGAACTACCTGGACGGCCATGCCGTCGATCAAAGCCGACAACCTGACGGCGAAGTCACTGGCATCGACCGTCGCGGCGAACTCACCGCCTCGCTGTCCCTCGACGACGATGTCCACGATCGAGTTTCGCCACTCGTGATCCATGCGCTGGCGGGCCTCAGCCAGCTCAGGATCCTGACGAGCGCGGGCCCACATCTCCAGCCAAAGGGCGTATTCGTCGTCGATCGCGGTTTTGCGGACGGAGGCAGTTGGGCAGCTTGCCTCAATGATGAACACCAAGCGGTCTCGGGCCGACTCGAGATCCGCGGCCCGCTTGGCTAACTCGGCAAAGAACTGGCGGTCCTGATGGGCAAGGGCTTCACCCAGCAGTCGATCCTTGGAGGGGAAGTAGTAAAGGATCAATCCGGGGCTCACGCCGAGGACATCGGCGATGTCGGCGACCCTGGTTTCACAAATCCCGCGGACGGCAATCACTTGCCCGGCCGCCTCCAGAATCTGTTGGCGTCGCGTGTCGGTCAACTTCTGACGGGGACTCACCCTGCACCTTCCTTGGCGGCGGTAGATTCGCCTGACCCGCCAGGTAGTGCAACTGACATCCTCTGAAGAAGTGACTGGTCATCCCCTTTCGGCCATGCTGCAGGCGCGTTCGGTGGCGGTCGTTGGCGCCAGCGAACGGGCCGACAGCCTGGGGCGGCAGGTGATGTCGCAACTGGTGGGAGGGGGCTACCAGGGCAGTGTTTATCCGATTACGCCTTCGTACATGG
>Ga0326597_10010431_pt1 | contig 12377 bp, 11 predicted proteins | sample RVTome_12_FD_203789 | JGI IMG/M metagenome (GOLD analysis project Ga0326597, IMG submission 203789) | Soil microbial communities from uranium-contaminated site in the Upper Colorado River Basin, Wyoming, United States - RVT100D185 | ecosystem: Environmental > Terrestrial > Soil > Contaminated >... | reverse complement strand
CCTACCGGAGAGCCGTCGATGACCGCCCGCGCAGCTGCTCGCTCGCTACCGCGCTATCGAGGGCGCGCTCGCTCGCGGCTGCGCTACCGCCGAGCTACACCACCAGTTGGGACGCGACCCCCAGCGATGCTCTTACCGCCTGGTGCGACGCGGACCCCCAGAGGCGCTACCTCCTTGCAGCCTCCATCATCACGTTCGCAAACCCTTCGGAGGAAAACGGACCCCAGGTCTGGTCGGAGCACGCGAAGGCGCTGCTGTCTGGCGCACCCGATCCCAGGAGCGTGCTGGAGGTCTTCATCGAACGGTTCCGACCTATGAGTTGGAGCGGCTCGCGGGCTGCCCTGATGGAGGCGAACGCTCGGTTACTCGACAGCGTGGAGCCGCATGTCCCATCTGACCTCAGACCGTTCGTGAGCGAGGCCAAGGCGGCGATTGCGCGAGACGTCGCCAGAGAGCGGCAATCGGAAACGGAGCGGGACCGAGCCCGGGATGAACGATTCGAATGAGGGGTGAGGACTGACCTCCCGTCATCCAAGCCAACGATGGAAGGCGTGTTCTTTGAGGACGCACTCTGAGTCGGCTGCGGGCGCCTGCCGTTCCATTGGCGCCGGATCGTACAATGGAACCGCCACGGGCACCGTCCCGTCACGAAAGGCAAACGGAGCCGGCCGCGGCCGCGCTATCGATGAGCCGAATGCAACGGAGAGCGCGGTCCGAGTGTGGGCCCAACGACGCGGATGGTGAGGTGGTCTCGGCCAAGCGCAAGCCGGTGGAGATGACGGCGGAGACGCTGAGCCGGCCCCAATGGGCTGCCGTTGTGGGATCGAGGCTTGGACCCCTGGTCAATCCCGATCCTCAGCGAAGCCGTTGGTCTGACTCTAGGCTGCCCACTCCGCCGAGAACAGTGCCGCCTGCTCTAGGACGGTCTGGGTTGCCTTCTCCTGTTTGTCAGGTGGATAGCCGTACTTGCGCAGCACACGCTTGACCAGCACCCTCAATTGAGCACGCACGTTCTCGCGCATGGTCCAATCGATGGTGACGTTCTGGCGCACAGTTTGGACCAGTTCGCGAGCAATACCGCGGAGCGTCTCATCACCCAGGACCTGCACCGCGCTGTCATTGGTCTCGAGCGCATCGTAGAACGCCATCTCGTCGTCGGTCAGCCCTAGCTCATCGCCGCGGGCGGCCGCCGCCCCCATCTCCTTCGCGAGCGCGATCAGTTCCTCGATCACTTGTGCGGCCTCGATCGCGCGGTTCTGGTAGCGGCGGAGGGTCTGTTCAAGCATTTCGGCAAAGGAGCGCGCCTGCACGACGTTCTTGCGGCCGCGGGATTTGATCTCTCCGCTCAGGAGTTTCCGCAGGAGCTCGACAGCCAGGTTGCGTTGCGGCATTCCCCGCACCTCGGCGAGAAACTCGTCGGAGAGAATGGAGATGTCGGGCTTGTCGAGTCCTGCCGCCGCGAAGATGTCGACAACGCCTTCTGGATTGACGGCTCGGGAAATGATCTGCCGAACAGCGTGATCCAGATCCTCCGGGGGTCGGGCATCGCCAGGCGCACCCTTGGCCAGCACCGACCGAACTGCCTGGAAGAAGGCGACGTCGTCGCGAATGCGCAGGGCGTCGTCGTGGGGTACGGCGAGAGAGAACGCCTGCGACAGCTCAGTCACCGCCCGCAAGAAGCGATCCTTTCCGTTCTCCTGAGCGAGTATGTGCTCCTGAGCTGCGGGCAGCAAGCTCACGCGCTCCTGCGGAGTGCCCATCGTCCATTTGGACCAATCGAAGCGTCCCAAGCCTCCATCGGGCGTCGTGACAGAGGCGAACATGGCGCAACACACTTCGTGCTTCTCGATCATCAGGGCGACGGCTTCGTCCTGATCCAACGCCGTGCGGCCCTTGCCACCGCTTTCCGTGTAGGTCGCGAGCGCATGCTTTAGCTCGTGTGCGAGGCCGAGATAGTCGACCACCAGCCCTCCCGGCTTGTCCTTGAACACCCGGTTGACGCGCGCGATGGCCTGCATCAACCCGTGGCCTCGCATGGGCTTGTCGACGTACATCGTGTGGAGGCTGGGCGCATCGAAGCCGGTCAGCCACATGTCGCGCACAATGACGAGCCGAAAGGAATCCCGCGGGTCGCGGAAGCGGTTGGCGAGTGCTTCGCGTCTCGGCTTGTTGCGGATGTGGCCCTGCCAGCCCGCAGGGTCTGAGGCCGAGCCGGTCATCACGACCTTCACCGTCCCCTGTTCATCGTCTCCGGCGTGCCAGTCGGGGCGGAGCCCCGCAATGTGGCGGTAGAGCTCCACCGCGATGCGTCGGCTCATGCAGACGATCATTCCCTTGCCGTCTATTGCTTCGAGCCGCCTCTCGAAATGGTCGACAATGTCGCCGGCGACGAGCTCCAGCCGCTTTTCCGATCCGACCACGGCTTCGAGCTGGGCCCATTTGGTCTTCAGCTTCTCTTTGCGGTCGACCTCCTCGCCCTCGGTGGCCTCCTCGAACTCCCGATCGATCCTCGGTCGCTCGGCTTCGTCCATCGTCAGCTTGGCAAGACGGCCTTCATAGTAGATGGGCACGGTGGCACCGTCTTGGATGGCGCGCTGGATGTCGTAGATGCTGATGTAGTCGCCGAAGACGGCCCTGGTGCTCGCGTCCTTGAGCTCGATCGGCGTTCCGGTGAACCCGATGAACGAAGCGCGAGGCAGAGCATCACGCATATGGCGGGCATAGCCGTCGATGAAGGCGTACTGGCTGCGATGGGCCTCGTCGGCGATGACCACGATGTTGCGTCGCTCCGAAAGCGTCGGGTGACGGTCGCCCCTCTCCTCCGGAAAGAACTTGTGGATGGTTGTGAACACGGCGCCCCCCGCCTGCACCGAAAGCAACTCGCGCAGGTGCGCGCGAGAGTCGGCCTGCACGGGCGGCTGCCGCAGCAGGGCGGCGCAGCGAGAGAAGGTGCCGAACAGCTGGTCGTCCAGATCGTTGCGGTCCGTCAGCACGACGAGCGTCGGGTTCCCCATCGCCGGCTCGCGGACGATCCGCCCGGCATAGAACGCCATGGTCAGGCTCTTGCCGGAACCTTGCGTGTGCCAGACGACGCCGACCCTGCGGTCGCCGGGTTTGCCACCAGTCGGCGCGCTGGCGGCGTAGCGGCCCTGCTCCTCCTCGCTGAAGCCGACAACCTCCCGCTGCAACTCGGCAGCGCGCAGGGTCTGGCCTACCGCAACCCCTACGGCGTGGAACTGGTGATACCCAGCGACCTTTTTCACGATGCGCTCGCCGTCGTCCTCGAACACGATGAAGTCGCGGATCAAATCCAGAAAGCGCTGCCTTTCGCAGAGACCCTCGATCACGACCTGCAATTCGGGCAGATGCGCATCGGCCAGGGCCTCGCCCGCAATGGTGCGCCAGGGCTTGAACCACTCGCGATCCGCCCCGAGGGGGCCGACGCGGGCCTGCACACCGTCGGAAGCCACGAGCAGAGCGTTGGTGGCGAACAGCGACGGCACCTCGGCCTGATAGGTCTGCAGCTGCTGGAACGCGCTCCAAATGGTCGCGGTCTCCCCGGCAGCGCTCTTGAGCTCGATCACCGCCACAGGCAGGCCATTGAGGAAAAGCACCACGTCGGGGCGGCGCACGTGCTTGTTCTCGGCCACGCTGAACTGGGACACCGCAAGCCAGTCGTTCGCCTCGGGGCGGTCGAAGTCGATCACCCGGGCCTGGGCGCCGCGGATGCCGCCGTCGCTGTCGCGGTATTCCACGGTCACCCCGTGCACAAGCAGCCGATGCAGGCTGCGGTTCAGCAGGATCAGCTCGGCGCCATCGGGGCGGAGGAGCTTGCGGAAGGCGTCGTCCTGGGCCTCGGTTGGGAGCTTTGGATTGTTTCGCGCCAACGCTTCGCGAAGACGGCGTTCGAGAACGACCTGCCCATAGCTCTCCCGCTCGGCGCCCAGCTCACCCGGCGCGATATCGGCGCCGCCCACGACCTGCCAGCCGACGCTCTCCAGCCAGGCGAGTGCCGCCTGCTCGACGACGGATTCGGTGACGCCCCGGTCGCTCATGCTGCCCTCGGTGTCGGCCCGAGGATGAAGCGCGCGCGTTCGCGCCGCAACATCTTGTAGGGGCTGATGCAGTCGACCCCCAGCCCGATGCAGGCGTTCGGAATCTTGATCTTGCGCACCGTGTCCGCCGGCACTTCATGCGTAACCACGACGCAGTTGTGCGCGAGCGCATGGGCCACGAGCCAGTAGTCGGCAACCTGGAGGAAGATCGCGATCGCTGCGGGTTCGTAGGTCTGTCCCATCGCCCAAGCGCTCACGCGTGCGAGCGCCGGCAGGACGGGGTCATCTGGCGGCAGGAAAAAGGCAGGCCCCCGCGCCGTCGCCCAATCGGAGAGATCGTCCGCCCAGGCCTGCAACTCGTCGCCGACCTTGTCGATGCTCGCGACCTGGTCCGCCGTGTTCCGCGCAAGGAGCCAGTCCCAGAAGGCCGGGCAGAAATCGAAGCCGTAGTGCAGGTTCTTCGCCTGGATGAAGACGTTCGCGTCGAGCAGATAGCGGGTCACGTTACCACGCCCACTTCGCGACCGAGCGTGTTGAAGGTTTCCGTCTTCTTGATGCCGAGCATGCGGAAGGCGTCGCGATAGAGCGTCTGACCTTCGAGCGTGCTTTCCACGAGCGCCCGGGCGAAGCGGCGGCTCACCCGCGACAGGGTGGTGCGGTAGAAGTCGCCACCGTCGGCGCTTGTCTCGACGAGCACGCGCAGCCGTTCCCGCTCTGCGGCCCAGGCCGCGTCAAAAGCGGGGCGGCTCAGCGCGCCGGCATCGAGCAGCCGGCGTAGGATGACGAGGCCCGAGACCTTGAACTGGCGCGTGAGGCGCCGGAGCGCCTGCGGCAGCGGCTCGCCGGGCGCGAGCGCCGGCCGCAGCGCCGCCAGCGGCACGAGCAGTTCGGCGGCGACCGCGTTGCACCATACCTCCTCGCGCCGGTAGCCGTGGAGCGGCGCTGCGCCGGCGTTCGATACCGCGGAGGCGCCAAGCCACAGATGGGCGAGCTCGTGGGCGAGCGTGAACATCTGGCCGGATTTCGTGTCCGCCCCGTTGATGAAGACGAGCGGCGCGCGCTTGTCCGCCAGCGCGAAGCCGCGGAACTCGTCCACGTCGAGCCTGCGCCGGTTGTTGGAGAGCACGACGCCGCTCACCATGACGAGCACGCCGATCGCGTCCGCTTGCGCGATGAAGAAGCGCAGCGCCTCCTCCCAGGTGCGCGAGGCGCCGCGGGCGGCCACGTCGAAGCCGAGCGTCGCTGCCATGCGGGCGGCCACGTCCTCGGGCCGGTCGTCGAGCGTCGCGCTGGCGACGAAGGCGGCCTCGGGCAGGCGAACGGTCAAGGCGAACTCGCGGTACCAGCCCTGCCGCTCCTGGCAGGCGTAGAGCATGTCGAGGAGGTCGGGGCTCGGCCGGCGCACGCCGCGCCCGTCGAGGGTGCGGAAGTCCGGGATCGGCAGCGGCTCCTCCGGCGGAGCGGGCAGGAAGAGATAGCCGACCGGCACATGAACCGCCTTGGCGAAGGCTTCGAGCTGCTTCAGCGTCGGCTGCGCCGCGCCGGCCTCCCACGCCGCGAGCTTGGGGAAGCGGCCGAGGAGCGGCTCCAAGTCGGCGACGCCCGCGCGTTCCCGCGCCCAGCGGATCAGGTCGGGGTGGATGGGAGCGCGCGTCATGCGGCCGCGCCGAGGAATTTTTCCGCGTCCTTTACGCGCAGGTCGCCGGAGATGAGCTTGGGCAGGAGCGTGTCGCGAAGGGCGGCGAGGGTTTCAATCTCTTCACCGGCTGCTCTCATGCGGCGCCGGTAGCCGAGCACGATCTTATCGAAGCTTGCGAGGAGCTCGTCTGAACTCCATGGAACAGGCAGCCGATAGACGTTGTTGCGATTGAGCCCAGGCACGGCGGCATCCGTGTTCATGTTCTCAAGCCCTAGCGTTTGAAGATGGTGATAGCAAAACGTCAATGGAGCCTTCGACTGAACGTAGAATACAGTGTCGATGGGGAAGAACGGCCGGTCCTCCCAATACAGGCTTCCGACGGTACCTTTTCTTCCGACGATGATGGATGGTCCCTTGACATGCGCCTCGTCGTGGAAGCCCGTGACGCCCCCTGATCCATAGACTGGAACTTGTCCGTCCACTCTCTCGCTTGCTTTCAGGGCCTTTCCATAGGCGAATTCCATGATATCTGCGACCGTTCGCACCTCCCACCCCTCCGGCACCTCCCCATGCTCGGTTTCGACCAGCCGGTCGGGGAAGAGGGCGGCGAGGTGGGACGGCAGGCCGGGGTCGCGGCCTTCGCTTTTCTGGTTCCCTGTCGCGCCTCCGGCGCTCCTCGCCGCTTGCTTGGCGCGGACGGGCTCGAAATCGACGAACCAGGCCTTGAACAGCGCCCGCGCCATCGCCTCCAGCGTCGCGCTCATCCGCCGGTTCACTTCGATCTTGTCGTCCAGCGTCCCGAGGATATTCGCGATGGCGCGTTGTTCTGAGAGCGGAGGCACATCGATCGGCACTGGGTGAACGTAATTGCGGTTGAGCGACGGCTGCGCGCTGCCAGAGTTGTAGCCCCGGAAGTCAAACTGTTTGAGAAAGTAATAAGCGAATCGCTCGTCGTTTCCGTGGAAGTCAATGACATACAGCGCAGTATTGAGCGGCCAATAGTCGCTCGGTGAGTAGCTAACCACACCGAATGATGCGCCGCTTCGACCGACGGTGACACCTGGCCCGCGAGCTTTGGTTACGTCGTGCCAACCCGTGATGCCGAATGACCCGAGGATGGGAACACCGCCTGGCCGTCGCCGCTCGCCCGGAAGGTCATGGCCACGCTGAAGCGTGACGAAATCCCCCAAAGGCATGCGTGTCCAGTCCTCACCCGCCATAGCCAAGCTCCCGCAGATTGGCGGCGATGGCGGCGTCGAGGCGCGCGGCCTCGCTCTGCTGTTCGCGCAGGTCGGCAACCAGCCGGGCCATCTTGTCGGCGAAGGGTTCGTCGTCTTCCTCCGCCGCCTCGGCGCCGACATAGCGGCCGGGGGTCAGCACGTAGCCGTGCTTGCGGATGTCGTCCAGCGCGGCGGCCTTGCAGAGGCCGGGGATGTCCTCGTAGACGGTGCGGCCCTCCACCGCTTGCGGAGGCACGCCGGTCTCCCCGCGCCACAGGTGATACATGCCGGCGATCCTGGCGATATCCTCGTCCGACAGGTCACGGTGGGTGCGGTCCACCATGAAACCCATCCTGCGGGCGTCGATAAACAGCACCTCGCCGCGCCGGTCGCGGAACTTGCGGTTCTGGCGGTCGCGGGCGAGGAACCAGAGGCAGGCGGGGATCTGAGTCGAATAGAAGAGCTGTCCCGGCAGCGCGACCATGCAGTCGACCACGTCCTCCTCGATCAGCCTCTTGCGGATCTCGCCCTCGCCCGACTGGTTCGACGACATCGAGCCGTTAGACAGCACGAAACCCGCAACGCCCGATGGGGCGAGGTGGTGTACAATGTGCTGCACCCAGGCGTAGTTGGCGTTGCCCACCGGCGGGGTGCCGTATCGCCACCGCTTGTCCTCGCGCAAGCGCTCGCCGCCCCAGTCCGAGACGTTGAAGGGCGGGTTGGCGAGGATGAAATCGGCTCTGAGGTCCGGGTGGCGGTCGTTGTGGAAGGTGTCGCCATGGGCGATCTGCCCGTCGATGCCCCGGATGGCGAGGTTCATCTTGGCCAAGCGCCAGGTGGTGTAGTTCGACTCCTGCCCGTAGATCGAGATATCGCCCTTGGCCCTGCCGCCATTGCCGTTGCCGTTGGCATGGGCGCGGATGAACTCCATCGATTGCACGAACATGCCCGATGAGCCGCAGCACGGGTCGTAGACCCGGCCGCGATAGGGCTCCAACATCTCGACCAGTAGCTTGACCACGCAGCGGGGCGTATAGAACTCGCCGCCCTTCTTTCCTTCCGCGCTGGCGAACTGCGACAGGAAATACTCGTAGACCCGGCCGAGCACGTCCTTCGCCCGGGCCTCGGCATCGCCGACCCTGATGTTCGAGATCAGATCGATGAGCTGGCCGAGCCGGGTCTTGTCGAGCGCGGGGCGCGCGTAGTCCTTGGGCAGCACGCCCTTGAGCGCCGGGTTGTCGCGCTCGATGCCGGCCATGGCGTCGTCCACGAGCTGGCCGATGGTTGACTGGCGGGCCTGCTCCTTCAGGTGCGCCCAGCGCGCCTCCGGCGGCACCCAGAAGATGTTCTGCGCGCGGTACTCGTCGGGATCCTCGGGGTTGGCGCCCTGGTCGCGCTCGGCTTCCAGCGCCGCGTGCTTTTCCTCGAATGCGTCGGAAATGTACTTGAGGAAGATCAGCCCGAGGACGACGTGCTTGTATTCCGCTGCGTCCATGCTGCCGCGCAGGGCATCGGCCATCCGCCAGAGCTCGGCTTCGTACCCGACATTGGCCGCCGAGGTGTTGGGGCGGGCCGCCCGCACCTTCCGATCGACCTCCGCCACCGCGGCATCGGGGGGCGTGGGGGCTTGAGCGTTCGCGAGGGAGACGGAGCCGCCCCGCCCGCGCCCCGCAACGATCTTGCTCTCGTCGATGAGGGCGTGCTTGACGGCAGAGTAGGTTGTCTCGTCCCATCCGAGCGCATCGCGCAGGCGCCCGTTGCCGGCCGAGCCGCCAAGGCCATTGAGCACCGCGATGAACTGATCGCGGTCTGCCTGAGCCGCCATGTCCCTCTCCCCGAGCGAAACTTGTCAGTGCAGTTCAGCCCGCGCAAGCTTGTCAAGGCAAGTCCGCGCGCGCGGTCGAATGCCGGGAGGATGGACGAGGTCGTCCTTCAGTGGCCGTGGATCGGCCACACCTCGGCGCCGCGTGCAAGCGAACCGACGAGTGCGCCGGCCGAGAATGGGCCGCCTGAACAGCCCAGAATGTCCCGCAATCAGGCTCTCGGAAGAGCGCCGATTCGCCGGATTTGCTCGCAAGTCGCGGAAACAGCGGGACAATTCCCGCTATGCCGTTATCCCGGCAGAATGCCCCGACTAGCTGGCGGAGAGGGAGGGAGGTCGAAGTCCCCAGTAACTGCGGCCTGTACGGGGCAGTATAGGCCGGACCCGCAAGACGACCGTGGGCGCGCCATTGGGCGGGCACAGTATAGGCTGAACGTTCACCATGATGCGCTCTAGCATCAACTGGGGCTGGACTACATCCCGCGAGTAAGCGTGTTGGCATCCAGGAGCGTTGCACTGGGCAGCGCCGAACCTGGAGACCCGACCATGACCACCCCGAAGCGCAAGCGCCCCGCCGCCAAGCCCAAGCATCCCCGCCAGACCAAGCGCGACCTGATCATCGAGATGCTGCGCCGCCCCGAGGGCGCGACCCTGTCCGAATTGATCGACACTCTCGGATGGCAGGCCCACACGGTCCGCGCCGTGATCTCGGGGATCAGGCTGGGCCGGCACGGGAAGCAGACCTTTGAGCCGCTGCCGGTCGTCCGCGAGATTGATGACGGCCGCACCCGCTGGCGGATCGTCGAGCCGACCGCCTGATCTAGCGCGGGTAGGATGAGCGGCCGTCCACATCTGGGCGGCCGTTCGCCGTACAGGCTTGCCGGCATCATCACCGTGCCCATCCGCCAATACTGTAACGCAGGATTCGTGGGCGAGCCTGACGGGCCGACAAGATCATCGCCGCACGGAGGTGGTGGGGGAGAAGCTCACCTACGTGCGGGGTCGCGGAGGAGCTGGGGTGCTCCTCAGCGCGGTCAGGCTGGAAGTGGCATGAGTCACAGGCGAACGGGGATCGTGGTAGTGCCAGCCTCACGGATCGTAGCCACGCCCGCGAGCAGCCCGACGTCATCATCACCGAGGCCGCAGCCATGGCCGAGGCAATCGCCGGACTGGCGCAAACGACATGCGGTAATAGCTGTCGCCTCGGCGGAGCGGGAGGGCCGGAAGCTGACGTATGTGCGGGTCGCGGAGGAGCTGGTTGAACCAGTCCTTACCCCATGGGAGGCGTCGACATACTGCAAGCAGCATCCAGTACTGGATGTCGACACCCAGGATGGGGATACCTCACATACCTGGACTGTCGGCGTGGTCTATGGCTTGTATGGGGGAGGCGCGGGTCGGCCAATCGAGCAGTGCCCATTCAGGGCCTGATGCACCATGCCGGCCCACGCCACCGTTTCTCCAGGTTACCCCCCAAACAGCCCCTTGATTCTACGGGCTTATTCGCACTAAGTAGCGCACTTCTGGGGTGCAGCTACCACCCCTGAAAGTGCGCTATGCCGCTTCAGTGCAGGAATCGGCCGTTTGTCGGGCTTCTGCCCGGCGGCGTGCCGCGTCTAAGCGCTTGCGGGTGCGCTCCCTCTCTGCGCGGGTCAACTGGCCACGCTGCCTGCGGTAGAACTTCAGCCGTGGCAGGCTGCGACGCTCCCGACGACGATCGTCGTCCCGGTCGCGTGAGTCAGGTGCGATCACGTCGGCGACCGCACCGACCCATCCGGCCCCACCATCCTCGACGGCCATCCCGGCCCGCAGGCGGTCGGCGTTGATCACCTGATAGAAGCCTCCCGGCGTCGAGGGGCCGAGGCCCATCGCGCGCCGCTCCAGATCGGACAGCGGCGCCACGCCCAAGGCGCGGATGAACCGGCGCTCGTCGCCCGGCTGCGGCTGATCGTCGTATTCGGCCATCGGCCGATCTCCCGTTGGTTCTCAAGTCGCCAACAGTATCGCTTGAGTTCTGGTGCTTATCAACTCCAGTTCGTTCACTCAACATGCTGACAGCGCTACGAGATTCCGACTGACTAAGCATTGGTCGCTCCATCACCAATGGAGGATGAAGCGATGATCGAGTACTCACCCAAGCAGCGGGTCAAGATCAACAACCTCACGGGCACGGTCGTCGACCTCGGCCGGCTCCGACGCCGTAGCGATGGCGTTCTGGAAGAGTGGTGTGCGGTCCGATACGACCGCGACGGCGCTGAGGCGATGATCCGCCCTAGCGAGCTGGAGGCACTATCATGAACGCGCCGACCCCGATCTACATCACCGCAGCTCACCGCACACGCGTTGTGACGCTCGCCCCTGAGCGGCCCGGCATCCTATATGCAATCGCGCGAGTCATCGCGTGGCGGATCGACCCGACCGGCGTCGAGCGGCCGGAACCGATCTTGGCCAACGGTCGCAAGGCGATCACCTTCGCGTTCATGTTCGACGCAGGGGAGACCTGCGAGGATGCGCAGTCGGGCGTGCTGTACAGCGGGCCCGCTCAGTGGGCCGCCGCGCAGAAGAGGGCGAAGGCGGCATGAGCACGTTCGAGCGACTGGTGCGGCTCATCGCGATGATGACGAGCTGACGGCGCTGATCATGATCGCGCTGGTCAAGTAGATCCGGACTACAGGGCCGGCGTGCCCGGCCTTCGCCGTTCTACCTCCCGATTCCCGGAATACATCGGCCACACAGCCCCGTACGTGCGCGAAGCGGGTCCGAGTGGCATCACACCCCCAGACAGCGGCCTACTCGCGACGTTGGCCGCGTGTGGGCCAACGATCCGCATCGCGGCTCATCGGAGATCTCCCACGGTCACGTAGTCACACTGCAGCGCCGTGACCGCCCGCTCAACCTCCTCGGCGACCACCGCACGTGCCGTCTCGACGTCGTAAGACACCATCATCGGCGATACCACGCCAGGGATGCTGGTGATGATTGACTTCAACACCGCGAGCCGCTCCTCGAAGTCGGCCGCCAGCTCGGTGACGTCGACCATCTGCCCATGATCGAGTGCGCGCCGATACTCCAGTTCCTCGCCCTGCAGATCGGTCCTGATCGCGTTGAGCTGCGCGGGGGTGTGGCGGCCAAGGTCCAGCTCCTCGCGCGGGCGAGGCGGCGGTTCGGGGCCTTCGCTCAGATCGCTCAGCGCCGCGTGGACCGCATCGCGGATGATGGGCACTACGGCCTCCGGCTCCTGGCCGGCGATCCGGTCAGCCACCGCGTCCGGGATGCGGCGCAGCCGGGCTGCGACCCTTCGCGATTCCGCTATGATCATCGGTGCGGCGTCAGCGATGGTGATCGATGAGCGCCGTAGCTCGGCGACGTTGTCGTGAGTCAGGGCCGTCGAGGCCCGCAGGCGCCGGGCGCGCGCCGTCTTCAGCTCGACCGGGACGGCGGCGCCGCGAGTCACGGTCTCCGCCAGGAGGCGGTCGGCGTGGTCCGGGTCGATCGTGTCATCAGGCAGCACGGCCGGCGCCAGGACGCCGTTCGCGATGTGCTTGCGGATCGAGGCTTCGGAGACGCCCCGCCGCCGCGCGTAGGCCCGCCGGCTGATTCCCATCATTCGATGTACTCCATCATCTCCACCAGGATGCCGT
>Ga0326597_10010430_pt1 | contig 12377 bp, 13 predicted proteins | sample RVTome_12_FD_203789 | JGI IMG/M metagenome (GOLD analysis project Ga0326597, IMG submission 203789) | Soil microbial communities from uranium-contaminated site in the Upper Colorado River Basin, Wyoming, United States - RVT100D185 | ecosystem: Environmental > Terrestrial > Soil > Contaminated >... | reverse complement strand
CTCCTCGTGACGGCGCGAAAGCCGGAAGCGCCCCGCCTCGCGGAGCAAACCGAGAGCCAAGGAGCGTGAGATGCCGGCGTTATCGAGATGATCGACGCGGGAACGATTCGAGAGCTATACGGGTACGACCGATGGGCGAATGCCCGGATCTTCGAGACGGTGAGGCCGCTGACACCGGAGCAGCTCGCCCGAGACCTCGGCAGCAGCTATCCGTCGGTTCGCGACACGCTCGTGCACGTGGTCGGGGCCGAATGGCTCTGGCTCGAGCGTTGGAGGGGGACCTCGCCCAAGACCGTCCTCGGGCCGGCCGACTTCCCGAGAGCCGACACCCTCGAGGCCCGATGGCGGGAGGTCGAAGCCGACCAGCGCGTCTTCCTCGACGGCTTGACCGAAGAACGCCTCGCCTCGATGGTGCGATACGTGAACCTGCAGGGGCAGCCGTGGGAATACCCGCTCTGGCGGCAGATGGTCCACCTGGTCAACCATTCCAGCTACCACCGAGGCCAGGTCGCCGCCATGCTGCGTCAGCTGGGAAGCCGTGCCGTCTCCACGGACTTCCTCGTCTTCCACGACGAGGTGGCAAGCCGTTAGACCACTGGAGGACAGGCGTGGAACTCGAGATGACGACGCGTGCATCGGATCCAGGTCGAGTCGATGAGATCGCCGACAAAGCGATCGGCTACTTGGCGGGGGCGGCCGTCTCGGCCATGGTTTACCTCGGGGATCAGCTGGGGCTCTACCGCGCGCTCCACGAGGCAGGCCGGGTCACCAGCACAGGGCTCGCGGCAAGGTCGGGGCTGGATGAGCGGTGGGTTCGCGAATGGCTGCACGCCCAGGCCAGCGCGGGATTGGTGTGCCATGCCGGGGAAGGTTTCTACGAGCTCAGCGGGGCGCAGGCGGCCGTGCTTGCAGACGAAGGGCACCCCGCCTTCGCCGCCGGCGGTTTCGCATTGGTCCTCCCCCTCCTTCGGCAATGGGAGCGACTCTACGAGTCGTTCAGGAGCGGCCGGGGCGTTCCCTACGACAAACTCGGCGTGGACCACGCCGTGGGAGAGGGCAGGTTCAGTGGGCCCTGGATGCGGGCGAGCCTCGTCCCCGTCATCCTTCCGGGGCTGGATGGCGTGACGCCCAGACTCGCTGCGGGGGCGAAGGTCGCAGACGTTGGCTGCGGCTCCGGGGGGGCGCTCCTGGAAATGGCCAGAGCCTTTCCGAACTCAGAGTTCCATGGATACGACAGTTCCGAGCTGGCCATCGGCCTGGCTCGAGAACGCGTGGCCGGGTCGGGCCTCCCCAACGTGACCCTCCATCGAGCCGCCGCCGACACGCTCGGCCCGCGCGCATCCCTCGATCTCGTGCTCACCTGGGACTGCCTGCACGACATGGCCGATCCGGCCGCGGCGATGCGCGCCATAAGAGCCGCCCTCAAGCCAGACGGCACATGGCTGATCGTCGATATCAATGGGATGCCGACTCCGGAAGAGAACTACGGCCACCCGCTGGCCGGTCTCTTGTACTCGATCTCGGTCTTGGACTGCCTGGCTTGTGGTACCCGCGAAGAAGGAGGCGCCGGCCTGGGAACCCTCGGGCTGCCGGAGCCGGTGGCGAGGAAAATGACCGCTCAGGCTGGCTTCACGCGGTTCACGGTACGGGACTTCGGCAATCCCCTGAATTCGTTCTACGAGGTACGCCCTTGATGGGCGCGACGACGGACGTGACCAAGCACGCTTCACGGGTAAACCCAAACGATCAATCCGTCTCGGGGGGAGCCTCTGGCTTCGGCCCGAGGGAGGAGGGAAGCATGGGAGCGATTCTCGGGTTCGCTTACGGGGTCCTTGCCTACGGGCTGTTCTTCCTGACGTTCCTGTACGCCGTGGGCTTCGTCGGCAATCTCGGGGTGCCAAAGTCCATCGACACCGGCCCGGCGGGGCCGTTCTGGCCCGCGCTGCTCACCAATGCCGTGCTGCTGTCGCTCTTCGCGGTCCAGCACAGCGGCATGGCCCGCCCGGGCTTCAAGCGCTGGTGGACCCGCCTCGTGCCCTGGCCGCTCGAGCGCAGCACCTACGTGCTCGTCTCGAGCCTGCTCCTGATCCTGCTCTTCTACGCTTGGCGGCCGCTGCCCGGCGTGGTCTGGAGCGTCGAGAGCCCGGTGGGGATCGCCGTGCTCAGCGGGTTGTTCTGGCTGGGCTGGCTGGTGGTGCTTGCGTCGACCTTCATGATCAACCATTTCGATCTGTTCGGCTTGCGCCAGGTGTACTTTCTGCTGCGCCGGCGCGAGTGCCCTTCGTTGCCCTTCCGCACCACGGGCCTCTACGCCTACGTGCGGCACCCCATCATGCTCGGGTTCATCATCGCGTTCTGGGCCACCCCGCGAATGAGCGCGGGTCACCTCCTGTTCGCCGTGGCTACGACAGGGTACATCCTGGTGGGCGTCTGGCTCGAGGAGCGCGACCTGCTGGCTCGGTTCGGCGAGTTGTACTCGGTCTACCGCCGACGGGTTCCGATGCTGTTCCCGAAGGGCGCGGGCGTCACCGAGCACACGCTGGAGTCGGAGGCGGGCAAGCCGGGAGCCGCGCCGCGCTGATCGGGCGTCATCCACGCTCCTCGGAAGGCGTGCCGGCCGCGCCTTCCGGGCGAGTCGTCGTTGGCGTGCGGACCACAGGCGGCGCGCTTGACGTCCTGGTTGGCCATGGCGTACTGGCGGACGTCGATGCCCATTTCGCAGTAGGTCGAGCAGCTGCCGCACGGGATGCACATGTCCTTCCGGCGCCCGTTGCGAAGGAATTCGCCTCGCTGCAGCAGCCCCACATGACTCGCGGACACGGGCGGATCAGAGCGACGAGTCGTCGTCGCGACGGCCCGCCTTCTCGCGCAGCATCCGGCTGTGGAGCCGCAGGGGTCGGGAGAACGGCTCGATCCTTCTCGCGGTTCGCGGCTTCCTTCGATCGAATGATGTCGTCGAGAGACGCCACCGCCACCTTCCGGCCCCCGATCTCGTAAACGACGGCGTTTTCCTTGAGGTCGTCGTACCGTCGTGCCTGCGGGCTCGTAACTCAGGTCGAGATCACCGAACGGCGTGCTCACGTTCAGGCCTTTGGGCGCCTCCGAAGGGCATCCCCATGCCCGTTAGCGGCCCGGCCTCGAGTCATCGCTGCCCAAGTCCAAGGATGCCCCAGACGGGATTGGGATGGGTTGGTGCCCGCGATTCCAAGACCACTCGCCGTACGTGCGCCGCGAAACGCCGCTCTTCCTCGTGTTTCTGCGCCCCGGCGGAGAACTGGAGACACAACGTGTTCTCGCCAGGCCGGGCGTGCTCACGCGGCAAGTCGAAGACAAGGGCGGTCCATCCGCTGGCGAGCGCCTGGGCCGGAGAGGGGTGACCGTTCATGACCAGGGCCACGGTCTGCTCAGTAATCCGTGCCGGAGCCTTTGCCTCTATGCGCGCCCTGAGCGGAGCCGCGACCATGAGGGGGAGCTGCAAGCAGGCTCGTGGGTAGTAGGCCGACCGAAACTGCGGAGGGCCCGTCCGATTGACGGCGGGCGACCACCCACCGGCCAGGTATCGCAAGGTCGGCTGGCCCATCTCGATAGAGCCGTCATCGGGCTGCTTCAGTTCCAGGTACTGGGCCACGAAAGTGTCGTAGACGAACGCGCGGCCTCGCGCGCCGAAAGACTGGCCCATGAGCTCCGTGGACAGCTCCTCGGCTTGACGGACTTGGGCGGCGGCCAGCTCCGGAAGGGGCACCACTTTCTCCCAGGTCCCCCGGTAATGTAGCCGCATGAAGCCCAGGTTCCAGGCGACGAAGCTTGCGAGCATCACCGTGGGTCCGAGCAGCGGCCGACGTACGGCCAGCTCGAGCACCGCCGCCACCCCGAGGGCCGCAAACGGAAAGAAGACGTCGAAGCGTCGTCCGCCAAATGCGTCGCCGCCTCGGTCCGCAAGCGAGCCGTTGAACCACGTGATCGCGAGGAACACGAAGAGACCGCCCAGGGCCAGCTGCGGAGCTCGGCCCAGTGCGAGAGGGAGACCGAGCAGGCCCACGAGGCAAAGGGGCGTCCAGTTGAAGAGGCCGTGATGGGCCGAGAACAGCACTTCCCTCCAGAACACGGAGCGCGGATTGAACCAGGAGGCGGGTTGGAACAGCACCGGATTGGATAGGCCGGCCTCGCGTGCCCAGGCTTCGAGGTCAGCGCCAACGGTGATGTAGCTGCCGTATATCACCTTCCACGCGAGCAGCTGGGGAAGAAACCCGAGCAAGCCTCCCAACATGATCGCACCGAGACCACGAGCGGAAAGGAACCCTCGTCGCGCCGCCCCCCACAGGAAGGGCAACATGAACACGCCCACCACCGCCGCTTGCAGGCGGACGGCCACCAGGAGGCCCAGGACGAGACCCAGCAGGAACCACTCGAACGTCCTTCCCACGGATTCCAGGCGGTCGGCCAGGAAGATGGCAAACGCGGTCAGCGCGAAGGCCAGACCGTGGCTCATCCCACCGTGCACGAACGTGTAGTACGCCATCGGCGTAGCGCCCAGGATCGCCAGTATCGAGAGCACGGTCACGGGCTTCGAATAGCGCCGCGCCAGGACCTGCCCCAGGGCGAAGGTCCCCAGGACCACGAACACCACCGTTCCTGCGAGCGTGGATCGGAGGTAAGGCGGGCCGTAGCCCTCGACCGATCGCGAGGTCAGGCCCAGCATGTTTCCTGCTCTCACCAAGCCGTCGGCAACGAGATAGAACGGTGCCCACATCAGTGCCGGGCCGATGGACGCCTGGGTGAAGCGGTGCCCCGTGGGGGTGAGCGGCGGTGGCGGTTCCCCCCAGTGCGTCCATTCGTTGGCAAAATCGAGGTCTCCGTCCTTCGCCAGGGAGCGGAGATAGGCGAAGTATTTGGGAGAGTCTGCATGCCGGAGGCGTAGGTCGGGGCTGATGGCGGCGAGGGCCAGGATCAGCGCGAAAAGCAGGGCGAGGCGTGGGCTCAGCTTTCGCTCTTGCCACCACCCCAGGCCCACACCCGCCAGGCCGAGCAACGGAGCGTATGTCCGTCCGCCCGATTGCTCAGGGAAGAGCGCGCCGAACATGGCCCACAGGAGCCCCATCACCACGAGCAGCGTGGAAGATGAGGCCCGGGGAGTCCAGGCTTTCGAACGTCTAAGCCACATGTAAGGCGCTGAGAATATCATGTGGTCCTCATTCATCGGCCACCGCAGGTCAAGGACAAACGCCCGGACGAGTTGAGACTGCGGTAGAGCGGCGCCTTTGGCTTCGCACGATGGCTCCGTGATACTTTCCCGCGTGGCTGCATCGCCGCCCGAGGGCTCGAGCGCAGGGAGCCCGCTTTCGGCCGAGACCCCGCACACCCCGGCCGTGGCGGTGGTCATACCCGCCTACCACGTGGCCAGCCGAATCCCGGGCGTGGTCTCGCGTATCCCAGCGCTCGTGCGCTGGATCTACGTCGTGGACGACGCCTGCCCCGAGGGCTCGGGGGAGAAGGTGCGAGCGGCCTCTGGTGATCCTCGGGTCCAGGTGGTCCACCACGAGAAGAACCAGGGAGTGGGAGCGGCCACGATCACGGGCTTCCGGAGGGCGCTGGGCGACGGCGCCGACATCGTGGTGAAGGTCGACGGTGACGGGCAGATGGATCCCGGCCTGCTGCCCGGGCTGATCGCTCCCCTCCTGGCCGGCGAGGCCGACTACGTGAAGGGCAACCGATTCTGGGACCTGGAGAGCCTGACCGCGATGCCCTGGGTGCGACTCCTGGGCAACTCCGCGCTCTCGCTTCTCACGAAGTTCTCGACAGGGTATTGGAACATCATCGACCCCACGAACGGCTACCTCGCCATCCACCGGGAGGCCCTGCGACGACTGCCGCTCGACAAGATCAGCCGACGCTACTTCTTCGAGTCGGACATGCTCTTCCGGCTGTACACGGTACGGGCGGTCGTCTGCGACGTGGCCATGCCGTCACGGTACGGTGACGAGCCGAGCGCTCTGCAAACGGGAGCCGTGATCCCCGAGTTCCTCTACAAGCACGCCCGCAACCTGTTCAAGCGGGTCTTCTACGCCTATTTCCTGCGGGATTTCAACATCGCCTCGGTGGAGCTGGTGCTCGGGGCCCTGCTGCTGTTCTGGGGGATCACGTTCGGTTCCCTCGCCTGGATCCGCGGCGGGGTGCACGGCGCCCCCGCGACCGCGGGTACGGTCATGCTGGCCGCCCTGCCGGTGATCCTCGGCGTGCAGTTCCTGCTCAGCTTTCTGCAGTTCGACTACCGGAACGTGCCGAGCCGGCCACTGAGCACGACACGTTTGCCCGCTCAACGATCCTGACCGGCTAGAGGTGGGGCCGCCGGGAGCCGAGTTGACTCGCCAGTTCAGCTCGCCTGGCCGGCGCCGGAGCGCCGGACGACCACCAGGACCTGGTGCAGCGCGAGAAGCGGGGCGAGCGGCTGGAGGAGCGCCTCGAGGGCCAGTAGAAGCGGGGTGGCTCCCGCGGGGACGAGCGGCCGGAAGTTGAGTCCTCCGGAGAGGACGTAGCGCAAGAAGCTTCCGAGCGGTCTCGCGTAGACGAGCTGAAGCTCGGGGAAGAGCGAGGTGAAGCGCTCTCGGTCTCGAACGAACACGACGTAGGAGGCGGCCTGGTTGGCTCCGACCATGGCGCCTCCCCCGGACGACTCGCCCTCCCATCCTGGCGCCGCCTTTTCGAATGTCTCCGACCGGAAGAGCCGCTTGTACACGACTGAAGCCAGGGGGCCGTGGTAGGGCTCGACCAGGATGCAGCCGCCTCCGGGCCGCACGACCCGAATCAGCTCGCGGAAGAAGCGCTCGGGATCGCGGAAGTGGTGGAAGCAGTTCAGTCCGTAGAGGGCGCGGACGCTCCCCTCCTCGAGACCCACGTGCTCGGCGTCGATCACGGCGTCGAGATGATCGGCGGGCGTGACATCGGTGATCAGGACGTCCGGGTAGAGGTGCTTGAAGAGACTGACCCCGGCTCCCAACTCGAGTCGGCGGCCGCCCGTGCCGCCGAAGTACGTCTCGTCGAGCTTGCGACACAGCCGGTAGAACTCTTCGAACACCTCCCGGATCATCGGCTTGCGGGCCAGGATCCGCCCGTGGAGGACGATGCGCTGGGGGCTGTCGAGGTCAAGACCTCGAAGGTCGGGTTCGCAGAGCAAGTCGAAGACCCCCATGTCCTACCGGGCTACCGTTGGAAAGGCCTCCCTCAACATCTCGGGGAGGGTCTTCAGCCGCAGGCCCAGCTCGGCCGAGCAGCTCGCCCAGCCGTAGGCCTGGCTGGCCTCGAGAGCGAGGAAGCTCTCGTGGTACTGGCGAAGGGCGGGGTTAAGGGGCGCGGCCAAGCCCAGCGAGAGGCGAGAGAGAGCGGCGGGGATGGGGAGGCTGATGCCGCGGGCGCCCAGGTGGCGCCGCAGGCCCTCGACGAGATCCACGATCGACACGGGCACGTCGCCGAAGACATTCAACGCCGAGCGGCGGGAAAGGGCCCGCCGTCGAGTAATCACTTCGACCAGATCGTCGAGCGCGGTCAGAAATACGCGGACGGTTCTTCCCCCCGGCACGGGCAAGACGGGCAGGCGGCGGACGAGCTGGACGAGAGCGCCGAACAGCCCCCCCCCGCCGACCACGAGCCCGGGCCGTACGACCGCGCCCCCGCGCGGCATCAGGAGGGATTCGACCTCGTGCTTCGTGCGCCCGTACTCCGACGGAGAAGCCGGGTGGGCGGAAAGCGATGAGATGAAGACCTGGGATACGGCGCCGGCGCGATCGGCCTGCTCGTACCAGAGCTGCGTGCCCTCGACGTTCCGGCGCCGGCTGCCGGGTCGCATGTCGTGAGCCCCGTGGACCAGGAGCTCCACTCCCGCCAGGGCGATCTCGGGCAAGACCTCTCCGAGGGCACCGCGGTGCCAGGGAACGGGCATCCCCGACCTAGGGGGCCGGTGCACCACCGCGGTCACGTTGTCGCCTCTCGCCAGGAACGCGGAGACCAGGGCGCCGCCGAGAAACCCGGAAGCGCCCGTGACGACGACCTTCACGCGGCCCCGCGAATGGAGGCGGCCACGGCGCGGGCGACGCGCATCGCGTTGGCCATGAGGGTCAGGGCGTGGTTCTTGGCCGGCAGAGTGGGGAAGACGGAGGCGTCCGCAACGTAAACGGCGCGCGAGCCGTGGAGCCTTCCCGACGGGTCGGTGCAATGCTTCAGGGAACGTTCGCCCTGCATCGGCAGCGTGCCCGCGTAATGGATGCCGCTGCCCGGCGCCGGCACCTTGACCACGGTGGGATGGGAGAGGAAACCGCTGCCCGCCATCAGCCGGATGAAGCGGCGCTCGACGCCGCCGGTCTTCACCGGCTGGCGGTAGCTCGCGAGCAGGCTGCCATCGGGGCACAGCCGCACGAAGTTCCCCGCCCGCGGCTCGTCGGGGTAGAAGAAAGTCACCACTGAGAACGCCGGCAGCAGGTATCGGCAGGCCGCTACCGCACTGCGGGCCGGCAGCGGGAAGTCTATGATCACCTCGCTGGCCAGCAAGCCGTTGTAGGTGTAGTACGTCCCTTGCACGTAGTCGAGGCCCTCCGGCGGCTGATGCACGATGTTGAGCTGGCCAAGACCGTGCGAAGATGAGTCGGGCGACTCTCCCACGGAGCCCGCGTGAAGGAACGGGACCATGGAAGGCTGGTTGTCGAGCAGGGGCAGCGTGGTCTCGAAGTCGTCGTGGGAACGCAGCACGAGCCGGGCGCTGTTGAGCGCCCCCGCGGCCAGGACGAGCCGCCTCGCGCGGTAGGTTTCGTCCGCTCCGCCGGCGGTGTCTCGGGCGAGCACCTCCACGTGTCCCTCGCCCTCTCGGAAACGGAGCACGAGCTTGCGTTCGCGGTATTCGATCCTCCTCTCGGCGACGAGCGCGTCGAGGGTCAGGGAGGGAACGTAGAGGTAGCCGAGTTGCGGCTGCCAGAAGGTCAGGTTGTCGTAGGGACAGGCCGGCCGCTCCCCCAGGGGTCGGCTGAGGACGGCGAGGCGCGGCCGCCCGATCGTGAAGCCCTCCGCGCGGAATCGGTCCCGCCGGCGCTCGTAGCTCGCCAGGAGGCGTGAGGCGAGGCGGTCGAGGCTCAGTGGCGGCTGGAGATCGCGGGCGCTGCCGAAGTGCCCGACAAGGTCATCCTCCGAGCCAGCGATCCCGATCCGGCGCGTCAGCTCGTCATAGAAGGGCTCCAGACAGCCCGCGGGAAGCGGGAACCGGCGCAGGTCGTCGCCGGTGAAGCGGTAGGCCCCGGCTCCCCAGGCCTCGGCCAGGCCTCCCCTGGCGAAGCTCTGCACCGCGGAGAAGCCTTCGCCGCGCAGCGCGCCGAAGACCGCGGCTCGCTCGGTCACGAAGCGGAACCGGGGCGAGTTGAGCTTGGGGCTCTGATAGGCCCCTGCCACGTTATGGAGAGACTCGAAGCCGGACCCGATCAGGTACTCGGCTTGCCGCGGGTCGGACCGGCGCAGGTCGAGGAGGTGGCCGCGGAGCGGGGGCACCGCGGGCGGCCGAAGGCCGACGTCGAGGACGAGAACGCTCAGTCCCTCTTGCGACGCTTGCCAGGCCGCCCACGTCCCGGCCGCGCCCGAGCCGACGACGATCACGTCAATCACGCGGCAGACCCAGGCGCCGGAGCACCCGGCGCCCACGGACCCGCTTCCAGATCGCGCGCAGCCCGTGGGTTGCCAGCGCGGCCCAGGCTCGGACCGGCGCCCGGCGCTCGTTCAGGTAGAGCGGGAGGAAGCTCGGCTGCGTCTCGATCAGGTAGGACAACACGTGCACCTTGCGCGTGATCAGGTTGTCGCGCCGGGCGAGCCTCAAGACCAGCTCGACGGCCTCGACATCTCGCTGCTCCCGAACCGCGCGCGCGAGGGCGCTCTCGAGCACGGCGTCTCGGGTGGAATCGCCGGCCAAAAGCTGGCGGTTGGCCCTGACGTACGCCTCCACCAGGGAAGACGGTAGCTCCACGCCGAAGACCTGGCGACCGAGGTACACGGCCTCCCGGGACAACGCGTCCGCGCCGTCCTCAGTCATTCGGAGCGGCCGGCGACGCCGCCTCGGGCGGGAGGGTTGGACGGGGCGCTCCCGGCCGCGAAGAGGCCTGGATCTCGAGAACGAGGGCATGAAAGGAAGACGTACTGCGGCTTCACAGGTCGACCGCGTACACCCTGATCGGCTGGCCGGCCTTCCAGCGGACGGGCTTGTTCTCGAGCTTGAGGACCCCGCGGGGGCAGACGTGGGCACACATGCCGCAGCCGACGCAGGCGGCGCGCTTGACGTCTGTGTTGGCCATGGCGTACTGGCGGACGTCGATACCCATTTCGCAATCGATCGAGCAGTTACCGGACGGGTGCCCAGGCTCTCCTTCACTCCACTCGATATCCGACGAAGATGAATCGCCCCTGGCTCTGGAGCTGCTTGACCTGGACGGTGGCCACGACCTGGGTGCTCGTTCCGTCCTTGAGCTGCAGGGCGTAGGCGTTTCCGTCCGAGGTGCTCCACTCGACGATGTAGAGGGCGCCACTCTGGTCGATGGGGAGGTCCACGCCGGGCTGATCCGCCGGCAGCTCCACTTCGGCCACCAGGCGCACCGCTCCCGCCTCCACCCTCCGCACCTTCAAGAAGACGATGTCCCGACGCCGTTGGGCCTCGGCCTCGAGCCGCGGGGCGAACACCGCGACCTTCGACACGCCCACGAGGTCTGAGGAGGGAGGAGGCGCCGAAAGGAAGGGGCCGGCCACGGGCGCGGCCATGCGTTCGCGCAGCGCCTCGAGGCCGTCGCCCACCGCCTTCATGGAGTCGCCCAGCTCGCGGACCTTTTCCTCCCAGGAGCGCTTCTCCCCCCGGAGCAGCGCCACCTCGCCGCGCAGCCGGAGGATCTCCCCTTGCATCGCGGCGACCTCGTCGGGGGCCGCTCTTGGGGCGAGGCCGAAGGCCAGAACGAGGGCACACGAGACGGTACGCATGACGACCTCCTTGCCCCAGGGTGCGAAAGGGACTCGCCACAGGGCCCCACCGGCCATTCTAGGTCGGCTCTCGCCAAGGGTGCGTCCCGCCGCGCGCCGTGGCCCCCGCGTGCTAGGCTCTTGCGATTTGCCTACGACCGACAAGCTCGCGTGCCTCCAGCAAACGGACTTCTTGCGCCTCCTGCCCAGGGAGACTCTGGAGAAGCTCGTCGCCTCCAGCCGGGACGTCACCCTCGGGCCCGGGCAGGAGCTCTTCCACGAGGGCGATCCGGGCCGCGCCATGTACGTGGTGCTCGAGGGCCGGATGGGGGTGCGCAAGGGCGAGAAGGAGATCGCCGAGGGCGGCCCCGGCAACTACTACGGGGAGATGGCCCTCATCGAGTCGAAGGTCCGCTCCGCCACCGTATATGCCCTCGAGCCGACGCGCCTGCTCGAGATCACCGAGGACCAGTTCAAGGCCCACGTCACCACGAGCCCCGGCGCCCTCATGGCCATGATGAAGACCATCTCTTCGCGCTCGCGGCACGACCTCGAGACCCTGGACTCGGACTTCCAGCGGCTCAAGGGCTACGCGGCGGAGGTCGAGCGCACGAACCAGGAGCTGACGCAAACGAAGCGGCAGCTCACCGAGTCGAACACCCAGCTGGAGCGCCTCTCCACCCTCGATACCCTGACCGGCCTCGCCAACCGCCGCCGCTTCGACGAGGTGCTGCGCTACGAGTGGCGGCGCTCGGCCCGCGAGGCGACCCCGCTCTCCCTCGTCTTCTGCGACATCGATTTCTTCAAGGCCTTCAACGACGGCTACGGCCACCTGGCGGGAGACGCCTGTCTCGCCCAGGTCGGGCGCGCGGTGAGCACCGTCTCCAACCGTCCCGGGGACCTGGCCGCGCGCTATGGGGGAGAGGAGTTCGTGCTCATCCTGCCCGGGACGACCGAGGAGGGAGCGCGCCTCTTGGCCGAGAAGCTGCGCGCCCGCGTGGAGGAGCTCAGGATCCTCCACGCCCGCTCCCCGCTCGGAGGGCGCCTCACCATCAGCCTCGGGGTCGCGTGCATGGTGCCCCGCCCCGGATCGGAGCCCAAGGAGCTCCTGGACTTGGCCGACCGCGCCCTCTACGCGGCCAAGGAAGGGGGGCGGAACCGGGTGAAGGTCCTGCGCCCGGAGTAGCGGGGCGTCAGAGCGCCCCGAGCCGTTCCCCGAGGCGATCGCGGGTTTCCGATCGGACCCTTCGCCCGCCCTCGCTCAGGTAGAACTCGTCGTGCACGCCGGAGTCGGGGGTCGCGATGTAGGCGACCTCGATGCTGCAGCCCGCGTCCGACAGCGTGCGCGCGAGCCGGAAGAGGAGCCCGAACCGGTCGGGACCTTCCACAACGAGACGGGTCCACTGCGG
>Ga0326597_10010429_pt1 | contig 12378 bp, 13 predicted proteins | sample RVTome_12_FD_203789 | JGI IMG/M metagenome (GOLD analysis project Ga0326597, IMG submission 203789) | Soil microbial communities from uranium-contaminated site in the Upper Colorado River Basin, Wyoming, United States - RVT100D185 | ecosystem: Environmental > Terrestrial > Soil > Contaminated >... | reverse complement strand
CCCTAGGCCGAACCTCCATTTAACAGTATCGCATGTAACGCCAAGGGAGTCAAGGCAACTTGACGGAATGTTGAGAAGCTGCACGCGAAATTGTGTTTCAGGCCCAGGCGCGGCCACCGTTTGGACATGCGGCGCCCGTGTGGAGTCCACGTCGTGTTCGCGGTGAACCGTAATCCGTCGTCGACTGACCTGCATCGCTTCGGTCTCGCCATGCTCTTCGGCTTCGGCGTGATCGGGGCGCTGGCCTGGTGCTCGATTTGGCTTAGAACGGGCGACCGGGCGATGCTCGCTTGGTCGGGCCGATTGAACCAGATTGGGGCGATCGTGCTCTGGGCGTTGGGGGTTGGCCTGTGCCTCGTCGGTTTCAGTTCGCGATCGATCGCCCGGTCTGTATACGTCGTCTGGATGACCATCGGCGTCAAGATCGGGATCGTCGCCTCGACGGTGCTTTTGACGGTTTTGTTCATCGTCTTGCTGCCGGTGTTTTCGTTGGTCGTGCGGCTGGGCGATCCGCTGCGAAAGCGACTCACGAAGAGCGGCACGTACTGGGAGGACTACAAGCCGCACGAGCCGACGCTCGAACGCATGCAACGCCTGTTTTGATTCTTTTTGCGAGCCGCGGGCTTCAGCCCGCGCGGGCATACGAGTGTCGGCTGACGTGGGGGCACCGCGCAGGCTGAAGCCTGCGGCTCGCCGTTCAAGAACCAATGATCATCCTTGGCCTATCCTGTTACTACCACGACAGCGGTGCGGCGCTCGTGCGCGACGGGCAGCTCGTCGCCGCCGCGGAGGAGGAGCGGTTCAACCGAAAGAAGCACTTCAGCGGCTTTCCGGACCAGGCCGTCGCCTACTGCCTGCGCGAGGCCGGCGTCACGATCGACGAGGTCGATCACGTCGTCTTCTATGAGAAACCGCTGGTCAAGTTCAACCGTATTCTGGAGACCATCCTCGCGTACTGGCCTATGACGTACCGCGCGTGGCTGACGGCCATGCCGCTGTGGCTGACGCAGCGCCTCCGCATGGGCCACGAGATTCAGGAAAAGCTCAGCACAGACCAGGACGTGCTCTACGGCCAGCACCATCTTTCGCACGCCGCCAGTGCCTTCCTCGTGTCACCGTTCGACGAGGCCGCCATCATCACCGCCGACGGCGTGGGGGAATGGACCACGACGAGTTGGGGCGTCGGGCGCGGCTGCGAAATCGAGATGAGGAAAGAGCTGCGTTTCCCGCATTCGGTGGGGCTGCTCTTCTCGGCGATCACCGCCTACCTGGGTTTCCGCGTTAACGACGCCGAATGGAAGGTGATGGGTCTGGCGCCCTACGGGAAGCCGACCCATGTGGACAAGTTCCGCAAGGTCGTGGACGTAAAGGACGACGGCAGCATCCGCCTGAACCTGCGCTATTTCGCCCACGGCTACTCCACCACGCGCACCTTCAATCATCGCTGGGAGGAGCTCTTCGGCCGGCCTCAGCGCAGCCCCGAGACGGAGCTGGACGACTTCCACCGCGACATCGCCCACTCCGGCCAGAAGATCGTCGAAGAAATCATGGTGAAGATGGCCACGCACGTCCGCCGCGAAACCGGCATGGACAACCTCTGCCTCGCCGGCGGGGTCGGGCTGAACTGCGTCGCCAACTGGCGAATCCTCCGGGAATCCGGGTTCAAGAACATCTTCATCCAACCGGCCGCCGGTGACTCCGGCGGAGCGCTCGGCGCAGCCTTCTACGTCCACAACACGGTGCTGAAGAACCCGAGGTCGTTTCGGATGGAGCACGCCTTCTGGGGTCCGTCCTTCACCAATGAGGAGATCAAGGCCGCCCTGGACCGGGCCGGGGCCGTCTACGAAACGGTCGAGGACGAGCCGGAGCTGCTGCGGGCGACGGCGCGGATGATCGCCGACGGCAAGGTGGTCGGCTGGTTCCAAGGGCGGCTGGAGTTCGGGCCGCGAGCGCTGGGTGCGAGATCGCTCCTGGCCGATCCGCGAAGCGAGAAGATGAAGGATGTGATCAACGCGAAGGTGAAATTCCGCGAGGCCTTCCGCCCCTTCGCCCCCGCGGTGCTGAAAGAGCACGCCCACGAGTACTTCGACATTCCCGCGGGCATGGACGCGCCCTACATGCTCCTCGTGCCGAGCGTGCGGCCGGAGAAGCGTGCGGTCATCCCGGCGGTCACGCACCAGGACGGCACCGGACGGGTTCAGACGGTCACCAGGGAGCAGCACGGACGGTATTACGGCGTCATCCGCGAGTTCGGCCGGCTGACGGGCGTGCCGGTGGTGATCAACACGTCGTTCAACGTGCGCGGCGAGCCGATTGTGTGTACCCCCCACGACGCCTACAATACGTTCGTCCACACGGGGATCGACACCCTGGTCATCGGAGACTATATCGTCACCGAGAAACCGGATTCGGTGGACTACCAAGCGGGTATGCGGCGGAGTGTGAAGCTCGAAGCCGGCATGACCACCGACGCGAGCGTGACCATCCGGTAGGGTGGGCTCGTGTTTTCATCGTGGCGCCGGATGTTGACGCACGGACAGGTGGGCGATGCCCACCCTACAAGAATAAGCGATCGGATTCGGTAAGGAGCATCACGCGGCGATGACACGCCTACGTTCGAATGCGTTGCGATAAGCGACATGGCCAAACAATCGCTCGTCAAAGAGTTCTACCTTTTCGTCAAGCACGAAAAGAAGTGGTGGCTGGTGCCGCTGATTGCGGTTCTGCTCATCGTCGGGGCGCTCGCCATCTTCGCGGGTTCATCGCCGCTCGCGCCGTTTCTGTACCCGTTGTTTTAGGCCGCAGGTGCTTGAATGCCCGCGCGCGTCTATGTCGAAACAAGCGTTCCGAGCGCCTATGTCAGCACGCGAACTGATCCGGGGAGCGTCTTTCGTCGCGAAGTGACCCGTCGCTGGTGGGCGGAGCAACGCGAGCAATTTGAGACACTCATCTCCGACAACGTGGTCATCGAACTGGCCGACGGAAAATGGCCTGGGCAGGACGAGGCGCTTCACCTCGTCGCGCCCGTTCCGAAGTTGGCGATCGACGACACGATCCTGCGGGTCATGGAGACCTACATCACGGAACGTCTCGTCCCGGACGCACCGGGGGGCGACGCCCTGCACCTCGCGGTTGCTTGTGCCCACGAGGTAGACTTCTTGCTGACCTGGAACATCCGGCACCTTGCGAACCCGAACAAAACGGCACACTTGATCGTCATCAACAGGCGCCTTAGAATAGGCACGCCGCAGATTGTGACGCCCGACGCGCTTTGGACGGAGTGACACCATGATCCGCGAATCTCAACCGCTTCCCGACCCGTTAATCGACGAAGTTCGACAGCGCCGGCAGCGAATCTGGGACGAGTGCGACCACGATGCCCGCAAGCTGTACGAGCGGATCCAGAGGGTGCAACGGGAGCATCCGGATCAGCTCATTCCGAGACCGCAGAAGCTAACGCGGGCTGCCGACGGATTGGATCCGGGATGAACTGGTCGTACTTGCGGGTCAGGATCGCAGATGAAAGAGCAGTGCTGCATCACCTCTGGACGGGCGCAAATCCGTGACTTCCGATGCCGTGAAGCAGAATCACCGAAGAACCATTTTTGTTTCGCGTGGCGAAGTCCATGTCCATGTCGCCCTGAGCGCCTTCTCGCGTAGTGGAGAGGGCGTTCCAAAGGGTCGATAATATCAAGTGCGCGCGGGTGCGCGCCGGGTTATCGTCCCTGCGATGGAGGCTCGACCGATGCTCAAGGTAGTGTGCGTCTGCGGAGCCAGGCCGAACTTCATGAAGGTCGCCCCTATCGTCGAAGCCCTGTCGCGCGACGGTAGTGACGCGAGAACGCGCCTCGTCCACACCGGCCAGCACTACGACGAGCGCATGAGCCGCCTGTTCTTCGACGAACTCCGCATCCCCAAACCCGATGTGAATCTCGAAGTCGGCAGCGGCTCGCACGCCGTCCAGACCGCCGACGTGATGAAACGCTTCGAGCCGATCTGCCTCGCGGAGAAGCCCGATTGGGTCGTCGTCGTCGGAGACGTCAATAGTACGCTGGCCTGCGCCCTCGTGGCCACCAAGCTCGGCATCAAGGTCGCCCACGTCGAGGCCGGCCTGCGGAGCTTCGACCGAACCATGCCCGAGGAGATCAACCGCCTACTCACTGATGCGATCAGCGACCGGCTCTACGTGTCCGAGCCAAGCGGGATAGAGAACCTCCGGCGCGAGGGGATTCCGGACGCCAAGGTCCGGCACGTCGGGAACGTGATGATCGACACGCTGCTGCGCTGTCGCGCCCGAGCCGAGGAGTCCGACATTCACGACCGGCTCACGCTGTCGAGGAAGCAATACGCCCTCGTGACCCTGCACCGGCCGTCCAACGTCGATGACCCAGCCGTGTTCTCCTCGATCCTCGCGGCGCTGGAGGTGATCGCGGGCGACATGCCCGTCGTTTTTCCGATCCACCCGCGGTCGCAGCGGAACTTGCAAGCGATGGGCCTCGACCCGCGCGTCCGCGCCGCGACCAACCTCAAGCTGATCGAACCATTGGGCTACCTCGATTTCCTCAAGCTGACCGCCGACGCCGCCGTCGTGCTGACTGACTCGGGCGGCATTCAGGAGGAGACGACGATCCTCAACGTTCCTTGTCTGACGCTGCGTCACAACACGGAACGCCCCATCACCGTCTCGCAGGGCACCAACCGCCTGGCCGGCAACTCGACGGAGGGGATACTCGTCGAGTATCGTGCGGTGCGGAAGGCGACGCCACGGCGCGTCGATCCGCCCCATCTTTGGGACGGGCGGGCCGCCGAGCGCATCGTGGCCGACCTAGTCGGCCCGGGCGGTATGTAGATGGCGACAGTCGATCTGACGCAAGCCGAAGCCGACGCGTTACTCGCGATGCCCAAGCGCCGCGTGAACGACGACGAGGTGGAGTACCCAGCCCTCGGCGGGGCGGTTTGCGTTCCGCTCGTTTCCGAAAACCGGCGTGAAAACTTCCTGCTCGATGTACGCCGGGGGCGGATCGAACTGCGTAAGGGAACGTACCAGACAAGGGCACGGCAGATCGTCATCCTCGTCCGCCTTGACTTCGGAGGATCGGCCCATCGTAATCCCGACAACGAAGAAATCCCGTCACCTCACCTTCACGTGTACCGTGAGGGGTACGGCGACAAGTGGGCGATCCCGGTCCCGGTGAGCGAGTTCCCGAATCTCGGTGATCTCCGGCAGACGCTCACGGATTTTTTTGGCTACTGCAACGTTGTTGAACCGCCATGCATGGCTTGGGGGCTATTCCCATGATTGCCGAGATTCAGAGCCTCCTCGACCGGTATGTGGCGTGGCTAAAGGACAAGACGATTCTGCGTCGGGTAAACGACACGTGGGTCGAAATCACGGCCCCGTATCTGGATCGCCACAATGACTACATCCAGATTTATGCAAAGCGAGAAAACAGCGGCTTTCTTCTCACGGACGACGGTTACACGATTGACGACCTGGAAGCCTCCGGCTGCAAACTCGCCAGCCACAAACGCCAGGATCTATTGAAACAAACCCTCAACGGCTTTGGCGTCCAGTTCCGGGACGACCGTCTCCTGGAAGTCCACGCATCAGCACAAAACTTCTCGCTCCGCAAGCATAGCCTTGTTCAGGCCATGCTGGCAGTGAATGACCTCTTCTACCTAGCCGAGCCCAAGCCCGTTAGCGTTTTTCACGAAGATGTTGCCGAATGGCTCGATCTCTACGAGATCCGGTACACGCCAAAGGTCAAGTTTACGGGAAAGACCGGCTACGATCACCTCTTCGACTTCGTCATCCCGAAGTCGAAAATGCGACCGGAGCGAATCGTCAGAGCCGTGAACCGCCCAACGAAGGACGCAGCCCAAAGCGTCGCCTTTTCGTGGATCGATACTAAGGAAGTTCGACCTTCAGACTCGAAGGCCTACGCCTTGCTCAACGATTCCGAGAACCCCATCGCTTCCGGCGTCTTGGACGCTCTGCAAAGCTACGATGTGAACCCCGTCGCCTGGAGCAAGCGCGACGGCATACGACAGGAACTCGCCGCATGACCTTCAGTCGCGGCACGTTCGTTCTGTTCGGAGACTGCTGATGGACATGGCCGTTGTCGGTGCCGGCTACGTCGGTCTGGTGGCTGGAACCTGTTTCGCGGACAGCGGCAACCACGTCATCTGCGTGGACTGCGATGCCCGCAAGATCGACTCGCTGAAACGAGGCGACGTGCCCATCTACGAGCCGGGCCTAGCGGAAATCGTCCAACGCAACGCCAAGGTCGGACGGCTCACCTTCACGACGGACCTCGCCGACGCGGTCAAGCGTTCCCGCGTGATCTTCATCGCCGTCGGCACGCCGCCCGCGACGGACGGCTCCGCCGATCTCTCCGCCATCCTCGGCGTGGCCGAGGGCATCGGAAGGGCGATGGACGGCTACCGCATCGTGGTGATGAAGAGCACCGTGCCCGTCGGCACGCACCGGCGGGTGCTCGAGGCGATCATTTCCGTGACCGACCACCCCGTCGATTACGTCAGCAATCCGGAGTTCATGAAGGAAGGGGCGGCCATCGAGGACTTCACCCGGCCCGATCGCGTCGTGCTTGGGGCGACGAACCTAGCGGCCATTGAAGTGCTCAAGGAGCTGTACAGCCCGTTCATGCGCAAGAGCGAGCGCATCTACGCGATGGACCCCGCGAGCGCCGAAATGACCAAGTACGCCGCGAATGCCCTGCTGGCGACGAAGATTTCGTTCATGAACGAGGTCGCCGGCCTGTGCGAGCAATACGGAGCGGACGTGGAACTGGTGCGACGCGGCGTCGGGTCGGACTCGCGGATCGGCAACGCCTTTCTCTTCCCCGGCGTGGGTTACGGCGGCTCGTGTTTCCCCAAGGACGTCAGCGCTCTGGCCTCGATGGGTGAACACGTCGGGCATCCGATGAGCATCGTCGCAGCCGTGCAAGCCGTGAATCAGCGGCAGGGCGCTCGATTCGCCCAGCGGGTCATTGACCACTTCGGCGACGCCTGCCCGAAGACGACATTGGCCGTCTGGGGTCTGGCGTTCAAATCGCGCACCGATGACGTGCGCGAATCGCCGGCCATCGGCGCCGTAAGGCTCTTTCTCGAACGCGGCATGAAGGTTCAAGCGCACGATCCGGAGGCGATGCAGACCGCCCGGGCCGAATTGGGCGACGACGTGAAGATGTTCAACGACGGTTACGAAGCGCTGATCGGGGCCGACGCCCTGGTGCTCTTCACCGATTGGCCGGAGTTTCGCACGCCGGACTTCGACGCCATCGCCGCGAAAATGCCGTCCAAGTTGATCTTCGACGGGCGCAACATGTACGAGCCGAGGTTGATGGCCAAGCGCGGCTTCCGGTACTTCTGCGTCGGGCGACCGTCCTATCCGGCGTAGGAATGGCGAAGTGCGAATAGCGAATAGCGAATAGCGAATGTTCCGTCGCCGTGTGCCACTGCTCTGTGAGCAGTGCCTTCGCAATGTGGCATCGCCCGTCGTGGGCGGTGCGGGAATGTCGAATATCGAATTGCGAATAGCGAAGGATTGACCCCGACATGTCAAACGACAATCGACATTTGGCAATCGGCAATCGGCAACCTTCCATGTCCACGATCGTAGTTACCGGCGGCGCGGGGTTCATCGGCTCCCATCTTTGCGAAGCCCTGCTGCGCCGTGATCACCAGGTGATCGCCCTCGACAACTTCGATGACTTCTACGACCCGGCGATCAAGCGACGTAACGTCGCGGAGGCGGCGAAATCGAAGCGGTTCCGCCTCGCCGCAGGCGACATCCGCGACGAGCACGCGGTCCGCGGCCTCATCCGCGACGGCATCGACATCGTCGTTCACCTGGCCGCCCGCGCCGGCGTCCGCCCGTCGATCGAACAACCGCTGCTGTATCAGGACGTCAACGTCCGCGGCACGATGGTTCTGTTGGAGGCGGCGCGCGACGCGGGCGTCGACAAGTTCATCTTCGCCAGCAGCTCCAGCGTCTACGGCAACAACGAGAAGGTCCCCTTCGCCGAGTCCGACAACGTGGACCGGCCGATCTCGCCCTACGCCGCCACCAAACGCGCCGGCGAGTTGATCTGCCACACCTATCATCACCTTTACGACATGCCGATCACCTGCCTGCGGTTTTTCACGGTGTACGGACCTCGACAAAGACCGGACCTGGCGATCCACAAGTTCGCTCGACTCATCGACGCGGGCCGGCCGATCCCCGTCTTCGGCGACGGCGGCATGATGCGCGACTTCACTTACGTGGCCGACATCGTGGACGGCGTGCTCCGGGCGATCGACCGGTGCGACGGCTACCACATCTACAACCTCGGCGAGTCGCGGCCCGTCTCCGTCCGCGAGCTGATCGCCCTCCTCGAAGAGGCGTTGGGCAAGAAGGCGGTCATCGATCGCCAGCCGCTCCAGCCCGGCGATGTAGAGCGAACCTACGCCGACGTGACGCTCGCCCGTGCGAAGCTCGGCTACCAACCGAGCACCGACATGCGTACCGGTCTCGCGCATTTCGTGGAATGGCTCCGCGGCGACGCCCCTTGACACCTGATCCGCGCCGGGCACGATGGTCGGGTGGCCCATCGCTTTAGCGGTGGGGGAGCCGAAGCCGAATGGCGGGTGCCCCACCGCTTGCGGTGGGGGACGGAACTCGAACGTGTCTGTCAGTCCCCCAACCCAAGGGCTGGGGCACCCTCGTCTATTAGGAGCGTTTCCTGGTTGCGATGTAGCGTCGCCCCTTGTGGGCGGCGCGAGTGATTCACGCAAGGTCTGCGCCGGGGACAAGCCCCGACGCTACACCAAGGCCAAGAGCGCCCAGGCAGACGACGGTTAGAGGGACCCATGAAAGCACTCATCACCGGCGGCGCGGGATTCATCGGTTCGCATCTGGCCGAGCGGTTGCTCGACGCGGGGCACGACGTGACCGCCCTCGACGATCTCAGCACGGGCAGCCTCGACAATCTCCGAAACGCGGCCGATCACCCGCACTTCCGTTTCGTTCTCGACGATGTCCGCAACGACAAGACCGTGCACGTACTCATCGAGCAGTGCGACATCGTCTTTCACCTGGCCGCCGCCGTCGGCGTGCAACTCATCGTCGATCAACCCGTGCACACCATCGAGACCAACATCCACGGCACCGAGGTCGTGCTGTCGGTCGCCAACAAGTTTCGCAAGAAAGTCCTGCTGGCCTCGACCAGCGAGGTCTACGGCAAGAGCGAGAAGGTGCCCTTCAAGGAGGACGACGACACCGTTCTCGGCTCGACGCGATTTTCGCGCTGGTCGTACGCGTGCTCGAAGGCGATCGACGAGTTCCTGGGCCTGGCCTATCACCAGCAATACGGCCTGCCCGTCGTCGTGGCGCGGTTCTTCAACACCGTTGGTCCGAGGCAGACGGGGCGGTACGGCATGGTCATACCTCGATTCGTCGAGGCCGCCCTTCGCAACGAGCCCGTGGTGATCTACGGGAGCGGGAAGCAGAGTCGCTGCTTTGGTAACGTCGGCGACGTGGTGGACGCGGTGGTCACGCTGATGGACCATCCGGCGGCGGCGGGGCGGGTGTACAACATCGGCGCGACGGAGGAAATCACGATCGAAGCGCTGGCCGACAAGATCATCCAGATGACCGGCAGCAAGAGTAAGAAGAAGTTCATCTCCTACGAGGAAGCCTACGGCCGGTCATTCGACGACATGATGCGCCGCGTCCCCTGCCTCGACCGCATCGCTCAGACAATCGGCTATAAACCCAAGACAACGCTGACGCAAACGCTCGAAGCGATCATTGCGGAGAAACGAACCGGATTGTGCTCGCCGGGCGGCCCATCGCTATAGTGGTGGGAGTGTGCCGAACAGCGTGCTACGGATGGCCACCTTCAACGGACCAGCGCAACGGAGCGCTGCAGAGCGGGCAGGCGGTACACCATGCCGGTCAGATCGTTGAGTTCTGCCGTCTTCAAATGGCCGGACCGTGAGTCGGTGCTCCGTGCGGCGCGGGCCTGGGCCCGATCTTTGCGGCAGCATGATTCGACCGTCCGCTCGATCCATTGCGTCGGTTCATGCGCACGGGGTGATTGGGGCGTGGGCAGCGATCTGGACGTGATCGTGATCATCGACGACACCGACATGTCCCTTGTCGAGCGACGCCGCCGTTATGAGCCGACCGACGTCCCGGTTCCAGCGGACGTGTTCGTATACACGGCGAGCGAATGGGATGCTTTGGCACTACGCTCGCCCCATCTGTTCCGGCGGCTCGAGCGCGAACGCGTCGATCTGCTTGCAGACCCGCCATCGTGATTGCCGATTTCCGATTTCCAATTGCCGATTCGGAAAAACCGGGCGCTGTGGACCGAGGAATCTGAGCCCGGAGCGCAAGCGACAGGTCATGCCCCGCGGGCACCGGCGATCACAACACGTTCGACGACTCATCCCGCCGCGAGCGCTGCCGCTCCGTCTCTTCCTCCAGCACGCGGCGTTCCCTCGGAGTGAGCGAGCCGATGCCCGACTCGGAGATCTTTCGTAGGACGGCCTCGACGGCCTGTTCGTGCTCCTCGCGACGTTGGCGTTCGCGCTCGGCTCGCTCCGCCGACTTGCGAAGTCGCCGCCGCTCGAAGAAGCCGGGCTTCCGCTCGGCCGGTTCCTCGCCGCCGTCGAACGATCCGTAACCGCGCGACAGAGCGTGGTCGAGTTCGCCGCCGCCGAACTCCTCGAACTCACGCAGCATCCGGCGGGTTTGATAGCAGCTCATGTACCCGAAGATCGCAATCATCAGCAACAGCCAACTCTGCTCGGTGAACAGACCGAACAGCCCGACGACCGCGGCCCCGATCATGCCGGTCGTGGTGGCGATCCCCATCGAGGCCTTGTACCCCTTGCTCGGCCAGAGCAACGCCTGCACAATCCGCCCGCCGTCGAACGGAAAGATCGGAAGCAGGTTCACCAGCAGCAGGAAGTAGCTGATGCCGAAGAACCGCATCGTCCACAGTTGCGCGTCGCTCGCGGCGAGGTAGATCGAGGTATCGACGGGCGTCGTCGGGTGCAGCGGGTTCCACGGCACGCCGCCAAGCGAACCGGTCCAGAAGATGAGCACTGCGGTGCAGATCGCGCAAAGCAGCACGTTCACCACGGGCCCCGCGACGGTCGTGATCAAATGGGCCGTCGGATGATGGGGCGGACTCGTGGAAGCCAGCCCCCCCAGCGGCCAGAGCAGAATCTCATCGGCCTCGCCGCCCGTGTGCCGTGCGCCGAAGCAGTGGCCGAACTCGTGGAGCAACACGATGAAAAAGAGGATAGCGTACGTGCCCAGCGCGTCGACCAGCACTCGACCCAGCGGCGGTGAATATGCGCCCGGTTCCTTCGGAATTTCCATCCACACGAGGATGATCGCGCAGATGACGAAGGCCACGTGGACGCGGATGTCGATGCCGAACAGCCGCCCGGCTCGGAACGACCAGTTCAGCGGGTTATCCAGCGGCCTTTCCGTGCGAAACATGCGTCGTTTCTTTCCTTTGATCGCACTCCTCGTCCGACCCGGCCCACCGGCTGTGTGCCACTGCTCTGTGAGCAGTGCGGTGTCGGGTCGATGACCCGACCTACGGCCGGGTGGCCCACCTCTTCAGAGGTGGGGGACTCGAAGATGCCGCAGATTCGGCTCCCCCACCGCTAAAGCGATGGGCCACCCTGCCGACAATCGGCAATCGACAGTCAGCCCGCCCGATGCTCCTATTATAACCGGTCGACTCGCCCCGCGTCGCGCTCCCGTTCGCGCTGCCGATCGGTAGCGTATTGGAGGTCGCGTTTCTCGGACTCACTGAGGCTTTGGATGCCCCCTTGGTACACCTTCTTGAGAATGCGGTCGATCGTCTCGGCGTCGGCCTTACGCTCGGCGACCCGTGTCTGAAAACCCCTGGCCCCGGTCGAACGAGGACGCCCGCCCTTGAACCCTGGCAGCCGCCACTCCGTCTTCGCCCACCACGATTCACCCTTCATCGCCCACCAAACTCCGAACGCCAGCCCGGCCAGATGGCACGCTTCACCGCCGTAGTTGGCCCCGCGCTCGATGATCGATAGGAGCGAGATGCCGCCGAAGATGATGGCGGCAGTGCGGATGCGGATCGGGAAGAGGAAGTAGATGTAGACCAAAGCGGTCGGGAAAAGAACGGCCACGATGCCCAACAGACCGTAGATCGATCCCGAAGCGCCGACGGCCGGCAAACGCGGATCGATCACCCCGCGCCAGCCCAGAATGGTGTAGAACACGTTGCCGCACACGCCACATAACGTGTAAATGGTGAAGAACTTCCTGGTGGACCACATCTGTTCCAGTGGGCGGCCCAGGAAATGCAGCAC
>Ga0326597_10010428_pt1 | contig 12378 bp, 13 predicted proteins | sample RVTome_12_FD_203789 | JGI IMG/M metagenome (GOLD analysis project Ga0326597, IMG submission 203789) | Soil microbial communities from uranium-contaminated site in the Upper Colorado River Basin, Wyoming, United States - RVT100D185 | ecosystem: Environmental > Terrestrial > Soil > Contaminated >... | reverse complement strand
TGGCGGCCAACTCTTCGGCCAGCACCGCCTCATTGGAGGAGGCCATGACCCACTGCGCGAAATCATTCGAGAAGATCGTGTAGTGATGCGATTCCAGGCTCTGAAAAGTGTGGTAGAAGATGGACGCTTCGGAAACTTTAGTTAGGTTCTGGGCTAGTTCCGCCAGCGTCCACGCGCGCTCGGCGCAAATCCGGATCACATAGGAGGCGGCTACGAATTCAAACGGATGTTTCGCCTGTCTCACGCCACTTCCTCCAAAAGTACACGCAGGAACCGGCGCACTTCAGCCGGTGATTTCAGGAAATAGCAAGCGCGGGTCCGGCAACGCTTGCCTACGGCGATCGACACGCCGCTGAGATTTTCGAATACCACCTCATCGGTGGCGTCATCCCCCAGGTAGAAAACCAGCCGGCGCCCGTTGCGACCCTGGCGCCCGGTGGAGTCGTGCCGCAGGATGCGTTGCACCGCGCTCCATTTGGATACGCGAGAATCGGGGAGCAATTCCCATACTTGTTTCCCGCGAAGCAGCCGCAAACGAGGAGCTTGTTTCCCCACTTCCTTGACCGCCTCGATCGCCTTGAGCCTGCTTCTGCGTGAAGCATTGCGGTAATGGATGGCGACCGATGCATCCTTTCGTTCCATTTGAACCCCTCTCAACCCGCGCAACCGGCGTTCCAGGCTGCGCGCGGTCCGGGCGATTTGCGTCTTCTGGGCCGCTGTCGCCAGATGAATCGCGGGTCCCTCGGGTGGGCTCAGCGAGAAGCCGTGGGTGCCCACGTACCAGATCCCCGGCAAAGCGACGCGGCGCCGGATGTCGTCGAGAATCCGTCCGCTGACCACCCCGACCAGGACGCCACAGGCAGCGATTGCCGCGAGCAGTTCGCGCACCTCGCCGGGCAGGCAGGCCTGCTGGGGCAGGCGGGTAATCCGAGCTAGCGTGCCATCAAAATCCACCAGCAACCCGAGGCCTTTGGGTTTGCGAATACGCCGCCGGATCAGCTCCCATTCGGCCCACAGATGCCGCGGGCATCTTATCCGAGTTTCGACAACTTCTTCAGAATCGAGCCAGCCCATTTGTAGACGTTGTTCTCCCGTACCCGCTCCCGCATGCGCTGCATCCGCTGGCGGGTGTCCCGCGGACCCATCTCCACCGCCTCGCAAATCTGGTCTGCCATACGATCTGGGGAAAAAGGATTAATCAGGATGGCGTCGGTCAGCTCCCGGGCAGCGCCCGTGAACTGGCTGAGCAGCAGCACCCCGGAGCAATCCACCTGGCTCGAAACGAATTCCTTGGCAACCAGGTTCATCCCGTCGTGCAGCGAACTCACGATCAGGAAGCGCGCCATCCGGTAAAGAGCCACGAGCGTCTCCAGTTCGAAGGTATCCCGCAGGTAGATCACCGGAAGCCAATTGCGGTAGCCGTACTTGGTATTCAAAGCCTGCACGCGGCTTTCGACCTCCTGATTCAAGGCCTGGTAGTCCGCCAGATGCATACGGCTCGGAACGCCGACTTGAACAAACACCACTCGGCCCTGGTATTGCGGGAAACGGCTGAAGAAGATATCCAGGCAGTCCATCCGCTCCACAATTCCTTTGGTGTAGTCCAGCCGGTCAACGCCCAGCCCCAGGGTGCGGTTCTCCGGAATCCGGTAGCGCCGGCGCAGCGATGTCATCATCTGCTCGGTTTCGCGTGAGGCCGCCAGGCGCGAAATTTCCTCAAAATCTACGCTGATTGGAAAGGCGCGCACGCGCGTGGGACGGCCCTGGTAGACGATGGCAGTCAGCTCCTGGTCCGGGCGTGCCTCCAGTTCGCGGTCCACGGTTTCAATAAAGTTCATGCAATGATCCCGGCGGTGGAATCCCAAAATGTCGTTGCCCAGCAGCCCATCCAGAATCTCCGTCTTCCATGGGCAAATGGCAAAGACCTCGCGATTCGGCCAGGGGATGTGCCAGAACTGCGCAATCACGGCGTTGGGGCAGCGCGCCCGCAGCATTCGCGGCAGCAAGGCGAAATGGTAGTCCTGAACAAAAACAAAGGCGCGCTCGTCACGGATCTCTTCTGCCACGCGGTCGGCAAACAATTCATTGACCTCACGGTATCCTTTCCAGTGTTCCGCCAAGAACACCGGACGTCGGAAAGCAATGTGGCACAGCGGCCACAAGGCCGCGTTCGCGAATCCGTAGTAGTAGTTTTCTTCCTGGGATTCGGTGAGCCAGACGCGTTTCAGGCGATAGGTTGGTTCGTCGGGCGGCACCGCGACAAAGCCATTTTCGTCCGATGCCGCGCGGTCCGCCGCTCCACTTCCATGTGCCACCCACAATCCGTGGCTGACCTGCATGATGGGATCGAGCGCCACGGTCACGCCGCCCGCAGGTCGAATCCAATCCACGCGGCCCTTGTCGTAGACATGAACGTAGGGCTCGCGGTTAGACACGACTACGAATTGGTGGCCATCCAGCTTGGCGCGCAACAGTTCACGGAGACTTTCGGCAGTCTCATTCGCGGCGGCCACCGGGTGCGTTTTAGCGTCCGCTGTAGCTAGCAAATTGGACACCTGTAAACTGTAAAATTCCGGAGGGAGCACGGGCTCCCTCCGGTTGACTGTGTCAGCTTATCTGATTTTCTTGTTGGGGAACAACTGGTAAATGTACAGGCTCGGCCAGAGTGAAGGTGAAACGGGCCTCCGGCCCATAAGCGATTTCTTTGCCCTTGGTGGCAAGCACGAAACCAGTGCCGGAACCTCCACCAACGCCGGCTCCGATAGCCGCGCCCTTCCCACCGCCGGTGATGGCTCCGATAATGGTTCCCAGCACGGCACTGCCGCCGATGATGACCGCATCTTTCTTGGTCGTCTTCCGCGCCACCAGAGTCAGCGGCCGGGAGACGAGATCATATGTGTCATCGCCCACGGTTAGCTCTCGAAGCTCCATGGTGAGGCTGGCCCGACCCTTAACGCGGCCGGACTCCTTGACTTGAGTGAGCTGGCCGGTGACTTGGCTGCCCGCCGGAGCGACCAGCTTGTCATTGACAACCAGCGGAGCGTTCAGCGATGCCGTAAAGGCATCTCCTGGCGAGTTTTTCGCCGTGCTGATTCCCTGCTCCAACCGGACGTGGATGCGGGTTCCAGCCGGCAGTTCAATCTCTTCCCGGCTCAAAACGCGGTTCACGACCGCGTACGAGCCAAGAGCGAGTGTGCCTAGTGCGATTGCCGCAACAATCGGTTTCCATTTCATCATAGCGATGAACCTCCTCTACCGCCGGTCAAGAATCGACCAGCCGTCGTTTGGAAATGGAATGCGCGTTCTCTTCGAATGCATCCCGATTCCTCTGCAGAATCAGTCTTGCAGACGTTCACTGTGATTACAGCTACTTTGCAATCCGCCACGGCTTGGGGGGCAATCACCGTACCATCAAGACGAATATAGATGCAACTTCCTTGTTTGTAATCAGATTCCGCGAGGCAACAGCAAGGTAGCTGAACCTTCAATCCGTGGACAGACAGGGAAATTTTCCCCGCAACAGGACACAGACGGACTCGCCAATTTGCCCCGTCATCAATGAACAACAAACTGATGTGCAATCAGTTATCCCCAATCCATGCTCCCTGGCATGGCAATTGCCCCGAGTCCATGTGAGGAAGAGTGAAAACTTGATTGTTAGTAACCACTCCAGAATTAGGAGGCAGAAAAATGAAATTACGAATCACAATCATCGCCATCATTTTTTTCTTGCAGGCGAGTCCGCCCGCAAGAGCCATTGAGCCAACCGCCACCGCGGTCGCCCGCGTGGTAGAGTCCGCGCGAGTGTTGAACGAAATTATGGGGGCGCCGGACAAGGGGATTCCCCGGGACTTACTATCCGAAGCGCATTGCGTCGCCATCATCCCCGCATTGAAAAAGGGAGGATTCATCTTCGGCGGGCAGTACGGGAAGGGAGTCGTTAGCTGTCGCGGAGATGGCGGCACCGGATGGACAGGCCCGTCCACGGTTCGTATCGAGGGCGGAAGCTTTGGTCTGCAGATTGGGGGAGCTGAAACGGACCTAGTACTTCTGGTAATGGATGATCGTGGTGCGGAAAGGTTGATGCGCAGCAAATTCACTTTCGGCGGCGATGCCACGGTGGCTGCGGGGCCTGTCGGTCGATCGGCGAAAGCGCAAACAGATGCCACGATGAATGCCAAGATCCTCGCCTACTCGCGCTCCCGCGGCGTATTTGCGGGCATTGCGTTGGAAGGCGCCACCCTTCGGCCCGACAATGCGGATAATCGCAGACTCTACAGCCGGGACGTGGAACATAAGGAAATTCTGCTCGGCAAGGTTGCCAGTCCGCCTGCCGGCGCGGTCCTGGTTAAGACATTGAACCGTTATTCCGCTCAGGAAGCCTGAAGCGGTGATGGCGGCGGCCTCTGAATCGCCGATGCTGGGGGAGAGAAGATGGAAAATAAACTGGTTCTCGCGGGAGCACTGCTGCTGACCTTTCTCGGGGGATTCCTGGTGACCGAACTGGTCTTCCGGCTTCTGTTCGGTCGCATCTAGCAGCAACCACCGATCCGAGGAATCCCCGGCGGGGGCGCCGAACTTACATGGGAGGAGCCATCCTATGCTCTGGCTAATTTTCACAATTTTTCTCGTAATGTGGCTGCTTGGAATGGTGACCGCAACCACGTTTGGCGGCTTCTTGCATATTCTGCTGATCCTCGCCATTGTCGCTGTGCTCATTCGCGTGATTCAGGGCCGCCAACCGTTCTAGGTGAGGAATTGCAGATCATGCTGATGCCCCTAAACTTCGATTCGTCGCCCGGGAAGGAGGGAACAATGAACAAAACCGCAGCCGTGGATACATTAATCTTGCTGACCGCCATCCTAACCTTGGGTTGGCCGGCGGCAGCTCAGCGACCCATCGCTCCACGCGCCATCGAACGCCTGAATCGGGAGGTGCGCCACGAGCTGGTCATGCTGCCGTATTACTCCGTGTTCGACAACCTGGAATACCAGATCAATGGATACCAGGTAACGCTCATGGGTCAGGTGTTGAGGCCGACGCTGAAGTCTGATGCCGAGAGCGCCGTGAGAAAGATTGAAGGCGTCGAGAAGGTCATCAATCGCATCGAAGTCTTGCCGCTCTCGCCGTTCGACGATCAGATTCGCAGGGCCGAATTTTTCACTCTGTATTCGGAGCGCAGTCCGCTGTTCCGGTATGGCTGGGGCGCGGTTCCGCCGATCCACATCATCGTCAAAGCGGGGCGGGTTACGTTGGTCGGCGTGGTGGACAATGTTACGGACAAGAACACGGCCGGTCTGCTGGCCAACCAGGTCCCCGGAGTTTTCTCTGTGACGAACAACCTGATGGTGGAGAGGACTGGATGATCATTTTCGGTTGGTGAATACTGCGAAGCGGTTTGGGAGGTGTTCTATGAAGTGGCAGCAGATTCTGACATTGCTCAGTTTCCTATTGTTACCACCCTTATCCACACGGCAACTGCGAGCATCTTCGTCGCCCGACGGCAGCCTCGTACCCTATCTGGCTGTAGGCGGAGATGGAACCGGGCTGCACTTTGAAACACTCCTGGTGGTGGGCAACCCTTCCCGCGATTCCACCGCCGGTGTGATCGATGTTTACGACGAGGACATCCAGCCTCTGCCCATTGCGCTCGATGGCGACCGCGGGTTGCAGGCAGAATTTCCCTGGCAGGTTCCACCAGGAATGGCCAGGAAATTTATTCTTTCCCATCCGGGAGATTCCATTCGCTCGGGCTGGATACGGGTCAAAACCTCGGGGAAATCGGATCTCGATTTGATCGTGGTGTTGCGGCTCTATGACGGAGAGACCCTGTTATCCGAGGACGGCTTGATTTTCCCATCGATGGGAAAAGGCTTATTACGATACGCTTCAGTATCCTTGCCGGCAAGATTCCTAACATTGCTCAGTCAATTCCCGCCATCCGGTCGCAATTTTGATTGGGGCGGAGCAATTCAACCCGCGATGCCTGCGGAGTGCCCGGCGAGACAAAATATCGCACCGCCCTGCCAAGAAAAGAAGTTTCGCTTGCTCACCAAATTCAAGGAGTTGTGAAATGACTCGATATTTAATTACATCAATCGTGCCCATTCTGGCATTGCTGACGATATCATTTTTCCCGAACCTCGCCCACGCTCGGAAGAATCACTTACAACAGCGATCCGAATGGTCCGCTCGGAGTCGTTTCCCCCAGGTGATTATCCTGTCGCCATTGCTGGAACGGTCGCCGCGGCCTCCGGGCTGGGACCGCGGCCGCAAAACCGGGTGGGGAGCTTGCAGCTTTCCGCCGGGGCAGGCTAAGAAGATTGGTTGCAACTCCGGGTTCTTCACCGGCGGGCGCAATCAACCTCGTCCCCGGCCCGTGCTGGTCATCCCCCTGCCGTAGCAGTTCCCCCCTTTTTTTATCGCCGAATTGCGGGTTGATCGAATGCGATCAGCCCCGACGGCAATCCCCCCTGCAGGGCAATTCGGGCTTCGCCGAAGCTGTGTTTGTAAATTCAATTTCAGGAGGAACTGTTCATGCGTTATCGAATCGCTCTAGTAACGATCCTTTTAGGTTTTTCACTGTGCCAGCCTGTGTGGAGCCAGGACCACGTAGGGGTGGGTGCGTTCGCGAACTACTTCCGTTTTTCCGGCACCAATAATCGTAACTTCGCGGGCCTTGGCGGACGACTCTCCGTGAGCACCTCATCACATGTCCAAATAGAGGGCGAGCTGGCGTATGACTTCGAACAGGTTCTTACGGAAACATTTGAAAATCCCTCGACAGGGGTTATCGTGTTCCAGAGGTCGCCTGTTCGTGTATTGCACGGATTGTTTGGCCCCAAGATTCACACCGGGGATGGGCCCTGGCGCGCATTTGTTGCGCTCAAGGGAGGATTCATCAATTTCCGGTTCGACGGGCGTCCTGCAACCTTTGGGACCTTTGCCAGCTCCGTTGAAGCTTTGCGGTCAGAGAACACGCGCCCGGTCCTTTATCCCGCCGGGGGCTTGGAAGGCTTCTGGGGTCCCTTCGGGATGCGCCTGGAAGTCGGCGACGAAATTTACTTTCTGAACGGGAGCCACAACAATCTAAGGATTGCCTTCGGCCCGGTGCTCCGTTTCTAAACAACTCTATGCGGTCTGATTTCCGCCGTGCTCCGAGGGGCCGGCTGAACGCGAGGGCGCGGCGCGCTCCCCTGCTCCATCAACTGGAGGAACGCGCAGGAGTGCCTTCACGCTGTGATGGCGCATTTCCCGCGAGGTCCGGCCGGAGTCGGGAAGAACTACCGAGTCGGGATACCGATCAGCCGGGCGCGAACGACGAAGCGTTTCGGAGCCGGGCCCACATAGGAGAATGGATAGCACGAGATGAGCGTCAGCATGGGCTCCGGGCTGGGGTCCAGCACCTCCGTGTCGTCAGGGCCTGTGATCTCGGTGGAAGTGACGACGTATCGATAGGAGCCGTGCAATGTAGTCAGGAAGATGATGTCATTGTTACGGATGTTTCGCAGAGGACGGAAAAAAGTATCACGGTGGCCGCCGATCGCCATATTGCCCGGCTCTCCGGGGAGCGCTGTCCCTGGAACGTGCCCCGCTCCCCGCAGGAGGTCACCTTCTTCCACCCCTTCCACAACCATCGCGGCGAGGTCCAGCCGTGGGATTTCGATTCGGCCAATCACGGCATGAGGAACGGTTGGCGATTGAGGTTGCAATTTCGAGGACTGTGCCCTGGCGCGGTCAAAGATCCACTTCTGATAGGCCTGAAAGCCATCGGCATAGACCCAGTTCGCAATGGGATAGCTTAGAAGCAGGAGCCCTGCGAACAGCAAAGTTTGGCCGAGCCGTTGAATGCACGTTTTCATGGCATCATCAAATAAAGATTGGCCTGGCGCCGCTATGCGGCCCCAGGCCGGAGTGATTCTTTTGGCTACGAAAGCCGGCCAGCGAGCTTTCGAACTGTCCATCCTCCAATGACACAGAGCATTCCCAACAGGCCTAGCACTGGCAAGATGCTGGCAGTCTTGGGCAATTCCTCTTGAGCGGTAGGTTCGGGTTGTTCTTCTGGAGATGTCTGAGCAGTCTGCGCGCCACTCGAGGTGGCCGATTGTGCTGTAGCTTGAGGCGTAGTCGATTGAGCTACTTCGAGCGGCTGCGGAGATGGGTTTGCGGACTCTGCCGACTGCTCGCTGGGAGATGGCGCCGGAGGAGGCGTCTGGACTGCGGTTTCCGCAGGCGTACTCATGGGGGTTGAGGAAGCGAAAGGCGTACTCGCCGATGCCATCACTACGAGTCGGCTGCCGGATTTGGGATAAACAAATTCCGATCCGACGATGTCCCCAGGGTAGAACCATTTCTTGATCGCCTCCGGAGCATTTGCGGGCCGCTCTTCGGTTAGGATGACGACCTTGTCGGTCGGCTCCTGACGGTAAGTCGGAAGCGCAAATACCGTGGCGTAGACATGGTTCTCATTCGAACTCGCGAACTGGATTACATCGGGCAGCGACCGATCCGCCCGCTTCATCACATAGTCTCCGGCCGGTAGAACCATCCCGGGTATTTCCATCGATTGATGGAATGTGACGAAGGTTTTTTTGTCGAATTCACTGGCCCGCATTGCGGGCGCGGCCATGAATCCAACCAAGGTCGCGATCAAAAGCAGTTTGATTGAAGTCTTCATGGATCCTATACCTCCTCTGGAATATGCAATAGGAGGGAACTGCCGACTTCTGTTGTGAGTCAGCCCGCCACAACCTGGCTATTGCAATACCTGATCCAATCGACACGAAGTTAATTTATCTATTTTAATTTCAATAACTTATAAACATGGGGAGGAAACTGCGAGGCAACGGCTGCAGGGAAAACTTCCCGGCCACGCCCGAAGGCGATTTCTGGCATTCGCGTGTGCCGATGCGTCTAGGCGCCGACTCCCCGCATAGCGGGTGCTGCGGTAGCGCTGCGCGCTGAGTAACCGTTAACGCAGGACGAAGATGGGTTCGAGAACGTGGGGAGAATTTGCTGATTGGATCATGCACTGCGAAGTGGTTGTTAACTCTGAGGCCGCCAGAAACGTCTGTACAGGTGCAACGAAAAAAGGCGAGCAAAATCCTAAGGCGTCCAGTGTTAGAATAGCGGCAATATTCTGATCGGCGGGCGGTGCCTACATGTTTCAGACTTTGTGGCAAGACGTGCGCTTCGGCTTGCGGATGCTGCGCAAGAACCCTGGGTTCACGACCGTGGTTGTGCTTACTCTCGCGCTCGCGATTGGGGCCAGTACCACGATTTTCACGCTAATAAAAGGATCTCTTCTCGGCGAGTTGCCGTTCGAGAAGCCGGATCAGATCGTGACTGTCTGGAGCACCAACCTGGCCAAGAAGCAGGAGCGTCTCGGATTGTCGTTCCCGGATTTCATTGACTTCCAGGCGCAGTCGAAATCGTTCCAGGGGATTTCCTACTTCGGCTTTTATCGTATGACCATCAGCGATCCCGGCCGGCCCGCGGAGCAGCAACAAGGCGCGCGCATATCCTGGAATGCCTTTTCGCTGCTCGGCGCAAAACCCATTCTGGGACGCGACTTTCTTCCAGAGGACGACATTCCGGGCGCTCCTTCGGTGGCCATCATCAGCCACGCTCTATGGCAAAGCCGTTACAACGGCGATCCGAATATCGTCGGTCAGACAATCCGGATCAACGAAGACCCCAAAACCATTGTCGGAGTGATGGGGCCGGGAATGAAGTTTCCGTATAACGAAGCTATGTGGTTTCCCATACGGCTCAACCAAGCCATCCGCAACAATCGCGAGTTGCGCGGGTATCCCGTATTCGGGCGGCTGGCGGATGGCGTCAGCTTGGCGCAAGCGAAAGCGGAAGTAAACTTGCTGGCGAAGAACCTGGAGAAGCAATATTCGGATAAGAACAAGGGCATCGGAGCATTTGTCGAAACTTATAACAGCACCTTCAGCGCCGGCACCATCCGGCTGGTGCTGCTATCGCTCTTCGGCGCGGTGGGATTTGTTTTGCTGATCGCCTGTGCCAATATCGCCAATCTGCTGCTATCCCGGTCGCTCACTCGCGCCAAGGAAATTTCCATCCGCTCGGCGCTGGGCGCTAGCCGCGGGCGTGTCGTACGGCAGCTTCTAGTCGAAAGCCTATTGATGGGCGCGATGGGCAGCGTGCTGGGATTGCTGCTATCCATCTGGGGCGTTCAGCTCTACCTCAGTCAGATCCCTGCCGAGTGGAGCGTGCCGTACTGGATGAATTTCTCGCCGGATTTCCGCGTGTTCGGTTTCCTGACGGCCATCTGCGTGGGAACTACCATGCTTTTTGGTCTGATACCGGCGTTGCATACCTCCAAGGTAGACCTGAACACTATGCTCAAAGAGGGTGGTCGAGGCAACACCGGCGGACAATCCAGAATCCTCTCCCGTGCTTTGGTGGTAACCGAAGTGTCCCTGGCGCTGGTGCTGCTGGTCGGCGCGGGCCTGATGATCCGCAGTTTTTTGAAGCAATACGAAATGTCCTCCGGGCTGGAGCATAAGAATGTACTCACGATGGCGATTAACTTGCTCGGCGCGAAATACAATACGGGTCCGAATAGTGCGGCCGAGGTTACCAATTTCTACAACCGGCTGGAGCCGCAGTTGACCACCATTCCTGAGGCGGAAGCGGTGGCGCTGGCGTCAAGCCTTCCGCTGAGCTGGACATCCGAGTGGCCATTGGAGCTGGAAGGCCATCCGGTGGCAGACCCGAAGCAGGCCCCGACGGTTTCCAGCGTGGTCGTCAGCCCCGCGTACTTTCAGGTGATGGGTATTCCCCTGCGGCGCGGCCGTGCCTTCACGGATCGGGACGGCTTGCCCGGCCAGACTACGGCCATCGTCAACGAGCGTTTTGTCGCTAAACATTGGCCCGGCGAAAACCCCATCGGCAAACGTCTCCGGCTGTGGATAGATCCCGACGGACCGGGAGGAGCAGAGCCCGTTGAGCCGCCGTGGCTGACGGTGATCGGAGTTGCGCCGGACGTGCGGCAGAAATTCCCCAGCCAGCAGCCGGACATCGGTCCACTGGTGTATATCTCCTATCGAGAGGCTCCGCCGCAGCGCTACATCGTCGTGCTGGCGCGGAGCCGTGTAGACGATGCGCACGCGTTGATCGCACCAGCGCGAGCCATGATCGGCAGAGTCAACCCGGACATCACCCTCATCGATGTTCTGACCTTGCCGGAATACTTCGCGAGGTCGCGCTTTGATACGCGGCTTTTCGGTTCCCTGTTCCTGATCTTCGCGGCGATCGGGGTGATCCTGGCCGCAGTGGGCATCTACGCTGTCATGGCCTATTCGGTCAACCAGCGCACGCAGGAGATCGGCATCCGCATGGCGCTTGGCGCCGGACGGCATCGCATCCTCAAGCTCGTCCTCGGACAAGGGATGGTCTTGGCTGTGATTGGAGTCGGCATTGGAGTCGCCGGCTCCTACGCGATTACGCGGGTGATGGCCAGGCTGCTGATTGGCGTGACTCCGACGGACCCAATTACTTTCGTTGCGGTTGCTCTTTTTCTGACACTAATTGCTGTGTTTGCCTGCTACGTTCCCGCGTGGAGGGCCGCGCGGGTGGATCCGATGCTGGCCTTGCGCGCGGAATAGTCTGGAAGGGATGGAGTAACAGAAGTGGATATTCCACGCCCACAAAACAAATTCAGACGCCGTTTAATCCGAGGACTCGCGGCAGGCGCTGTCCTGGGCGCGCTGGCGGTGATTACGCTGGGCGTGTCGCGATTGAAGCCCGCCGACCCAGCCGTCGAAAAGACCACGGTGGTGATCGACACGGTCCAGCGTGGGTCGATGCTGCGCCAAGTGCGCGGGTACGGGAAGCTGGTTCCGGAAGAGATGTACTGGATCCCGGCGACTACCGAAGGGCGCGTCGAGCGAGTCCTGGCTCAACCGGGAACCTCAGTGCAGCCTGAAACCGTGTTGCTGGAGTTGAGCAACCCTGAGTTGGAACGCGAGGTCGTTGACGCGGAAATGGCTGTCAAGGCTGCGGAGGCCGACTACACCAGCCTCCGCGTGAAGCTTGAGAAGGACGTATTGGACCAGAAAGCCGCCTTGGCCACTGTCCAGGCAAACTATAGACAAGCAACTCTCGAAGCAAAACTAAATGAAGAATTAGGCCAAGAAGGACTGATTGCAGAATTGCAGTTAAAAGTGTCCCAAGGAAAGGCGGAGGAGCTCACGACGCGCTACGAGATTGAACAGAAGCGCCTCGAAATCAGCAACGAAGCGGTTGAGGCCCAGTTGGCGGCTCAGGCTGTACGCGTGGACCAGTTCCGGGCCGTCGCAAGACTGAAGCAAAACCAACTCGCATCGCTCAAAGTCCGCGCGGGGACG
>Ga0326597_10010427_pt1 | contig 12379 bp, 12 predicted proteins | sample RVTome_12_FD_203789 | JGI IMG/M metagenome (GOLD analysis project Ga0326597, IMG submission 203789) | Soil microbial communities from uranium-contaminated site in the Upper Colorado River Basin, Wyoming, United States - RVT100D185 | ecosystem: Environmental > Terrestrial > Soil > Contaminated >... | reverse complement strand
CAACCTAGCCGACGCGTCGCGACGGGTACAACGGTGCCGACCAGAACTGGGCGGGCAGATGGCGAAAGGGGACCGCGGGGGCTTAGCGGAACGCCGCCACATCTGGTTGGCCCGATTCCCGCCCCTCTGTAGCTTCCGGCCTCCTCACCGCCCGCCCGTACGATGCACGATTCCGACACCGTCTCGCCCGACTCGAGGGAGTCCTGGTGGGACGTCCTCCTCCACGCCCTGCGTGGTACCGGAGGCGACCCCACGCAGGGCCCGCTCCGACGCGCGATCGTGCTGCTTGCCGTCCCCATGGTCCTCGAGATGGTCATGGAGTCGGTATTCGCGGTGGTGGACATCTTCTTCGTGTCCAGGCTGGGCGACGAAGCGATTGCGGGCGTGGCGCTCACGGAGTCCGTGCTCACCCTGATCTACACCGTCGCGATGGGGCTCAGCATCGGCGTCACCGCGGTGGTCGCGCGGCGTATCGGCGAAGGCGATGCGGATGGAGCCGCGCGAGCCACGGTGCAGGGCGTGTTGCTTGGCGGAGCGATCGCGCTGGTCTTCGCGGTCGTGGGGGTCACGTTTGCGGGCGACCTCCTCCGCATCATGGGGGCAGACGCCGCGACCGCCGCGATCTCGCTCCCCTACACCCGGGTGATGTTCGGCACGAACGCCGTCATCCTCCTGCTCTTCCTCCAGAACGCCGCATTCCGCGGAGCGGGGGACGCGGCGATCGCGATGCGGGTCCTGTGGCTCGCGAACGGCATCAATATCGTGCTCGATCCGTGCCTGATCTTCGGGATCGGCCCGTTCCCTGAGCTCGGCGTGCAGGGTGCGGCGGTGGCGACGTCCATCGGCCGTGGCACGGCGGTCCTCGTGCAGCTCTACACGCTGTTCCGCCTCGGGGGGCGCCTGAGCATTCGGCTCCAACACGTCCGCGTTCAGCCGCCCCTGATGGCGCGCATCATGCGCCTGTCCGCGACGGCCACGTTCCAGACGTTCATCGGTATGGCGAGTTGGGTGGGGCTCATCCGCCTGACGGCCGAGTTCGGCAGCGAGGCGCTGGCCGGCTACGCGATCGCGGTCCGCGTCATCCTGTTCGCGCTGCTCCCGGCCTGGGGGCTCGGGAATGCGGCCGCTACGATGGTCGGGCAAGGGCTGGGTGCGGGGAACCCGGATCGCGCCGAACGCGCAGTCTGGATCGCCGGAAAGATGAACTTCTATTTCCTCGGAGCCGTCGGCGTCGCGTTCATCGCGTTCGCCCCGCTCATCGTGAGCGCCTTCGGAGGCACCGCGGCCGCGAGCGCATACGCCGTGTCCTGCCTGAGAATCGTTTCCGTGGGCTTCGTCTTCTACGCCTACGGGATGGTGCTCACGGCCGCGTTCAACGGTGCCGGCGCCGTGTGGACTCCCACGATCATCAATCTCTTCTGCTTCTGGTTCTTCGAGATCCCCATGGGATGGGCTCTCGGCTTCCCCCTCGGATTCGGGCCCAACGGGATCTTCGTGGCGATGATGCTCGCGTTCTCGTCGGTCGCGGTGGTGAGCGGGATCATCTTCAAGCGCGGTCGCTGGAAACAAGCCGCGGTGTAACGACCACGGCGACTCCGTTCCCCGAATTGCGTCGGCCCCTTTTCGAGTCGATTCTTCGGCGCCAAGTCGAACCCGAACAGCGGAGTCAGTCGGTGTCCTACTACGCGACGATCGTCACGACGCTCGGAACGCTCGCCCTGGTGGCGGTCGCGCTCGCGCTCGGGCTGGGCGCCGCACTGTCTTCGGGCGCGGGACGCGAGCGGCTGCGCGGTGCGCTCGTCGGCAGCGAACGGCACGCGATCGGGTGGGCCTGGGGCGTGTCGCTCATCGCGATGTCAGGGAGCCTCTACCTGTCCGAGATCGCCCACCTGCTGCCGTGCTCACTGTGCTGGTACCAGAGGATCGCGATGTATCCCCTCGTCTTCGTTCTGGGGGTGGGCCTCCTGCGGGGCGACGCTCGAGTGTGGCGCTTCGCGATCCCGCTGCCGGTGGTGGGTCTCCTCATCGCCGTTTACCACGTCACCATCCAGTGGAGACCGAACCTCGACATCGGCACGTGCAGCACGGGCGCGCCCTGCACCGGACGGTACCTGGCCGTGTTCGGGTTCATCTCGATTCCGACGATGGCCGCGGCGGCGTTCCTTCTGATCACTGTGCTGATGCTTCTGGTCCGCACCTTGGAGCGCGAGGGCTAGAACCCCCCCGATGCCGCTCGTCGATCCACTCCCACCCGACCACGACGCCGAAGTCCGTCGGCTCGCGGACTTCTTCAACGAGACGCTCGGGTTCTGTCCCAACAGCGTGCTGACCATGCAACGCCGCCCGAGGATCGCGCGCGCGTTCATCGAGCTCAACATGGCGGTGATGGAGAACAAGGGGCGGGTCACCTCGGCGCTCAAGCGACTCATCGCGTACATCTCGTCGCACGCGGCGGGGTGTCGCTACTGCCAGGCGCACGCGATTCGCGCCGCGGAGCGCTATGGGGCCGACGTCGAGCAGATGGAGCACATCTGGGAGTACCGAGCGCACCCAGCCTTCGATGGTGCTGAACGTGCGGTCCTCGACCTGGCGCTCGCGGCGTCGGCGGTGCCCAACGCGGTCGACCCGGAGCTGCAGGCCCGCGTCCGTGAGCACTGGGACGATGGCGAGATCGTGGAGATCCTCGGCGTGATCGCGCTGTTCGGCTACCTCAACCGGTGGAACGACAGCATGGCGACGAGCTTGGAAGAGGGCGGCCTGGAGTCGGGCCGTGAGTGGCTCGCCGCCCACGGATGGGAGAGCGGCAAGCACGGGTAGTGAACAGTCAACGGGCACTGGGCTGGCCTGATGCCGGCCGACACTCCCAAAGCGCAGATTTTAGTAGCATAGGATGACGAAAAACGTTATGATATGCGTATGAAATCTAATTCCGACAACCCGAGGGCCCGCGAATACATCGAAAACCTGGCTGCGACCGGGCGGTACCACTTTGTCTCCGCCGAAGCGCGGAGCGCCCTAGGTGTGTCCGCCGCGGCCACGAACGCCGCCCTGCACCGTTTGGCCAAGCAAGGGCTCATCGCGTCTCCCGCGCGCGGTTTCTACGTGGTCGTGCCGCCGGAATACCGGTCGCTGGGCTGCCTGCCTGCGGACCAATTCATCCCCGCGCTCATGAAGAGCGAGGGCCGGCCCTACTATGCCGGTCTTCTCACCGCCGCGCAGTATCACGGGGCAGCACATCAGCGACCACAGGAGTTCCAGGTCTTCATTGACCGGAAACGCCGACCCGTGAGCTGTGGCAAGGTGCGGGTCGCCTTCATGCTGCGCAAAAGACTCGAGGACGTGCCGGTGGAGAAGCTCAACACGCCCCGGGGCACGTTGCTCGTCTCGACGCCCGAAGCGACGGCGATTGATCTCATCGGCTATCTGGATCAGGCAGGCGGGCTTGATCGCGTCGCGATGGTCGTGATGGAGCTGACCGAACGCCTTCGCCCCGAAAAGCTACCCGCGGCGGCGGCCACGGCGCCGATCGCCTGGGCGCAGCGGTTGGGATACCTGCTGGAGCACATCGGGGCATCCGAGAAAGCGATCGACCTCAAAGCCTACGTGCGCGCCCGCGCTCGCGAGTCAACGGCGCTCCTTCCGGGGGCACCACAGGAGGACAGCCCGCAGGACAAGGGCTGGAAGCTCTGGGTCAACGCCGTTGTGGAGCCGGAGCTGTGATCCCGCATGACTACATCACGGAGTGGCGGGCGGAGGCCCCGTGGGTGCAGGACTTCCAGGTTGAACAGGACCTCGTCATCAGCCGGGCACTCGTCGAGATATTCTCGCACCCGGCGCTGAAGGACGCGCTGGCCTTCCGGGGAGGGACGGCGCTGTACAAGCTCCACCTCAGGCCCGCCGCCCGGTACTCCGAGGATATCGATCTCGTCCGGACAGAGGCCGGACCGGCGGGCCCGATCATGGACGCCCTTCGCGAGGTCCTTGATCCCTGGCTCGGCGCGCCGCGTTGGAAACAGACCGAAGGGCGGCTCACCTTCGCCTATCGCTTCGATTCTGAAGACAGACCGCCGATTCCGCTCAGGCTGAAGGTCGAAATCAACACGCGGGAGCACTTCGCCGTCTACCGCCTCAAGGGAATGCCGTTCTCGGTGCGGTCGCGGTGGTTTGAAGGCGACTGCGAGATTCAGAGCTACGCGCTGGAGGAGCTGCTCGGTACCAAGCTGCGAGCGCTGTATCAGCGTAAGCAGGGGCGGGATCTGTTTGACCTCGCGACGGCTCTTGAAAACCCCGATGTGAAGCCCGAGCGCATCGTCGAGACCTTCTCCGCCTACATGGTGCATGAAGGCGGCCGGGTGACGCGGGCTCAGTTCGAACAGAACCTGGCGAACAAGCTCCGGGACCCGCAATTCACGGGAGACATTGGTCCGCTCCTGGCCGATGGATTCGGGTGGGACATCAAGGAAGCGGCACACATCGTGTCATCGCGGCTGATCGCGCTTCTTCCAGGTGACTCCTGGAAGGGTGGGCCGTAGCAAGCCGCTCCTATTCCGCCGAACCGCGGCGCGGGGTCAGCGTGCGCTGCCCTTCAAGAGATGGCACTGGTCCTCGTCGTCGAAGACGACATCGAACTGCGGGAGTTGAGGGAGCCACTCCTCACCAGCATGGGTACGATGTCCTCACGTGCGCCGATGGGAAACAGGCCCCGCCGGTATTCGACCGGCCCGCGGTGGATGTCGTCCTCACGGACATCCTCATGCCCGATATGGACGGCATTGAGGTGCTCCGTACTCTCAAGTTTTCACACCCCGAGTTGCCAGTCGTCGTCATGTCGGGCGGCGGCCACTACGACACTCGCCTGCTCCTCAAGACTGCGAACCTTCTCGGAGCGGTGGTGACCTTAGAGAAGCCGTTCAGCCCGCCCGAGCTGGCTTCGGCCCTGGAGCAGGCGTTGCGAGGGCCCTCGCATGACGGCGGCGCTCGAGGGGGATAGCAAGAGCTTCAGTGCCGGGGGGAGACTCGAACTCACAAGGGCCGAAGCTCGGGGGGTTTTTAGGTCCCCTGCGTTTACCATTTCGCCACCCCGGCGGACTGACGTTCGGGAAGCTACCTGGGACATCCGGTACGAGGGGCCGCGCCCCGGTATTGATGAGGATCGTCTGCGCGCTCAGCTCTCGCCCGCCCCCCTCGTTGAGCTTCACGCTGACCCCGGTGGGCCCTCGGGGCCGCCCCTCTCCCATGATCAGCTCGAGCGACTCCCATCGTTCGAGGCCCTTGCAGCTTCCGGCGCTCCATTGGCTGATCACGACGCCGTACTCTCCGGCCCGGCGCGCGAGGTACGCGACACGCGCACTCGCGACCATGGTCTTCGTGGGCGTGCATCCCACGTTGTCGGGCCGTGAGTGGCTCGCCGCCCACGGATGGGAGAGCGGCAAGCACGGGTAGCCGTCAGAGCGCCGTCTTGTCCGGCCGCTGTTCGCCCGCGGTCACGTGGAGCTTCAGCCAGTTCTCTCGCGGTGGCAACGCGCACACCGAGAACTCGGTGAACACGCACGGCGCGTTATAAGTGCGGTTGAAGTCGATCGTCGTCCAGCCGCTCTCGTCGGGCAGGGGGGCGCTGAGATAGCGACCACCCTGGTACGTGTTCACCGTGGCGGTCGAGTCCCACATGATGATGAAGAACGAGCTGGCGTTCACTCCCGCGGTGGCGATGAGGCTGTGCTCACGACCGTCGGCGCGGAATACGAGCTCGCCCGGAGCCCGATACTCGACCAAGCCTCCCGTCACGTCCGCGAACTGGAGGGTGCGGGGCTCGTCGTACTCTTCGTAGCGGGCTGCCACCCGCCACTCCTGGCGCACAGGGTAGTAGTCGGGCAGCGTGAACGTCTCCCTGATGGGCGCGTCCTCGTCCCAAGTCCTGAGCCAGAGCCGGTCGCTTCCCGGCTCCTTGTGGACGCGCATGCCGAGTGAGCCCAGGGCCAGCCGGGTCGTCTTGCCGGAGAGGTCGTTCTCGAGGACGAGGGGCTCGGTGACGGGCGCCTCCGTCACGGAGCTGCCGCCGCCGGGATCGGCGGTGCGGACGCGGATTCCCGACGCCGGCTCGGGGATGAGCGTCACGACCTGCCCGACGCGGCGGAGCCTTCCGGCGACCGGCGGCGAGTCCTCGACCGGAAGGCTCATCGTGAGCGACGGATCGGAGCCGAATGGAGTCTCGCCCTGAGGGATGTCCCACAGCCCATTCCAGAGCACCGAGCCTCCGGGTGGCGTCACCAGGCGTTGTTCACGAGTGCTTCGCCAGTCCTCGTGGTCCGCGAGGAAGGCTTCGGTCGCAATGGGCGGAGGGTCCGGCCAGTCGGCGGTGCAGCCCAGGAAGACGAGGGTTGCCGCGACGGCTAACCTGGTAGTGAAGCGCATCGGCTCAAGGTGCTGGGCTGACGTGGATGGGGCAAGCCAATGGCGCTGTCCGTAGCTTCAATGTCACTCTGGGAACGGTCGTCGCCTCATGGAGGGCATCATGCGGTTTCTCACTCTTGTTCTTCTGGCCGCGTGGGCCGCGGCGGCGCCCGCCGACGTGACGGCGCAGGAGCCGACGGAGGCTCCTTTCGTCATCAACTTCCGCGACGCCGAGTGGGGGCCGCCCGGTACGACGCCACGTTTTCCCCGCGGCGTGCAGACCGCCCAGCTGGGCGTCGACTCCGACAACGGCGGCCCCATCTATCTCGCGCGCTTCCCGACTGGCTCCCACTTCGATCTGCATTGGCACACGAACGCCGAGTACGTGGTCGTGCTCCAGGGAAGGGTGACCATCGTTCTCGGTGACGAGACGCACGAGCTGTCGCCCGGGAGCTACGTGGTCATTCCCGAGGGCATGCATCACTCATGGGACGTGCCCGCCGGCGAGGACGGGGTGATCCTCGTGCGGCGCCGCGGCCCGGCGGATTTCAACTTCGTGGATCCCCTCGCGCCGGTCGTTATCGCCGACCCAACCCCCAACTCACCCCCAGGGTGACGTCGCCGAGCGGTTCCCGGGAGCGAAGTCTCCCCTCGGCCCGCAATCCCACCCTCGATCCCAGCGTGGCGCGCAGGCCGGCTACCCCGTGCGTCGAGGTGTAGCTGTCCGTGTCGCCTGGCCGGACCCTCCACCCCAACCCGCCGCCGCCCCCGACGAAGGGTCTGACCTGGCCCGCCCCCAGCTCCCACTGAGCGGAGATCTCGACGAGCGGGTGGTGCTCCCGTTGGGCGGCGTAAACGTGAGATACCGGACTGAGGAATCGAGCACGAGTGGACGGGAGGTCGGTCGCCATTCCACCGACGCAGCCGCAAGCCAGATGATGCCGCCCACTTCGACATCGTTGAGCGTAGGGCCCCCGGCCACGGCCAGGCGGAAGCGATCTCCCTCTTGGGCCTGGAGGGCCGCAGGGGCCAGCAGGGCCACGAGCGCCAGGACTCTTGTTGTTCGTTGCATCGCGCCTTCGAGCGGAACCCGCTCAACATTTTCGAGTAGGAGTGTGCCTCGTACTAAAAGGTACATGCTCAATCGTGATCTCGTCCACGGAATGGATGTCTATGGTCGGATGGCTCACCGCACGGCGGATGGGGACCGCAGCCCTGTTCCTTGGGGTCCTGGGGGCGAGCCCCGTCGGCGCTCAGGTCGACCAGCCGGACGCCTCGGAGAGCGCCGACGAGCTGGCGGCCACCGCGGCAAGGGCCCGGTTGGCTCCGCTGCGCCCCGCGGCTCTGGACGCCGCCCGCGAAGTTGGACCGATCGAGATCGACGGCCGGTTGGATGAAGACGCCTGGTCCGAGGCCCGCGTCTTCACCCGCTTCATGCAGAGCGAGCCCGTAGAGGGTGACCCTGCCGATCACGACACCGAGGTCCGCGTGCTCATCGGCGACGAAGCGGTTTGGATCGGCGCTCGCATGTGGGACGCGAGCCCTGCGGGGATCGAGACCCGCCTGACGCGACGCGACGCGTTCGGGACGAACGACTCGTTCGGCTTCATGATCGATCCGAACGGGGACGGGCTGACCGGCTACGGATTTCAGGTCAGCGCGGCTGGGGTGCAATCCGATATGTACCTGTATGACGACGACAACGTCGACCCCGAGTGGAATGCCGTGTGGGCGTCCGCGGTGACGGTGGACGAGCTGGGCTGGGCGGCCGAGATACGCGTCCCGCTCTCGCAGATCCGCTATGAGGCTTCGGACGATCCGCAGACGTGGGGGATCAACTTTACCCGCTTTCGGGTCGCCAGCAACGAGCGCACGTACTTTGCCCTCGTGTCGCGGGTCCGCAGGGGCATGGTCAGTCAGATGGGCGCGATGGCCGGCATCCAGGTCAGCAATCCGTCGCGGCGGCTGGAGGCCGTGCCCTACGTCGTGACGAGCTTGCACCGCGGGCCCGCGGTGGACGGCGATCCGTACTTCGACGGCTCGGCCGCCAATGGCCGCTTCGGCATGGATCTCAGCTACGGGCTCGGCGCCTCGTTCACGCTCGACGCCACGGTCAATCCCGACTTCGGCCAGGTCGAGGCCGATCCCGCGGTGATCAATCTCAGCGCCTTCGAGACGTTCTTCCCCGAGCAGCGACCCTTCTTCACCGAAGACGCGCGCGTCTTCGACTTCACGCTTTCCGGGGGCAGCAACCAGCTGTTCTATAGCCGCCGGGTCGGGCGCTCGCCGCAGGGTCGCAGCCCCTCGGGCGCGGCATTCTCGCACACGCCCGAGAACGCCACGATCCTGGGCGCAGCCAAGCTGGCGGGGCGCACCTCCAGCGGGCTTTCGATCGGCGCGCTCGCCGCCGTCACGGGGGCCGAGCATGGGGAGGCCCTGTTCACCGACGGCTCGACCGATGGCTTCCTGGCGGAGCCTCGTTCCGAGTACGGCGTGGTCAGCATCGCCAAGGACTTCAACGGTGGCGCGTCGCAGATCCGAGGCATCGGCACCGCGCTCCGCCGTGAGTTGCCGGGTGACGGTTCGTTCGACTGGCTACCGTCGTCCGCCTTCAACGCCGGCTTTCGCTTCGACCACCAGTGGAACGACCGGGAGTGGCGCCTGTACGGCTTCCTCGCGGGGAGCCACGTGCGGGGCGACGAGGCGGCGTTGACGCGCATCCAGCAGGCGAGCAATCACTACTTCCAGCGACCCGACGCCACGAGGCTCACGCTGGATCCGACGCGGACGTCGATCAGCGGACTCGATTGGAGGCTCCAACTCGACAGGCAGAACGCCGAGCACTGGACCTACGGGATCTGGGCCGCTCAGGTGACGAGCGGATTCGAAATCAACGATGTCGGCTTCTCGACCCGATCCGAAGTGCTCGACGGAGGTGCGCGCCTCGGCTACCGCGAGATCCGGCCGGGCAGCGTCCTCCGGAATTACAACATCAGTGCATCGACCTTCCACAATTGGAGCCACGAGGCGCTCGACGACGTGTTTTCCGTCGAGTCATGGCACGATGCACGCGCCAGGGGCGGCTATTCCTTGAACGCGAGCGGCCAGTTCCTCAACTACTGGAGCATCCGAGCGAGCGGGGGCTACAACCCGCAGTCGATGAGTCGGCAGGCCACGCGCGGCGGACCGAAGATGATCGGCCCGGCGTCGCTGAACGCCAACTTCAACGCGAGCACCGACCAGCGTAAGGCCGTGAGCGCCGGTCTCTTCTTCAATGTCAGCGACGACCGCATCGGGCTCGGTGGCGGAAAGAGCGTGGGAGCCCAGGTGCGGTTCCAGCCGTCCGACAACCTGTCGTTTTCGTTGGGCCCGAACTTCCGTCTGTCGCGCTCGGGCGACCAATACGTGACGGCGACCAGCACACTTCCGTACAACCCCACGTACGGCACCCGGTATCTGTTCGCGGACATCGAGCAGCGCTCCTTTTCCATGGAGACCCGGGTGGACTGGACGTTCACCCCCACCCTGTCGCTCCAACTCTACGCTCAGCCGCTGTTGTCGTCCGGCGACTACGTCCAGTACAAGCAGCTCGCCGCCGCCGAGACCTTCGATTTCATCGATCTGACTCCGATGAGCGTGGGCTCCGCGCGGGAGGTCGACTTCGACGGCGACGCGAACGCCGACTTCACGTTCACCGATCGGGACTTCAACGTGCGGTCACTGATCGGCAACGCGGTCCTGAGGTGGGAGTACCGCCCGGGCTCGACGGTCTTCTTCGTTTGGCAGCGCCAGCAGGCGGACCGGGCGCTCACGGGTGATTTCGACTTCGGCCGAGACGTGGGGGCCCTGTTCGACGCCCCGGCGAACAACCGCTTCATCGTGAAGGTCAGCTACTGGCTGGGGCTGTAGTCGGGAGCCTCGAACTCGGGCGCTATCGTCGGCTCGGGCAAGGGCATGGGAGCCGGCGGGATCTCGGGCGATGGGTCGAGCCGCTCGAGGATGAGGTTCTTGCGCCAGAGCATGCGCCCGGGGTTCCGTGAGGGGTTCGACGAGAGGGGTTGGGGTAGCGTCGCCGCGAGGGCAGCCGACTGCTCGAGCGTAAGCGACGAGGCCGAACGGCCGAAGTACGCACGGGCCGCCGCCTCGGCTCCGAAGACACCCGGGCCCCATTCCGCGACGTTGAGATAGAGCTCGAGGATCCGGTCCTTACCCAGGCGCCGTTCGAGTCGTCCAGCCACCAAGAACTCCAGGCCTTTCCGGAAGAGCGTCCGCTCCGTGCCGAAGTAGAGGTTCTTGGCGAGCTGCTGGGTCAGCGTGCTCCGCCCACGCATCACGCTTCGGTTTGCCCACACATAGCCGACGGCGTCGGAAAGGGCCCCGAGGTCGGACGCGCTGGTCCAGGAAAAGCTCTCGTCCCCAGTCCAGTGCACCTCCTCCGCGAGCGAGACCCAATCGACGCCCCTGTGCTGTCGGAAGCGATAGTCCTCGGCGACGAGGACGGCCCTGACGAGGGCCGGCGAGATCTCGTCGAGGGGCACCCACGTCTGTCGAATGTCGAGGGACACACCCTCGTCGCTGGCCTCACGCAGTCGCTGCTCCATGAGCGCGGTACGCTCCGGGTCGCGGGTCCCGAGGGTCCACGGATAGGGGACGACCACGTACCACGTCGTCAGGGCGAGCGCGGCGGCCGCACCCACCAGCGCGAGCACGATGCGTCGTCGGTTCTTCCTCGGCGTGCGGCTGATGAGGGTGGGCTCGGATGGGTCGGTCGGTGCCACGCAGGACTTTGATGGACGGGTCGGGACGTCGAGGGCCCTCACAATCTACTGCGACGGCCCCTCCGTGCCCGGTGGCCGGTCCGGCTGCACCTTCCAACCGGGTACGCTCGTAGTGTGTCGAAGTACTGCGAGATCCAGGAACCCAACCTCCGGGGACCCTTGGGCGAACGAGTGCCGGCACACACCGAGAGCGTCGACGTCGAACGTGCGGCCGTGGGAGACCACGGCGCCTTCGAACGTCTGTACCGCGGCCACGTGGGGCGCGTGTACTCGCTCGCGGTGCGCATGGCCGGCGCCCACGAGGCCGACGACCTGGTCCAGGAGATCTTCATTCGGGCCTGGAGCAAGCTCGGGACGTTCAGGGGGGAGGCGCAGTTCGGAACGTGGCTCCATCGCCTCGCCGTGAATCACATCCTGAGGCGGCGAGCCACCTGGACGAGACGGGAGGAGGGAAGGGTGCCCTGGGAGGGCGTCTTCGCCCGCTTGGTGGCGCCGAGGAGGCGGTCCCCGGCCGATGTCGTCGACCTCGAGCGAGCGCTCGAGCGCCTGCCGTCGCGCGCGAGGCACGTGTTCGTCCTGTACGACGTGGAGGGGTGGAGCCATGACGAGGTCGCCGACGCGTTGGGCATCACCGTCGGCACGTCCAAGTCGCAGTTACACCGAGCGAGAATGTTGATGCGTAAAGAGCTGAGTCGATGATGCGACGGGCCCATCGTGAGTGGACCGACCGTTTCTCCGAGTATCTGTCGGGCGAGCTCGCGGATGACCAACGCGGCCGCCTCGAGGAGCACGTCGCGAGCTGCGCCGCGTGTCGCGACGTTCTGGCGCAGCTCGGTCAGGTCCTGACGTTGGCGGGAGAGGCGGAGCTCCTGGAGCCGACGCGAGACCTCTGGCCGGGCGTCGCCGCCGCGATTGGGGCGGGGGTTGCGGGGAACGAGAGGGCGGGAGGCTCGGGGGTGATCGCGCTGCCTATCGTGCGCGGGATCCCCGTCGGCAGGGCACGTGCGTCCTCCCGGGTGAGCCTGGCCACCGCGGCTTGCTTGCTTGTCCTTGGCACCGCCGCATCGACGTGGTGGCTCACCTCGTTGGACGGGTCGAGCCAGGTGGTTCAGGAAGCGGCGCCGTCGGTCGGCCCGGTCTCGGACGAGCTGCAAGCCTCGGAGGGACTCGCCGATCAGCTTCGTGTGCTCGAGCAGCTACTGGCAGCGGCG
>Ga0326597_10010426_pt1 | contig 12379 bp, 13 predicted proteins | sample RVTome_12_FD_203789 | JGI IMG/M metagenome (GOLD analysis project Ga0326597, IMG submission 203789) | Soil microbial communities from uranium-contaminated site in the Upper Colorado River Basin, Wyoming, United States - RVT100D185 | ecosystem: Environmental > Terrestrial > Soil > Contaminated >... | reverse complement strand
AATGAGTGAAGATATAGTCCGAGCTGTGTGGCGACACACAGAGTCAGGCAGAAATGACCTGACCGCCGCCATGTGTGATGGCGGGAGTAACAAAACTGTCGGTCCCTATCCGCCGCAGGCGCAGGAAATTTGAAAGGAGCTGCCCCTAGTACGAGAGGACCGGGGTGGACGTACCTCTGGTGTGCGAGTTGTTCTGCCAAGAGCATGGCTCGTTGGCTAAGTACGGACGGGATAAGCGCTGAAGGCATCTAAGTGCGAAGCCCACCTTGAGATGAGATTTCCCACCCGTAAGGGTTAAGGCCCCTGGTAGAAGACCAGGTTGATAGGCCGGACGTGTAAGCACAGTCAATGTGCTCAGCGGACCGGTACTAATAGGCCGAGGGCTTGGATATAGAACCCTTGATATGACTTTGTGCTCGCTATGGAGTGCTCGGGCTGACCGACGCTCAGAGATTTGTCCGGTGGCAAAAGCGGTGGGGAACCACCCGTTCCCATTCCGAACACGGAAGTGAAACCCGCCAGCGCCGATGGTACTTGGGGAGTAGTCCCCTGGGAGAGTAGGTCACCGCCGGGCAATCAAACGCCAAAGGGCCGTCGACTAGCGTTGACGGCCCTTCATTCTTTCAGGAGAGCACCGTGACCGGCGGGCCAGGAAAACGGCACAAACCCAATCGCTCCGAGAATCGCCCTGGTCACCACGGGGGTAAGAAGCCCCAGTACAAGACGATCACCTCGGTGAAAGGCGGTCAGCTCCCCAAGTGGGTTCGGGACGAGATCGTCCGGTCGACACCCAAGGATCGTCGCCAGCCGGCGATAGACCACCTCGCCAAGGCAATGGAGCTCTTCGCGGACGAGCGGTATCCCGCGGCGCTGGCCGCCCTACGCAGGGCCAAAGAGCTGTCTCCTCGTTCGGCCACAATCCGTGAACTGCTCGGCCTGGCCGCCTATCGATCGGGGATATGGGAGGAGGGGCTGCGTGAGCTGCGCACATTTCGCAGACTGACCGGCGACCTGATCCATTATCCGGTGGAGATGGATTGTCTTCGTGGACTCAACCGCAGCCAGGACGTGATCAAAGCGTGGGAGCAGCTGCAGGACTACGACATCTCCGCGACGATCAATCATGAGGCCAGGGTCGTCTATGCGTCATTCCTGCTCGACGAGGGACGCGCCCGTGATGCATGGCCGGTCATCAAGCCGGGCCGGTTGGTGGCATCGCCCAGTCAGGGTGAACTCCGCCGGTGGTACGTCGCAGCCAGGGTCGCGCTGGCCGCCGGCGACAAGGACGCCGCTCGCCGTCTGGTGGCGGCGCTCGACGAGCAGGCCACCGACTTCGAGGGTGTCGACGAGCTGCGCAGAGCGCTCACCTGAATCTGTCCCAGGTGCCCGACAGGATCTGACTCATCCGCATTTCCCCGCAACGAGCTGAGGGGAGAATGTCATGGATCTCAATCTCACGGTCCTTTGTGGACGTCTTGCCGTCGATGGTGAGCTTCGGGTCTTCGATTCGGGGACACGCCTGATCCGCTATCTGGTCACGGTCCGTACCGACCATCCAAGGAGGAGGGTCGACGTGGTTCCGGTCACGTTGTGGGACCCACCCGATGAGCTGGTGGACGAGCCGGGGGAGAAGGGTCAGCGCGTGTGGATATGCGGGTCCGTGCAGCGACGCTTCTGGGAGAGCCCCGAGGGAAGGCGGAGCCGGGTCGAGGTGGTCGCCGAGCAGGTCAACTTCAAAGAGGTGGACGACTTGGAACCGGTCCGAGCAGAATAGCCCTTGATCATTGGGGAATTCGGGTTTGACGGCGGGTGTACCGTGGGTCTGTCCTCGCCCGCCGTCTGCCTTGGAGGTGTCCCATGCCCTGGTACTGGACTGATGAGATCGCTCCCGTTCTCCTTGCCGACGGACTCATCGACAAGAACGCCTTTCGCACCCTGATCGATCTGCCGGTTGCTTATCGAAGTGAGTTTGAGACGTTGGAGGAGGCAGCCCGCGAGTTGGCAGAGGAAGGAGAGGTTCCCTTAGCTGCGTGAATGCTGAGAGCACTGCGCCAACCAAAGTGGCTCATCTCGGCCCTCGTGGTGATGGCGTTGGCGGCGTTGTTCATTCGACTCGGCTTCTGGCAGCTCGACCGGCTGGAGGAGAGACGTTCGCTGAATGTCACCGCCGCCGAGCGCCTGGGAGCCGAGCCGGTTGATCTGTTCGCACTGCTGGCTGGGAGAGATCCGCCCGCAATCGAGTATCGACGTGTGATCGTCACTGGCCGGTTCTTGCCCGAGGAGGAAGTGCTGATCAGGTCCCAGACCCATCTGGGGACGGCCGGGTTCCACGTCATCACCCCGCTCTTGGATGGCGATCGGGCGGTCCTGGTCAACAGAGGATGGGTGCCTCTGACAATGGATCAGACACCGGTTGGCGATGCACCACCGCCCGACGGAGATGTGAGAATCGAAGGGTGGGTTCATCTCACCCAAACCAAACCCGCTCTTGGCCCCGAGGACCCTCCTGGGGAGCTGTCGGTGTTCAACCGGGTCGACGTCGAGCGGATCCAGGATCAAGTCTCGGTGGATCTGGTGCCTCTGTATGTCGTGCTCACCGACGAGGAGGCGGGGGAGTTGCCCGTACCTCTCGATCTACCTGAATTCGATGATGCGGGCCCTCACCTCGGGTATGCGATCCAATGGTTTTCATTCGCGGTGGTCGGCTTGGTCGGGTTCTTCTTTCTCATGCGGCGCAAGGGTCATCAATCCAGGTAGTCCTCGAGTTGGATCTCGATCCCGTATCCCTCGATGATCTCACGGTCACCGATCGGCTGAGGAAGCTCCACGACAAAAGGTGTCTCAGGATTGCCCTGACAGGTGAAGAATTCTCCTTGGTCCCCTTCAGGAGGATTGGCGGCGAAGGCGATCCGGATCGAGGAGTCGGTCATCACGATCTGAGGGCCAACCAACCGGTCACCGATCTCCTGTCCGCTCACGCACTCACGCTCGGTCAGCAACACCGGTATGGCCCGGTCCGCCGGGCCGGGTGCCGGAGCCGTCGGATCAAGTCGCCACTCGACCGTGTTGAAACCCTCGGGGACCAGGAACTGCAACGGGCATGGCCCACCCGACGATGCACCGTCCCACATCCAACCGTCCTGGGAGCGGGAGACACTCATGTGCGCCAATGACCCGTTCTCGTCCCTGGCTACCAACAGGACATGTTCCTGTGTCTCATGAAGGATGAGCCATCCATCCTGAGGCCAGAACCGGCCCTCTTCACCGGCGAGGAAGGGTTGAATCGCTTCGGCGACACCACCTGGATCCGCATCCTCGAGCGGGCGTATGCCCTCGAGGGCCCCGAGAGGAAAGCTGGGGCCAGATGGACAGCCCACCTGGAGCTCTGGCGGAAGGGTTCCCGTTTCGTCGGGTGCGACTATCACCTCGAGGGCGTCAGCGGGTGGGGTGCTTGTCGATGTGGTCGGAGCCAGGCTGGTGCTCGTGGCCGGTGCCGGAATGGTGGTGGACGACCCATCTGCAATGGCGTCGGTCGGAGTCCCGCACGCCGCGAGGACTTGCAGGGACACGACCAACAGAAGAATTGGACGGACGCGATTCATGAGACTTGGACGAGCCGCCGATCAGATTCGGTTCCCTTCTCACGAGTCTCGATGTCAGGAGGGGGCCGTCGCCAGGTCCTCCACTACCTCGTATCCGTCGAGACCCTCCAGTTGTGATGGGTCCAGTTTGATCTTGGCCGATCGAGAGCCTGCTCCGACGATCACCCAATCACAGTCCATCACGCGGCTGTCGATCCACACCGGGAGCCCGTCGGGCAGCCCGAAGATGGTCACCCCTCCGATCTCCTGACCGGTCAGCTCCCTGGTGAGCTCGGCCGGGGCGAAGCTGACCTTGCGCACACCGAGCTTGCGGCGCACAGCTCCGTTGACGTCGAGTCGGGTGTTGGCGAGGATGACACAGACTGCGTTATGACCTTCCGGTTTCCGGGAAGCAACCAAGATGGCGTTTGCCGACTTCTCCAACGGGATGCCGTAGGCCTGGCAGAAAGCGGCGGTGTCGGCCAGGGCTGGGTCGCATGCCATGACCTCGTAGCGCAGCACTCTTGCCTCGAGGTCTGCGATGACTCCCGGATCGGCGGCCATCACCACAGCCTAGGAATTACCCACCGATCTTCGCACAGACCTGGGAGACTCGAGGGCATGGATGGGTACGACGAAAGGACCTATGGGCGCACCTGGGCGCCGTACTACGACGATATCTACAACGTGGTCGAGGACTCTGTGATCGATCTCTTGGCCCGCCACGCCGGAGACCCGCCGCGGGCGTTGGAGCTGGCCATCGGCACCGGGAGGATCGCCCTGCCCTTGCGGCGGCGCGGCGTCGATGTATCGGGAATCGACGTTTCGGAGGAGATGGTGGCCAGACTTCGAGCCAAGCCCGGGGGAGGGGCGGTCCCGATCACGATGGGCGACTTCGGCGACGTCGATGTCGACGATTCCTTTCCCCTCATCTATCTGGCCTTCAACACCATCTTTGGCCTGCTGACCCAGCAAAGACAGGTCGAATGCTTTCAAAATGTGGCAGATCACCTGGACTCAGGTGGCCGATTCATCATCGATTGCTTCGTGCCGGACATGAGCCGTTTCGACCAACACAACACACGGCTCGGCGTTTCGAGCATCTCGAACACCAAGGAGCACATGTACGAGATGACGATCCACGACCCGGTCGGTCAACGGAGCTCGACACACATCGTCAAGCGCAACGCCGACGGCCAATCGGTGGTGTTACCAGTCGAGGTCCGGTATGCATGGCCGGCGGAGCTGGATCTGATGGCCCGGCTCGCCGGTCTGGACCTGGAGGATCGTTTCGGTTGGTATGACCTCCGCCCGTTCACCGAGAGATCGACCAATCACATGTCGATCTATCACAGGCCCAATTAGCTCAGACCGTCTCCTCGGCCCCTTGGTGGTCGTGGTCGTGGTCGTGGTCGTGGTCGTGGTCGTGGTCGTGGTCGTGGTCGTGGTCGTGGTCGTGGTCGTGGTCGTGGTCGTGGTCGTGGCCATTCTGCTCGGCGAGTTGGGCGCGCACCACGTCCATGTCGATGGCCTTCACCTGACCGATCAGGTCATCGAGCAGGTTTCCCGGCAGGGCGCCCGGCTGGGCGTAGAGGATCACTTGATCGCGAAACACCATGAGGGTCGGGATCGACCTGATCCCGAACATCATTGCCAGCTCCTGCTGATCCTCGGTGTCCACCTTGGCGAAGACGATGTCAGAATGCTCTTCCGAAGCCGCTTCATAGGTGGGGGCGAAAGAACGACAAGGTCCGCACCACTCCGCCCAGAAGTCGACGAGCACGGTGTCGTTCTCGTTGATGGTCTGATCGAATGTCTCTGTGGTGAGGGCAACGGTGGCCATGGCTCGGCTCTTCTCCTGGTGGGTTCACTCGGTCTGTCACAACCCAACTTGGCCCCGATTTGTTCCGAAGTGGGGTCGAGGGCCCAATCTCGAACGAGCACGAATAGAGTGAGCGGAGCGAGCCCATGAGCCGTTTCAAGAGGACCAAAGAGATCGATCTGTCGCCTTGGAAGGTCTGCCTCGAGTGCGGCAACCGATTTCAGTCGGCTCGACATGGATATCGAGTCAATTGGTGCTCGGCGCGTTGCGAGCAGGCTTCGATGCGACGCCAGAGAGACCAGATCGAGACCCAATGGGTGAGGGCCCGCTGGTTCCTGCGGTAGCTGGAATGTCAAGAACCTCGGCAGTCTCAAGAGCGCCCATAATCCACGTTATGTCAAGTAGCGCAGTCAGGTGGCATTACTACCGGCTCAGCCGCTGAACGTCACGTCCTTCGTCTCGGTGACTCCAGCAGTGCGGCCCGGCGCCGTCTGGTACCGCCAAACTCCGGGGCCCCACGTCGAGACACATCATTGCGGCGATTCTGCCTGGAGCGGAACCGCCAATAGTCTGCTTGATCGATGTCGGCTGAGCAGATGACAACCCAGGACGTCGCCTTGTTGGGCAAGGGCCGTCATCTGGTCGGACGTCAGCTGAGGAGGGCTCCCCGGGAGTTCACCTTCGGTGGTATCGGGACCACATTGTTCGCCGCGATGACGATCCTGTCCTCCTTCGTGATCGGCCGGATCACCGATCGGATGCTGATACCGGCCGTCGCCGCCGGCGAGGTCGGCACCGCGGCGCTGGCAGCATCAGCCGGTGCCGTTCTCGCCGTGGCCACTCTCCGTGGTCTCGGTATCACCATGAGAAGGAGTGGCGCCTACTACGCACAGCAAAGACTCCAGTATCGCGACCGCATCGAAGTGACCGACCGCTATCTCGATCTACCCATCGAATGGCACCGCAGGCACCCGACGGGCCAGCTCTTGTCCAATGCCAATGAAGATGTCGAGGCGGCGTCCTTCATAGCAGCTCCCCTGCCGATGGCCTTCGGTGTCGTCCTGATGTTGATCGGCACGGCCGTGATCCTCATCATCACCGACCCTTTCCTCGCCCTGATCGGGTTCTCCGTAGGGCCCGCCCTGATGGCGGTCAACTACGGCCTCCAGACCCGGATGCGGGCGGTTGCGGCCCGCGCCCAGACCCTCAGGGCCGAGGTCGCCGATATCGCCCATGAGTCCTTCGATGCGGCCCTGGTGGTCAAGACCCTCGGTCGCGAGAACGACGAGGTCGGTCGGTTCGGGGAGCGCTCGGACGAGCTGAGAGATCGCATGGTCGAGGTTGGCAGGCTTCGGGCGGTATTCGACCCCGTCATCGAAGCCCTCCCCAACATCGGCATCCTCGCCGTTCTCGTGGTGGGTGCCTGGCGCGTGGATCAGGGCTCGCTCAGCGCCGGGAGCCTGGTCACATTCGCCTATCTGTTCCGGTTGGTCGCCCTCCCCATGCGTGTGTTCGGATGGTTGCTCGGCGAGCTCCCCCGGTCGGTCGTTGGCCTGAACCGGGTGGAGGCCGTCCTCGCTGAGAGTGAGAAGGTCGTGTATGGGAGCGCAGACCCAACACATGACGGTGGGGCGGGCGCCAGTGCGGAGGAGATCGGATACACCTACCCCGAGTCCGCATATCAGGACCTTGGGTCTCTCGCCACCAAGGTGAACCCCGTGACCGATGAGGATGGGCGTGGGATCGAATCTGTGACCCTGGATGTCTCACCGGGCAAGACGGTCGCCCTCGTTGGTCCAACGGGCTCGGGAAAATCGACCATCGCCCATCTCCTTGTTCGTCTCTTCGATCCCGACAGCGGCGAGATCTGCCTCGATGGGCACACACTGGTCGACTTCGACCGTGATGCGCTGGCGCGGTCGGTGGCGATCGTGTTCCAGGAGACTTTTCTCTTCAACGACTCCGTCTACAACAACATCACGCTGAACGAGGATTTCGACGAGGGGGACGTGCTGGCTGCGTCCCGTCTTGCTCAGGCACACGGCTTCATCAGCCAATTGGAAGACGGCTACGCCACGATGGTGGGTGAGCGGGGGGCTACGTTGTCAGGGGGCCAACGGCAGAGGATCGCGATCGCCCGGGCCTTGGTCCGCAAGCCACGACTGTTGGTCCTCGATGATGCCACCTCCGCGGTGGACCCGGCCATCGAGAGCTCGATACTCGCCGGCCTGCGCAGCCTCGACACCACCGTGGTGATTGTTGCGTACCGCCGATCGTCGATCGTGCTCGCCGACGAGGTCATCTACGTCGAGGACGGCCGTGTCATCGATCGGGGAACCCATCGGGAGCTCTACGCGGCACTCCCGGCGTATCGGGATCTCATCGATGCATATGAGAGAGAGCCGGTGTGACCACCACCGCCACTCCCCCATCGACAGCTCGACGCGGCGCCTGGGAGGTCATCAAACGCGGGCTGAGTCTCTCGCCCGAGCTTCGGGCCGGGCTGGGCGGCACGATCGCCATTGCCGCCGTCGCAACCGCCGGACGCGTCGTCGTCCCGATTGCGGTCCAACAGATCATCGATGCAGGGCTTGACGTGGATAGGGTCGACATGGGCTTCGTCATGACGATGACCCTGATTGCCCTGGGCGCCGTCCTCATCACCGGAGTTGCCACTGCCTGGATGCATGTCAGGTTGGCCAAAGTCGCCGAGACCGCCCTCTCAGGATTGCGGATACGGGCATTTCGTCACATCCACGACCTGTCGATGCTCCATCAGGCATCCGAGCAGAGAGGCGTTCTCGTGACGAGGGTGACGTCCGACGTCGACCAGATCAGCCGGTTCATGCAGTGGGCGGGTCTCATGCTCCTCGTCAACGGTCTGCAGGCATTGTTGGCGCTGGTGGTGATGCTCGTGATGTCGCTCCAGCTCGGCTTGGTCGTCCTGGCGTTGATCCCTCTGATCGTCTGGATGATTCGCTTTTTCCAGAGCCGCCTCGAGGTGGCCTATTTGACCGTGCGCGAGAAGGTTGGCCAAATGCTGGCTCTCATTGCGGAGACCGTTGTCGGGGCACCCGTGATAAGGGCCTACCGCATCGAGGATCGGACCCGGGAGCGTCTCCAGTTGGCCATCGAAGACCATCGTCGTGCCGGGACCAGAGCCGGGCTGATCTCATCGACCTTTTCGGGTTTCGGCGAGCTTTCCTCGGCGCTCGTGGTCGCAGCTGTGGTCGTGGTCGGGACGATTCTGGCTGTGACCGGGTCCACGACCGTCGGTGTCGTCGTGGCGTTCTTGTTCCTGGTCCAGCTCTTTGTCGAACCGGTGCAATTCATGGGTGAGGCCGTGAACGAGGCGCAGACGGCGGTGGCCGGATGGAGCCGCGTCCTCGACATCCTCGACATCGCCCCCGACGTGGCAGATCCGGGGCCCGAGGGTGTCGAGCTTGCCCACACCCCACTCGGGGCGAGATTCGACGGTGTGGTGTTCCGATATCCACGCGCCGGAGAGACGGCTTCCCAGGCGCGCGCCACGCCGGCCCTCTCGGAGTTGGATGTCGAAATCCCCGCTCGCCAACGTGTCGCTGTGGTCGGGGAAACGGGCTCGGGGAAGACGACGTTCGCCAAGCTGCTCACCCGTCTCATGGACCCCTCGGCCGGCACCGTTACCGTCGGTGGGACGGACATCAGGCGAATCAGGTTCGAATCGCTCCGTGACAGGGTGGTCATGGTCCCCCAGGAGGGGATCCTGTTCAGGGGAAGCATCGCCGACAACGTCCGTATGGGCTCTCCCGACGCCACACGGGAGGAGTTGATCGATGCGTTCCAGCAGTTGGGCCTGGCCGATTGGCTATCCGAGATGGCTCAGGGGCTCGACACCCCAGTCGGTGAGCGAGGTGGCTCTCTATCGGTTGGGGAGCGCCAACTGGTGACGCTGGTGAGGGCGGCCATAGCCGACCCGGACCTCCTCGTTTTGGACGAGGCCACCTCGGCGGTGGACCCGGTCACCGAGGTACGGATCAACAGAGCGCTCAACCGGTTGACCAGCGGGCGCACCGTGGTCACGATTGCCCATCGTCTCTCGACTGCGCAAGCCGCCGACCGTGTCCTGGTATTCCATGGTGGACGGCTCGTCCAGGACGGTTCCCACCAGGAGCTGGTGGCTGCCGGCGGTATCTATGGCCGGCTTTACGAGTCTTGGCAAAGGGGCACTTAGGCCGCGATCACGGAAGGTCGATCACCAGGGTCTGACCACCCCAGCCATAAGTCTGGTCGCGTCCCTCGATGGTCACGGTCGATACGTATGCGGGGATTTGGACTCCACTCAACATACGTGTGAATGGCTGCTCGGTGGCATGGTCGTGCGTCAGCTCCTGGATCCCATAGACGCGACCGTCGTCCCCGACCACACGAAAGGCATCTGCATATCGCTCCGCGGAGTCATACGGTGAGCTGAGGGTCACCGCGAACCCGAACATGTCGAGTCCTTCAGCAACCACGTCCGCCCCGATGACATCGGGATAGAGACTCAACTCGAGGTTGGGCTCGATGCATTGGTCCTTCCCAACGCTTGATCCGGGGGTGAAGACACGTCCGTCGACGAACCCGCTCCCCTGGTTGTTGGTGGTGAGATAGGCCTCGATCGCATCGGCCAACGAGGTGGCGACCGCCGGCACATACTGAGGTGTCGAATAGAGCTCCGCCTCGACGGAGTTGGCGATGTAACCGAGCTCGATCAGGGCACTGACGGTCTCCGGGCGACGGATCATGCCGTACGCATCCAGCCCTCTCGGGTTGAGGACCGTCATCACGCCTGCGTCACTGGCGCGGTCCCAGTCGACGTCGAACTGGCCGAGCGCGGCCATCGAGGCCTCGTACAACAGGCCACCGAGACGTGTCGAATCACTCGATCCGCTCTGGACGAACACCTCCACGCCAGGAGTATCCGATGCGGGTGCGGTGGGGGCGTTGTGATGGATCGACACGAGGACCTCTGCCCCGAGCATGTCGGCGTATGCAGCCCGGGTGGAGATCGGCACCGGGTAGTCGCCCGTCCTGGTGAGTATGGTGGCGATCCCGCGCCCGCTGAGAATCTGATACACCGCGCCAGCTACCCGCAGATTGATCTCCTTCTCGGGCAGACCGCCCGGGGACACTGCCCCGGTATCGATGGGGCCCCCATGCCCCGGGTCGATGACCACATCGACCTCATAGATGGGTATGCCGCCGCGCAAGGTGGCTGCGTCACCACAAGGGGTGAGAACTTGGAACGTGTCGCCCCGAATGGCCGTCACGGCCACCGGGACCCCGCTGGGGGCGACCACGGCGACCGGGTCACCGGGGGGAAACGTGAATGTGGTGGTCACAGATGTGGTCGTCGTCGTGGTGGGGGTGGACGAGGTTGTCGTCGATGTCGGGGTGACGCTCTCCCCCGTCGTGGGCTCAGCAACACATGCAGCGGCGACGACGAGCAGCACGGCCGTTGCAGGGAGAAATCTCATCGAGGGACAACTGTGCCATATCTAACAGTCAATGCCACATATTCTCCGGCTTGGTGTTCGGTCCACTCAACGGCGTGCGCACGACCCTCGTCATCGCAGCGGCTCTGGCCGCGGTGGTCTCCTTCGTGGCCGGGTATCCCTCCGCGGGTGCCGTCTTGTTGGTCGGGGTGACGGTCCACGGGTTGGGGTGGCTCTACCTCTATTCGAGGCGGGATCAGAAGAAGACCGACTGAGACCTCAATAGGCCGAAAGTCACATCGGGATCCGCCTCCTTGCTCTGTCGCTTGGCGGGCCCCGGCCCGATCATCGGGGGTACATGTACTCGTCAGCAAGGGAGCAGCCCCGATGAAGAAATTGCTCGTCCTTGGTGCCGGGACGGCTGGAACGATGGTGGTCAACAAGCTTCGACCCCTCCTCGATCCCGAGGAGTGGTCGATCACCGTTGTCGATCAAGCCGCGGAGCACCATTACCAACCCGGGTACCTGTTCATCCCGTTTGGCATATATGCATCGGAACAGGTCACCAAGCCCAGATCACGGTTCATCCCCAAGGGGGTCGAGCTCATCTCCGGAGAGATAGACAAGGTCGCGCCTGAGGACAACAAGGTCGATCTGATGGACGGCACGGTCCTGCAGTACGACTACCTCGTCATTGCCACGGGGACCACACCCCGGCCCGAAGAGACCCCGGGGATGGCCGAGGAAGGATGGCGTCAGACGGTCTTCGACTTCTACACATTGGAAGGCGCCACCGCACTTGCCGAGAAGTTGCGCAAGTGGGAAGGAGGGCGGCTCGTCGTACACATCACGGAGATGCCGATCAAGTGCCCCCCCGCCCCGCTCGAGTTCACCTTCCTCGCCGACTCGTATTTCAGAGATCGGGCCATGCGTGACGTGGTCGAGATCACGTACGTGACCCCTCTGGACGGCGCGTTCACCAAGCCCGTTGCGTCCAGGCACCTCGGTGGGATGCTCGACGAGCGCAAGATCCACGTCGAGACGGATTTCTACATCGAGAGTGTCGACAACGATCGCAATGCAATCGTCTCGTACGACGAGAGAGAGATCCCTTTCGACATCCTCGTCACGGTGCCGTTGAACATGGGTGCCGACTTCGTGTCCAGGAGCGGCCTGGGCGATGAGCTCAATTACGTTCTGGTCGATCCGGGGACGTTTCTCTCCACGACTTGGGACAACATCTTCGCGGTGGGCGACGCCGCCAATCTGCCGACCTCCAAGGCCGGCTCGGTGGCTCACTTCGCGGTCGACGTGTTCACCAAGAACTTCCTGAGCCACATCAGGGGCGAGGAGATGGCCCACGTCTTCGACGGTCACGCCAACTGCTTCATCGAGTCCGGAAATGGCAAGGCGCTCCTCATCGATTTCAACTACGACACCCAGCCACTCCCGGGCAAATACCCACTGCCGGGCATTGGGCCGTTCTCCTTGCTCGAGGAGACAGAGCTGAACCACTTCGG
>Ga0326597_10010425_pt1 | contig 12380 bp, 5 predicted proteins | sample RVTome_12_FD_203789 | JGI IMG/M metagenome (GOLD analysis project Ga0326597, IMG submission 203789) | Soil microbial communities from uranium-contaminated site in the Upper Colorado River Basin, Wyoming, United States - RVT100D185 | ecosystem: Environmental > Terrestrial > Soil > Contaminated >... | reverse complement strand
CCGGCCGCGCCCGGTGACGAACTCCTCCCCGAAGGCCGTCTTGACCTTCGACACGAGCTCGCCGTAGCGCGCGGCGTCCTCCGATCGGCCGAGGACCCGCGCGATGCGCCGCAGCAGCTCGGTCGAGTGTGCGAAGAACGCGGTCGCGATCAGGTCCTTGCTCGTGGTGGCGCCGGGGTAGCTTCGGGCTTCACGCGGCGGGGCGGCGTAGGCCAGCCAGTCGCCGAAGTGAACGTCGCCGTCCCACACCATGTCGTCGCCCGCCCGCACCCGCATGTATTCCACCCATCGGGCCATGCTGTCGTACTGCTCCTCGAGGAGGCGCCGGTCGCCGTAGCTGAGGTACATCGTCCAGGGAACGATCACCGCGGCGTCGGCCCAGCCGGCGGATCCGGCGGCGGCGCGGTCCGGCGTCGTCAGCGCGTCGGGGATGACGTGGGGCACGCTCCCGTTCTCGTACTGGTCGGCGGACAAATCTCGGAGCCACTTCGTGAAGAAGGAGGCCACGTCGAAGTTGAAGGCGGCGGTCCGGCAGAAGGCCTGGGCGTCGCCCGTCCAACCCAGCCGCTCGTCGCGCTGGGGGCAGTCGGTCGGGACGTCGAGGAAGTTGCCCTTCTGCCCCCACCGGATGTTGTGCTGGAGCTGGTTCACGAGGGGCCGGGAGCTCTCGAAGGCGCCGCTCGGCGCGATGTCGGAGTGGACGACGACGCCGGTGAGGCTGTCGAGCGTGAGCTCTCCCGGGTAGCCCTCCACCGCCACGTACCGGAATCCCTGGAAGGTGAAGTGGGGCTCGTAGGTTTCGAGCCCGCCTCCCCTCAGCGTGTAGCGGATGGTCTGCTTCGCCACCCGCAGGCTCTCCGTGTAGAGGTTGCCGTCCTTGTCGAGCACCTCGGTGTGCCGCAGGGTGACGGTCGCGCCCGCGGGCCCCTCGACCTTCAGCCGCACCCAGCCGACCATGTTCTGGCCCATGTCGACCACGGTGTCGCCCGGCGGCGTCTTGAGGATCTTCACCGGCCGCAGCTCCTCGATGCGCCGGACGGGGGGGCCGGCGGGAGCGACGAGCCGGTGAGGGGCCGCGTCGACGACCCGGACGCCGGACCAGCTCCCGTCGTCGAAGCCCGCCGTCGCCCACCCCGGCTTCTCGAGACGGGCGTCGTAGGTCTCGCCGTGGTAGATCTCCGACATCAGGATCGGCCCCGTGGCCGCCTTCCAGCTCCCGTCCGTTCCCACGACCTCGCGGCTCCCGTCGGGGTGCGTGAGCTCGATCTGCACGAGGAGGGCGAGGCGGTCACCGTAGACGTTGCGGCGCCGGGGGAGATCGCCCCGATACCACCCGTTGCCGAGGAGGGCGCCCACCGCGTTCGGGCCGGGCTTGAGGAGGGACGTCACGTCGTAGGTCTGGTACTGGAGGCGCTCGGCGTAGGCGGTCCACCCGGGGGTGAAGAGCTCTTCTCCGACCCGGCGGCCGTTCAGCCACAGCTCGTACAGGCCGTGGCTCGTGACGTAGGCGCGGGCGTTCTGGATGGGACCCTTTACCGCGAAGTCGCGGCGCAGCATCGGCCCCGGTCCCGAGATCGCCGGGTCGTCGGGAAGTCCCGGCTCGATCCAGCTCGCCTTCCAGTCCGAGGGCTCGAGGAGCCCCATCTCCCACCACGCGGGCGCGCTCCACGGAGTCGCCTTTCCCTTCTCGTCCCAGGCGCGGACCTGCCAGGAGTAGCGCCGTCCCGACTCGAGGGCCGGGCCGTCGTAGGGGTGGTGGACCGACTCGTCCGAGCTCACCCGGCCCGAGCTCCACACGAGCCTGCTCTTCGAGCGCAGGTCGCGCTCGGTTGGCGCGACGCGGATCTCGTAGGCGGACTGCGTGACCCCGCGCCGATCGGCCTCCAGCCGCCAGCTCAGCCGGGGCTTCCGGGCGTCGATCCCCAGGGGGTTCGCCTTGTACTCCGTGCGCAGAGAGGCGACCTCCACGCTCGGCTTCGCGGCCATCGCCGAGCGCGAGCCCACGGCCAGCAGCAGCGTCAGTCCCACACCGAGCACGAGACTCGGTACGGATCCCCGGAGTGTCTCAGACATGTTGGGCTCCTCGTCATGCCGCCGAGCGCTCTCCGTAGCCAACCGGAGGAATTCCCGGCGGGAGTGATTCCCTCTCACGGCGCCCGGTGCACGGAAGCCAGACGCTCGTTGCGCCCTCTGCTAGGGCATGCGCTCTTCGATGACCTGTTGCGTGACACCCTGCTGGCGGAGGAGACCCATCCGCTCCTCCTCGCGCTTCCGGGTGCGCAGGCGCTGGAACTCGACCTGTGCCTTTCTCTCCTCTTCGGCATGGCCCAGCGCCCGGTGCGCCTGCCAGAGGTGGAAGAACGCCACGTCGTCCTCGGGGTCGAGTGCGACCGCCTTCTCCAGATGGGGCAGCGCCCGGTCGGGATGCCCCAGGGAGATCAAGACCCCCCCCAGCCCCACCAGGCCCTGCTCGAACTCCGGGTAGTGCTCGACCGCCAGCGCGAAGAGCTCGCGGGCCCGCTCCAGGTCGCCCGCCTTGCGGACGAGCTCTCCCAGCTCGTAGGCGGCGTCGGCATTCGTCGGATCCGCGTCGAGCTCCGCCTCGAACTCCCGGGCGGCGTGCGTCTCGGCATCGGCCTCGGCGAGGGGTGGACGAGCCCGGGCCAGGAAGACCCGTCCGAGCCGATAGTGGATCCCCGGCCGGTTCGGGGCGAGCTCGAGCACCTTCCGATACTCGACGAGGGCGGCATCGTAGTTCGACAGGCTCTCGTTGGCTTCCCCCGCGGCCTGGTGCATCCAGACGGACGTCGGCGCGACCTCGGCCAGCCGCATCGTCACGAGGTAGGCGTAGTTCGAGAACAAACGCCCCGTGTGATACAGGATCTCGGGGTCCTTGGGGAAGAGGCGCGTGAGCTCGAGGGCCACCTCGACCGCGTCGTCGTCCCGGCCCAGCCCCGTGTACGCGCGCTGGAGCTGGAGGCCGGTCACGCGCCGCAGCATGCCGTCCGAGGTCTGACCAAACCCTTTCTTCAGGCCGGGCAGGGCTTCCTCGTACCGGCCGACCTCCGCGAGGCTCATCGCGAGCAGGGCAGAGACGTTGGGGATCCCCGGCTTGAGCTTCGTCGCTTGCTGCAAGGCGGGCACGGCACGGCCGAAGTCCCGCAGCTGAAAGTAGATCATCCCGAGCTGGGCGTGCACCTCGGCGGTCTCGGGGGTGAGCTCCCGGAGCTTCTCGTAGGCCCGGGCGGCATCCGCCCAACGACGCTCGGCGAGGGCCTTCTGACCCTCCTCGGCATATCGATCGACGACGCCGGGATCGGGGGCCTGGGCGAGAGCCGCCGAGCCCGCCAGAACGAATCCCAACACGACGACGAGTCGTTTCATGGGGAGAGGTTCTACCCTGAACCGCGCAAAGACCGCGACCGGTCGCCGCCTGAGGGCCCGATGCGGCGTGACCGCGGGCCGGGGAAGGCGGTGTTCGATCACCCCGGCGGGCGAAGGCCCGTCAGCGGACGACGTCCGCTGACGGGCCCCGCGGGGAGGTCACCAGAGGAGCTTCACACCGAGCTGCACGATGCGTCCGTCCCGGGCCGACGTGATCACCCCGAATGTCCTGGAGCTGATGTTTGTCGACACTCCGCTCCACTGGGGGTGGTTGAGCGCGTTGAAGGCTTCGATGCGAAGTTGAAGGGTCGAGTCCTTGGGGAGGTAGAAGTTCTTGAAGAGACCCAGGTCCAGGTTGTTGATGCCGGGCCCGCGCAGGATGGAGCGGCCGGAGTTGCCGAACTGGCCCAAAGCGGGCTGGGCGAACGCCGCCGTGTTGAACCACTGGCCGATCGTGCCGCCCCCGGAGTGGACGTCGCCCACGATGTCCGCCCGGTTGGTGCCGAAGGTGTCGTTGAGGCCTCCCAGGTCGGCCGCCGTGATCGTGATGGGGAAGCCGCCCTGCCAGAGGTAGATCCCGTTGAGCTGCCAGCCGCCGATGAGGGCCTGCCCGAGGCCGGAGGCGTCGCCGGCCCAGCGTTCGCCCTTGCCGAAGGGCAGGTTCCACACGAAGCTCGCGACGAAGCGGTGGGCCACGTCGAATCCCGAGAGGCCGTGGTCCCGCGCCGGATCGTGGTTGTTCAGGAACCCCTGCCAGCCGGCCGTCTCCGTCGCTCCGAGGCTGGCGGCGGCCGACTTGCTGTCGGTGCTCTTCGCAAAGGTGTAGGCGGCCGTCGCCAGGAGGCCCCGGCCGCGATGCGTCACGATCGCGTTCAGGGCGTGATAGTCCGACCACCCGCTCCAGTCGCTGTCGATGTACACGCCGAAGTTGGGGAAGGGCTTCCGCTCGGCCACCGTCGGCCGGCTCGGGGTGTAGGGCACCGCCTGCGCGATGTTCCGGCGCATCAGGAGGTTGCTGCCGTGGCTGCCGACGTAGTTCAGCTCCACGCTGGTCGTCCGGGTGACGAGGTGCTGTACCCCGAGCGACCACTGCTGGACGAAGGGGTTCTTGGGCTCGGGAGACATGCTGACCGCGAGGAAGGTGTTGGCCGCCGGGGAGGCGGGGTCGGGAGCGGCGAAGCTCGGGAACACCTGGTCCGTCGTCTGGATGTTGACGGTGCCGGCCGACTGCTGGAGGTTGATGCGGCTGACGTACGGGTAGATGTCCGCGGCCCCGTCGATCTCGCGTCCTTCCGCGCTGTCGTAGAAGAGCCCGTAGCCGCCGCGGATGACCGTCTTCTCCGACTCGAACGGGCGGAACGCGAAGCTGATCCGGGGAGCGAAGACCTTGAACCGGTCGGGGTTCTCGGGACTCCGCCGTCCGGCCTCCTGGTAGTAGCCGTTGGCGGGGATGATGCCGCCCGCGGCCAGGCTCTGGTCCGCGACCAGGAGACCGCCGGCCGCGTAGTCCAGGTTCCGCCAGCCCATGCGGTCGTTCGTCTCGTAGGGGACGTTCCGGTAGTCAAAGCGCAGGCCGAGGTTCAAGGTGAGCTTGGAGCTGACCCTCCAGTCGTCCTGGAAGTAGGGGGCGACGTACAGGAAGTTCATCTCCCGGGGGTTGCCCGCCTTGCCCGGGACTGCGAACGCGGCGGGGAGGAACCCGGCCGCGCTGGCGTAGGTGCCGAGCAGGAGGTCCGCGATCGGGTCGCCGGTGGCGAAGCCGCTGTAGGCGAAATCGCCGGTGAAGCCGGTGGCCAGATCCCGCTGGAGCCACCACCGTCGGTAGTTGGCGCCGAACGTGAACGTGTGGCTGCCGCTGACCCAGGTCGTCGTGTTGCTGATGTCCCACATCGGCTGGTTGCTGGCGGAGTAGGCGTTGACGACGCCCCCGGTGCCGGCGTACCCCCCGGCCTGGAACGCGATCGTCGGGCACTCCCGCTGGAAGTCCGGAATGGGGTCGAAGATCCCCGTCAGCCGCAGCGCGCTGACCTGGTCCTGGGGACAGGGGATGCCGAACTGGTCGGCCCGGGCGTCGACCCGGCCGACGCGGAGAACGTTCACGATGTTGCTCTTGATCGGCCAGGTGTGGGAGACCTGCCAGTTCGTCGTGTCCTGGTCGAAGCGTCTTCTTCCACCTTCCCAGATCACGTTCCCGGCGGCCTGGTTCTCGAAGGTCGTCTTGGTGACGCGGACGAAGGCGCGTCCGTAGCGCCCCAGGTCCTGGTCGAGCCGGACGTTGAACTGATTCTGGGTCTGGGGCAGGGTCACCACGTACTGGAGGTTGCCCTGGGGAGCCGTGCTGTTCGGGGCGGGGAACCAGCCCTGGTCCACCGCGAGGGCGGCGAGGCGTGAGTAGCGCTCGCGCGGGATCGTGTTGTTCGGGAAGGGCTGGCCGGTGAACGGGTCGATGATCGTCCCCGGGAAACGGCCCGCGAGCATGTCCGGCGTGGGCACGGTGGCGAACCCGCTACTCCCGCGATCGATCCGCGTGCCCTCGTAGTTGAGGAGGAGGAACGTCTTGTTCTTGATGATGGGACCGCTCAGGGTCCCCCCGAACTGCTTCTGATCGAGAGGCGGCTTTTCCTTGCCCGGCGCGTCGAAGAAGTTCTTGGCGTCCCAGGCCTCGTTGCGGCCGAAGATGAACGCCGCGCCGTGGAACTCGTTGCTGCCGGACTTGCTGACGAGGTTGATCTGGTTGGCGCTGAAGCCGTACTCCGCCGAGTAGGTCTTGTTCTGCTGGGTGAACTCCTCCATGGCGTCCACCGACAAGATGGCGGCCGGGGTGCCGAGCGCGGTGTCGATGTTCGCGGTCCCGTCGATCATGAAGTTGTTCGACGTCGCCCGGGCGCCCGAGATGCTGATCGCGTTTCCCACGCCCTGCCGCATGCCGCCCTGCTCGCCGCCCGTCTCGACCGCTCCCGCGTTCAGGAAGAGGAGAGACAAGAAGTTCCGCCCGTTCAGCGGCAGCTCCGTGATCTGCTTCTCGGTGAGGGTCTGGCCGATGTTCGCGCTCTCTGACTGGAGGGACACCGCGGCGGCCTGGACCTCGACGGTTTCGCTCATCTCTCCGAGCGCCAGCGTCATGTCCACGCGGATCTTGTTGTCCACGAGGAGCAGGATGCCGGCCTGCCGAGCGATGCTGAAGCCCTGCAACTCCGCCTGCACGGAGTAGTTGCCGGGCGGCAGCAGGGCGAACACGTAGTCCCCGTTTGTGTCGGTGGTGGCCGTGCGGGTGAGCCCCGTCCGGTCACTGTTGACGGTGACCGTGGCCCCGGGAACGACGGCCCCGGTCGTATCCTTCACCGTGCCGCTGATCTGTCCCGTGGCCGTCTGGGCGCCAGCGATTCCGGCCATGCCGAGTAGCGCGAGCACGGCCGCCAGCACTGCAATGTGTCTTCTCATCGTGGGTCCCCTCTCGATCTGATCTCTGCGGGCGGGTGGTCAACGCCCCCGAAATGCGCCGTGAACGACTCCTGAGCGTCCCTCCCTGCGATTCCTTCACCCGCCCAGAGAATCAACCTGAGCGATCGAAGCCAGTGAGACGGCTGATGGCTTGGACGGCATTCTTCCGGGGGTGGTGGGCGGCGTCAAGGGGCGTCGCTTCGGATGCAATCGTTCTTTCGGACAGAACGACGACCGGTTCCTTCGTGATCAGCATTAAGTGTGCGACAGAGAATCAGTTAACAAAGGCGCTCGAGCCCGAGTGCCGCCTCGCCAAGTCCAGTGCTTCTCGGTTCGGTGTTACGCTCTCCAGAACGATCCACAGCTTTTGACTCGTCTGGCGGCGGGAGTGGATCCCGAACCAGGCGCTCGGCCCGGCCTCGCTCAGCGGGCGTCGATCGAGGCGAGGCTTTCGAGCAGCGAGTCGTTGGGGTAGAAGTGGTCGACGTTCTCGGCGGTGATGACGTGGTGGCGCGCGAAGACCGCGGGCGGCGTGCGGCGGTGGGCCAGGATGTCGAGGGCGAGCTTGATGAGAGCGTCGCCGTATCGCTCGGGGAAGAACCCGACCGACGCCACGAGCGGCGAGCGTCGCTCGCGCAGCTCGGCGCGGGCGTCCGGCTCCGCGTTCTGGCCGACGATCGCGCAGGTCTCCGCCCGCCCGGCCTCCTGGAAGGCCCGCGCCGCCCCCAGCCCGCTCGGGTCGTTGGCGGCCCCGACCAGCACGTTGTGGGCCTTCGACTGCCGGAGGTGCCGTCGCACCCTCTCGAGCGCCGTCTTGAACTGGCCGTCGCCGTCGAGAGGGACGATCCGGCAGCCTTCCATGCCTTCGCGAAGGGTCTCTTTGAGACCGGTGAGAACGCCGCTCATGCGGGCGTGGACGAGAGAGCCCGCCCGGGTCAGCTCCAGGAGCACCACCTCTTCGACCTGGCCGTTCCACCGGACCTTGCCCCACTGGCCGAGATGGCGTCCGGCGAGCAGCCCGGCCTGGTAGTTGTTGGCCCCAAAGTACGTCGCGCCGGGGTGGGGGATGTCGATGGCGATGAACGGGATGTTCGCCTCGAGGTATATCGAGGCGATGGCGGGGGCGATGGCCTCGTCCGTCTGGAACTCCACCACGAGATCGACCCGCTCGCGCACGAGCTGCTCGGCGTTGCGCAGGGCGATCTTGGGCTGGTAGCGGTTGTTGACGACGATGAGCTCGACCTCCTCGCGCTCGGCGGCGCGCTGCAGGCTCGCCAGCACCTCGGCGGAGAAGGAGCTGTCCTGGCCCTGGGCGGCATAGCCGACGCGGAACCTCTTGCGCCGGCGCAGCTCGGACGTGAGCCGATAGCGGCTCGCGTCCACCTTCTCGAGCAGCCCGCAGTAGTGCAGCGTGTGGAGGAGACGGAAGCACATCCCCTTTCCGAAGCCGGTGCGCTCGACCACGTCGCGCAGGCGGAGGGATTCCCCCGGCGTGCGGAAGGCCCCGAGGATCTCCGAGGCGTGAACGACCGAGCTCACGATGTACGGCTCCCGAGCCGACCTGGGCATGACACCCTCCCCGCGTTTGCTGGGATGCAGAGTCTGCGCGTTTTGCGGAACATAACATGAGCCGCGGGCACCAGGCACGAGCACTTCGAGGCCCGGGGTCCGGCCCCGATCTCTAAGCTCCGCAAGGGTAAGCGTCGGCGCGTCCCGGGCCCGCCTCGGTCTCGTTTCGCCCGAGGAAACCAATCCGACTTTTCGAATCTCTCCTTCTCTCCGGATCCGACTTCATGGAGACTGCCACGAAGGGCTCGGGCCGTCTCCCCCGGCGGTGCCTGTTCCCGTCTCGGCAGCGAGCCCCGGCGTGAACATCATGGGGCAGGGGCACCCCGGGAACCGGCCGACCTCCCTGGCCGGTCCCGGGGTTCCCCTGCCGACGTCGACTCCATCGCTGGCGTTATGCTTTTCCGATCGCGGCGGACCTTCGAAACACGTAGCCGCACGAACCCCGAGCTGAGGGAGGCGCCATGGCTTTCGACCTGGACGGCGAGCGCATCTCCGCGGAGAACGCGAAGACGCTCAAATGGCTCGAGGAGGACTACGAGCACCTCGGGGGCCTGCTCGCGCGACGCGGCGTCGAGATCGAGACGCTCGTCGAGCGGGCGATGTCGTTCCGGGTCGCGGTGCCCTCCTGGGGAGTGGGGACCGGGGGCACGAGGTTCGCCCGGTTCCCTGGTACCGGAGAGCCCCGCAACATCTTCGAGAAGCTCGAGGACTGCGAGGTCATCCTGAAGCTCGTCCGCTCGACGCCGGGCATCTCACTGCACATTCCCTGGGACCGTCCCGACAGCCCGACCGAGCTCAAGGCGTTCGCCGGGGCGCGGGGACTGTTCTTCGACTCGATGAACTCCAACACGTTCCAGGACCAGGTCGGCCAGCCCCTCTCGTACAAGTTCGGCAGCCTCACCCACACCGACCCGGCGGTCCGCCGCCAGGCCGTCGAGCACAACCTCGAGTGCCTCGATCTCGGGAAGAAGCTCGGCGCCCGTTCCCACACGGTCTGGGTCGGCGACGGCGGCAACTTCCCGGGGCAGATGCACCTGCGCAAGGCGCTCGAGCGCTACATCGACAGCACGCGCGAGATCTACCGCGCTCTGCCCGCGGGGTGGCGTCTCTTCGTCGAGCACAAGCTCTACGAGCCGGCCTTCTACTCGACCGTCATCAACGACTGGGGGACGAGCTACTACTGCGTGCGCGAGCTGGGCGAGCACGCGTTCTCCCTCGTCGACCTCGGCCACCACGCCCCCAACACCAACATCGAGATGATCGTGGCCCGGCTCATCCAGTTCGGGAAGCTCGCCGGCTTCCACTTCAACGACAGCAAGTACGGGGACGACGACCTCGACTCCGGCTCGATCAAGCCCTTCCAGCTCTTCCTGATCTTCAACGAGCTGGTCGACGCCGAGCTCGAGGGGGTACCCGGGTTCGATCCCGCCTACATGCTCGACCAGTCCCACAACGTGACCGACCCCATCGAGTCGCTCATGACGAGCGCGATGGAGCTCACCCGGGCCTACGTCCAGGCCCATCTCGTGGACCGGGGGCGGCTGCTTGAGTCCCAGGAGAGCAACGACGCCCTCCTCGCCCTGCAGACCCTCAAGCAGGCCTTCCAGACCGACGTCGAGCCGATCCTGGCCGTCGCCCGGCACCGGGCGGGGGGCGCCGTCGACCCGGTGGGCCTGTACCGCGCCAGCGGCCATCGCCAGCGTGCGGCAGCGGCGCGTCCGGCTCGCGCGGGGGTGAGCTCGGGGATCGTCTAGAGCGCCGCCTCGTCGAACGTCGGCTCCCCGCCGCCGCCCTGTCCCTCACTGTCTCTGGCGCTCCTCGAGAGCCGCGTAGCGGCGGGCCGCGTCCAGGAGCGGGGGTGAGGGCCGCGGCGTGAACTCGGTCGGGCGCAGGTGGGTCGCGACGTGACGGCGCGCCTCGGCAAGCGACTCGAACCGACCGCTCGCGACCGCCTGAACGAGGACGTTGCCGGTCACCGTGGCTTCCACCGGACCCGCCCGCACCGGAAGCCCGGACAGGGTCGCCGTCGTCTGGTTGAGGTAGTCGTTGCGGCTGCCGCCACCGACGATCTGCACGCCCGCGATCCGCTGGCCCGTCACCGCCCCCAGCGTCTTGAGCACCGACGCGTAGCGCAGGGCGAGTGAGTCGAGCACGATCCGGGCGACCGCCGGCGGATCCGTCGGGAGGCGCTGTCCGGTCTCGGCGAGCTGGACGGAGATCGCCTCCAGCATGCTCGGTGGATTGAGCAGGCGCGGGTCGTCCGGGAAGAACAGGGCGGGGCTGGCCTCGATCTTCGCGACCTCCCGCAGCAGGTGGTCGTAGCTCACCTCGCGCCCCTGCTCCTCCCACTCCTTGCGGCACGACTCGAGGATCCACAGGCCCATGACGTTCTTGAGGAGACGAAAGGTCGAGAAGGCGCCGCCCTCGTTGCTCAGGTTGTGACGGGCCGCCTCGGGTGTGATCAGCGGCTCGCGGCGCTCGACTCCCACCAGCGACCAGGTCCCCGAGGAGATGTACGCCCAGCCGTCCTCGAGGGGGGCCCCGGCGACGGCGCTCCCGGTGTCGTGGGTCGCGGGGGCGACGACGCGGGTGCCCTCGAGACCGGGCGATTCGGCGAGGACGGGCCCGAGCGGGCCGAGCTCCGTGCCGGCGGGGACGATCTCGGTCAGGAGCGTCCGCGGCAGGCCCACGCGGTCGAGGATCGTGCGGTCCCAGGTTCGGGTCTCGGCGTTGACGAGCTGGGTGGTGGTGGCGTTGGTGTACTCGGTCGCCGCCCGGCCGCTGAGGAGGAAATGGACGAGGTCGGGGACGAGGAGCAGGCGCCTCGCGTTCGCGGGCAGGCCCTCCGCGACATGGGCGTGGAGCTGGAAGAGGGTGTTGAAGACGAGGAACTGGATCCCGGTCCGCGCGAAGATCTCCTCCCGCGGGATCACCGCGAAGACCTTCTCCATCACGCCTCGTGTGCGGTCGTCGCGGTAGCAGACCGGGTCCTCGGTCAGCCGGCCGTCGGCGTCGACGAGGCCGTAGTCGACACCCCACCCGTCGACTCCCACGCTGCGCACGGGCCGGTCCCGCTCGCGCGCCCGCCCGCCCGCCTCGCGGATGCCGCCGACCACCTCCTCGACGATCCGGGGCAGATCCCAGCGGAGGTGACCGCCGGAAGACGCGGCCGGATAGTGGAAGCGACGCACCTCCTCCAGCAGGAGCTCTCCCGCCGAGACGCCCCCGAGGAACACGCGACCGCTGCCCGCGCCCAGGTCGACGGCGATGTGGAGAGGCTCGTGGCGGGCGCCCACGCCCTTCTACCTCAGGAACCCGTCCTGCAGGCCACCATCCACGGGGACGACGTGGCCGGTGGTCTTGGCCAGGCGCGACGAGAGCAGCAGGAAGATCGCCTCCGCCTGGTCCTCGGGCTCGATGGCGAGCCGGGTGAGCGACCTTTTCGCGTAGAACCCCGCGAGCTTCTCCCGCAGCTCCTCGGTCGACTCCTTGTCGTCGAAGGCGATCTCGTATTTCGTCAGCGAGGCGATCACCCGATCGCGGGGGAACATCGTGCTCCCCTTGACCACCGTCGCCGGCGCGACGGCGTTGACGCGGACGAGGGGCGCCATCTCCACCGCCAGCTCTCGCACCAGGTGATTGGCGGCGGCCTTGCTCGTGTCGTAGGCGAGGCTGCCCTTCTTCGCCACCACGGCGTTGGCGCTCGTGGTCAGCACCACGCTCGCGGGCAGGCCCTGCTCGGTGAAGATCCGGTTCGCCTCGTCGGCGACGATGTAGGCTCCGGTCACGTTCACCCCGAAGGTCTGCGCCCACTGCCGGTCCTCGATCTTCCCGCTCCGATCGGGAGGGACGAAGATGCCGGCCGTCACCACGACGGCGTCGAGGCCCCCGTAGGCCAGCAGCACGTCCTGCAGCATGCGGGCGACGCTCTCCCGGTTGGTGATGTCGCAGCCGAGCCCGATCGCCGGTCCGCAGTTGCTGATCCC
>Ga0326597_10010424_pt1 | contig 12381 bp, 10 predicted proteins | sample RVTome_12_FD_203789 | JGI IMG/M metagenome (GOLD analysis project Ga0326597, IMG submission 203789) | Soil microbial communities from uranium-contaminated site in the Upper Colorado River Basin, Wyoming, United States - RVT100D185 | ecosystem: Environmental > Terrestrial > Soil > Contaminated >... | reverse complement strand
GGGCCATGGATTTTAGCGTCACCCCCTTGAGCGTGACGGGACTCAGCGCTGACAAGACCTCACCGCAGCCAGCGGGCACGGCGATCAATTTTAGCGCCACGACGTCGGGTGGTGTAAGTCCGATTCAGTACAAGTGGTGGTTATTCAACGGCACGAAGTGGTTGATCGTTAAGGACTGGTCCACGAGTAGCAACTACAGTTGGACTCCCTCTGCTGCAGGAAGCTTCAAAATTGGCGTATGGGTCAGAAGTCATGGCGATACCGCGGATGCGCGGCAGACCGGTACAGCTCGGGCCATGGATTTTCGCGTCACCCCTTGAGCGTGACGTGACTCAGCGCTGACAAGACCTCACCGCAGCCAGCGGGCACGGCGATCGATCTCACCTCTACTGCTCCAAGCGGGGTTCAGGCATTGGCACCAGCTCGCTCCACGGTCTTCGTGGAAGCAAGCGGATCTTGTAACGGAAAGACTCCCTGTTTCGCTAACATCCAGCAAGCGATCAACTCGGCAGCGGAGGGGGCTACGATTAGGGTCGCAGAAGGCAGATATCACGAAAACCTCGTTATTAGCGGCTCCAAGAAACTTGTCCTTGAGGGCGGATGGGATAACAATTTTCTCCACCGCGCCCCCGATGCCAACCTCACCGTGATCGATGGTGACATAAACGGCGATGGCATAGGCGATGGCGGGGTTGTTCGAATTGAGGCTTTATCCGGGTTAACCATCACTTTGGATATTAATGGTTTCACCATCCAGAATGGAGTCAGCGAGGACGGAGGCGGTATTTTTGCAATGGCTCATACATCCGCTATCGTGATTTTGAATCTAGATGGAAACATTATTCGGTACAATAATTCGCCCAATACTGCCGGTGGTATTGGGGTCTATGCTCAAGACCCGGGTGCGAACGTTCAGTCAACCCTGACGAATAATATTCTTTATGGCAATCGGACGGTCGGCAACGGGGGAGCCATGCTGGCCGCCTCTAGCAACTCGATCAACCTATCAGTGACAATTATCAACAATACCGTGTCCGAAAATTTCGCTGACGCGGCCGGAGACGGTCTTTCCGTCATATGGCTACACCCCCCCTGTTACTGGAAACACCCGTCGATGTCTCGCGGTTCAACGGAACTTGCTATCGCGCCGCCAACTGGATTGCTTTGGGAGAAACCACCGGCAGAGGAAGAATGGATCGTCACCACAAAGCACGCGGTACGCTAAAACGGATCTTTGTCCTGCCGCTGCACCGACGCGCCCAACAGCGACTCTGTAACACCGTTCCCCCGAATCTCTCACTCACCAATGCCGATTAACGCGGTAAACAATGACCCCAAAAAGATATTGCCTCGGTTTAGCCCCTACATGATCACCCCCCAGCACCGTGGCGTATGCGTCAAATCCTCCGAGCGATAGGTCTTTCCGACGTTCTGTTCCTCTAACCTAGAGTTGTTCTCTTAGAAAAATTCCGGTATGCAAAACTGCTTTGCAATGAGGGCGCGTATCATTATATATTAGCGACGCCATAAGACATTTGCTAAGAACGTTTTGGTTTGGCAATGAAATGACCTTGAGTCTAGACGAGAAAACAATCTCTAAATATAGAGACGACGGTTTTTTTGAAGTGCACGGCGTCTTTGCGCCGGATCAAGTTGGGAGATGGTTACAAGCTTGGTATGATTTAAGACGCAACATCGAAGACGGAATTAGCCAATTAACGCGGAACGACCGGTTTATTGTTGGCTCGTTACCTCCGCCGCTTGGGAGTATTTTTACCGTCCCGCCTTTGGTTCACATTGCTCAGCAGATTCTAGGGCCGGATGTGGCTCTGTACTTTACCCGGCTACTTGTAAAAGATGGTAGATGGAATGGTGCGGTGGCCTTGCATCAGGACATGCCCTATTTTCACGGTGGACAGAACAAGTTGTGCATATTTCTCCCGCTTACCCCGTTTAACCCCCGGAACGGTTGTATCAATTTTATTCGAGGGAGCCATAAATTTGGCAATGTTGGTATTCGTGGCACAATCCTTCATAGCGAATTCCCAAATCTTACGATCGCTGCACCTGAACTGGAAGTCGGAGACATATTATTGTGTGATTTTTTAACTTGGCATTTTTCGGAGGCAGCAACCGTTTTTGAGGATCGCCCTCTGCTACAAATAGTTTACCAGCCTGCTAGTGATGGCTCCTATTTTGGCACGCCTGATGAACCGACCTTGGTAAGTGGTCACTGGCGCACGTCATTATTTAATAAATACGGAACCGGAATTACACCGGATTCTGCTCCGCCAGGACCTGATCTGACCGCCTCGGAGGTTTTTGAGCCGCGCGCCACTCTGTCACCGGACTCTAAAAGGCGGTACCGGCGTTTTTTTGTATTTGGAACGAGAAAATAACTTCCGCATGCCAATCTCCCTTTTAAGAACGGCAGTTCGATTTTTGCGCGACCGTGAAATGCGCAAAATCGGTGTCGGATTTATAAAGCCTTCAAGTAAAATTTTGGTCAATCTATTAATTGGGCAAGGTTTGGGATTGGCTGCGGTCGTTTGTTTATCATCTCGAAAAGGTTCCCTAACAAAATTTGCCGGGTTTAAGATGTTGACCGTTGCCGAAGGGCTTGAAGAACTTGACGCCGTCATCCTCCTTGAACATCAACACTTCCCGGACGCAATGCGGCTGGCAGAACCATTAATGTGCAATGAGATGGTGGTATTACCGTTCGATGCTTCGGTCGTGGTGTCCAAGCAGGCGCTGAATCATACGGCACTGGAGGCTGCGTGGAATACATCTCCTGACGCGAATTATGTTGCTCGAACTGGATTAACCGGACACTATGTCGAGTTTGGAACGTTTTGGGGGCGGTCTTTCTTCCCCGCCTATTTCCGTTTGAGGCACTGGTTGAATGGCAATTTTTTTGCCTTTGACTCCTTCGCGGGTTTGTCACGACCTTTATCGGATGAAACCACATTTACTGCCGGGGATTTCAAAGAGCGGGCCTATTGCTGTAATGTGCAATCCTTCAAGGCGATCGGCGCATATGTCGGAATGCCCGAGGACCGGCTTGTTGTAGTCCCGGGTTATTATCGCGACACGCTTGCGGGTCATTCTGGAGAGGAATACGGGTTAACCCCGCAATCCATTTCCGTTTGCGTTATCGATTGCGATTTAAAGGAGCCCACAGGTCAGGTATTGGATTTTATCTATCCACTTTTGGAACCGGGAGCGCTTCTCTATTTTGATGACTGGCGTCTTTGTCGGGCGAGCACGGTGGTAGGTGAGCGAGCGGCTGCGATCGAATGGTTGAGGCGCCACCCGGAGATTGAATTGGTTGAGTTTGATCGCGAGCAGTGGCAACATCAATGGTTTATCTTTCAAAAACGTTAAGATAACGGCTGTTGGCGTCAGCTAGCCTAGAAGCACACAGCGTCTAATTTGTTGAATCAATGAAGATTCGCTTAAATTATAGCCTTTACTATCAGGCATGCTCGCTCCCGGGGCACGGCGATTATGTTAACGCCATCTAATTCTACCTGGGCCACGGATACGGGACGCCCTGACGGACCAAAAAATAAAAACGAGTAATCTCTCTCTTGAAGAAACTTTATTACGGATTGCCGATTTGCGCCCTGGTGTTGCAGAGCGATCTCGAGCAATTCCAGCAATATCAACGGTCTAAATCGTTCAATTAGAGCGGCGCCGCCGCGCAATGCGGTCAATTCTCCGCCTTCCACGTCCATTTTGATTACATCGACCTGTTCAATTCGCGACGCTCGAACGACCTCATCTAATGTAGTAATTGAAACGTGCTCTGTGCCCTTTCCTGTTATCTCGTAACTAAAATTCCCCAGTGTGTTTTGCCCTTCGTGCCCAAAGCCGGCAATGCGGAGCGTGGCGGTGCCCGCTCGATCCGAGGCCGCAGTTTGCAGCGGTACGACATTCGTAAGCCGATTTAGACTGATATTTTTTATTAACCGATCGTATTCCCGAGGACTTGGCTCAAAAGCGAAAACCTTTCCTGCCGGTCCTACACGGCGGGAAGCAAACAAACTGTAGAGACCATCGTTGGCGCCAACATCGATAAATGTCATTCCTGGTTGCAGTACTCGCGAAAGGAACATGAATTCATTCGGTTCATAGGCTCCGCCAACATAAAGGCAACGGCTGAGATCGTTACCCAAATAAATCTCCAATTTTATTTTATCATACCAACGGATTCGACAGGGTACTTGCAATTGCGCTCGCTCGAAATAGTGCCATAATCGCAATCTTTGCCGGCCGATCCATCCCAACTCGGATTCGCCAGCGGCGAATCTCCATCCTGGATACCAACCCAGAGGACGTATTTGAACCAGCACCGAGGCCAGCGTTGTCAAGGCCGTAATGGGTATAGTCGCTAAATTAGTTAACATAGAGGATTGAAGAACATGTAAAACCAATTTCCTCATAGTGGGTAGCATTTGCCTGTTAGAACCCGCCCCCGTAAACAAGCGAGCCGTTGTCAAATAGAGGGTAAAAAGAATCAGGCGGCGACCCGAACCTGCTGACCGTTTGCAACTTCTGACCACGAGCGACTTTGTCCACCAGCTGTGGCGCATCAAGTTTTCTGAAACTCATCTCAGCGATCATCAACGTCTTCCAGATCAGGCAGGTGGCGTTGACCTGCGACTTGAATCGTCTCGATGCGGTGGTTCTCGGCCGCACCCGCGAGAATGGCGACTCCACCACGTTCGAGGTCCGCAAGTGCTTCCAGTGCTCGCGGGGGAAGTCGTAGTAGGTCGTCAACCGCTCCCAATTCTCCACCACCGTCTTTAGCGCCTTGGGATTGTGGCCAAACGCGTGCTCGAATTTCTTTCGCTCTTTCAGTGCTCGCTCCCGGCTGTCGGCATACATCATGGCGTTCAGATGCTTTTTGACCTCGGGCTGTTCCTTCTGGCTCACCGCATCCATGACGTTGAGCATCTTGTGATTCCAGCACAGCTGCTGCTCGGCCTGGGGATACACTTCGCCCACCGCTGCCCACAACCCCAAGTTTCCATCGCCAACGAAAAGCCGGGCACTTTGCACTCCCCGGCTCTTGAGCTGGCGCAGAACTACGGCCCATGACTCCTGGCTCTCGCGGTACCCTGGCTCCAACGCTAAAAAACGTTTGCTGCCGTCCCCCTGTACCCCGATCACCACCAACAAGGCCGCCTTCTCCTTGCCCAACCCCGCTTTGACGTAAATCCCGTCGGCCCAAAGATAGGCCCAATCCTTTTCTTCAATCGCTGTGCTCTTCCACTGCTCGTATGCTCCCAGCCATTTCTCCTTGAGCCGTTGTAAGGACGATGCCGACAGCGGGGCGCCCTCCCCTAACAAATGCCGTAGCGCTAATTCAAAATCACCGCTCGCTAAACCGTGTAAATACAATTCTGGAATCCACTCGCGGACCTGCTTGCTCTGTCGCTTAAACATCGGCAGCACCTTGGACTTAAACCGCTCTCCTAAGTCCCTGACCCGCGGCCGTTGTAGCTGCACCGTCCCCAGGCTCATCGTAAACCGCCGCGCCCTGCCGTAGCCATTGCGATACCCCGGTTGCTCCATCGCTTTAACTTTGCGCTCGCTCTTTTCTCGTCCCAACCATTCGCTTATTTCCTGCTCCAGCAAATCTTGTAGGTGCCCACGGATTTTCTCCAAAGCGAACCCTTCAAGCCCTTCGTAGAAGTTTTCCTTTGATTCAACTCCTCCAATATGTTTCTCTTGCATCGGCGTATCCTTTCTCTGCCTGCTCTAACAGGCTGCCTTTCGTTTTGATCATCTCGAAAGGGTACGCCACCTACTTTCTATTTCCACTCTTTTGATTATAGCTCAAACAATGAAATCCAAAGTTAGAGAGATCAATGAACGATCTAAAGCTGTATCTGACCACTTGCGAAATTATCTGAGAAGTGGCACCAAGTTCGGATTTTCGATTGAAAACCATGAAGCGATAAAAATACAACGGAGCAAATGACCGTTTCTAGAATTGCCGAGATCGCCAATCCATGAAAAAGTGAAGTCCGAATGCTTAGGGAAAACTCGGGGCGCGTATATATTGGAAATACCCGCACTTCTCAAAGCTAACGCAACAAAGCTGGGCGTAGGTCTACATCCAATATTATCCACGGCTTGACTGTAGGCTGAAGTTTCTTCTGACATTACTACCAGTGGTAACGTATGATCTGAAACCACCGTCTTTATGAGCAACAGTTCTTGGCAAAGAGCGCCGAGCTTGCACAGAGCGCCAAAAGGGTTTTCTAAATGATAAAGGAGGCCGAAAGCGAAAACCACGTCGAAAGTACCGAGTCCCACAATTGAATCTTTTTCGATATCAAATACCTGAGCTTTAAGGCCTGGGTAAAGCAATCTAAGTCTGTCGATATTCTCTTTTCTCGCGTCTACGCACAAAATGTCGCATTTTTGCCGCACAAAAAATTGAGCCAAATGGCCTACCCCGCAACCAACATCAAGCACTGCTTCCCTTCGAACGTTAACTGCAATGATGATAAGCAATCAAGCCGGGTTTGATTTATGTCGGCCGCATCTGTTGTGTCAAAATTTTCAACCCCCCCCTACAGGGACCTCGGATGAATATGTTCTGTCGTGACCAATAGAGATTGGATATGGTAGCTCGGTGGACAAGCTGTGGTTATCGAATTGATTCAACGGGTGTTTAGGCCGCCGCCGCAATTCAGAAAATGTTTTTTTCCACGAATTAAAAAGCAAGCGCATTGCCGATCATTTCAAGCGAACGTTATAGAAAACCCTTCCGTGCCTTTATTTGGATCGACATCGACGAATACTGGTTTGAGACCGGCAAAAACGGCAGCGGTCGCGCTGGCATAGAACGTAAAGGTCGGTAAGACAATTTCGGAACCTGGCGCAAGATCGAGAGCCAACAACGCGAGGTAAAGTCCAAGCGTGCCATTAGGGGCGAAGTACACATACTTCGCTCCCGTCTGCCGCTTGAGCGCTTCCTGAAACGCAGTGGCGAATGGGCCTTCGGTAAGCCAGCGTTCTGCAAGACATTTCTCCACCAATGATCGCTCGCTTTCGTCGATGAAAAGGTCAATCTGTGAAATTTTATCATTCACCGTTTTCAGGTTCCGGTGCCGATCTAAAGTAACGGCACATTACAAGAACTTCTGACAGTAACGATAATATTTGCGCTAATCAATAACGGCAATCATCGAGTGATATGCACGCCTGTTGTCATACGCGCAAATAATTGACACCATGACCTTCGGTTAAAATGTCATGGTTCGATCGCGGTGCATGGCGATGATGTTCGCGCCGTCGACGTTTACTCGACCGACAGGTTCCGGGCGGCCAGTTGAGCCGAAAACGAAGAAGCGGTAACCGAACGATTCTAGATGCTGCAGCACGGCTTCTCGACTGGCGCCTTGATGTTTCAACACCGATTCGAAGATCTCCAGTAGTATTACCGGTTTATGTGTGGAGAGAATGGCATGCGCGCCCTGCAAGACCTTTAACTCAGCGCCTTCGACATCTATCTTTATGACGTCGATTCGCGCGAGTTGGTGTTTCTCGACCAAGCTATCAAGTGTGATCAGGGAAATTTCTTCACTCGCTGCCTGTGGGTACGAATAGCCGATCTCACCGAGTGAGTTCATGCCCTCGTGGCCAAATCCCGCCAACCGTAAAGTCGCGGTACCTTCGTGGTCGGACGCCGCGAGACGCAGGGCCAAGGCATTGGTAATGTCATTGAGTCGAAGATTGCGCTCCAGCCGGGCGAACTCACGGCGGCTTGGTTCGAGGGCAATAATCCGGCCAGTTGGACCCAGGCGCCGAGAAGCAAAAAGAGTGTAAAGGCCGTCGTTAGCCCCGACATCGAGAAAGGTTATACCGGAGTGCAGCATCTGGGCAAGGAACATGAATTCATTGGGTTCGTATGTGCCTGCCACATAGAGGCAAAAACTCAAGTCGTTGCCGAGATACATAATAACGCGCAGATCATCGTACCAGGGTATCGCGAAAGGTGCGTCCAAGCGCTTCGCGCGATAATATTTCCACAATAACCGCCTCAGTCGATGGGGTTCGTTCTTGACGAACTCGCCGTCTCCGAATCGCCATCCTGCGAACCATTTGAGCTCGCGAGTGCGGGCTAGAGAAGCGGCGAACCGCGCCAAGTGTAATTTGGGAACCAGGGGGAAAATCACCCGCCGAAACGTCCGAATCAATGGGTAGCTGTAGGCAATTAATGGAGTTGTCAAGTTTGCGACCTAATTGGGCGTAATGCTGGAGCGTCAAATCGCTCATGAGCTTCGCCCAGCCTTACCATCTGAATCATAGGGCGGGCCAACCATGTCTTCAGTGAGGTAGAGCTCCTGTGCCGGATCTTGCTGAATATGATTTGGATAGGCGCAGCCGGACGAGGCAAGAACCTTTTTTTCAACGTTCGCTTTGGCTGCTTCACGAGAGACCAGGGTATCGAGAATTAAATTTGTCGAGCACTCAATATTAAGGAGATCCACGTAACCGGGGCCGCCATGGTCGGCAGCCGGGTGGATGATATGCGAAACTCCCTTGACGGGCTTCGCTAGGACCTCGAGGTCCTAGCGATCGCCTTCGACGGATTCCGCTGCTCCGGATTTTAAATGTTGTCCGAGATTTTCCCGCTTGCCACTGCTTAAATGTCCGTCGCTCTAACCCGCGCGTCCGGCAGACCCAATTTGATGAACGGGTCGCCGCCGGTAACCCATACCCGTTTATCTTTCCAATTCATCAGCAAGCTCCATTGCCTTGTCTGCCCGCTGTCGCGCCGGAGTGGTGGGGAACTCTCTGGAGTTATTGATCCCAATACGGATGACCGACGGGTGTATTTTCGCTGTCCCTTCCAATAAGCCCCAACAATCAATAACCGTGGCGCCACCGAGCCCGTAGTGCAATGCTTTGAATTGTTTCCATGGAGTCGCGATCAGCACAATATCGGCGCCGTCAATGCACGCTTGGGCGGAATCCATGAATTGAATACGCTCGCCAAAGAGCTGCCGTGCCGGTTCCATCGCCGAAGGATCATAGGCTTGAACTGCGAGCCCCCGTTGCAAGAGGATCTGTGTAATCATAATAGCTTGAGATTCCTCGATGACAGGCGTATCTGGTTTGTAGCTCAGGCCGAGAACCCCAACGCGCCCGCGTGCCGGGGCCTTAGACGCGACCAGGTCGGCGATCCGCGCCGGGATCTCGCGATTTGCTTTGTCGGTGGCCTCGGCTAATGGAAATGAAACACCCAGCCGGCGCGCGACACTGAGCATCGCGGCATTATCCCTGGGGAAGCACGGCCCGCCGTATCCGAGCCCGCCTTTGATGTACTTCGAGCCGATACGGCTGTCCCGTCCGAGGGCTGCGGTGACTGCGTCGACGTCGCCGCCGGGCAAGCGCTCGCACAATTGAGCCATCAGATTGGCGAAGGAAATTTTCATGGTTACGTAAGTGTTGACCGCCAACTTTGTCAGTTCCGCGTTAACCACATTCATACGTGCTGTCGGCGCTTCTTTTGCGAGCAACCGACCGTACATCTCAAGCAAGGAGTCTCCTGCCCTAGTATCCGACTCGCCGACCAATGTAAGATCCGGATTGAAGATGTTGTGAATCACGCTGCCGAGGGCGATGAACTCGGGGCTGTAGCAAAAACCAAAGTCGACGCCGCATCGTTTGCCGCTGTGCGTTTCCAAGGCCGGAATCACGTAGCTGTCGCAGGAGCCCGGCGAAACCGTACTTTTCAAAACGACCAAATGGTAACGAGTTTTTTTGCGTAGCGCCTGGCCGATGACAGCGCAAGTTTCCAGGACATATTTGAGCGAGAAGTCGCCGTCGCGGTCACTCGGCGTGGGAACGATGATAAACGTAGTTTCCGTGCCGAACACAGCGGCAGTGCCATTCGATGTAGCCGTTAAGCGAGTGCCCGCAGATCGATAAAGTTCTTCGATGCCCGGTTCTTGCACCGGTGGAACGCTCCGTTTGCAACTTCCGACCGCGCTTTCGCTCACATCTACACCTATGACTTGAAACCCTCGACTAGCATAGCAGCCGGCTATGACGGCGCCGAGTTTGCCAAGACCGAACAGTGAAATACTGGTCATGATGTTGCCCTCACTCGATTAGACATTGCGACAGTCCTAGCCGTTAAAACTTCTCAGTTTGATTAAACTGGGAGAAGATAAGGGGACAAGAATGATAATGCAAATAAAGGTAACAAAAACTGCTTTGGATTTCCATTCTGGGCTGAATTTTCTTTAGTGATGCCATCGCCAATGAGATAGCTCTTTGGGTCTACCTGTCTGGACTGGGTTCAGTCCCAATATGATGGGAATGGGACGACGCCATCGGGCTGATCGTGGCAGTGGGGTTGATAATCAAAGCGCCGGTTTTCGAATATTGCTTGAGGTAGGCGGCACGATTCGAAAACCTGCGTGATAAACGTTTCCGTGCGCGGCGCCATCGTAATGCGGCCGGTATGAAATTCGACGGATCGCTGCGGACGGCCTGGAGGATCGCACGGGTGATTTTGCTCCGCAGTTCATCCTTGGGTCGCGAATCTTTGAGAATGAAATCAACGCATCTGAGATAGGCGTTGCTAATCGCGCGTCGGCGGAGGCGAGTGAGTTCTGGCGGCAGCCCGGGATTGTCGAAAAAGTTTTCAGTCAGCCCGATCTTGAGTGCAACCATTTGGTCGGATCGATTGCCCAAATTATCGCTTCGGTCCCGCGCGTGAGCTAGGAGCGCCGGTATGCGTTGTAAATTTCCGCCTGCCATACTGATTCTCAGCCACAGATCGTGATCATGGCAGAGTTTTGGGTAGAGCCATCCGACGCGTTCCAAAATAGCGCGGCGCATGAAGGACGCCGCCTGATGAATGATATGATCGCAGTATTCCACCGCATAACGCAGGTCCCAGTCGGGAACGCGCATGGTTTTGTAATACTCTCCGGCAGGACCGATCAGACCGCAGTCGCCGTAGACAACATCGGCCTCGGGGTGTTCTAGAAAGTAACCGACCGCCGTGCTCACGGCGCCCCGCTCCCAAACATCGTCGGCGTTGAGCCACGCCAGAATTTCACCATGGCACAGTTTCCAGCCCTTGTTGATGGCATCCTGAGGACCGCGGTCCAGCTCCGAGTGCCAGAGGATTCGACCTTCGTAGCGGCGTAAAATCTCAATAGTATCGTCGGTTGACGCGCCGTCCATGACGAGGCACTCGAGCCGCGGATAATCTTGCTGCAAGACGCTCTCGATGGCCTGAACTAAATATTGGCCTGTGTTACGGCAAGGTATCACAACTGACACAAGAGGAGGGTTTTGTGCCAGCCGGCACAGGTCCGGCTTGTACGGCGTTTCGTGATCGACTTGGCGATGACTTCTTGTCCTTGGTTTGACGTGAAGGCCAAGGCCAAGAGCTTTACGGATGGAAGCGTCTAGGTTCGCCCTATTTAGCCCGTGCCGATGGCGCCAATCATGAAGCGCTCTAGTGGCAAACTTCCACTTCTGCCGAGCGTATTGACGAGTAAGATTTCGTTGGATTCCCGACGGCGTTAATCTGTGAGTCGCATCGGCAATGGTGAAATAGCAGCGCCGCCCATCCATCAAGGATCGGTTGATTTTCGCTTCCGCCCCGGAAAAAGCTCCCGATTCACCTTGAGGGTGATGGGAATAATCGTGATTTTGATGCAGCGCCATGACCGTGACCGAAGCGTCAATTACCGGAACACTTCTGGCGCGAGCTTCCCATATCAGCCAATTGTCGAAAGAGGTTCGGCCGACTGCGAACGGGGGCACCTGAGGATATAAGCCTTTGGAAAAAACAAAATAGTCGATCCAGTCCGCTGGCCGTTGGCGGCCATGTTGGCGCACTTGTTGCCGCAACCGTTCTTCCCAGTCTATCTGGGCGAAATCCAAGCTATGATCGATGTCCAAGTCCTGGCGTTGACCGACCATCAAAAAGGAGCGTTCGAAGCGTGCCGCCGCCGCGGCGGATTTCAGGAAATCGCTTAGCAGAATAATGTCAGAATTGATGAAACATGCGAGCTCGTGACACGCCATTGCCTGTGCCCGCCGAAACACATCGTCGAGCAATGGCGTGCCAAATTGATTGCGCGCCACGTCCGGGACATGCCGAACCCTAAAGCGCTGCGCCGTTTCAGCCGTTCCCTCGTCGTCGCCAAAAAGGATGATGTCGCAGCGCGGTTCGAGCCGTAGCCAACTTTCCAGCGCGTTTGTCTGGATCATGCCGATGTGAGCGCGAAAGGGCTTGGGAATGGAAAACAAAGTGAGCACGCCGTTATTCCTTAAAACGTACCGTTGGCTATGGCACCATCAGCATTCAGTATGGGAATGAGCACGAAA
>Ga0326597_10010423_pt1 | contig 12381 bp, 13 predicted proteins | sample RVTome_12_FD_203789 | JGI IMG/M metagenome (GOLD analysis project Ga0326597, IMG submission 203789) | Soil microbial communities from uranium-contaminated site in the Upper Colorado River Basin, Wyoming, United States - RVT100D185 | ecosystem: Environmental > Terrestrial > Soil > Contaminated >... | reverse complement strand
CTAGAGCGCAATCCGATCCGATTGAATCGGATGGACGCTCTATCTGTTTGTTTGGCCGCATAATCTTATCGATCCTCGCTTCGCTCCGGTCGGATTATGCTCGAGAGCGCAATCCGATCCGATTGAATCGGACAGACGCTCTATCTGTTTTGTTTTGGCCGCATAATCTTATCGATCCTCGCTTCGCTCCGGTCGGATTATGCTCTGGATGCGGCCTGCTATGAGCTGCGCTCGGGCAGATCCGGCCGCGGACCCGCACCCCAGGCGATGAAGCCTGGATTGCGGAACCCGGCCTCACTGTTGCCGTAGATCAGCGGCTGGCCGTCGAGCCCGCACAGATCGCCGCCGGCGGCGCTGAGGATCGCGTGGCCCGCCGCGATGTCCCACTCGCAGGTCGGGCCGAAGCGCGGATAGACGTCCGCCTCGCCGGCCGCGAGCAGACAGAACTTGAGCGAAGAGCCGGCCGATCGCACATCCTCGACGCCGAGCGCGGCGAGATACGCATCGGTAGCCGGGTCGCGGTGCGAGCGGCTGGCGATCGCCACGCGCCGCTCCGCCGGCACCGCACGCGCGCCGATGGTGCGCTCGCCGTCCGTGGCGCCGGCTTCGAACGCGCGCCCTCTGCGCCAGGCAAAGAAAGTACGGTTTTGCGCCGGCGCGACGATAACGCCGATGACCGGCCGGCCACTGTCCACCAAGGCGATATTGACCGTGAATTCGCCATTGCGGCCGATGAATTCGCGGGTGCCGTCAAGCGGATCGACGAGGAAGAACGTGTCGCCCGCCGTGCCGGCCTGCCCTTGGGAATGCGCCTCTTCCGCAATGACGGCGACGCCGGGCTCGATTTTCGCCAGTCCCTCGAGAATCACCGCCTCGGCGCGCCGGTCGGCAAGCGTCACCGGCGAGGCATCCTGCTTTCTGGCGACCGTGAAATTGGTGGCATAGACCACCATCACCTCCTCCGCCGCCGCGCGCGCCAGAGCCACCAGCGCGCGCGCCAGGCCTTCTTCGGTGTTGCTGATCCTGGCTTGCATTGCGGTCTTGCAGCAGGCGGGGGCACGGATGCGTTCCATCGCGCATTGCCGCGTGCCGCGTCAAGCCTGCCCGGCACTCCGTCTTGGCTTGGCGGCGGGCGCGGTGTATCACGAATGGCTAGCTGACACCCGCGGTTCCATGACCACCACCGACCAACTAGGCGAGCTTGAACTGGCAGCCCTCCTGTGCAGCCGCGTCTGCCACGACGTGATCAGCCCCGTGGGCGCCATCACCAACGGTCTTGAGGTTCTGGACGACGAAACCGACGAGGAAACGCGCGGTTTCGCCATGGACCTCATTCGCAAGAGCGCCGCGCGCGCCTCGGCCAGCCTGCTGTTCGCGCGGCTTGCCTATGGCGCGGCCGGATCGGCCGGCGCCGAGCTTAGCCTCAGCGAGCTGCGCGAGGTGGCGGCCGGCTTTGTCGACAGTGACAAGCTGCGGCTGGTCTGGGAGTCGCCCGACGGCGCGCTGCCCAAGGATGTGGGCCGGCTGCTGCTCAATTTCATGGTCATCGCCCAGCACGCCATACCGCGCGGCGGCACCATCGCGGTGCGGATCGCCAAGCCCCTCGAGGCGCCGATGATGACGGTTCGCTGCGCCGGCGAGGGCGCGCGAATTCCCGAGGGGGCTGCCCGCCTGATCGCCGGCGAGGTTCCCGGCAGCGAGGTCGACGCGCGCTCGGTCCAGCCTTACTTCACCGGGCTCCTGGCGCGGCGCATCGGTGCGGAGGTTCTGCTGCTCAGCGAGAATGACGGCGTTCTCATCGAGGCCCGCGTGACCAACTGATGCGGGCGGTGCGGCACGCGGCAGTACAGTCTTTTAACTAATCTTAACCCTTCAAAGCCAGACTGTCGGGAAGCAGAGCGCCAGCCGCGCCTCGCCACGTCGCCGCGTGGCCGGTTGCGCTCGCGGAGCCCGGCGCGTATGGACGAACTGCTCACCGATTTCCTGACTGAGACGAATGAAAGCCTCGACATCGTCGATGTCGAGCTGGTTCAGTTCGAGCGCGATCCCGACAACGCCGAGATCCTCGCCAACATCTTCCGTCTGGTCCACACCATCAAGGGAACCTGCGGCTTTCTGGGCCTGCCGCGGCTCGCCGCGGTCGGCCACGCCGCCGAAACCATGATGGCGAGGTTCCGCGACGGCGCGCCGGTGACGCCGGAGGCGATGCTGGCGATCATGCACGCGATCGACCGCATCAAACTGATCCTTGCCGGAATCGACACCGCGGGAAAGGAGCCGGGGGGCTCCGACGAAGAGCTGATCGCACAGCTCAATGAGCTGGCGGCGAAAGCATCGCCCCCGCCAGATGACGAAGCAGACGCGGAGCGCTCCGACGCGCAGGCACGGGCGCAGGCACGGGCGCAGGCACGGGCGCAGGCACGGGCGCAGGACGATGCCGAGCTCGACGACCTGGAGCGCCTGTCCGACGAAACACCCGGGTCCGAGACGGCCGAGGCCGGCGCGCACGATGCGCGGCCGAACCGGCAGCCTCCCGCCGCATCGAGCGCGGCAGAGCCGCCGGGCCCGGACCGCGAGCCGGCGCGGGCGGCCCGCTCCATTCGCGTCAATGTCGACACGCTCGAACACCTGATGACGATGGTCGGCGAACTGGTGCTGACCCGCAACCAGCTTCTGGATCTGGTGCGAGGGTCGGACGATTCCAGGTTCACCGTGCCGCTTCAGCGCCTCTCCAATGTCACTGCCGAGCTGCAGGAAGGCGTCATGAAGACGCGCATGCAGCCGGTCGGCAATGCCTGGCAGAAGCTGCCCCGCATGGTTCGCGACCTCGCCAGGGATCTCGGCAAGAACATCGATCTCGACATGCATGGCTCGGACACCGAGCTCGACCGTCAGGTGCTCGAGCTGATCAGGGATCCGCTGACCCATATGGTGCGCAATTGCGCCGACCATGGCATCGAGGCGCCGCACGAGCGGCGCGCCCGCGGCAAGAGCGAGGCCGGCAAGATCGCGCTTCGCGCCTTCCACGAGGGCGGCCACGTCATTATCGAAGTTTCCGACGACGGCAAGGGTTTGCCAGCGGACAGGATCCGGCAAAGTGCGGTCGAGCGCGGCCTCGTCTCGGCCGCCGTGGCCGAGTCGATGTCGCCGACGCAGCTTCAAAGGTTCATTTTCTCGCCGGGGTTCTCCACAGCCGAGGCCGTGACCAACGTGTCCGGCCGCGGCGTCGGCATGGATGTCGTGCGCACGAATATCGAGCTCATCGGCGGCTCGATCGATGTGCACTCGCAGGAGGGGGTCGGCTCGACCTTCACCATCAAGATTCCGCTCACCCTGGCGATTATCTCGGCCCTCATCGTGAGTTCCGGCGGCCAGCGCTTCGCCGTGCCGCAGCTCAACGTGGTGGAGCTCGTGCGCGCCAACTCCGACGCCGCACATCGTATCGAGAAGATCGACCAGGCCCCGGTCCTGCGGCTGCGCAACCGGCTTCTGCCGCTGGTCCGCCTCGCCTCCATTCTCGGCATCGAGCCAGACGCCGCCGACCAGCCGGCCGGGCAGCTCGACGAGCAGGGTTTCATCGTCGTCGCCCGCGTGGGCAGCCATGAATTCGGCATCATCGTCGATAGCATCTTCGATACGGAGGAAATCGTGGTGAAGCCGATGTCGAGCACGCTGCGCGACATCGCCGTGTTTTCCGGCAACACCATCCTCGGCGACGGCAGCGTGATCATGATCGTCGACCCGACCGGCATCGCCCGGCAGGTCGGTCACGAGACGGCCGCGGCACAAGAGGCGGCCGACGGCGAGGTCGCGAGCGACAGCGCCGCCGCCGAGGGTACCGCGCTTCTCGTGTTCACCGCAGGCTCGCCCGTGCCGAAGGCGGTGCCGCTGTCGCTGGTAACCCGTCTTGAGCGGATCGAGTGCGGCGCCGCCGAACAGGCCAATGGCCGTGAAATGGTGCAGTACCGTGGTCAGCTCATGCCGATCCTGCGCTTCTCGCCCGCCCCGCCGGACCGGGATGGCGGGCGCCAGCCGGTTCTCGTGTTCTCGGACGGCGATCGCAGCGTCGGTCTCGCCGTTGACGAGATCATCGATATCGTCGAGGAGCGGCTCGACATCAAAGTCGCTGCCAATGAGCCGGGCCGCATCGGCTCGGCCGTGGTGCGCGGGCGCGCCACCGAGATCATCGACGTCGGGCACTACATCGCCCAGGTGTTCGACGATTGGCTCGAGCGCTCGCATGGCGCGTCATCCATCAGCGGCCGCGAACTGCTGCTGATCGACGATTCGCCGTTCTTCCGCGACATGCTGGTGCCGGTTCTCAGTTCGGCCGGCTACCGCGTCACGGCGGTCGCTTCTGCCGCTGAAGCGATGGTCCTGAAGCGCACCGGTCGCGTGTTCGATGTCATCGTCTCCGATATCCGGATGCCCGGGACCGACGGTTTCCAGTTCGCCCGCCAGGTCCGCGCCGATCGGGCGTGGGCTGACACGCCGATCATCGCGCTGTCGTGCTACGGCGATCGCGAAGAGCTGGCCCGCGGGCGCGAAGCCGGATTCTTCGACCTCGTCGGCAAGTTCGATCGCGCAGGCCTTGTGCGCAGCGTCGGTTACAGCCTGCGCGGCCTGGAGGACGCGGCTTGACCCTTCGCCCTTCCGCACAGCACCGGTCCGACGCCGCGCGCGGCGACTACGTCGCCCTCTGGATCGGCGGACAGCTTTTCGGCGTGCCGATCCTTCAGGTGGGGGACGTGTTCGCTCCTGGCGCTATCACCCGCGTGCCGATGGCGGGCAGCGATGTCGCGGGCATTCTCAACCTGCGCGGCCGCATTCTCACCGCGATCAGCATGCGCAGCCGCCTCGGCCTGCCGCCGCTGCCGGCCGGCCACGCATCAATGGCGGTCGGTGTCGAGGTCGGCGGCGAAAGCTACGGCCTGATCGTCGACTCGGTGGGCGACGTGCTCAGCCTCGATGAAACGACTTACGACACGAATCCGGCGAATCTCGACCCGCTCTGGGCGCGGGTTTCGGCCGGGGTGCATCGGCTCGAGGGACGCCTCATGGTGGTTCTCGATGTCGACCGGCTGCTCGCCCCCGAGCCTGGGATGCGGGCCGCATGAGCGATCGAGCGAAGGGAGTTAGGCATGAAGCGCTGCCTGGTGGTTGACGACAGTTCGGTGGTGCGCAAGGTCGCCCGGCGGATTCTCGAGGATCTGAAGTTCGAGATCGACGAGGCCGAGGACGGGCGCCAGGCGCTCGACCTTTGCGGCCGGCACATGCCGGACGGCATCCTGCTGGACTGGAACATGCCGGTCATGTCCGGCATCGAGTTCCTGGAGCTGCTGCGCCGCGCCGACGGCGGCTCCAAGCCGAAGGTCGTATTCTGCACGACCGAGAACGACATGGCCCACATCTCGCGCGCGATCGAAGCCGGCGCCAACGAGTACATCATGAAGCCTTTCGACCGCGAGATTCTCGAGGACAAGCTTTCCGCGGTCGGCCTTATCTGACCGGCAGGCAGGCGAACCCTGTGTCCAGTGTCGCCGGCGCCGCGCCGGCCCGGTTTCCCGCGCGCAAGCGCGTTCGGGTCATGGTCGTCGACGATTCAGTGGTGGTCCGTGGCCTGGTGGCACGCTGGATCGATGCGGACCCCGACCTCGAAACCGTGGCCAAATGCACCAACGGCAGGGCCGCGCTCGACTCGCTCGGCCCGGCCCGGCCCGACATTGTCGTTCTTGACATCGAAATGCCGGTGATGGATGGCCTGACTGCGCTGCCACGACTGCTCGAGGCGCGGCCGCACCCCCATGTCATCATCATATCGTCGCGAACCAGGCGGAATGCGGCGCTCGCCGTCAAGGCGCTGTCGCTCGGCGCCTCGGAATGCCTTTCCAAGCCCGATCACGAAATTGGCGCGATCGCGTCGGCCGCCTTCCGTTCCGAGCTGATCTCCAGGATCAGAGGGCTCGGCGGCCTGGACGCACCCCTTGGCGGCGGCGCGGCGACCGTCCGCGGCGGCGCCGCGCTTCCCGCGGTCACTGGCCGGCGCCCGGCCTGTTCCGCCGCCTTTGATCTCGTTCCGTTCAATCGTGCGGTCCCGCGCGTGCTGGCGATGGCAAGCTCCACGGGCGGCCCGAGGGCCCTCGCCACGGTGCTCTCCGACATGGGTCCCGCTCTCGCCAATGTCGCGACTCTGATCACCCAGCACATGCCGCCGACCTTCACCGAGATGCTTGCGGTGAACCTGTCGCACGCCACCGGCCTTCCGGCCAGGGAAGCCCGGGAGGGCGAGTCCCCGGCGCCTGGCGTGATCTACGTCGCACCCGGCGACAGGCATCTCGTCGTCAGGCGCAACGGAGGGAACATCGTCATGTCGCTCGACGATGGCCCGCCGGTCAACTTCACCAAGCCGTCGGCCGACGTGATGCTGCAAAGCATCGCCGCTGTCTATGGTCGAGCGGCGCTTGCGGTCGTTCTCACCGGCATGGGTCAGGACGGCGCCGCGGGGGTGACGGCGCTGCGCGACGCCGGCGGCAATGTCATCGCCCAGAACGAGGCGACGAGCGTGGTGTGGGGCATGCCCGGCGCAGCGGCGCACACCGGCATGTGCAGCGCGGTGCTGCCGCTCGGTGAAATCGGCGCCTGTATCGCGCGCGTGATCCTCGGAGGCGCAGCGTGAACCTGCCCGAGTTCGAGTTCCTGAGCACGCTGGTGCGCGACCGCTCCGGCATCGCCCTGTCGCCGGACAAATGCTACCTGCTGACCAGCAGGCTCAAGCCGGTGGCCGCGCAGCACGGCTATGCGTCGATCGAGGAGATGGTCGGCGCGATGCGGTCCGGCCGGAGCGAGGCGCACATCGCGGAAAAGATCGTGAGCGCCATGACCACCAACGAGTCGTATTTCTTCCGCGACCGCAAGCCATTCGAAAGCTTCGAGAAGGACATCCTGCCCTATTTTCTGCGCGCTCGCGCGCAGCAGCGCCGGCTGCGCATCTGGAGCGCGGCGGCCTCCTCCGGCCAGGAGCCCTATTCGCTGGCCATGCAGCTCAGCGAAAACGCGCACCGTCTCGCCGGCTGGCGCAGCGAGATCCTCGGCACCGACATTTCCGCCGAGATTCTCGAAAAGGCGCGCTCCGGCCTCTACAGCCAGTTCGAGGTCCAGCGCGGGCTGCCGATCCAGCTCCTCGCCAAATATTTCGAGAAGCGCGGCGAGATGTGGCAGATCAGCTCGAAGATCCGCTCCATGGTCGAGTTCCGCCGCTTCAACCTTCTCGACCGGATGTCCGCGCTCGGCATGTTCGACGTCGTGCTCTGCCGCAATGTCCTGATCTATTTCGAGCGTGAGACCAGGGCCGAGATACTGTCCCGCATCGCCCATCAGATGGCGCGCGACGGCGTCCTTGTGCTCGGCGCCGCGGAGACGGTGATCGGCATCGCCACCGATTTCGCGCCGATTCCGGGCCAGGCCGGCATGTTCCAGCGCGCCGCATCGGAGACCGCTCCGCGAGCCCTGCTCAGCGCATGAAGACTTGCGGGCGAAGGCCCATGCAAAAAAGCCCCGCGCATCAGACGCGGGGCTTTTTTGATCTCCGGCGTTTTGCCGGGCTGACGGCAGCCGGGCTCAGGCGGACTCGCGCATGTGCGCCTCGCTGTCGTCGGGATCGCGCAACACATAGCCGCGTCCCCATACCGTCTCGATGTAGTGATCCCCGCCCGTCGCCGCCGCGAGCTTCTTCCTGAGCTTGCAGATGAACACGTCGATGATCTTGAGCTCGGGCTCATCCATGCCGCCATAGAGGTGATTCAGGAACATCTCCTTGGTCAGCGTCGTGCCCTTCCGCAGCGAGAGCAGCTCGAGCATCTGGTATTCCTTGCCGGTCAGATGCACGCGCTGGCTGTCGACTTCCACTGTCTTGGTGTCGAGATTGACGGCGAGCTTGCCCGTATTGATGACCGACTGGGAGTGTCCCTTGGAACGCCGCACGACGGCGTGGATGCGCGCCACCAGCTCGTCCTTGTGAAACGGCTTGGTCATGTAGTCGTCGGCGCCGAAGCCGAGGCCGCGCACCTTGTTCTCGATGCCGGCCAGACCGGAAAGGATCAGGATCGGCGTCCCCACCTTGGCCACGCGCAGTGTCTTCAGCACCTCGTAGCCGCTCATATCCGGCAGGTTGAGGTCCAGCAGTATGATGTCGTAGTCGTACAGCTTTCCGAGATCGACGCCCTCCTCACCGAGGTCCGTCGTGTACACGTTGAAGCCCTCCGACTTGAGCATAAGCTCTATGCTCTGCGCCGTGGCGCTGTCGTCCTCGATGAGAAGCACTCTCATGCAATTCCCCTCTTTAGCGGAATCGCGCGGGGTCGACGCGCGCATCCGCACTCAGGCGGCCCTTCCCACACCATCCCTCTTCAGAATCGAAACGCTACGCGGATTTGGTTAACAAATACTGATCTGTGACGCGGCGGCAACTATTGATGCGACCTCCCCACGGCGCGATGGGCTCCGGCCGCCATGGTTTACGATTCGTTAACGCCGCGCGGCTGAAACTGGCGTCCGGTTTCCGCGATCGCCAAACGGGGCACAGGGGTTGCCGATCCTCGACACGCTCACCTCCGACATCGGCCGCATCAGGCCGCATCGCCGCTATGGCCGCGTCCACGCCGTCAACGGCCTCGCGGTCGAGGTCAGCGGTCCGACGGACGCCATGCATGTGGGCGCGCGCATGACCGTCGAGGCGCATGGCGGGCGCGCCGTGGCCTGCGAGATCGTCGGCTTTCGCGCCGATCACGCCATCGCCATGCCGTTCGCCCGCCTCGAGGGCATCGGCCCGGGCGCGCGCACATACATCGAGGGCGGCATTGCCGCGATCCGGCCCGACACGTCCTGGCTCGGGCGCGTCGTCAACGCCATTGGCGAGCCGATCGACGGCAAGGGCGCGCTCAAGCCGGGCAGGGCGGACCATGTGCTGCGCCGGCCGGCACCCCCCGCCCATGCGCGCCAGCGCCTCGGCGCCCCGCTCGATCTCGGGATCCGCGCCATCAACACGTTCGTCACCTGCTGCCGCGGCCAGCGCATGGGCATCTTCGCGGGATCCGGCATCGGCAAGTCGATGCTGTTCTCGATGCTGGCCCGAAATACCAGGGCCGACGTCTCGGTGATCGGCCTGATCGGCGAGCGCGGCCGCGAGGTGCAGGAATTCATCGCCGACAGTCTCGGACCCGAGGGGCTGGCGCGCAGCATCGTGGTGGTGGCGACGTCGGACGAGGCGGCGCTGATGCGCCGCCAGGCGGCGCACCTGACGATGACGCTCGCCGAATACTTCCGCGACCAGGGCAGGGACGTCCTCTGCCTGATCGACTCGATCACCCGGTTCGCCGCGGCGCAGCGCGAGATCGGGCTTGCCAGCGGCGAGCCGCCGACCACCAGGGGATACACCCCGACCGTGTTCGCCGAGCTGCCGGCCCTCCTCGAGCGCGCCGGCCCGGGCACCGAGGCCGGCTCGATCACCGGGCTGTTCACCGTCCTCGTCGAGGGCGACGACCACAACGAGCCGGTGGCCGACGCGGTGCGCGCCACTCTCGACGGGCACATCGTGATGGAGCGCCAGATCGCCGAGCGCGGTCGCTTCCCGGCGATCAATGTGCTGCGCTCGGTGTCCCGCACCATGCCCGAATGTGTCAATCCGGAACATCGAGCGTTAATCGCCGAGGCGCGCACGGTGATGGGCGCCTACGCCGACATGGAAGAGATCATCAGGCTTGGCGCGTACCGGCGCGGCTCCGACCCCCTGATCGACCGCGCCATCGAGCTTAACCCGCACTTCGAGGCTTTTCTCGGTCAGGAAAAGACGGAATTCACCTCTATCGGCGATGGTTACGCCGAACTGGCCCGGATCATGAATTCCGCAGGCACAGGTGCCAATATCTGAGGTGGGGCAAGCCCAATGAGATCCAGAGAGAGTCTGATCCGCATGGCGCGCTTTTTGGTCGACGAGAAGCGCCGCGACGTGGCGCAGATCGAAGCGATGATCGCGGACTTCGAGGTCAAGCAGGCCGACCTGCAGACCCAGATCGAGGCCGAGCAGGAGCGCGCCGGAATCTTCGACGTTACGCATTTCGCCTATCCGACCTTCGCCAAGGCGGCGGTGGCGCGGCGCGACAATCTCAAGGCGTCGGTCGACGGCCTCGAGCGCCGGCTCGACGCCGCGCGCGAGGCGCTGTCCGATGCCGTATCCGAGCTGAAGCGCCTCGAGCTGCTCGACGAGCGCGAGGACCGGGTGCGCCGTTCCGAGATCGCCCACTTCGAACAGCGCGAGCTCGACGAGGTCGGCGCCGCCCTGCATCGCGGCTGAACGGGCCGCCCGCGACACCGACGCCCGGGCGCGCTTGCGCGTCCGGGCGTTTTCGTGCGCTCTGGCCAGACCGGCCCGATCCGGGTTACCAACCGGAGCGGACCACCGACGCTGCCCGGAAAAGCCATGCCGACATTCGACATCGTCTCCAAAACCGACCTCGCCGAGGTCAACAACGCGGTCGCCAACCTGATGCGCGAGGTCGACCAGCGCTATGACTTCAAGGGCTCGAAATGCCGGGTCGAGCACGCGGCCGGCGAAATCACGATCAACGCCGACGACGAGATGAAGCTGAGACAGCTCCAGGAAATGCTGCGCGGCCACATGACGCGGCGCGGCGTCGACGCCGGCGTCCTCGATTTCACGACGCCGGACAAGGCCGCCGGCCAGTCCATGCGCCAGACCGTGAAGGTGCGCCAGGGCATCGATTCCGAGCTTGCGCGCAGGCTCGTCAAGGACCTCAAGCAGAGCAAGATCAAGGTGCAGGTCGCGATCCAGGGCGACGAGCTCAGGGTGTCGGGCAAGAAGCGCGACGATTTGCAGGCGGCGATCCAGCTGGTCAAGGGCCTCGACGTCGAGCTGCCGCTCGAATTCGTCAATTTCCGTGACTGACGCCGCGCGCGGAACGCGTGCCGGCGATGACGCGCCGACGATGACGGGCCGGCGATGACGGGTGCATGGCGGCGCGGCATGTTCGCCGCCGCGACCGCGCTCGGCGTGGCGCGGCTCGGCTATTTCATTCCGGTGCGCTACGTCGGCGAGACGCTGCCGGGCTATCCCGCTCTCGAGCCCGCCCTCCGCGCCGCCGAGCCGGCGATGCGCGCGCATCTGGGCGCAATCGAGCGCCACCGCCGGGCGCTCGTCGCCATCGACCGCGCCGGCCGGCCGGCGAGGGCGCCACAGCCGCGCTTCGACCAGGACTGGTTCGCCCGCCTCGACGCGGCTGCCCTCTACGCCATGGTGCGCGAGCGTGCGCCCCGGCGGATCGTCGAGATCGGCTCGGGCCACTCGACCCGCTTCATGGCGCGCGCCGTGACCGACGGCGCGCTCGCCACGCGCATTTTCGCGGTCGACCCCAGGCCGCGCGCCGCGCTTGCCGGCCTCGGCGTCGACCACATCGCCCGCCCCTTCCAGGACGTCACCCCGGGCGAGCTTCCGACGCTCGGGCCGGGCGACATCCTGTTCATCGACTCGAGCCACGTGGCCCAGCCCGGCAGCGATGTCGACCGCATCTTCGCGGGCCTGCTGCCGGGCCTGCCGAGCGGTGTTTTGGTGCATGTGCACGACGTGTTCCTGCCCGACCCCTATCCGGCCGCGTGGCGCCGGCGCGGCTATAACGAGCAGGCCCTCGTCGCCTGCCTGATCGGCGCCGGCTACGCGCCACTGTGGTCGAGCCGCTGGATCGTCACCCGCCGCGACGGCTGGCTGGAGGGCAGCGTCATCGGCGAGCTGCCGCTCATCGCCGGCACGCCCGAGACCAGCCTGTGGCTGGAAAAGCTCTGAAGCGGCCGGTCGCCCGCGCCAAGCCTCAGCCGCCACCATCCGGCGCGATGCCCAGCCGGCGCCTGACCGCGGCGCGCAGCGCCGGCAGAACGTCCTGATAGACGGCCTTGTAGCGTCTGAGACAGGGCGCGCCGGCCAGCGCGCAGGCCTGCCGGCGGCGGCATTGCGGGTTGTCGCACACGAGATGGAGGAACAGGCATTGGCTGGCGAAGCGGCGGCGCGCCCGGTCGCGCTCGGCCTCGACGTCGCCGTCCTCGCTCGGATCGCGGTGTGCGGTCTTCTTCCTGGTGGTGCTCATCGTATCGCTCCTTTCCGCGCCCGCCGGCGCCACTGCATGGATGCCCGGGCTGCTGGCCCCGGGTTGCGCTGCGCTCCACCCGGGCTACCTTGCGTATCGCGGCAGGCGTGCGGCGGCACCGCCGCGACCGTCCGGTCCGGCGTTGTCCACGAAATCAGGGGCGCGGGCGCTTCGCGGGGCACCTCGGCTCTTGGGTAAGTCGGCGCTCCACGAAGCGCCCGCCGCGGCATTT
>Ga0326597_10010422_pt1 | contig 12383 bp, 9 predicted proteins | sample RVTome_12_FD_203789 | JGI IMG/M metagenome (GOLD analysis project Ga0326597, IMG submission 203789) | Soil microbial communities from uranium-contaminated site in the Upper Colorado River Basin, Wyoming, United States - RVT100D185 | ecosystem: Environmental > Terrestrial > Soil > Contaminated >... | reverse complement strand
AAGGTGCGGCTCGGGTTCGCCGGTGCGCCGATCCCCATCACGGCGGCGAACAGCTTCGCCGGCGCGGCCTGGGGCGACGATGGCTGGATCGTGGTCGCCGACCTGCAGGGGCGGCGTTCGGCCCGGGTGAACGCCGAAACCGGCGTGCGGGAGGAGCTGCGGCCGGGCATGCACACGCCGAGCATCCTTCCCGGCGCCCGCGGGATCATCTCCGACACCAGCTTCTTCCCGCCCGGCGGCAGGGAGCGGCGGAGGTTCCTGACGGCGGGGACGGATTCCCGATACGCGCTATCCGGGCACATCACCTATGCGCACCAGGGCGCACTCTGGGCGGTGCCCTTCGATCTCTCGAAGCTCAAGGTGACCGGCCAGCCACTCGCCGTCCTGCCGCATCTCAGGACCGAGTCCGCCATGGGCAAGGCCCAGTATGCCTTCGCGCGGAACGGGCTCCTGGTCTACGTGCCTGGCGGGGCCAGCGACCTGAGCCGGCTGGTCACGCTCAACGCCTCCGGACGGCTGGACACGCTTCCCTTCGAGCCCGCCCTGCACGGATGTTTCTCGCTGTCTCCCGATGGCACCCGGCTGGCCGCCCGCGTGGCGGACGCTGGGACGGGCGCGTGGGACCTGTGGGTCTACGACCTGGCCCGGGGTACCCGCCTCCGCCTGACCTCGGGCGTGAGGCCGGGCTGTCCCGGCTTCTCGCCGGACGGGCGCGTCACCTATGTGGTACGCTCCGACGGCACCGCGACGATTCTCGCCCAGAGCGCCACGGGCCGAGAGAGTCCGGCGACCGTGGCGGCACTCGAGCTCGACCTGTCCCCGTCTACGATCCGCTGGTCGCCGGACGGGAAGCGGGTGCTGGTCTACGCCCAGCGGGACTCCACCGGCATGGACGTGCTCGCAGTCGAGCTGGACAGCACCGCCGCCGTGCACCCGGTGGCTGAGACCCCCGCCCTCGAGTGGGGCGGCGTCTTCTCGCCTGACGGGCGCTGGATCGCGTACTCCTCGAGCGAGTCGGGGACAGACGAGATCTACGTGCAGCCCTACCCGACGACCGGCCAGCGCTGGCGCATCTCGCGCAACGGCGGCGAGGAGCCGTTGTGGACCCGGGGCGGCCGCGAGCTGGTCTACCGCATCGGCCAGGAGTGGTGGACGGTCACCCTGACGTCGACGGCGCCCTTCACGGTGAGCGAGCCGACGCTCCGGGCCCGGGGGCCTTACCTCAACGTCGCCGGGGTCGAGTACGCCGTGGCGGCCGGGGGCGAACGGCTCTACCTCCTTGCACCGGCCGGGCCAGCCACGACGACCCGGCTGACGGTGGTGACCGACTGGTTCACGACGCTCACGGATCTGTCGCGGCGGGCGAACCATGAATGAGCCCCTGGCCCGCTTCACGACCGCCCGTAGCCGTAGCCACCGGATCGAGCGGGAGCTGGGCCAGGGCGGCATGGCGACTGGGCTCGTGACTGAAGTCACAGCTCGGCTGGTGTCGCTGAAGCGGCCGTCCCCTTCCGTCACCCCGGCGAAAGCCGGGGTCCAGTTTGCCTGCATTCCGGCTTTCGCCGGAATGACGATCATGTCATGGACGGGAATAGGAAATGTCTGACCCGCTTCCCCGCCTAGTTGCCGCCCTCGCCGACCGCTACCGCATCGAGCGGGAGCTGGGCCAGGGCGGCATGGCCACCGTCTACCTGGCCGAGGACCTCAAGCACAAGCGCCGGGTGGCGCTCAAGGTGCTGAAGCCCGAGTTGGCGGCCGTACTCGGCGCCGAGCGCTTCGTGCAGGAGATCACCACCACCGCGGCGCTGCAGCACCCCCATATCCTGCCGTTGTTCGATTCGGGTTCCGCAGACGGGTTCCTGTATTACGTCATGCCGTTCATCGACGGCGAGACGCTCCGGAGGAAGCTCGACCGCGAGACCCAGCTCGGTATCGAGGAAGCGGTACGGATCACGGTGGCGGTGGCCGACGCCCTGGACTACGCGCACCGCCACGGCGTGATCCATCGCGACATCAAGCCGGAGAACATCCTACTGCACGACGGCCGTCCGATGGTGGCCGACTTCGGGATCGCCCTGGCGGTGAGCGCGGCCGCCGGCGGCCGGATGACCGAGACCGGCCTGAGCCTCGGCACGCCGCACTACATGAGCCCGGAGCAGGCGACGGCGGAAAAGGAGATCACCGCCCGGTCGGACGTGTACTCCCTCGGCAGCGTGCTCTATGAGATGCTGACTGGGAATCCGCCGCACACCGGCGCCTCGGCGCAGCAGATCATCATGAAGATCGTGACCGAGGAGGCCGCGTCGGTCACGAAACTCCGGAAGTCGGTGCCGCCCAACGTGGTGGCGGCGGTGGCCAAGTCGCTGGAGAAACTCCCGGCCGACCGGTTCGAGACTGCCAGGGCGTTTGGCGAGGCGCTCTCCAACCCGGCGTTCCGTACCGTCGAGGGGACCGCAGCGGTTGCGTGGGCCGGCGCGGGGGGAATCTCGCGAAGGGCCTTCGGGGCAGTGGCCGGGCTCGCGGCCATGCTGCTGGTGGCGTCGTTGTGGGGCTGGCTCCGACCAAAGCCCGCGCCGCCAGTCGTTCGCTACGGTCTCGCGCTCCCTCCCTCCCAGGCGATGGTCCTTGGGTCACCGACGCCTGTCCCGGCTCCGGACGGTTCGTTCCTGGTCTATCTCGGCCCGGGCGAGGGTGGTGATCAGCTCTGGGTGAAGCGCCGGGACAGCTACACCGCAATGCCCATTCCCGGCACCACCGGGACGCAAACGTTCACGGCGTCGCCCGATGGCGAATGGATCGCGCTCGCCGCGGCTGGTCAACTCAAGAAGATCCCCGTGGCAGGCGGAACGGCGGTGCCGCTGGTGAGCGATGGCGTTGGGGCTGTCTTCGGCCTCGCCTGGCTGGATGATGGTACGATCGTCTACGTTTTGAGGGGCGCCGCAGGCTTGATGCGAGTGTCCGCGGACGGCGGCGCACCCTCCCTGGTATGGCGGTCGGACTCGATGATTTCCCTGTTGCCCAGCCCTCTTCCCGGAGGTCGCGGGGTGGTCTTCGAGTCGTGCCTGGCCGGGTGCAACGAGCCTCAACTCTGGGTCCTCGACCTGAAGACGGATAGTGCTCGCATGTTGCTGCGAGGAGCAGCCGCGGGCAGCTTCGTGGAGACGGGACATCTCGTATACAGCAGTGACAGGGGAGGACTCTTTGCTGTCCCGTTCGACCTTGGCCGCCTGAAGATTTCCGGGACCCCCATCCCGCTCGGTGAACAGCTTGCGACCGCCGGCGGGCTTCAGCTGTTCAACCTCTCGACAGCCGGCACGCTCATCATGGCGATTGGCGAAGGCGGTGTTGCCGGTCGGACATTCGAGATGGTCTGGGTGGACCGGAGCGGGCGGGAGACGCCGGTCGACACCGGCTGGACGTTTCGGATTACCGCGCTGGCGAACAACCACGGTTGGGCGCTCTCCCCCGACGGGTCGAGACTCGCTATAGGACTCTCCACAAACGCCGGCGATGATATCTGGGTCAAACCGCTCCCCCGAGGGGCGGCCTACCGGGTTTCCTTCGATCCCCAGTCGGACAATCGCCCCCGTTGGACCGCTGATGGCCGCTTCATCACGTTCATCGGGGTCCGCCAACCTGGTGGACTGTACCGCCACCGCGCAGACGGCGCCGGCTCCGATTCCCTCCTCCTTGAAGGCATCATTGACGAAGGGGTGGTGTCGCCCGACAACCGCTGGCTGGTGCTCCGCCAGGGCTCGGTCGGTGCCGTCGCCGGCGGGCGCAACATCACCGGACTCCGCCTGGGAACGGATACCACGCCGGTACCGATACTTGCGACGGAATTCGACGAGGAGGCGATCGCGCTCTCTCCCGATGGCAAGTGGATGGCCTATCAGTCGGATGAGACCGGCCGCACCGAGGTGTTTGTGCGACCGTTCCCCAACACCGATGCCGGCAAGAAACAGGTATCGAGCGGTGGCGGGCTGGCGCCACTCTGGTCCCGTGACGGGAAGGAACTGTTCTATTTGAGCAGCGACAAGAACATGATGGCCGCGTGGGTGACCCCCGGCGCAATGATTGACCTGGGTGAGCCGGTGTTGTTGTTCCATGTCCCCGACGACCTGCTCGGCGCCGAGGCCCTGTATTACACCCCGTGGGATGTGGCCCGAGACGGCCGGTTCATCATGGCACGACTTGTCAGCGGTGATCAGGGACAGGCGGGAGCGATCGTTGTGGTCGAGAACTGGTTCCAGGAGCTGAAGGCGAAGGTGAAGCGGTGAGTGCCCTGATCGAACGGCTTTCGTCGGCCCTGGCCGACCGCTACCGCATCGAGCGCGAGCTCGGCCAGGGCGGCATGGCCACCGAGCTCGTGACTGAAGTCACCGCTCGGCTGGTGTCGCTGAAGCGACCGTCCCCGGCCGTCACCCCGGCGAACGCCGGGGTCCAGTCTACTTGGATTCCAGCTTTCGCCGGAATGACGATCATGTCATGGACGGGAACACGAAATGCCTGACCCGCTGCCCCGCCTGGCCGCCGCTTTATCCGACCGCTACCGCATCGAGCGGGAGCTCGGCGCCGGCGGCATGGCCACCGTCTACCTAGCCCACGACCTCAAGCACGACCGCAAGGTCGCGGTCAAGGTGCTGCGGCCGGAGCTGGCCGCGGTCATCGGCGCCGAACGCTTCCTGGCGGAAATCAAGACCACCGCCTACCTCCAGCATCCGCATATCCTCGGCCTGATCGACTCGGGCGACGCCGACGGGTCCCTGTATTACGTGATGCCCTACGTGGAGGGAGAGTCCCTCCGCGACCGGCTCACCCGGGAGAAACAACTCCCCATCAGCGAGGCGGTGCGGGTCGCGGTGGAGGTGGCCAGCGCCCTCGACTACGCCCACCGCCACAACGTCATCCACCGTGACATCAAGCCCGAGAACATTTTGCTGCACGACGGGTCCGCGTTGGTGGCGGACTTCGGCATCGCGCTCGCCGCGAGCAAGGCCGGCGACACCCGGATGACGGAGACCGGCATGAGCCTCGGCACCCCGCACTACATGAGCCCCGAGCAGGCCATGGGCCAGCGGGAGATCACCGCCCGCTCCGACGTGTACGCCCTGGGGTGCGTGCTGTACGAGATGCTCACCGGTGAGCCGCCATTTTCGGGACCCACCGCCCAGGCGATCGTCGCCAAGGTCATGACCGACGATCCGCGGCCGCCGGCGGAGCTCCGCCGGAGCATCCCGCCGGCAGTGGAGGAGGCCACCCTCACGGCGCTCGAAAAGCTGCCGGCCGACCGGTTCGCCAGCGCCGCCGAGTTCGCCCGGGCGCTCGAGGGCGGTGGGGCCGCCCGGACGACGGCGCGTGTCCATGCCGCCCGCCCGGCGGGTCGGCTTCCCGCTGCTCTCTCCGCGGCTCTCGCGCTCGCCGTCGCCTTCGCCGCCTGGGGCTGGCTGCGCCCCCGCTCGTCTCCGCCTTCGTTGCCGCCTTCCCGGCTCGCCATCCTGGCGCAGGGCGTGGGCGGATCGGGTGGTACGTCGCTGCAACGCCAGGTTGCCCTCGCGCCGGACGGCGGCACAGTGTTCTTCGTGGCCGTGGCCGCCGATGGCGTGAACCGGGTCATGCGCCAGCCGTTCGCCGCCGCCGAGGCGACTCCGATTCAGGGGACCGAGGGCACGGCGAGCCCGATCGTCTCGCCGGATGGACGCTGGCTCCTCGGCACCCGCGGCGGGGTAACGTCCTACCGAATTCCAGTGAACGGCGGGACGGCGATTCCCCTGCCCGCGGCGGTCCGAAGCACAGTGGCGGCTGGGTGGGGCCGGAACGGCGTGCTCTGGTACAGTCCTGAAGGAGCCGCAGGCCGCGGACTGGCGGAGTTGGGCCGCGGTGATTCGATCAGGATCCCTTTCGCCCAGGAGAGCAAGGACCTTCAGCTGCAGCAGATTTTCCCCGATGGCCGGACCGCGCTCGTCGTACAGAAACTCGGTGCCGCCGCCGGGCCGATTCTCCTGTTCGACCTGGAGACGGGACGGCACACACCGCTGCTGGAACGGCCGGTGGTCGAGGCCCGATATGCAGCGGGTTACCTGCTCTGGGTGCAGCTGGACGGCACCCTCCAGGCACAGTCGTTCGACCCGGCGCACCCGCAGCTCGACGGGCCTGGCCTGACCATCGCGACCGGCGTCTCGATCACGGGCACCGGCATTGCGCAGATCGCCGTGGCGCCGACCGGGACCTTGGCCTACATCCCCGAGGAGCCCCGCTCGCTCCAGTTCATCGACCGCACCGGCGGCGCGCGCCCAGCCACGGCCGAACGCCACAACTTTCACGCGCCGGAGTTCTCACCGGACGGCCGGCGTCTCGCGACCGACTTCAATACGGCGGATGGACGGGACGTCTGGATCTTGTCGCTGGACCAGGGCACGCTCTCCCGGGCCACCTTCGAGCGCGACGGCCACGACGCGACCTGGATGCCGGACGGGCAGCGCATCACCTATTCCTCCACCCGCTCCGGGGCGCTGGGCATCTATCGCAAGCGGCCGGGGAGCGCGGAGGCCGCCGAGTCGCTGTTCGCATCTCCCGACCTGACCTACACCGGACGGTGGCTCAAGGATGGTAGCGGGCTCCTCACGACCGGCTCCGATCTCCGGCCCGCCTCGCGGTCGGATGTCGCCATACTGGAAAACGGGGGCCACGGGCCGCTGACGCCGCTCATCGCGAGCCCTTTCGAGGACCAGTACGTGGCCCTCTCGCCGGACAACCGGTGGCTCGCCTTCGTGTCCGACCAGTCCGGGGAACAGCAGGTGTATGTCCGACCTTTCCCCACCGAGGGAGACCAGGTGCAGGTCTCCCTGACGGGTGGGAGCGAGCCGCTGTGGAGCCCGGACGGGCGGGAACTGTTCTACCGCGGCGTGGCCGACGGGCAGGCCATGCTGATGGCCGCCACGGTGCGCACGGATCCCCAGTTTGCCGTCATGGCGCGACGCCCGCTCTTTTCCGTCACCGAATATGTCGGTACCACTCCGCACACCAACTACAGCATCGCGCCCGACGGCCGGACCTTCGCGATGGTGCGCCGGAGCCCGGCCACCCGGATCATGATTATCCAGAACCTGCCCGGCCTGGTGCGGCAGCTGCAGGGAACCGCCGGAGCTTCGCCTTGAGCGACATTACCCGGCTCACCGCCGCTCTCTCCGGCCGCTACCGCCTTGAGCGGGAGCTCGGCGCCGGCGGCATGGCCACGGTCTATCTGGGCGAAGACCTCAAGCACAAGCGCAAGGTGGCGCTCAAGGTCCTGAAGCCTGAACTCGCGGCGGTGCTCGGCGCCGAGCGGTTCGTCCAGGAAATCACCACGACCGCCAGCCTGCAGCACCCAAACATCCTTCCCCTCTTTGATTCCGGGTCGGCCGACGGCTACCTGTACTACGTGATGCCGTCATCGACGGCGAGACGCTCCGCGACAAGTTGAACCGGGCGACCCAGCTCGGCATCGACGAGGCGGTGAAGATCACCATCGCGGTGGCCGACGCGCTGGACTATGCCCACCGCCACGGGGTGATCCACCGTGACATCAAGCCGGAGAACGTCCTGCTGCACGACGGCCGGCCGATGGTGGCGGACTTCGGGATCGTGCTGGCGCTCAGCGCCGCCGCCGGCGGCCGGATGACCGAGACCGGCTTGAGCCTCGGCACGCCGCACTACATGAGCCCCGAGCAGGCCACCGCCGAGAAGGATCTGACGAACCGGTCGGACATTTACTCGCTGGGCAGCGTGCTGTACGAGATGCTCGCCGGGAACCCGCCGCACACGGGTGCGTCGGCGCAGCAGATCATCAGGAAGATCGTCACCGACGAAGCCCGCCCGGTGAGGGAGCTGCGCAAGTCGGTGCCGCCGAATGTTGCCGCGGCTGTCGCCAAGGCGCTGGAGAAGCTGCCGGCCGACCGGTTCGAAACCGCCAGGGCATTCGCCGAGGCACTGGCCAATCCAGCGTTCACGACGACGGGCACCGCGTCGTTCACCGGTGGCGCGGCCACCGGACCACGAGGCATCGTGACGTGGATCCGGAGCCCCTGGTCCTGGGGGGCGATCGCGATGACCGCCTCGCTCGCGGGGGCAGTCTTTATGCTGCGTGGTACCGGTAGCCGCAGTACTGAGATCACCTTCACGCAGAAGACGTTCCGCTCCGAGGCGATCTACACGGCGCGCTTTGCACCAGACGGTCGGACCATCGTGTTCAGCTCCACGGGCAAGGAAGGGACGGTCCCGCATCTCTTCGTCATCCGCCCGGACAATCCCGAACCGGAGCCGCTCGGTCCCGATTCGACCCATCTCCTCGCGATCTCGTCCACGGGCCAGCTGGCCGTGCTCACCGGGGCCCGCTACCTCTCGCAGCGACTCTTCCTCGGCACGTTGGCCACCCTCCCGCTCGGCGGCGGCGCCCCGCGGGAAGTACTGGCCGACGTGCGGGAGGCCGACTGGTCTCCGGACGGGACGGCGATGGCCATCATCCGGACCGTGGACGGCGTGGATCGCCTGGAGTACCCGGCCGGCAAGGTGCTGTACCAGTCCGCCGGCTACGTGTCGGATGTCCGCATCTCACCGTCGGGCGATGAGGTGGCTTTCTTCGAGCATCCGGTCGCGTGGGACGACCGTGGTGAGGTTGTGATTACCGATCGATCGGGCAAGACGATCGCCCGGTCGACGACCTACTGGGCCATCGAGGGGCTCGACTGGCGGCCCGACGGACGGCACGTCTTCTACTCCGCCGCGGCCTCCGTCGGCTCATACACGGAGATGACGGTCTACGCGATGGACCGGCGCGGCCGGGCTCAGGTGGCCCTATCGAGCGCTGGCGGGATCACGCTCCAGGACGTTCCGCGCGACGGACCTTGGCTGGTTACCCACGACGAGCAGCGCTTTCAGGTGCGCCTGCACGATCCGGCGTCTGCGGGCGAGCGGGACCTGGGCTGGCTGGACGCCTCAAGCAACCCGGTCGTCAGCGCCGATGGCAGGCTCCTGTCGCTCTCCGATCAGAGCACTACGGGTGGGCTCCATTACACGGTTCTCCTTCGCAAGACCGATGGCTCTCCCCCGGCGCGGCTCGGAGAGGGGAACCCGCTGGCATTCTCGCGCGACGGACGATGGTTGCTGGTCAGTGTTCTTTCGACGCCTCCCAAGCTGTTGCTTTACCCCACCGGTCCAGGGGAGCCCCGGCGCCTGGATGAAGGACAGTTCGAATCGCTGTCCTTCTCCCACGGTGCGTTGTTCGCCGACGGCGAGCGATTCTTCACGTGCGGCAACCTGCCGAAGCAAAGTACCCGCTGCTTTATCGGTGGGCTAGCCGGCGGATCGCTGACCCCGGTGACCCCAGAGGGTACCGTCCAAGCCGTTCTTTCGCCCGATGACAAGTTCGTCGCGGCCCAGGTCGGCAACAGCTTCGGACTTTTTCCCGTTCGCCGGTGGCCCGCCGAGGCCCGCGCTCGGCCTCGGCGCAGGCGACTTTCTGAGTCGCTGGGGTCGTGATGGGCGAGAGCTCTGGGTGTACAGCAGCCTGTCTGTCGTGATGCGTGTGGACCGCGTCGATCCCCTAACGGGGCGGCGTTCCCTGCTGACCCAGATCACGCCGGACGATCGCGCCGGGTTGCGGCAGGCCGTCGGGCTCCGGTTCGCCGATGATCCCCGGGTATACGCCTACCGCCAGACTCGCTATCTGTCGTCGCTCTTCCTGGTCGAGGGAGTTCGGTGACCGACCGGACGCGCCTTGCCTCCGCCCTGGCCGACCTTGTCCCGTTTCTCCGGCGCTTGGATCACCTTCGCGCCATCCGCCGCGGAATCCCGGGTCGTGAGCAACGGGAGCGCAACCTCTCCCTTCAGCATGACGTGCTCTTTTCGTTGCCGACCCGGTGGTGTGGGAACCTTCTCGCCTGAGAGGAGGTTTTCCGGAAGACTCCGGGCTCCGCTCCGGCTGGAGTACCCGCTCCGGCCGCCTGGGTCAGGCGGAGCCGACCCGGTGACCGCATCCCGCCCCAGGTGAGACCGTCATGGCTGCTTCCTCCTCGCGTTTGCCGGCCGCTCCTACGAATCAACTCCGCATCTACATCATTCGCACCCTGCCATGGACGCCGGGCGGCTGCCATGGATAGCGCTCCCGCTGACGCCACCTTCGTGCTGGTCCACCTGTCCGGCACCCGGCGCGGCACCACCGAGCTGGTCGAGGGCGAGGTGGTGCGCATCGGGAGCTCGGCCGACGACGAGATCCAGATGCGGATTGCCGGGAGTGCGGTGGGTCCCGCCCGGTACGCCGTGCTTCACCGACGTGGCGGCACCTTCGAGGTACAGGCGACCGGCGGCCAGGAGCTCTGGGTCAACGGCGAGCGGGTGGATCACCTGGTCCTGGCGTCCGGCGATGTGCTCGAGTTTGGGCGGGACGGGCCGGTGCTCCGGTTCCGCCGCTACCCCCCCGGGCGCGGGGCGTTCAAGACGCTGGGCGAGGCCTTCAGCGACTGCCTGGACTGCGCCCGGTACCAACCGGGCGTGGTCTGGCGGAAGGCGGGAGTCTTTCTCGGAGCCATGCCCGGCGAGCTCGCCACCCAGACCAGTCGCACCTTCCGGCTATCGGTTGCCGGAACTCTCGTTCTCCTGGTCGTGGGGCTGGTGTCTCTGGCCCAGCGTACCGGGCGGGTCGAGCGGACCCTCTCACACGAGGTGCAGCAAGTGCGGGGTCTGGCCGGGCTTCTCGAGGAGCAGCGATCGGATACCGCGTCGGAGGCCGGCACCCGGGCGGCGCTAGAGGAGCTGCAGGCCACGCTATCCGCAGCCCAGGAGCGGATCGCCTCACTCGAGGCCCGGAACAGCGCCGCGGCGAGCGCCATCGCTGCCGCTGCCCGGTCGACGGTGTTTCTCCAGGGCTCCTTCGGGTTCGTCGAGCCGCGCTCCGGGCTCGCCATGCGGCTGGCTCTCGGGTTTGGCGGCGCCCCGATGCGCACCGCGGACGGCGAGCCGCTGGTGACGACGGAGGGAGACGGCCCGGTGGTCGAGATCTATTACTCCGGGTCCGGGTTCGTGGCGGCGGAGGGTGGCCTGATCCTCACCAACCGCCACGTGGCGCTGCCCTGGGAATCCGATGAATCGGCGGCGGTGGTGGCTCAGGGATGGCGGCCGGTGATGCATCAGTTCGTCGGCTATCTGCCGGGGCTAAAAAAGCCGTTCGCCGTGACCTTCGTCGACCGCGCTGATTCGGTGGATCTCGCCGTGGTGCGGGGCGACGGACCCGCCCGTTCCACCGCTCCACTGCGGCTTCGCGCCGAGCTTCCCGCGGCGGGCGAAGAGGTCTTCGTCCTCGGCTATCCCCTGGGGATTCAGGCCTTGCTTGCCCGGGCGGAGACCTCGACCCTGGACGCGATGAGACGCTCCGTCGGTCTCGACCTCTGGTCTGCCGCCGCCCGGCTGGCAAGCACTGGTGAGATCGCCCCGCTCGCCACCCGTGGGATCGTCGGCCAGTCGAGCCCGAGAGCGGTGATCTACGACGCGGAGACCACCCATGGCGGGAGCGGCGGGCCGGTTCTCGCCGCGGGTGGCGAGGTGGTGGCGGTCAACGCCGCCGTGCTCCCGGAGTTCGGCGGATCGAACCTGGGGGTGCCGGCTCGGGATGCGATCGCCCTGTTGAAGCGCGCCCGCCGGAAGTAACCCCCTCCCATGCCCCGCGGCGTGGGGGGTTCGCGTCCGCCCGCGTCCGGCGCTACATTCGGGGGCGACCAATCCCGGACCCACATAGCGGCGGTGGCACCGCGTCCCGACCGCGTGCGCGCGGGTGCGGCTGAGCCCAGCGCACCCTGGTGGTGATCTCTTCGCCTGCCCGGAAGGAGTGCGTCAAGCATGAGTGACTCTCCCACCCGCCTGGCCTCGGCGCTGGCCGATCTCTACCGCCTGGAGGGGGAGCTGGGGCAGGGGGGGATGGCCACGGTGTACCTGGCGCAGGACCTGAAGCACGACCGCAAGGTGGCGGTCAAGGTGCTGCGGCCGGAGCTGGCGGCGGTGATCGGGGCGGAGCGCTTCCTGGCCGAGATCAAGCTCACCGCCAACCTGCAGCACCCCCACATCCTGCCGCTGTTCGACTCGGGGGAGGTGCTCGTAGAGCATCCCGAGCGGAGCGAGGGACCGCGTTCCTTTCTCTTCTACGTGATGCCGTTCGTGGAGGGGGAGACGGTGCGGGACCGGCTCACCCGGGAGAAGCAGCTGCCCATCGCCGAGGCGGTGCGGGTGGCCACCGAGGTGGCCAGCGCGCTGGACTACGCCCACCGGCACGACGTGATCCACCGGGACATCAAGCCGGAGAACATCCTGCTGCACGACGGGCGGGCGCAGGTGGCCGACTTCGGCATCGCGCTGGC
>Ga0326597_10010421_pt1 | contig 12383 bp, 21 predicted proteins | sample RVTome_12_FD_203789 | JGI IMG/M metagenome (GOLD analysis project Ga0326597, IMG submission 203789) | Soil microbial communities from uranium-contaminated site in the Upper Colorado River Basin, Wyoming, United States - RVT100D185 | ecosystem: Environmental > Terrestrial > Soil > Contaminated >... | reverse complement strand
CGGTCTGCTCGGGATTCGTTTTCGCTCTGGCGACCGCCGACAGCTATTTGAAGAGCGGTCAATTCAAGCGCGCGCTGGTGATCGGATCCGAGGCCTTCTCGCGCATCCTCGATTGGCAGGACCGCTCGACCTGCGTTTTGTTCGGTGACGGCGCCGGAGCCGTGGTCGTCGAGGCCCAGAAGTTGAACGGCGCTTTAACCGACCGGGGCATCCTTGCCACGAGCCTCAGATCCGACGGCCGCTACCGCGACAAGCTCTATGTCGATGGCGGTCCTTCATCCACCGGTACGGTCGGACATGTTCGCATGGACGGTCCTGAGGTATTTCGCCACGCAGTGACGAAGATCAGCGAGGTGATCGACGCCACTCTAACCCAAGCAGGCTATAAAGCATCGGATGTTGACTGGTTCGTACCGCATCAAGCTAATAAGCGCATCTTGGACGGTGCTACACGGAAGCTTGGTCTCGATCCGGCACGCGTTATCATTACGGTCGATAAGCATGCCAATACATCGGCCGCTTCAATTCCCTTGGCGCTGAGCCAGGGCCGTAGCGACGGCCGCATCAAGACTGGCGACCTTGTTTTGCTTGAGGCCATGGGCGGAGGCTTCACCTGGGGAGCCGTGCTGCTCCGCTGGTAGCCCGAAAGCCACACCTTGATGGAAAATGGTGCAATATCAGGAATTTGATCGCAGGACAGATTGACCGCCTCGCACTCGCTCGATTAGCATCTTGATTAGTCCCGCGACTGGGGGAGCGCACGCATATGAGCGGGAAGACACTCACGCGCGCCGATTTGGCGGAAGCGGTGTTTCAGAAGGTTGGTCTGCCGCGGAACGAGTCCGCCGAGATCGTGGAGCTGGTGCTTCGCGAGATCGTGGCGAGCCTCGAGCGCGGCGACACCGTCAAGCTCTCGTCATTCGGCTCTTTCGGGATTCGCGACAAGGGCCAGCGCATCGGGCGCAACCCAAAGACGGGTCAGGAAGTTCCCATCACGCCGCGGCGCGTGCTGGTGTTCCGGGCCAGCAACATCATGAAACAGCGCATCAACGATGCGCTCTCCCGGAGAAAGGCGGCCGAATAATTTTGCCGGCGTTTTGATGCCAAGGAGGAGGACGGTTGGACAAGGCGCCCGAGGCATTTCGCACCATCAGCGAGGTCGCTGACGAGCTTGAGGTCCCGAAGCACGTGCTTCGCTTCTGGGAGGCCAAGTTCGCACAGCTCAAGCCCATGAAGCGGGGCGGCGGCCGACGCTATTACCGGCCCGAAGATGTCGCCCTGCTGCGCGGCATCCGCTTCCTGCTCTATAACGATGGATACACCATTAGAGGGGTACAGAAGATCCTCCGCGAGCACGGGCCGCGTTTCGTGATGGACTACCGGCGCATGGCTGAGGACGACGAGCGGGACGAGGCAATGTCGGAGCCGCATGAAATTCCCGACATCGCCGCCGAGGCCGCGCAAAGCGGGGCTGCGACAATAGTGCGCCAGCCCGCCGAGGAACGATCCAGGCTCGACCCGCAAAAGCTTGGGGCGCTTCTCGATGAGATCGAGGCCTGCTACCGGGTCCTCGCCGTGGCCAGGGACTAGAGCCCTCGATCCGGCTGATGGCTTGTCTCACCGGCCTGAGCGTGTATATGCAAGTCAGCCTGACACCAAGGTTTCGGAGCGTAGCGCAGCTCGGTTAGCGCACCGGTCTGGGGGACCGGGGGTCGGGAGTTCAAATCTCCCCGCTCCGACCATTTTCGGCTTTAGTTTTCAAGAGTTGCCGGGTGAAAGTACGACGGCATACCAACTTGAAATAGGAACGAAACAGCGCCAAAGGTCCCGAACAGGCGCGAAAAGTCCCGAAATAATCCCGAAGAATGTTCGCCGCCCGTTCGCTTCGGCTGCGGCCAATTTCTGAGGCTGCTGAAGGGCAGGCCGCGATCACTCTTGATCGGGCCGACCGTCGTTACTATCTCTCCTATGGACCCTGGCGGGCGCGCAATCAGTATTTGGGTAGTCCGTATCGCGTCACGCCCCGCCTGAGTCCTTCCTCCTTCGTTTCAACTAGTTCCCGCGCTGCGCGCGCCTTGCGTTGCAACGCGGCGCGTAGACTGTATGGGCGATCAAGTGACCACAAGCGCGCTCGCGAACATGTTGGGCGTGTCCAAGAAGACGATTGCGGAGCTTGCCAAGCGTGGGATCATCGCGCCTGCAGGTGCCGGACGTTACGCCCTGGAAGCCAGCGTGAGCAGCTATTGCGCGCATCTCCGAGAGCAGGCAGCCGGTCGCGTTGTAGACGACGACTCAGCGGCAAACGCGAGCATCGGGGCCGCAAAGCGACACTCACCGAGGTGAAGGGCGCAGCAATTTGGCGATTAGTGCTCGGTGACAGGGGGCGAAGCGAGGTCGAAGCGTAGATGATCGCTACTCACATGCTAGTCATAAGTCGAACAGGGCGAGCAGCTCGTCCGAAAGCTGGCGACGGTATATCGTCACCGGCAGCATGGTCTTGACCTCGAATAAGTGCCAGCCAATCGACCCCCGCTCATCAATAGGGGTCGGAGGATGATACTCGTCGTTCGAGCGAGCCCTGTAAGTCTCCGGTTTCGCGTCGTCCTCTCCAGCGGGAACAAGCAGCACCCTGCCATCCTTCAAGGCGTCGTCTCCGGCGATTTTGAGTTTAGCGAGCGGCACACGGACCAGCCTGAACCGCTCGTATAGTGATGGCAGTTTCGGATGCACTTTCCCAGCAGGGGAGCGCGCGGCGATGCGCATGGCATCGTGGGTGCCAAGGACCCAATACCGCGTCAGCACGAATTGCAGGGTGTCTTCGAGATGGACGTGCTCATCACCTTCCGGGGCTGACTTCTGCCGCGCGGCAAGCTCATCCTCCATTGCTCGAACGATAAGGTCTATCAAATGATCGGGCTGATATCGCATCAGACCACCACCAGTTTGGCTTACCCGCAACAAACCGGTGTATACGTCGCGCCATTTCGGGCGCAGATCGGCGTAGCGCTCCAGAGCTTCTATCGTCGCTGATGTGAGGAGAGGGCTTACAGCCATCGCTCCCACCATCCTTTTGCTACAGCGATCAGCGCATTTACGGGGGTCGTGTCGGTAATGTAGATCGCGATCTTGGTTTCGCTCATGGGCAAGCCCTCCGCGCTGGTTTCGCTAGGACTCAGGGACATCGAGCTGTCAGTTCCACCTTCGGTTGTCCGACAGCATCTCGACTGGTGCGCTAGGCGGCGTTGGTGCCTGAAGATGCTCATCGGTCTCGAAGATGCCCATCCACTTTAAGTGAGCCCCTTCGGTGGAGTTGAGTACCTTCGAGAGTTGGAAGCCGTGTGAGTTTCACCCTCGGCTATCTGCCAGCAACAGAAGGGCCGCCGACCGAAGCCGACGCCGCTCTGGGTTTCTCTCCCAACCAGAACGGTCTAAATCTCGTTGAAACCTAGCGCGGTCTACACGGGTGCTGCGTTAAGCCTACACGGGTGAGGATATGAGATATAGGCGCCTAACCTTGCGTGAGGCGCTGGCCTCCGACCGATTAGAGGACTTTGTTCGACAGGAGGAGGCTCGCGGCGTCGAGCTAGCCAATGGTTCCGATCTGGAGCGAGCGCTTGCCTTGCTCATCACACAGCGCCGATCAGAAGATCGATCATTCACGGCGGCGCTTGAGAAAAAGTAGCGCCCGGCCGAAGCCGACGCCGGGAACGCGGGCCCCATTCCGACGTTAAACGGAAGCCGGGCGGCACGCGGCTGCGTGACAAAAGGGGGTCGATATGAGCAAGTCAGCTATCGGTAATACCAAAGAGTGCCGAAAACACGCGCTAGCGTGTCTACGCCTTGCGCAAACCTCAGCATCGCCCCACGCACGAGAGCACTTCGCCGACCTCGCCAAGACCTGGCTAAAGCTAGCTGGCGATCTTCAGGCCCTACGTGATGTAATAGAGGAGCCCGAGTCCGGGAGGCGGACCGGGTAACCCCTCACCCCGGCAAAGAAGAAGCCCCGAGCGGGAGCGCGGCGGCGATGGCGACCTCGGTTCCCGAAGATGCTCATTAGTCTCGAAGGTGCTCACCGTCTTGCTGTGAGCATCTTCGGTGGAGTTGAGCACCTTCGCGTTTAGGTCCGAGAACAGGCGTAAGCGGACATCAGCTCTTCTTGGACGTCACGACGTGAACGCGACCCGGTACCTGGGTCACCTTTTTGCTGTTACATTTCGGGCACCTTACCTTCGCCGCCTCGTGCTCGGTGATGGTTTCGGTGCGCTCGAATGACTTGCCGCATTCGCTACAACGATACTGGTAGGTCGGCACGTCCACACTCCCAATCAAATGGTTCCAATGAAATCCCGCTTCCCCAATTCAACGCCGCAATGCCGCAGAATGTCGTAAGCGGTGGTGCAATGGAAATAGAAGTTGGGCATCACGAAGTGCACTAGATAGGGCTGGCCTTTGAAATTCATCGTGTGCTCACCCAACGTCAGCCTGATTTCACGATCCTCAGAGCCATCAATGTCATCGGGTTTAAAGGATTGCACGAACGCCACCGTCTTAGCGAGCCGCGCCTTGAGATCGGCAAAAGTCTTCTCAGTGTCGTCATGTCTCGGCACTTCGACACCTGCGAGCCGCGCAGCGGCTCCCTTGGCGAGATCGGCTGCAATTTGGATCTGGCGAACGAACGGAAGCATGTCAGGAGCAAGCCGGTAATTGAGTAATACTTCTGGATCAATCTTGCGGTTACCCGCATGGGCTTCAGCTTCGTCCAAAATCGCGGAGAGGTTATTTAGCATTTGGACAAACGCGGGGATGGAAGCCTGATACATAGAGAGCGACATAGACATAGACCTCTTAATTGAACTGGTCAGAGCCCACGACCCGGCCTCACTCCTGAAGTTCCTTATCCGTCTCGCCGGCGAAGTTGAGCACTTCGCATCAACTCATTAGCCGCAAGTCACGAAGGGTTGGCTAAAGAGGCATTTGAACAGTTGCTCAGTCTCCTCGCTAGCCGGCGGTCTAGGATGACAGACCCGCCCGGCCACGACGGTGTAAATAGTTTTAGCCAGACACGTCCCGCGCCCGACTTCTCTTATCTGTGCCGTTACCGCAGTGGTCGCTTCCTTGGCCAGTGCGGGCGGAGTGACTGCCATTAAGACTAAGGCGGTCATCCCGATGAGCAAAAGCACATTACGCGGCGCGAGTTTGTGCATGAGAGCCTCCCTTTTAGAGCGTCTCACTGGCAGGAAAATTATAGCACTACACCTAAGTCTCGAAGGTGCTCATGCTTTTTGTTTGAGCATCTTCGGTGGAGTTGAGCACCTTGGCTCTGACGTCCGTAACGAGCCCGGAAGCGGACGTTAGACCGCGCCGCTCCGATGTCGGCTACGTGCTCAACCGTGCCAATTTCTGCTGCGGCGTAATCTCGAAGTCGCCAGTAAAGGCACATCTTTCCTTGGGAGCAATTCCTGGTTCGCAGAAGTCTGCTATCGGAAGGGCAGTCGCAAATATCCATGCCCCTACTGTCTTGCGCTCGATGTCGTAGGCGACTGTCTCGACATCGGAAAAAGTGAAGACAGCAAGATTGCCCGACCGGTCAGGGGCGATGGCGAGCGTGGCAGTGGTTCCGTCACCGAGATCAATCACGCGGTTATGCATGGCGGTAAGCGCAAACAAAGTTATTGAGGGTTTAACGACCCCCCCGGCGCGAAGGTGGTGATGGCTGGCAATCCCAGAACATCAACGTCGATGCTGGCGAGGCTTTTGTAGAACTCTGGAGGAGCACTTCGAGATCTCAGGCCAGATGGTGTCGCGCGCCTCCTTAGGTAGGAGATCGGCCACCACCCGAGACGCGCCATGTCAATCTACAAGCACCAAGCGACGCCGTTCTGGCACTTCGACTTCCAACTGCGAGGTCATCGATTTCACGGCTCTACGCGATGCCGGAGTCGGCGGCAAGCGGAGGCCATAGAGAAGGCCGAACGTGCGAAGGCGAAGCAGCTCCTTAAAGCGAGCGGCAAAGGCGTCGCCCACCTCTCAATCAATGGCGCAGCCGGACGATACTGGAACGAGGTTGGTCAGCATCACACCTGCAGGCAGGAGACGTGGACCAATCTTGAACGTCTTATCGCCTACTTTGGCAAGGACAAGCTTCTCAATGAGATCACCGATGATGACGTGGCGTATCTCGTTGCTTGGCGACGCGGCCATCGGCGTTGGGGGCGCAAGAACATGCCCGTGATCGCGCCAGCTACAGTGAACCGCTCAACGACAGAGGTGTTGCAAAAGCTCTTCTGCCAGGCACGTCGCACCTGGAAGGTTCGTTTTGATAATGAACCCGACTGGGCCCGCCACATGCTCAAAGAGCCTCAGGAGCGCGTGAGAGAGCTGAGAGCTGACGAGGCCGAAAGGCTGGAGGAGGCCGTTCGTGCAGATTACGAGCCCTTCCTGAGCTTCGCGCGTGCAACAGGTCAGCGCTTCAAGGAATGCCTGATGCTTAAGTGGGCTGAAGTTGACTGGACCGAGCGCATCATCACGACGCAGGGGAAGGGCGGTCGAACCATTGTCATTCCGATCACCCCGACGGTTGCCTCAATCCTCTGGCCGCTGCGAGGTCACCATCCAGAGCGGGTTTTCACCTATATAGCGCAAAGAACCCGTGCAGGGCGCGCGAAGGGTCACCGCTACCCCCTCACTGCGAGCGGCGCGAAATCTCACTGGCGTCGTCTTCGGGCCAAGGCAGGTCTTGAGAATTTCCGCTTCCACGACATTCGGCATGATGTCGGTACAAAACTCCTCCGCGACACTGGCAATCTCAAGCTCGTGCAGAAGGCGCTCAACCACGCCGACATCAAAACCACCACGCGCTATGCACATGTACTCGACGAAGAAGTGGCGGAGGCGCTGGAGCAGGTACAAAAGTCGCGAAATAGGTCCAGAGTGAGAAAAGCTTGCTAGATCCAAGCCCACGAAACAGGACCCACGAGCGATTTAGCGAGCCATTAACCCCTGCAGACACATTCTGCCGACATGGCTCTGACGGCAGAACAGCATTCACAGATTGCGACGGTCTACGACAAGGCGGCAGCGGACCAGAGGGTACCAGCGCCGCAGAGAGCGGCATTTGCCCGTAAGGCAGAGTGGTTTCGCATGCTTGCTCGAATAGGAGCAAAGAAGGAGGCGGCGGCATCCAAAAAGGAGAGGCCCCACGAGGCTCGTCCTGAGGCCATTCGACCGCTCGTTGAAACCGTACCGATGAAGGGAGCGGGGCAGTGACTTGGCTTCGGCTGAGCGAGGCAACGGCACTAATCGACCACGATGTGCAGAAGGCGCGCGAACGGCTAGAACGCGCCATTGGGAAGGCGTGGCGGGCGCGGCCTGGCGGGCTCCCCCAGCCGACGCTCGATCCTAATGTCCCATTGCGCATCCAAGTGACGCCGCTGCCTGGCTTGCGAATTGAGGGTAGAGCTTGGTTAGACAATCCCGTGCTGCATTGGGAGGCTTCTGAAATCGAATGTCTCTGCAAGCCATGGACGCCGTCGTCGCAATCTCTGTCGTCAGCGCCCGCCACTCAATCCCGAGTGAAGATTGAGGTTTGGAGAGGAGACCTTGTGCGTCTATGGGGAGGGGACAACTCAGCGAACCAGCCCAGCGCGGAGAATAATGGGTTGGCGGCAACCGCGAGAAGCTAAACGGCCAGCCGAAAAGCCAAAGGCTGTTAAGATGATTTGAAAAAAGACGGCGGGGGGCGCGACGCGATACAAACTACTCAATACTCAATGACGTTCCCGCGCAAAAACCTGCTCCTTCAGTATCTCCACGTCTCAGACGCCACCTGCCTGAATAAGTGGCTATGACGCTTGAGGAGGTTCAAAAAACCCCGAAGTAAGTCCCGAACTGGGATGATCAAAGCTGGCTAGGCCGCTGAAACAAAGACAAATATAGTACTGGCCGATCATGTCTGGGGGACCGGGGGTCGGGAGTTCAAATCTCCCCGCTCCGACCAAGTTTTCAAGGGTTTCGACGGCAACAAACCGTGAATTGCAACCGAATTGCACCGGCGACGCCGGATCACTCCCGTCTTAATAGTGTGGGCAGCTTAGCGATATTGCTGGCGACGCGCCTTGGCTCATCCATCGTGAGTACCTTCGCTGTGTCCGCTTGCGCCTTCGTATCGCGGGCATAGACATAGGCGAGCGCTTGGCCGGTCGCGTCCTTGATCACATGGCCGCCCGGAATGCGCTCAGCGGACCAAGGCGGCGGGAAACGGCGAGCCATTGCGGAAACTCCCTCTGAGAGCCTCCCCCCGCAATGGCCTGCGACAGGATAGCAGCCCGGGAACCTGCTAAGCTAGGTCGCGCCACGCTTCGAGAATTACGAGGAGGAACCCTCATGAAGTTCGTTCCGATAATCTGTCTGGCTCTGGTTTTCGCGACCCCGGCATTTGCCGCCCCCCAATGGGTTGAGACTGCCTGTTGGCGAGCCGCCAATCGAGTTCTCCCGGCGCTCACTGCCAGGGAAAGGGAAGCCTATATTGCCAATTGCATAGCCGACTGGACGGCTGGAACGCCGCCGCCCCAGGGCCGCAAGAGTTATGACCGCAACAGATATTGAATCGGGGGCAATAGCAAACAGGGCGGCGGGAAGGGGCGAGCCATTAGCTAACGGATCGGGTCACGCCGCTCCTGACCTTCCGCGACTTAGGCGTCTTATGCGGCACCACTTTGGCCCAAGCGCTGAGTTCCTCTTGCACCTGTTTTTGTAACGCGCACTCTGGCCGTGACCTCTGCCGTCAACCCATCGTTCTTGTCGTCGCCGCGTTCACTCAGAAATATCATCTTGCCCGCCCGCGCCATTTTGCCTCCCCGAAAGGACGGGAAGCAACAGCCGGGAAACGGAAGGGCCTAGAAAAACAATAGTTCTCGCTCTGGGGGACCGGGGGTCGGGAGTGCAAATCTCCCCGCTCCGACCAATTCTACCCGTGCATTTACAAGCATTTAACGTGGCACCGTCCAACGCAGTCTGTGAGCGAAGATGCTTTTGGCCGACTCTAGCGCACACCCTAACCTTGTCCGCTTTTAGGGGGAGAGCGGCTCGGGCTTAGCTCTCGCCCTTGCCTGGGGCAATGGCCTCAGCAACTCCTAGTGCTGTCACCGGCGAACTGGCAGCCTCCTGCTTGACGAATACAGATCTCCCTGTGCTCGCCATCACTAGCCTTGTAGACAAGACCAAAAATGCTGGCGGCGGTGCGAAGCCATTTCGCACGATCATCGAGAGACCAGATACCGTTGGGCTTCGGCAGCCGGTCCAAGAGTCCCTGAATTGGAAGATCGGTGATCCCACACCTCGGCGTCACTCGCTTGGGCGCCAGAAGTTTTGACGGTGTCAGACTTTCAGTGGGTTCCGCCCTTGGCATCATGAGAGAACTCTTCTCACGAGGGATGTTCCATCCACGCTGTTGGTTGGGACCAAACATAGACATCTTTCGCACTTTTGGTTAGTGCTCCTGTACCACTAGGCGCGGGCTGAGTGGTTCATCAGGCTCTCCAACGAAGTTGCTGACCGCGCTGTCAATAAGCTGGAATTGTGTGACGAATTCGGTCGTGAGTCTTCGGTAGCTATCGGGGATCAGGGTGGCATGACGCCGGAGACGTGTCAGCTCGCGCTCCTGAGCTTCAGCGCGGCTACGGAGTGCATTTCGTTCAGCAACAAGGCGTTGAATTGCGCCCGCTGAGGCCAGGAGCACGAGTTCAATATCCCGCTCGGCATCCAGTTGGCCGCTTTGAGTGCTGGGCTCCTCCGCTGTTTCGTTCATCACGCCGATGATGTCCATGGCTGCTGCTACTCCTACCGACCTTGAGATAAGTCTCGTAAATCCTCTCTTCTTGCATATTTACCATAACTCGTGCGCGCTCACCGTCATTGAGTTAAAGAATGGTTAATACGTCCCAAGACGAAGTCTGATCAGCAGTCGCGGCGCCTAGCCTTTAACGAAGTCGGCGCAGGGAAATACCGCCGAGGAGCGATCAGGGCTTGGCGGTGTGACGTCTGCAAATGCGAAGCGGACGAATCCGCCTCACTGCGTAACGTCAGCTATCCCTTAGCCGACAACCTGTCCGCCTCCGTATGCCCTCCAACGCCTACGGTGTTGGAAACGAACGGCCGGCAACGTTCCTTTGACCATCGTGGTTCAGTGAAAATTAGCGTCGCAGGGCTAGGGTGGAGGCGGTCGGGGGCCCTTGGAGTATCCGATGGACCTCAACGATTTCGACACTCGGCTACAGGAAAATATTCGGACGTTACTCCTGACGAACGAACTAAGGGAAGGCACTCCAGCGTTCGGCATCGCCATGCAAGTCGTCCGCCAGGGCTTTCGTTCGTTATCTTGGAAGCAACGTTTCGTCTATCTCGAGGAGATGGTGCCCTTACTTCGCAGGCATGGACTCACATGCGGACTCGAGTGGAATTGATTGTCTTCCACTAAGCTCAATGAGCGCGCCCCTTGATCTACTTCTCGGTTCAGCTGAGGGGCATTTGCGCCTCGCACGTCATACGCGAAATTGCGCGCCCTGATGCGAGGTTGCCTACCGCTCACGGGACTTTCCCCCGTTAGCTGGCCTTAAGGGGCCGTTGTTCGGCTTGAGGCGGTGGGCGAGAGCGACGAGATTCGCATCTTCACTCGCAGCGGGAGCGGCGTGCTGGTTGTCCTGCATCGCGTCACGGGTCGCCTGATCGAACTGCTCGAGTTGAGTTAGGATTCTCGTGCCGAGTTCGACATAATGATGGCGGATCAAGGTAATGCGGCGACGAAGATCTTCGTTGATGGCACTCAAGGCCACCAAGTCTCGTTGTTGAGCGTTCGCGCAGTTGCGAAGGCTATCGCGATCAGCGATGAGGCGTTGGATTGCGGTTGCTCCGGCAAGAGCTACACTCTCTATAGTTTCATCGGACTCACTTTCAGAAGCTTGAGTCTGGGGTTTCGGTGTCATGACGTTTATCAGGCCCTCGATCATTGCTACAGACTCCTCTTGCTACATAAGTGGGTGCGAGGTGGAAAGGGCAGCTCCCTTTCAGAGTGCAAGCGTGTTAACGGAAGACAATTCCGCGCAGCAGTCCAGCATGTCGGCGCGAAATTGCTCCGCAGCGACTGGCTTGGCAAACAGGAATTCCTGCACCAGATCGAAACCCAGCTCGCGCACAGCGAGGAAATCAGCCCAGGTTTCGACACCCTCAGCGACAGTGCGTGCTCCATAGCTATTGGCAAGGTCGAGAATTCGGCGGCACATATTTTACCGCATCATTGGCGCAGCCCTTTACAAAGTTCTGATTAACCTTGACTTCAACAAATGGGAAGTCACGAAGTCCGGTGAGCGAGGTCCATCCCGCTCCGACATCGTCTAACGAAATGGCAATCTTGCAGGAACGAAGCATCTTTGCGATGTTTTTTGCGAGAGCCAGTTTGCGCACAATGTCGGTGCCATTTCAACGATGAGTCCTTCGTTTACGGCATGGCGGCTTTTCAATGCGTGAAGCAAAGGGTCAGAAGAAGAGCGCCGTCGACCTATGGTTAAGGCACGCGGGCGGCGCAGGTAACTAGGAGACGCCGGCGCCGACCTCCGAGATATAGAAATCGATGACTTCGTGCGTCATGTTGTCCACGGTGAACCGTTCCGCGATGATCTGTTGCAACGCGGCCGCGCGGTCGAGGAACGGCTTTGGGCCGGCAAGGAAGGCGCGCAACTGGCCCGCGAGCGCGCCGACGTCTCCCGGTGGGATGAGCGGCATGTCGACACCGGCCACGATCTCGGGGATGCCGCCAACATCAGTCGCGATCAAAGGCATCTGCGCTGCGGCGGCCTCGAGCACGATATAGGGAAAGGATTCCGCGCGCGACGGCACCACCACGCACCGGGCGCGGGCAAAAGCACTCCGCGCCGACTGCGCCCCCGAGAAGGAAACCCGGCCATTCAGCCCGAGCCGCCGGGCGAGCCGCTTCAAGCTGGCCTCGTCGGGTCCGCTGCCCACGATAAGCGCTCGGCCGGGAAACACGGCTTGGTGGGCGGCCAGAGCCTCAAGCAGGATATCGACGCCCTTCAAATAGCGAAGCTCGCCGATGAAGACGAAATCCACCGCGTCGTCGGCCAGCATCGGTTCGTAGAACTCGTGGCGGTAGAGGCCGTTCGGCACGATCCGCGCCGGACAGCGTGGCTCGCCGACGAGCTCGACATAGCGGTTGCCCGCAAAGTAGCTTTCGAACAGGAACCCGTCGGTTAAAGGAAGCAGCCTGCGTTCGGCCATAATGTAGAGCCGGCCCATGGGCCGTGACGGGGAATAGTGCAGGCTGCCGCCATGCGGCGTATAGATGGCCTTCACCTTCGCGCCTTTGCGCTTCA
>Ga0326597_10010420_pt1 | contig 12383 bp, 13 predicted proteins | sample RVTome_12_FD_203789 | JGI IMG/M metagenome (GOLD analysis project Ga0326597, IMG submission 203789) | Soil microbial communities from uranium-contaminated site in the Upper Colorado River Basin, Wyoming, United States - RVT100D185 | ecosystem: Environmental > Terrestrial > Soil > Contaminated >... | reverse complement strand
CAGGTGGTGGAGGAGCACGGCGTCAACTACATGGCCGCGATCTGCGCCATCTGCAAGAGCCAGTTCACCAAGGTGCTGCCCTACTACAAGCACCCCATGGACATGATCGGCAGCGTGCACGGGCTGGTGAGCAGCGCGATCGTGCTGGGGCCGAAGCAATGAGGCGGTTCAACCGGAGATAGACATGGCAGCGCCAGCGAGCAAGCCCGAGGCGAAGAGCGGGCACACCTTCCGCAAGTTCAAGGACGGCGATCACGAGTGGGGTTCGTTCCAGGAGCAAATCTTCTCCGGCGACGAGACCGACAAGTGCCCGACCTACGTGCACAAGACGCCACCCTGCCAGGCGACCTGCCCCTCGGGCGAGGACATCCGCGGCTGGCTCAACATCGTGCGCGGAGTGGAGAAGGCTCCCAAGGGCACGAGCATGCAGGAGTACGCGTTCCGCCGCTCGACCGACGCCAATCCGTTTCCCTCGATGATGGGGCGGGTGTGCCCGGCGCCGTGCCAGACCGGCTGCAACCGCAACAAGGTGGAAGACACCGTCGGCATCAACGCGGTCGAGCAGTACATCGGCGACTACGCGCTGGAGCAGAACTTCGCTTTCCAGGCGGGGCCCGACACCGGCAAGCGCGTCGCGATCGTGGGCGGAGGCCCGGCCGGCCTGTCGGCGGCCTATCAATTGCGCCGCAAAGGGCATGCCGTGACCCTGTTCGACGATCACGCCGAGCTGGGCGGCATGGCGAAGTACGGCGTGCCGGGCTACCGCCTGCCGCGCAAGCATCTGGACGGCGAGATCAACCGCATCGTCGCGATGGGCGTCGAGGTCCGGCTCAACACGCGCATCGGCACGGAGGTCGCCCTGAAAGAGCTCGAAACCGGCTTTGACGCGGTGCTGCTCGCGATCGGCTGCAAAGCCGGCCTCAGCCTGCCCGTTCCCGGGGCGAACGCGCCCAACTGCATCAGCGGGATCGCGTTTCTCGAGGCCTTCAACCAGGGCCGGCTGAAATCGGTCGCCGGCCGGGTGGTGGTGGTCGGCGGCGGCGACACCTCGGTCGACGTGGTCTCGGTGGCGCGCCGGCTCGGCTACGTGAAGGACCTGAAGGAGACCGAGCGCCCGGAGTTCGTGGTGTTGGGCCAGACAGCGCACGACGTCTCGGCCGCGGCGGCGCGCCAGGGCGCCGACGTCATGCTGATCTCGATGCAGCCAATCGAGGGAATGAACGCGGCCAAGCACGAGATCGAGGACGCCCAGCGCGAGGGAGTGAAGATCCGCGGCAGCCTGCTGGCCGTGAAAGTCCTCCTCGACGAGCGCACCGGGCGCGCCAAGGCGCTGCGCGTGATCGAGCTCGATTACTCGAGCGGCAAGCCGGTCGAGAAGCCCGGCACCGAGATGGACCTGGAGGCCGATCTCATCGTCTCCGCCATCGGCCAGGCCGGCGATCTGCGTGGGATGGAAGAGCTCGACAACGGCAAGGGTCTGATCGCGGCCGACAAGTTCTACCAGGTGCCGAAGCGCCAGGGCGTGTTCGCCTGCGGCGACATCATCCGCCCGCACCTGCTCACCACGGTAATCGGCCAGGGTTCGATCGCCGCCGAGAACATCGACCGCTACCTTGGCAGGAAGGAGATGGCCAAGCGGCCGAAGGTCGATGTGCACCACTTCAACCTGCTCGACAAGCTGCGCGAGGTGAACCTCGAGCCCACGCCGTTCAAGCCGGTCGCGGAGCCGGACTTGCGCGAGATCGACCGCGGCCTGCGCGGGACCGACCGCGCCGGCAAGGCTGTGGGCGGCTTCGCCATCCACAACTACGAGGACCGCAGCGCCGCGGAAGTCTGCCAGGCCGATGAGCTGTTCCTCGGCCATTTCCCGTACCAGGAGCGCATCAAGCGCACCGAGATCGGACCTTCGGCCGAGGAGGTACTCGGCCACTTCGCCGAGCGCATGGTCGGCCTGACCGACAAGCAGGCGGTGGACGAAGCGAAGCGCTGCATGAGCTGCGGCCTGTGCTTCGAGTGCGACAACTGCGTCATCTACTGCCCGCAGACCGCGGTCAAGCGCACCCCCAAATCGGAGGCCACCATGGGCCGCTACGTCTACACCGACTACGACCTGTGCATTGGCTGCCACATCTGCGCCGACGTCTGTCCCACCGGCTACATCAAGATGGGCATGGGCGATCACTGAGCGCGGGGGAAGGCTGATGATGCGGTTCGTTGTCGCCGTGCTGACCGTCGTGCTGACGGCAGCGGGGCTCGCCGACGCCGGGGAGAAGCGAGCCCGGCGCGTCGCCGTGCCCGTGGTCAAGATCGAGAAGGGTGAAGCCTGCGTGGCGCCCACCGAGGAGATGCGCCGCGACCACATGAAGATGCTCCTGCATCAACGCGACCAGACTGTGCAGCGGGGCGTCCGCGAGTCGCGCTTCAGCCTCAAGGGCTGCGTCGACTGCCATGCCAGCCGCGACACCGGCAGCGTGCTCGGCAAGGACGGCTTCTGCTCGAGCTGCCACACCTACGCCGCGGTGAGCATGGACTGCTTCAGTTGTCATTCGTCCTCCCCGGAGAAGGAGGCCATGCCCAAGGCGGCAGCGCCGGGTCGCGGGCAACAGGACACCCTGAAAGCGGGTGCACGATGAGCATCAGCCGGCGCCAGCTCCTGGGCCTGACTGCGGCCGCGGCTGCGGGCGCGGCGATCGCACCGGGACTGCGGTTGATCGAGCTCGTTCAGGCGCGGTCCCCCGAGGAGGCGGCGTCGAGGCTGCACCGCTGGGGACTTCTCATCGATGTCAACCGGTGTGCCGACGGCTGCACCGCCTGCGTGGATGCCTGCTTCGTCGAGAACGGCGTCACCGGCCACGGGCGCCCCGCGACCGACGCGCAGTGGATCCGCAAGCTCACGGTGAACGACCAATACACGGGGTTCAGCCAGAGCTTCCCCATGATGTGCCAGCATTGCGCCGAGCCCCCGTGCGTGGACGTCTGCCCCACCGGCGCCTCCTTCAAGCGCGCGGACGGCATCGTGCTGGTCGACAAGCACACCTGTATCGGCTGCCGCTACTGCATGATGGCGTGCCCGTACAAGGCGCGCTCCTTCATCCACGAGGACGTGACCGGCCAGAAGCCGCATGCCCCGCGTGGCAAGGGCACCGTCGAGTCGTGCACGCTGTGCGTCCACAAGGTCGATCGCGGCGATGGCATCACCGCCTGCGCCGAGGCCTGCCAGCGCGCCGGCCACGAGGCGATACTCTTTGGCGACTTGAACGATCCGGGGAGCGAGATCGCGAAACGGCTGCGCTCGGCGCCCTCGCGCCAGATCCGCGCCGATCTCGGCCTGAATACCGGTGTCCGCTACCAGGGCATATGAAACTGAGACCATGACGCAAGTGCACTACCGCGAGATCGAAGGCGCGAGCCCCGGCTACTGGGCCCTGCTCGGCCTGTTCGGTCTCTTCGTCCTCGCCGGGCTGGGCGCGGCCTACTACATGGAGCACAACGGCCACTGGGTGACCGGCATGTCGAACCAAGTCGTGTGGGGCATGCCGCATGTCTTTGCCGTGTTCCTGATCATCGCGGCCTCGGGCGTGCTCAATGTCGCCTCGATCGCCTCGGTCTTCGGGCGCGCGCTGTACCAGCCGCTGGCGCGCCTCTCCGGCCTGCTCGCCTTCACCCTGCTCATCGGCGGCCTTGCCATCCTGGTGCTCGACCTGGGGCGCCCCGATCGTCTGATCGTCGCCATGACCTATTACAACTTCAAGTCGATCTTCGCCTGGAACATCTACCTCTATGTCGGTTTCTTCGCCGTCGTGGCGCTCTACCTGTGGACCCTGTTCGAGCGGCGCATGAACCGCTACTCGAAGCCTGCGGGCATGGCGGCGTTCCTCTGGCGCCTTATCCTCACCACCGGTACCGGCTCGATCTTCGGCTTCCTCGTCGCCCGCGAGGCCTATGACACGGCGCTGCTCGCGCCCATGTTCATCATCATGTCGTTCTCCTTCGGGCTTGCGATATACATCCTGGTGCTGATGGCGGCCTGCCGCTGGAGCGAGCGGCCGCTGGGCGATGTCGTGCTGCAGCGGCTGAAGAACCTCCAGGGCGTGTTCATCGCCGCCGTGCTCTATTTCCTCCTGGTCTATCACCTGACCTATCTCTACATGACGGAGAAGCACGGGGTGGAGCGCTTCCTGCTGCTCGACGGCGGCGTGTACACGGCGCTGTTCTGGATCGTCCAGGTCGCCCTCGGCGGCCTCGTGCCGCTGGCGCTTCTCTACCACCCGCAGACCGGCAGGTCGCGTCCGGTCATTGCGCTGGCCGCAGCGCTCGTGATCCTCGGTGGCCTCGCCCAGGTCTATGTCACGATCATCGGCGGCCAGGCCTACCCCCTGAACATGTTTCCCGACAAGATCGTGACCAGCAGCTTCTTCGATGGGGCGGTGACATCGTATGCGCCGAGCCTGCCGGAGGTCACCCTCGGGCTGGGCGGCGTGGCGCTCGCGCTCGCGATGACCGCCTTCGCCCTCAAGGTGCTGCCATTCCTCCCGGAGAGCCTGGCGGACAGCGACGTCAACCCGGCCACCGCGTGAACCGTCTTTTCATCTCCGCGGCCCACAAGTCCTCGGGCAAGACCACGGTGTGCATCGGCCTGTGCGCCGCCCTGCGAACCCGCGGCGAGGCGGTTCAGCCGTTCAAGAAAGGGCCCGACTACATCGACCCGCTGTGGCTGGGGCTCGCCGCCGGGCGGCCCTGCTACAACCTCGACCCCTACTTGAGCGGCGCGGAGGAAATCCGCGCCGAGGTCGCGCGGCGCATGCACGGCGCCTCGCTCGGCCTGGTGGAAGGCAACAAGGGCCTGTACGACGGGCTCGACCTCCAGGGCAGCAACAGCAACGCCGCGCTCGCGGCGCTTCTCGGCGCGCCGGTGGTGCTGGTGATCGACGCGCGCGGCATGACGCGCGGCATCGCGCCGCTCATCCTCGGCTACCAGGCATTCGACCGCAACATCCGCATCGCCGGCGTGATCCTGAATCAGCTTGGCGGTTCGCGCCACGAGGCGAAGCTGCGCGCCGTGATCGCCCACTACACCGGCGTTCCGGTGCTCGGCGCCGTGCAGCACGACGAGCGCATGACCATCGTGGAGCGCCACCTTGGCCTGATTCCGAGCAACGAGGCGCAGGCCGCGCGCGCGCGCGTGGACGAGATCGCGGCGCTCCTCGCCGCCCAGGTCGATCTCGACGCGGTGCTCGCGGTGGCCCGGCAGGCCGGGCCGCTGCCGGCCTGCCCGGGCGCGCCCACCCCGGGCGCGGCACCCGGCGCGCCGGTGCGCGTGGGCATCGCGCGCGATGCCGCGTTCGGTTTCTACTACCCCGGCGATCTCGAGGCCTTGGGCGCCGCCGGCGCGGAGCTCGTGGCCTTCGACGCCTTGCGCGACGAGCGCCTGCCGCAGGTGGACGGCCTGTTCATCGGCGGCGGGTTTCCCGAGACGCACATGGAGGCGCTCGCCGCGAACGCGAACCTTCGTCGCGAGCTGCGCGAAGCGATCGAGGCCGGGGTGCCGGTCTACGCCGAGTGCGGCGGGCTCATGTACCTCGCGCGCGGCATCGAGTGGAACGGGCGCCGCGCCGAGATGGTCGGCGCCGTCCCGGCCGACATTGTCATGCACGCCCGCCCGGTCGGGCGCGGCTATGTGCAGCTGCGCGAGACCGGCGGCGGTTTGTGGCCGCGGCCGAACGCACGTGAAGCGCCGCTCATCCGGGCGCATGAATTCCACTATTCGAGCGTCGAGAACCTCGCGCCCGGCGTCCGCTTCGCCTATGAGGTCGAGCGCGGCCATGGCATCGACGGCCGCCACGACGGCCTCGTGCACAAGAACCTGCTCGCGTCGTATGCCCACCTGCGCGATGTCGCCGGCAACCCCTGGGCGAGACGCTTCGTCGATTTCGTCCGGAGCTGCAGGCATGCCGCTTGAGTCATGATCACCGTCACGCCGCAGGCCGCCGAACAGATCCTCAAGTCGGCGCGGCAGGCCGGCCTCGATGAGGCGTGCCTGCGCCTGGCCGCGCGCCTGGGCGACAAGGGCGCGATCGAATACGGGATGGGCTTCGACGACAGGGCCGACGGCGACACGCAGATCCAGAGCAACGACATCAAGGTGCTGATTGCTCCCGGCTGCGTGGAGCTGCTGACCGGCGCCACCCTGGACTACGTCGAGATCAACCCCGGCGAGCCGCGCTTCATCTTCATCAACCCGAACGATCCGTCGCACAAGCCGCCGCAGCCGGCGCGCTGAGGCCCGGCGCTGGACGCCGCGGCGGCATGGAGTTAGTCTGGGCGATCAGCGTTTTGCGCCGCGCCCCGCGGCACACGTTTGCGGTATGCCAGAGCCCATTACCCCGGAACCCGACGCGAAGGCCGAAGACGGCTCGCGCGCGGCGCGCGCAGGTCCGCGGGCGCAGACCCAGGCGGTGCGCCTGGCGCGCAAGACCCAGTCGCTCGACATCCTGTACGCGATCGCGACCAGCCTCAGCCAGCCCGGCAGCCTGGAGCACCTGCTCGACGGCTTCCTCGACACCTTCATCGAGCTGATCGACGCGCGCGCGGCGAGCGTGCGGCTCGCGACCGCAGACGGCCACACGCGCCTGATCGCGAGCCGTGGCCTCGCCCCGGAAGTGGCCGAGAGCGACCGCGTGATGCCGGCGGGACGCTGCCCCTGCGGCTGGGCCTCGAGCGAGGGTGGCCTGCGGATCCAGAGCGGAACAGCGCCCTGCGCAGGGCTCATCGGCCGGCCGATGCTCGAGCGCGATTGCACCGAGTTCGTGGTGGTCCCCGTGCAGTACCAGGACCGCATCCTGGGCGTGTACAACCTGTTCCTCGACCGCCCGCTCTCGGTCATGGGCGAGGACATGCGCGATCTGCTGATCAGCGTGGGCCGCCATCTCGGCCTCGCCATCGAGAAGGCCCGCCTGGAGGGCGAGGCGCGCCGCCTGGCGATCATGGACGAGCGCAACATCATCGGCAACGAGCTGCACGATTCCCTGGCGCAGTCGCTGATCGGCATGCGCCTGCAGCTGAAAATTCTGGGCGAATCCCTGGCGCGCAAGGACTTCAGCGCCGCCCAGTACGAGGCGAACGGCCTGCGCCGCGCGATGACGCGGGCGAACGCCGACCTGCGCGACCTGCTGACCAACTACCGGCTGAAGATCGACGAATCCGGGCTGGTGCAAACGGTCGCCAACCTGGTCGAGCGCTTCGGCCGGGAGACCGGCATCGCGGTGTTCTTCCAGAACGAGTGCCAGGCCTTCGCGCTCACCCCGGCGCAGGAGATCCAGGTCTATTACATCATCCAGGAGGCGCTTACCAACATCCGCAAGCACAGCGGCGCGCGCAACGTGCGCATCATGCTCAACAACGAAGGCGATCTGTACACCGTGCTGATCGAGGACGACGGCCTGGGCATGGCGGGGGCAGCCGACGGCGTGCCGGGCGAGCATGCGGGGCTGGCGATCATGCGGGAACGCACCGAGCGGCTGCCGGGCCAGTTCGTGATCGAGAGCGAGCCCGGCGAGGGCACGCGCATCGTGCTGATCTTCAACGCGCCGCCGCTCGCCGCGCCCGCCAGCGCGGCGCAAGGCTGACATGCGGGTGCTGCTGATCGACGATCACGCGCTGGTGCGCAAGGGCCTCGAGGAATTGCTGCAAAGCCGCGGCGTCCAGGTGGTGGCCTCGGTCAGCTCGGGCGAGGAGGGCGTGCGGCGCGCGCGCGAGCTTTCCTCCGACATCATTCTGCTCGATGTCAAGATGCCGGGCATGAACGGCGTCGAAACCTTGAAACAGCTGCGCGCAAGCGGTGTCCGCACGCCGGTCGTGATGCTTACCATGAGCCGCGAGGACGCTGACCTGCGCGCGGCGCTGCGCGCCGGCGCGCAGGGTTATCTATTGAAGGACATGGAACCGGAGGAGCTGGTGCCGGCGCTCGAGGTGGCGCTGCGCGGCGACAACGTGGTGGCCAGGGAAATGGTCGGGACGCTGGCCGACATCGTGCGCGGCAACGCCGGCCCGGAGCCGGAGGCGCGGCGGCCGGCGACGCCGTTCGCCGACCTCACGCAGCGCGAACGGGAGATCCTGCAGCATGTGGCCATGGGCCTCAGCAACAAGATGATCGCGCGCGCCCTCGATATCGCCGACGGCACCGTCAAGCTGCACGTCAAGGCGATTCTGCGCAAGCTGGGAATGCGCTCGCGCGTCGAGGCCGCCGTGGCCGCGGTCGAACACGGCCTGGGAAAGAGGAAATGAAATTCCGGGCGTGCGTCGGCGCATGAACTGCGCCGCGACCGCGCCGTTCGCTCAGGAGGAGAGCGTGTCGACGAACAGCTGCGGGCGCGGCAGCCCGCATTCCAGCAGCAGGTACTCGGCTGCGTTCGCCAACGGCGCGGGCCCCGCGACGTAGACATCGTAATCGCCCAGTCGCGGATGATCCTGCAGCACTTGCGCGAGCGCGCCTTGCATGACGGCTTCGTCCGGCAAGGCGCCGTCCGCCGTCAACGGGGCGTAGCAGAAGTTGTCCAGAGCGTCGCTCCAGGAGCGGCAGAGGTTGTCGAGGTAGTGGCCCTTGCCGGAGGCGATCCAGTACAGATGCAGCGTCTCGGCCGCAGCGAGCGCCATGGCGTGCTCGATCAGGCTCTTGATGGGGGCAAAACCGGTTTCACAGGCAACGAAGATGAGCGGGCGATGCGATTCCTCGTTCAGCACGAATTCCCCGCGCGGCCCCTCGATGCGCACCGTGTCCACGCCTTTCAGCCCGTCGAACACGCGCTCGGCGAAAGCATTGCCGGCGCGCCGGCGGATGTGGAACTGCAGGTTGCGGTCGTCGCACGGGCAGCTCGCCACCGCGCAGGTCGCGGTGAGCCCGCCGGGCAGCTCGAGCGACACCGACTGGCCGGCAAGAAAGCGCAGCCGGTTGGTGCGCGGCGTCTGGACGTGCAGCAGCCGCATGTCGTCCGCGAGCGGGCTGACGGACCTGACCCTGGCCTCGATATTCTGCAGCGGCATGTCGGCGGCGCCATGCGCCTCGCGCGCCTCGATCACGAGGTCGACGACGGGGGTGTTGCAGCACAACAGCACGACGCCGGCATTCTTCTCGGCTGCCGTGAGGGCGTAGTCGGAATGGCGCGTTTTCTGCACCGCGCCCGACAGGATCCTGGCCTTGCATTTGCCGCAGCTGCCGATGCTGCAGCCATAGTCGAGCGCCAGCCCGGCGCGCAGCGCCGCCTCCAGCAGGCTATCGTTGCCGTCGACGAAAAACTCCCGGCCGCTCGGCTTGACCTGGACGTGCGCGGTCATGATTCTCAGGAAACTGTCCTGTACCATGCACCTTCGTGTTTCAATCTATCATATCGAAGGACCTGCGCCCGATCGCGAACGAGGACCGCCATGGATTTTCCGCCGATCTTTCTCGAGATCCGCGAGCAGCCTTGCCCGGAAGCAGGCGGCGGCGAGGGGGCGGCGCGCTTCATCGGTTTCGTGCGGCGCCGCGCGCGATGAGGAAGGGTGTTCGCGTCTGGCTGGTGGGAGCGGGGCCGGGGGACCCGGAACTGCTCACGCTCAAGGCCGCGCGCGTGCTCCGCTCCGCCGACGTGGTGGTGCACGACCGCCTGGTTGCCCCGGAGATCCTGGAGCGGCTGCCGCGGCGCGCGAAGCGCATCTATGCCGGAAAGCAACCGGGGCGCCACACCTTCACGCAGGACGAAATCAATCGGCTCCTGATCCGGCTCGCGCGCCGGGGCCAGCGCGTGGTGCGGCTGAAAGGGGGCGATCCGTTCATCTTCGGCCGCGGTGGCGAGGAGGCGCTCGCGCTCGCCCGCGCCGGCATCGCGTTCGAAGTGGTGCCGGGGATCACCGCCGCAACCGGCGTGGCGGCCGCCGTGGGCATTCCGCTCACGCACCGCGCGATCGCCCAGGCGTGTGTCCTGGTGACCGGATCGCGACGCAAAGGCGAAGCCGACCTCGACTGGAAGGGTCTCGCCCGTCCCGGGCAGACGATCGTCGTTTACATGGGGCTCGCGGGCCTGGAGCGCGTCTCGCGCGAGTTGATCGCGCACGGCCTTTCGCCGCGCACGCCGGCGGCGATCATCCAGCAGGGAACGACCGCCAGCCAGCGCGTCGTCGCAGGCACGCTCGCGGGGCTTCCGCGCCTTGCCGCCGCGGCGCACCTCAGGGCCCCGACGCTGATCGTGATCGGACGGGTCGTGCGCCTGCGCCGGGTGCTCGGCCGGTTCATGCCTTCGCTACCGACGAACTTTGCACCGGATCGGACTCCAGGTATTGCGCGACGAGTTCGGTGAGGCCGAGCACCGGCAGGCTCATGCCGTCCTGCTCGATCGCCTCCTCGAGCACGTTACGGCAGTTGGCGCAGGCGGTGACCAGCGCTTCGGCACCCGCAGCCTCGACCTGGCGCTTCTTGCAGGCGAAGGCCGCGAAGCGCAGCTTCTCGGCACGGTGAATGGCGCTGACGCCGCCGCCGCCTCCGCAGCAGAAATTGGCGATGCCTCGATCGGGCATCTCGACAAAACGGTCGCTCACCTGGTTGATGAGGCGGCGGGGCGCCTGCGGCAAACCTCCGCGGCGCACGATCTGGCAGGGATCGTGGAAGGTGAGCCGGCGCGTGTCCTTGCCGCGCGTGCGCAGCCGGCCCTCGCGCGCGAGTTGATCGAGCAGCTCCACGATGTGCACCACCTTGAACGGATAGGGCCGGCCGAGAAGATTCGGACCCTCCCAGCGCAGCGCCGAATAGGCGTGGCCGCATTCGGGACTGATCACGTACTTCACCTTCAGCCGTTCGGCCGCCGCGACGATCCGTTCCAGGAGCGCCGCCGCCACGTCGCGCGAGCCGATCTGCACGCCGATGTTGGTCGCCTCGAAACCGGAGCTGGGCAGCGTCCATGACACGCCGGCCTGGTGGAAGATGCGGGCCAGCGCACCGATCGTCTCCGCAAAGCCGATGATTTCCATCGACGACAGCACCACCAGGTAGTCGGCCCCTTCGACATCCACCGGCACTTTGAGCCCGGTTTCCTGCTCCTGGAGCTCGATCTGGCGCCTGAGCGCCGGCCAGCCGACGCCCATCGGGCTGCCGGTATCGAGCGCCCGCTGCGCCGCCTGGTAGTGGTCGGCCGGCGCGAAGCCGCCCGCCGCCATGCCTTCGCGCGCCCGGCGCACCATGCCGGCGATGTCGATGCCCATGGGGCACACGAGCGTGCAACGGCCGCACAGGTTGCAGGAATCGTAGAGGAGCTCCGACCACTCGGTCAGCTCTTCCGCCGTGACCTCGGGAGGGGCCAGGCCGAGCCGTTTCTTCAGGGCGGAGAACGGCGCCCGCTCGCGCTGGTACGCCCTCACCATCGGCTTGAGCTTGTAGGCCGGCGTGTAACGCGGATCGCCGGTCACCAGATAAAAGTGGCAGGCCTCGGCGCACTGGCCGCAATGCACGCAGGCTTCGAGCTGGAAGGCGGCGTCCCGGGTGACCTGCGCAAGAAAACCCGCTATGGCCTTGCCCGAGTCGGGGGCGTCCGACGCCTTCAGGACCGCCCGTGCGCCGGCCGGGACAGCGCTCACAGTGCTACCCCGCGGCGGCCGTAGGCGGCGCCCGTGTAGCCGCGGCTGAAGAGAAAAAACACCGCATGCATCAGGCGGCTGAAGGGAAAGTAGACGAGCCAGGCCTCGACGCTCAGCATGTGCAGGATGCGCAGCGATTCGTCGGTCTCCTGCAGGGCGAAGCAGCCGGTCAGCATGACGAGTAGCGTCAGCCACGACCCGGCATGGTCATCCGCATCCGAGATTCTCCGCATCACCGGATCGAGCAGGCGCCGCAGCCACAGGAGCATGAGGCCCGCAACCGCCACCTCGGCGGTGACGATAAACGCCCAGCGCGGCAGCGGCGCCCAACCGAAACCGAGGAGCCGCTCCTCGATGAACGCAACATGCGGGGCGGCGAACAACAGGAGCGCGAACAGGCCGAGATGGAACATGTAGCCCGCGACCACGTGGAACGCCGTGCGCCGCACGAACGCCGGCTGCGGCAGCGAATGCTGCAGGATCGAGCGCACCGCGCCGGCGGCGGCCGAGGCGCGCGGTTCGCTCAACTCGACCCGGGCCGGCAGCGCCAGCATGACGCCGACCCGCCAGAGGGCGCCGGCCGCGAAGATGGCGGCGGCTGCGTACCACAGCGGTCCTTCGACGAGACCCAGCACGGTCATTGCGGTTTCTGCCTCGAGCCGCAGAATCGGGCACAGCGGCTCACCGTGGCTGCGACCCACGGGTGTCCGGGATTATGAATTCTCGTCTCTCGCGAACCGCCGGCTTTGATATGGATCAAGTCGCACGATCGTGCCGCGCTC
>Ga0326597_10010419_pt1 | contig 12384 bp, 15 predicted proteins | sample RVTome_12_FD_203789 | JGI IMG/M metagenome (GOLD analysis project Ga0326597, IMG submission 203789) | Soil microbial communities from uranium-contaminated site in the Upper Colorado River Basin, Wyoming, United States - RVT100D185 | ecosystem: Environmental > Terrestrial > Soil > Contaminated >... | reverse complement strand
CGGTTCGAGACCGGCTGAGCCATGATCCACCTGGCGCACCCAGCACCAGAAGCGCTCGCTCGTCGAGGTCTTCGACCATCTGGGAGATCCCGTCCACCACCACGACCCGTCGACCGAGGGTGGGGAGGCCGGCTCCGACCTGCTCCAAGATCTCTGCGGCACCCTCGAGCTCGTCTTCTGTGCGCGCCGCCGACACCATCTCGGCATCCACGCCCAGGTTGGACGCGAGTCGGGCGGCAGTCTCGGCGGCCAACACCGAGTGAGGGCCACCTGCAACGGTGGCGACGACCCTGGAGACACGGTCGGGCTCGAATCCGATCGGCACTGCAACGTTGACCAGGTCGAAGCTCGACGGGAGTTTCTTGGAAACCAGGACATCGGCCCTTTCCAAGATGCATCCCTCCGCCACGTCGCCCTGGATGCGGTCTGCCTGCTCACCAGCCAGCGCCTCCGCCAACTCGTGACAGCCCCGTCCCCTCGTCCAGACGACTCTCAAACTGCGGGCACCGAACGTCATGTCCGGCGCTCGTCGCAGACCCGGTCTGATTCACCCACGTCCCTCACCATAGACACCAACTCCACGTTCTATCGCCACTTCCGAGCAGACGTTTGCACGTGGGAGTGACAGAATCGCGACATGGATTTCGCCGATGTGCTCTCCCGACGACGAATGGTGCGCAACTACACCGAGGACGCTGTCCCCGACGATGTGCTCACGAGGGTGGCGGCAGCGGCGCTGCGGGCACCGTCGGCAGGGAACAGCCAGGCGATCGGGGTGGTGATCGTCACCGATGCCGGAAAGAGGGCCGAGATCGCCCGGCTCGGGAACGAGCCGGTGTACGTCGATGCCGGCTTTGATCCCTGGATCTCGAAGGCTCCGGCCCACATCATCATCTCGGTGAGCGAGAAGGTCTATCGGGACCGTTACTCCGAGCCAGACAAACTCGGCCCCAATGGCGAGCGGATCGAGTGGCCCGTTCCTTATTGGTGGGTCGATGCCGGGGCGGCGATGATGGCCGTGCTGCTCGCCGCCGTCGACGAGGGTCTTGCCGCGGGGTTTTTGGGTGTTCACTCCATGCCCGATCTCGCCAGGCTGGTGCGTCTGCCGGGTCATTTCCACCCGATCGGTGTGATAACGATTGGTTATCCGGCCCGGGATCGCCGTTCTACCAGTCTCAACCGTCCCAAGAAGGCTGCGGCTGATGTGATCCACAGAGACGTCTGGGGTTAGCCCCTCGCCGATGCCCTACGAGATCTCCTCAGCCTCCAACGAGCGCATCAAACGGCTGATTCGCCTTCGCGAGCGACGTCACCGGGACACCGACAAGGTGTTCGTGGTCGAGGGGCAACGTCTCTATGACCGCGCCCTCCGGGCCGGTATGACCCCCGAGGTGACCTTCGTGGACACTAGAGACAGAGTCACTACGGGCCTTGCAGTCACCGTCGACCCGGTCGTCCTGGACAAGGCGTCCTATCGCTCCCGATCCGAGGGCCTGATCGCCGTTTTCCCTCACATCACGACCAGGCTCGACCGAGTCCATGTCGCCGGCACTCCCCTGGTGATGATCGCCGAGGATATCGAGAAGCCGGGCAACCTGGGCGCGATGCTGCGCACAGCGAGCGCAGCCGGTGCGAGCGCCGTGATCACCACGGGACATGCCGTCGACCCACACAACCCCAATGTCATCCGTGCATCCACCGGCGCGCTGTTCGACCTGCCCTTCGCGGTGTCGGATTGGCCGGCCATCGTGACGTGGCTGGATGAGCGCGGCATCGAACTGATCTGTGCCACACCCGACGCCGCCACCCCGCTCTGGGATGTCGATTTGACCGGTCCGGTCGCCATCGTCATCGGCGCCGAGGACGCAGGTGTCTCCGACCGGGCGAGACAGCTCGCCGCACATGCGATCGCGATCCCTCAGGCCGACACCTCGATCGACTCGTTGAATGTCTCGGTCGCGGTTGCTGTGATCCTCTTCGAGGCGGTCAAACAAAGGTCACGGGCAGATCATTGACATCGAACATCTGTTCGAGTTAGCCTCCCCGGGGCCGTGCCCCATCGCGAGACCATCGCATTTCAGGCCAGTTTCGACGACATGTCGACGCCGCTGTTCGATGTCACATTCTGTGTGCTCGATCTGGAGACAACCGGCGGATCACCGGCCACCTGTGAGATCACCGAGATCGGTGCGGTCAGGTACCGAGGGGGCGACCTGATCGGGACGTTTCAGACGTTGGTGGATCCCGGGCTCCCCATACCTCCGTCGATCACGATCCTCACCGGGATCACCCAGGCAATGGTCATCGACGCTCCAGACGTGGCCACAGCCCTTCCCACCTTTCTCGAGTTCATCGGTGACGCGGTCGTCGTGGGTCACAATGTCAGGTTCGATCTCTCGTTCCTGAACGCCGCCGCTATGCGTCTCGGCTACGAAAGGCTGGGGAACAGATCGGTCGACACTCGAGCCCTGGCACGCCGTCTCGTTCGCTCGGAGCTGCGCAACCTCCGGCTGCAGAGCCTCGCCGCCCACTTCCGGAGCCCGGTCACGCCCAATCACCGTGCCTTGGAAGACGCCCGCGCCACGGCGCACGTCTTTCATGCCTTGTTGGAGCGGGCGGGCTCGATCGGGGTCACCAATCTCGACGACCTCCTCCAGCTGCCGACGGCGCGGGGAGGCGCCCACTACTCGAAGATCAGGCTCACCGACGCCTTGCCCCGGCGTCCTGGTGTCTATGTGTTCAAGGATCGTCACGGGACCCCCATCTATGTGGGAAAGGCCTCCAATCTGCGTGCCCGGGTGCGTCAGTACTTCTATGGGGACACGCGCCGCTCGATCACCAACATCATGAACGAGCTCCAGAGCATCGACCATCAGGTGTGTGCCTCGGTCCTCGAGGCCGAGGTGACCGAGCTCCGTCTCATCCACGCCCATCGTCCCCGTCACAACCGGCGCTCCCGCCCCCCGAAAAGCTCGCACTTCATCAAGATCACGGACGAGACGTACCCCCGTCTCTCCGTCGTCCGGACTCTCAAGGAGGACGGGCTTGCCTATCTGGGGCCGTTCCGATCCAAGCGGGCGGCGGACGAGGTAGTGCTTGCCATCTGGGATGCCATACCGATCAGACGTTGCCGGACCAGATCCGGGTCACGCTCGGGCAAATGCGCGGCGGCCCAATTGGGGGTGGCGGCATGCCCCTGTGACGGACGTCTCGACGTCGCCTCGTATCGGGCATTGGTGGACCGGGTCGTGCTGGCTTTCGATGGTGAGCCGACACAGCTCCTCGATCGCCTCGAAGACAGAATGAACCGACTGGCCCGGGATCAGCGATACGAGGAGGCGGCCTGGACGAGGGATCGCCACGACGCCCTGGTCCGCGCCCTACGTCGTCGCTGGGAGTGGCAATCGTTGACGCGAGCCGGGTGGCTCGAGCTCGAGCAATCCGATGGGACCACAGTGATTATCGATCATGGCACTCTCGTCGAGACCAGAGCGGCCGGTGTCCCGGCTCGATTGCACGCCGGCCACCTGGCTGCGGAGGACGTCCCGGAGGTCGCACCAACGGTGGCTGCGGGAGAAGAGGCGTCCATCCTTTGGAGATGGATGGAGAGCCAACCGATGCGGTTGGTGAAGTCCTCGGGACCGCTGGCATATCCGATCCGGAGAGCCGAGTGCTTGGCGGTGAGTCGACAAGCCGCGGCATAACGGAACCATCCTTCTCGTTGTTTTGGCCACATGGTCGAGAGACTCTTGATCGTCGCATTCGTGGTCGCCGCCTGCGGTGGGGTCGATGCAGAGGTGGGCGCACCCGCTCGTGACGACCTTCCCACGACGTCCGCGGCCGAGTTCGAGGCACATCTCGCCACCATCGACCGCCCGGCCTTGGTCAACGTCTGGGCGTCGTGGTGTCTGCCATGTCGGTCCGAGGCAACGCTTCTCAATGAGGCATTCCGCAGGTACGGAGACGAGATCGAGTTCATCGGGGTGGACGTTCAGGACAACCAGACCGATGCCAAGCGCTTCCTGGCCGAGTTCGGGCTCGATTTCGATTACTTCTTCGATCGTGATCGCTCGGTCCCCAACTTCTACGGGGGGTTCGGTACGCCCATCACGATGTTCTTCGGTCCCAAAGGCGAGCTCATCAGGGTCCACAACGGCGTGGTCGACGAGCGAACTCTCGCCCTTAACATCGACGAGCTCCTCCGACTGGGCTCCTGAGTGGAGTTCACCCTTCTCTGGGCCGCCCTCACCGGAGTGGCCATCGGCTTGGTTGGTCTTCGGCTCTGGTCTGAGCGACTACCCCCGAACGCGTTCGATCGATTGACGGGCGGCGCTCTCGTCGGTCTCGCCGTCGGTCGACTCACTGCTTTGATCTCCCAGGGGGTGAATCCGGTGACCAACCCGGGGGACATCCTCATCGTGCGCGGTGGGGTCCACACCGGCGCGGCCACCATCGCCTTCCTCCTCACACTCGTGTGGAGCACCCGAAAGATCCCCGGTGCGATCGACGCCTTGACCCCGGCAGTGCTCCTGGCGTTGGCCGGGTGGCATGCCGGATGCCTCTGGCGCGGCGCGTGTCTTGGTACCGCCTCCGATCTTCCCTGGGCGTGGGCCCAACCTGGGAGCCTGGTAACCCGCCATCCCACCGAGATCTACGCTGCAATCGGTCTCGCGCTCGGAGCTTGGCTGGTGTCGCGGCTCGCCTGGCAGCAATGGCTGAGAGCCGGCGCCGGTCTGAGCCTTGCCGCGGCCGTCAGGCTGGTCACCGAGCCTCTTCGCCCCAGCCTCACGGGTGGCCCGATTGGCTGGTACCTGGCCGGATTGGCCTTCGGGCTGGCCCTCCTGGCATGGCCGTTCCTCGACCGTGCCCACACTCGGACTTGAGACCACTCGCCGTCGGGATGAGACTCCCGGCGGTGGATCCGATCGTGGACTTCAGGAGCATCGGTGTGTCGTTGGGTGGCCACCCGGTCCTCCGCGGCGTGAACCTGACCCTCGCCCCCGGTGAGGTTCTCGGCGTCTCCGGCCCCAATGGATCGGGCAAGACCACCTTGATACGAACGATCGCGACCTTGACGTCAATCGACTCGGGCAGCGGCACCGTCCTGGGGACCGATCTCACCAGCACCAGCCTCGTCCCGACCAGGAGGAAGATCGGGATGATCGGTCATCATCCGGCCCTCATCCCGGAGTTGACGCTCACCGAGAACCTGACCCATGCCGCCCGGCTGGCCGGCATCGAGGTCACACGGGTCGCCAACGCACTCGGGGTCGTCGGGTTGGAGGGCGCCTCCGACCGAAGGGCCGACGCATGCTCGTTCGGGATGAGGCGTCGTGTGGAGATCGCTCATCTCCTGCTCACCCGCCCCACCCTCCTCCTGCTCGATGAGGCGGCTTCGGGCCTCGACTCGTCGGCGAGGGACCTGATCTCGGCCATGGTCGATTCGACACGTTCGAGGGGAGGGGGCACCGTCGTCGTCTCCCACGACGAGAGCCAACTACGGGGCATCGCCGAGAACGTGATGTCGTTGTCGGGTGGGCGTCTGGAGCCGAGCCGTTGACGTTTTGGCCCCAAGCCTTCGAGATTGCCCGGGTCGACCTCATCGTTGAGCGGAGGATCGGCGACACCCTCCGGATCGTGCTTCCATTCGCCGTGGTGGCCCTGATGGTCTTTCCACTTGCGCTTGGCCTCCAACTCAGCACCATCCGTGACATCGGCTTCGGCGTCTTCTGGGCATTGGGCATTCTCTTCGGGATGCAAGTGGCCCTCCGCCAATCGGCGGCCGACACCCCGGAGCGACGTGACCTCCAGGCATTGCTTGGTGTCGACGCCGCGGCCCGGTTCGTCGGGCGAACGCTGTCCGGAAGCGTGCTGATGGGCGGCTTTCTCTTGATCCTCGCCCTGGCGATGCTGGCCCTCTATGCACCGCGGCTCCCCACCGGGGTCTGGCCGGTGCTCGTGGTCTCGACGCTCCTGCTCGGCATCGGCCTGACCGAGTTGGGCACCCTCGCCGGTGAGGTCACCACCGGGCTTCGGGCTCGAACTTCCCTGGCATCTCTGATCGTGGCGCCCCTCGCTCTCCCCCTCATCATCGGGGCTTCACAGTCGGTTGAGGCTCTAGAGCAGGACACCGGTATCCTGCCTTGGGTACTTCTGTTGGTGACCAGCGACCTTGCCCTGGCCGTGGCCGGGGTGGCCCTGGCCAGACCCCTCGAGGAAGCGACGAGATGACCCGAACGAGATTATTGATGGGCACAGCCGGTCTCTCGGTCGCCATCGGGCTCTGGTTCGCCCTGACCGCTCCACCGGACGTCCTCCAGGGTGAGTACAGCCGTCTGATCAACATCCACGTGCCCTCCATGTGGCTGGCCTTCCTCGCCTTCGGGGTGACCGCTCTCGGCTCGATCATGTGGCTCGTCCGCAAGAAGGAGCGGTGGGATCGCCTTGCCGCGGCATCTGTCGAAGTTGGTGTCATCTTCACCGGCATCGGGCTCTTCACGGGCATGGTCTGGGGCCAAGCAGTCTGGGGCGCGCCGTGGGACTGGCAGGACCCGAGGCTGATGAGCACCGCGGTGATGTTCTTCGTCTACCTCGGCTATCTGGCACTGCGCAACGCCCTCGATGACCCCGTGGTCAGGGCGCGTCGCTCGGCGATACTCGGGGCCATCGCGGTTGTCCAGGTTCCGTTGGTCTATTTCTCGGTGAACCTGTTCCGCACGCTTCATCAGACCCAGTCGATCCGACCTGACGGGTCCACCATGCCCGACGAGATGGTCATAGCCATGTTGATCAATGTGGCGGCCTTCACTGTCCTCTATGTGGCCCTCATGGTCACTCGCCTGGCGGTCTCCCGTCTCGAGGCGCAAGCCCGACCAGAGGGTGTCTTCGCCGGTGACGCGGTGCGCCCGCCCCGTCTCAGCGAGGTCGAGGATGTCTGACACGGTCGTCGTGGTGGGAACCTTCCTCATCTCCTACGGGCTGATTCTCGGTTACGCCGTCTACCTCCAAATTCGGAGGCGACGGGTCGAGCCCTGACCGATGGGACAGCGTCAGTTCATCCTTCTCGGGACCGTGGGTGTCATCGCGCTGATCGGTGGCATCACCATTGCCGGGCTCAACGACAATCTCACCTACTACCTCTACCCGAACGAGGCGGTTGAGCGCCGTGCCGAATTCGTGGACGGGGAGACGTTTCGGCTCGCCGGACGGGTTGTCTCCGGTTCGATGAGCGAGGAAGGAGACGACATGACCTTCGATGTCACCGATGGGTCGGCCACCATTCCCGTCGTACTGATCAACACTCCGCCACCCCTCTTCAACGAGGAGGTCCCGGTCTTGTTGGAGGGCTCCTGGGCCGGCGACACGTTCATTGCCGAGAGCGCGCTGATCCGTCACGACGAGAATTACGAGATCCCCGCCGAGGGGAACTACCCGGAACCCTGATGCTTGCCTTCCTCGGATCGGCCGGCATGTTGGTTGCCCTACTCGGGGCGGGACTCCTGGTCTGGAGGGGCGTCGTTGCCGCCCGCACCGACCGTCACGCCAACATTGACAGCGCCGCCCGAATGCTGTTGTCCGGATCGGTGGTCGCCATGGGCGCAATGGTCATCGCATTGCTCACCGATGATTTCTCACTGGTGTACACGGCCAATCATCACGCACGTGCCACCCCATTTCCCTTCGACGTCGCCACGGCATGGGCTGCCCTGGAGGGCTCGATCGTCCTCTGGGGGCTGATCCTCGCCGTGTACACCTGGTTCGTCCTGCGTCGCTATCGCCGCTCCCCCGACCGGCTCGGTGCCGCCGCACTTGCGGTCATCGGCGTGGTGGGGGTCTTCTTCTTTGGTCTGATGGCGACCGTAGCCAACCCTTTCGAGGTCTGTGTGCAAGCCGCCAACGTCGGATGCGCCGATTCGAGCATGTGGCCGTTTGCCGCCGCCGACATCCCCTCCGACGGACCGGGCCCCAACCGTCTGCTGCAGAACCACTTCATGATGGCCATCCACCCACCCATCCTCTATCTGGGTTATGTGGGCATGACCGTGCCGTTCGCCTACGCCATCGGTGCCCTGGCCCTTGGTGTGGCCGGCCCGGATTGGTTGCGACGCAGCCACCGATCCACCCTCGTGGCCTGGTCGTTCCTGACCCTGGGGATCCTGCTCGGTGGTTGGTGGGCGTATGAGGTGCTCTCTTGGGGCGGCTACTGGGCCTGGGACCCGGTCGAGAACGCTTCGCTCATGCCATGGTTGGTGGCGACTGCCTTCCTCCATTCCGGGATCGTGCAGCAGCGACGGGGCATGCTCCAGGCCTGGAACCTCATCCTGGTGATCAGCACTTTTTCGTTGACCATCCTCGGGACATTCCTCACCCGCTCGGGGACGATCAACTCGGTTCACTCATTCACTCAGTCGGCCATTGGCCCCGCTCTGCTCGGCTTCCTCGTCCTCACCCTCGTCGGCTCGTTCACACTGTTCTCGACACGCGCCGACGTCGTCGCCACATCGCCCCGGATCGATTCCTTCGTCTCCCGTGAAGGCACATTCCTCTTCAACAACCTGCTGCTGACCATCTACGCGTTTGTCGTGCTCATCGGCACCACCTACCCGCTGATCCTGGAGGCATTCACCGGCACCCAGGTGGGTGTGGGCGAGCCATTCTTCAATCGTCTCGCCGTCCCCCTTTCGTTCCTGCTTCTCCTCGTCATGGGGTTCGGGCCCATAACGCCCTGGCGGAGCACCGACGCTGGTTTGCTCTGGCGTCGCACCCGCACTCCTGTCGTCGTTGCCCTGGCAATGGGTCTGCTCACCGCCGGCCTGGTCAGCCGTAACGGATGGGTCGTCCTCAGTGTCACCCTCGGGTTCTTTGTTCTCGGCACCATCGCCGGTTTGGCGGTCGAGCAGGCCCGAAGACGTGCTGACAAGATGAGCGAGGCCCTACCCGAAGCATTGAGGAAGGTGCTCACCGGTGATGGCACCTTCTGGGCGGGCCAGCTGAGCCATGCCGGCGTGGTGTTGGTGGCGATTGGGATCGCCTTCGCCGCCAACCTCGGCGCCCACACCGAGGTGGTCTTGAGCCCAGGCGATGCGGTCGATTTCGAGGGATTCACCATCACCTACGAGTCGCCGTTCCAGGTGAGCAATCCGTCCAAGACAACCGTGGGGGCCCGTTTGACCGTCACCCGCGAAGGGTCGTTCGTCGCCCTGGTCGAGCCGGCGGCGAATTTCTTCGGTGGCGACGAGACCGGCATACCGACCCCGGACGTCCTCCATCGTCCCGGGGGAGATCTCTACGTCACCCTGATCGCTCCGCCGACCGCAACGGGGTCGGCCAGGATCACTTTCGACACCTCGCCGATGATTTGGCTGCTGTGGCTCGGTGGTCTCACCACGGTCACCGGAGGTTTCCTGGCCATGGCGGCAAGACGCCGGGAGCGCGAGGTGGTGGCGGATCGTCAGACCGCCCATGTCTGAGCGTCTCCGCAACCTGATCACAGTTGCCCTGATCGCGGTGATGGCAGTCGCTCTCGTCGTCCTGGTGGCGACCAACCCATCTGACCCGGATCGGATCCAGTCGATCGGCTCCAGGATCAAATGCCCGGTCTGCCAGGGCGAGTCCATCGCCAACTCACCATCCACGATGGCACGTGACATGCTGGACCTCGTCGCGGAGCGCGTTGCCGAGGGTCGAACAGACCAAGAGATCATCAACGAGCTGCTCGGGTCATTCAGCGGCGCGGTGCTGCTCGATCCGCCGGCAAGTGGGTCCACCCTGGTGCTTTGGCTGACGCCGGTCGCAGCTCTGATCTTCGGCGTCGGAGTGATCCTGTGGTGGCGACGTCATCCACCGCAGGTGACCACGGCCGAGACCGATGCCGGCACACGTCGGCTGGCACCACTCATGATCCTTGCGGTGGCGTTTGGTGCCATCGTGGTGGTGGCCGGTTTCTTCCTTCAGGACCGCGGCGGCCCCGCTTCAGGTGTGGCAGCGATCGACACCGAGAATCTCGACGACGTATCCAACGAGACTATGGAGGCAGTCATCGCCGCCAATGCCGATCATCCCCAGGTCGATGGGATGCGCCTCGCATTGGCCGAGCGCTACTTCCAGGAGGGCAAGTTTCGCACCGCGTTCCCACACTTTCTCGCGGTTGCCGATTCGACGTACGCGAGCGATTCTCAAGTGGTGACCGCGCTGGTCCGGCTCGCCGGGATGGCCTGGGAAGGCAACGGCGAGGTCGACGCCGCGCTGGGCCTGTTGGACCAGGCTCTGGCAGTCGATGACGGCTCCGCCCCCGCCCTCTACCTCAAGGGCCAGGTGCTCTGGTGTGGATCCAATGCATTCGATGAGTCAGCTGGTCTCTTCCAGCAGATCCTGGCCGATCCCGAGCTGCCCGATGAGTCGAGACAGACGGTTCAGAACGATCTCGACGCGGTGAACGCCCGGACGGCATGCACATGAAGGGTCGAAATCTCCGCTGGCTCGGTTACGGGATTGCGGCGTTGACAGTGGCCTTCGCCGTTGTCCTGGCCTCCCGCTTTGGGTCGGACCCCGGTCTGGTCGACTCGCCACTACTCGACAAACCTGCCCCCTCTTTCGCCCTCTCGCCGTTGGAAGGTGGCGACTCCGTCTCTCTTGCCGAGTTGAAGGGCGACGTAGTCGTTGTCAACTTCTTCGCCTCGTGGTGCCTGGAGTGCCGGGCCGAGCATGCGGCGATCACTTCCACCGCCGACGCCTTCGCCGACCAGGGCGTCACCGTCGTCCAGATCAGTTATCAGGAGAGCCCGCCCGCATCTCTGGAGTATCTGGAACTGGCCGGACGGTCCGATGCCGCCCACTATCTCGCCGACCCGGGTAGCCGGACTGCCATCGCCTATGGTGTGTTCGGCATCCCCGAGACGTTCTTCATCAACGAGGAGGGTGTCGTGGTGGGGAAGATCATCGGTGAGTCTGACGCCCTCATCCTCGGGGCGACGATCGACGCCATCAAACGCGGTGAGAGCCCAGGCCAGACGGTTACGGGCGACACGTCGCAACAGCCCGAGGGGTAGCCGGAGAGCCATCCAGATTCATGCGGGCATGGGTTTGGGACGCTGCCGCGTCTGGTGTCGATTTTGGGGTTGTGGTGGTGGGTGTGTGGTTGTGTGGCCGGTTGTGGGCGGGGTCGGCCTGCCCCTGTATTCAGATTGGCGGTCCTCGGGTGTCGGGTTTGGCGAACCTGATCCGCCCGGTTTCGTGGATGATGATGTGGAAGCCTCGTTCGTGGACGACAACCTGGTGGTGGAACCAGCAGACCTCGAGCAACCCAGGGTTCCAACCACCGCTCAGCGATGGCTGCAACCCTGGGTTCGCGGATACTCGAGCCCGGGCTATTCGGCGTCGTCGCTCCCCTCCATCCCCAAATCCGGAAGAAATCAGAAGACTTCTCGCCAGATCGGCAGATAGGCAGTCATCACGCCAGCGCGTAACCGACCGCTGCCGCGCCGAAGCAGAGCGGCCCGGAGAGGATCAGGTTCCAGGCTGCGTATCTCCACGCCCGGTCTTCGATGAGCTGAACCGTCTCGTATGTGAAGGTCGAGAACGTGGTGAAGGCTCCGAGGAATCCGGCGCCACCCCACACAAGCCACGACTCCGCCAGACGATCGGACAGGACGAGACCGCCTAGGGCTCCGAAGAGAAGCGACCCTGAGACGTTGACGATCAACGTGCTCAATGGAAAAGGGCTCCGGTGCCGTGGGGCAATGATCCCCTCGAGCTGATAGCGAGCGAGGGCCCCGAGCCCCCCGCCGATGGCGAGACCGAGGATGGTCATGCGCCCGAACCCGGTGCGGCCTGGTACTTGCGGATCTCCACTCGCTCCACCGTGACCAAACCCTCGTGCACCATCTCGTCCGCCACGTCGAGGAATTGGGCGACCTTGTCGGGGTAATCGACCAGCTCGATCACGATGGGGAGGTCTTCCGACATGCGAAGGATTCGGGCGGTGTGCACCACCGAACTTGCTCCGAAGCCTTCGATCCCGCGCAGGACGGTGGCCCCGGCCAGGCCCATCTCTCGGGCACGATGCACCAGTGCCTCATACAGCGGTCGTCCCTCCCAGTGGTCGGACTCACCGATAAAGATCCTGACCAATCTGGCCTCGCCCTTGAGTCTCATCACCTTTCCTTTCGTAGTGGGAATCTCAACCGTCCAAGCCACATCCCGTACACCCCCGCCATCTGACCGAGGGCAAGGGTGACAATCCAATAGGAGACGGCAAGCCCAAGCCGGCGAGATTCAATCAGCTGCACCCCTTCAAGTGCCATCGTGGAGAAGGTGGTGTATGAACCGAGAAGACCAATACCCAAGAAAGTCCGCAGGTAACCCACATCAATGACCTGCTCGATC
>Ga0326597_10010418_pt1 | contig 12385 bp, 10 predicted proteins | sample RVTome_12_FD_203789 | JGI IMG/M metagenome (GOLD analysis project Ga0326597, IMG submission 203789) | Soil microbial communities from uranium-contaminated site in the Upper Colorado River Basin, Wyoming, United States - RVT100D185 | ecosystem: Environmental > Terrestrial > Soil > Contaminated >... | reverse complement strand
GGTGCGCTGTTCGCGGTGATCGGCGTGCAGGCCGGGCTCGCACAACGCGCAAAGACCGGCGTAGGCTGCGAAATCGACCTCGCGATGTTCGAGGCGCTTTACAACATGTGCCTGATACCATTGAGCTCCGCGTTCGCGCACAGGGCGGGACACAGCGGCGAGCCGCGCATGGAATCCTTCGGCGGCAACCCGCGGTATTCGACTTACCTGAGCAAGGACGGCAAGCCGGTCGCGGTGACATTGCTGGAAACCAAGGCGTGGCGTGAATTTTGCGCGCACATTGGCAGCCCCGACCTGGTGTCAGAGGATGAAACCCCGGCGGACCGTTTGAGCGCGCACGGAGAACGTCACGGTGTTTATCGCGATGCGCTTGCGGAGTATTGCAGGTCCCATACCTGGGCGGAAATCATGCATCAGATGGAGCAGACCGGGATCGCGATTTGCCCGGTGTGCACGCCTGATGAAGCGGTGGCGTTGCCGCACGTCGCTGCGCGCAATGTCATCAATCAAATCGATCATCCCGTTGAGGGGCGCATTCCGCATCTCGTCAATCCGTTGGCGCCCGCGGGACTTGCGCGGCGTTCCCATCGGCCAGCACCCGGTCTGGGTGAGCATGCAGAGGAGATACTGCTTGCTTTGGGATATTCCAAAGGTCAGGTTTCAGAGTTGCGACGGAACAAAGTGATCTGAATAGCCATGAGGCAACTATGAAATCCGGGAACCACTCGAACAGCCGCGTCATTGCGGAATATGTCGCCTCAACTCAGCAGCGCAATCTGCCTCCCGCAGTCCTGGACGTGGCGCGGTTGTGTCTGGCTGATTGGGTCGGGGTTGCCATGGGCGCATGGGAGGAAGAAGCCGGCCAAATTGTGCGCTCGGTCACGGCCGGATGGCAAAGTACCGGGCGCGCAACTGTCCTGTTAGGCGGACACGCTTGTGCTCCGCTCGCGGCGCTTTGTAATGGCACTCTCGCGCATTGCCTCGATTTCGACGATACCTACGTGAAAGCAGTTACGCATACCAGCGCGCCGGTGTGGGCGGCGACGCTCGCGCTTGGCGAAGAGACGGGCGCAAGCGAGGCTGAAATGCTGGCGGCTTTCGTCACCGGCTTCGAGACTGCGTCGCGGGCCGGGTATGGCCTGGGAGAGGCAGTGACCGCGCGCGGGTGGCACAGCACCGGGGTGTTTGGGCGCTTGGGCGCGGCAGCCGCCAGTGCCGCATTGCTGAAACTCGACGTGGAGCGCACGCTCCACGCGCTCGGTGCCGCGGCAACTCAGACCAGCGGCCTGACCGCGTCATTTGGAACCATGGCCAAACCATTTCACGCCGGTAAAGCCGCCATGGACGGCGTGCTGTCGGCGCAGCTCGCGGCCGGCGGCTTTCATGCCGCGGTCAATTTGCTCGAGTCGGCGGGAGGGCTGGATGGGGCGCTTGTGCAGGACCGAAGCGTGCATATCAAGCCGGCCGATTTTTCGGGATGGGAGATCCTCAACAACAGCTTCAAGCCTTATGCCGCCTGTCATCTGACGCATCCGGCCGTAGATGCGGGGCGCGTGCTTCATGTATCGCAATTCGATCTCACGAGAGTGCGCGCGATACGCGCTGATGTGGGCGAGCTTGCCAACCAGATTACCGGGGGAAAAAGCGGTGCGCCGGCGTCGGCGCTGGAGGGTAAGTTCGATCTCAAGTATTGTGTCGCGCTGGCGCTGCATGGTCATGCGCTTTCGGCCGCAGATTTTCGCGAGCCGATGCGCCAGGACCCTGCGGTATCCGCGACGGCACGCAAAGTGACCGTTGCAGCGAAGCCGGAAATGACTTTCGCTTCCGCACGACTCGAAATCGAGTTCGAAAACGGGCGCACAATGGCGTCCGATGTGCCGGTTGCCAAGGGACACCCTGGCAACCCGATGACCTGGGACGATATGCGGGATAAGTTTAACGGCCTGGTCGAGCCCCGGTTGGGCACGCAGACCGCGGCGTTATTCGGGCTGTTTCACGAGTTCGGTGGGCGGCGCGGTGCGCTGGAAGAGATACGATCAATTTTCCAGCGCGTGGATTCATCGCGCATGAAATGAGTGAGGAATTGCCCCGGTTCCCGGCATCGTCTGAACGCAGGGCGCGTTTGACTTGGCGCGCCCGGGGCCGGATAATCTGCCGTAACGTCCGTTGCGAAGCACCACGGCCGCGTTGCATAGTCACAGGACGCCGGCGACGGGCGCATGGATGTTCTTGTTGCTTTTTTGGATCCATCCCGGGAGGACAATACGATGAACATGTCTCGATCATTTTCTCTGCTTGCAGGGGCAACGCTTGCGCTCACCGCAACGGTGTTTTCCGGCCTGGCACCGGCGCAGGACACGATCAGAATCGGCGCGCCGCTGTCGATTTCCGGGAGGTTCGTGGCTTACGGCGCGTCCGCGAAGCGCGGCGTCGAAATGGCCGTCGATGTCTACGGCGGAAAGGTCGGCAGCAAGAAAATCGAAGTTCTCTTCCGCGACACCCAGTCCGATCCCCAGGTGACGGTGAACTCGTTCACCCAGTTGCTGGTAGAGGAAAAGGTCAACTATCTCATCGGGCCGATCGCGACGCCGATCGCGATGGCAGGCTTGCCGGCGTGGCGCCGGACGAAGGCGCTCTGGATTGTTCCCGGTGCGTCGACGCCGCTGCTTGAAGAGCAAGCCGGCAAGGAGCCGATGCTCTTCCACACGTTCCCGTACGCCTATCATTACTATGTCTCGCTTGCGCGCACGTTGCGCGAGCGACTCGGTCCCGGCAAGACCCTTGCGATCCTCTACTCTGACGATTCCTACGGCCGCGAACATCTGCCGTACGCGCGGAAATATTTTGCCCAGGAGGGATTCAAGATCGTCGCGGAAGAACTCGTTCGCGCCGGTGCGACGGATCTTAATCCCGTGCTGTCGAAGATCCGCCGTGTGCGCGCCGACGTGCTTCTGGGACTGGTGCAAACGACCGACGGCATCCAGTTGACGAAGCAGGTTTACGTGCAGCGCCTCAACGTTCCCTACCTGGTTGGCACTGCCTATCCGCAGCTTCCGCAGTGGCAGGAGTCCACGGGGGAGGCGCAGGAAGGCTGGATGGGCGTCACCACCTATTTGCCGGCGGTGAAATCGAAAGCGGACCCGAAATATCCGAAGCTGTTTCCCGATTCGGAGGCGTGGGTAGCCGACTTCAAAAAACGCTACAATCGCGCGCCTGACTTCATCGACGTCGGGGCCTATGTGTCGACCTGCATGCTGCTGATTGCGATCGAGAACGCAGGCGGCGTGGACAACAAGGAAACGGTCGCGGCAGAGCTCAAGAAGCTCGATGTGAAGACCATGATCGGCCGCGGAAAATTCGTCCCCAGCATCGGCGGCACGCTGAACCAGGCGTTTTCCGATGTTATCGTGCATCAGCGGGTCAAAGGGACCGACGCCATCCTGTTCCCCACGGAATTCGCGACCACGGACAAGATCGAGAAGGCGACTTACGCCAAGTAGCAGTCAACATAAGAATCGTGTGGCTCGATACACCGGCTGAAACGTCCTGACGGGCGAGGTTGATCGCGAGCCTCGCCCGCAAGGCGTTTCGGTACGAAGGTTTCGGGTATGACGTGATGAGCTTGCTTCTTCAGATTTTGGTCGATGCCCTTTTGCTCGGGGGCGTTTACACGCTCATGGCGGTGGGTTTATCGCTCGCCTTCGGCGTGACGCGCATCATCAATTTCGCACACGGTGAAGTGCTGATGTTCGGCGCCTATGCGGCGTTCTTCGCCTTTGCCGGCCTCAAGCTCGATCCGCTGCTCAGCCTTCCTTTTGTCGCCGTCCTTGGCGCGGCCGGCGGTTATCTGCTGTTCAAGTCCTCGATCGAACGCATACTCGACGATGCCGGCATCAATCAGGTGCTTTTGACTTTCGGTATCGGTCTCGTTCTGCAGAATGTCGCGGTGATCCTCTGGACCGGCGATGAACGGTCGGCCATACCGTCTTATGCGTTCGATTCCTGGTTCCTGAGCGACGATGTGGTGGTGGCGAAAGGACGCTTGATCGCTTTCGGCATCGCCGCGGCATTTATGCTCGCGCTGCTTGCATGGTTACGCTGGAGCGAGCTCGGCCGCGCAACGCGCGCCGTGTCGCAAAACCGGGCAGCGGCGTCGCTGATGGGGATCAATGTCCACGCGATCTACGCGCTGTCCTTTGCGCTTAGCTCCGCCTTCGGCGCGGCGACCGGCGCCATCATGAGCTTCCTGCTGCCGATCACGCCGTTCATGGGCTTCCCCATTCTGGTCAAGGCATTCGCCATCATCATTCTCGGTGGCCTCGACAGCATCATCGGGACGGTGTTGGGGGCATTCTTTCTCGCCATCACGGAGACGGCAATCGCTTATCTGGTGCCGGACGGCATCGGCTGGGCGGAGGGCGTCGCATTCTTCCTGCTGGTGCTCATGCTGATCGTTCGTCCGACCGGTATTCTTGGCAGCGCGGAGCGGGACGCTTGAACTCGCCCTGGCCCTGGATTTGCATCGCCGTGGCGGTACTGCTGGCGCTATTCCTGCCGCCGTTTCTTCCGCCGGGATTGGACGACTTTGCGACGCGCTTGTCCACGCTGGTGCTGGTCGCCGTGAGCTGGAACATGATGGCCAGCGCGGGTCTTATCTCGCTGGGACATTCCGGTTTCTGGGGTGTGGGCGCCTACACCGCGGCGCTGCTGGCGAATTCCATCCATCTGCCGTTCTGGCTGTCGATCGTGCCTGGCATGCTGCTCGGTGCGTTCTTCGGCGTTGGCCTTGCCTACATCACCGGCCGGCTGCGCGGATTGTTTTTTGCCATCGCGACGCTGGCGATGTCGGAAGCGCTGCGGGTGGTCGCGCTGATGGTACCGAAGCTGACGGGCGGCGCCGAAGGCGTTTTCGTCTTCGATGCCATACGCCCGGAACGCACCACGCTGACGAGCTTCGCGCTTTGCCTGTCGGTCGCGACGGTCGCCCTCTCATATTTCCTGGCGAAGTCCCGCTACCAATTTGCATTCCGCGCGATGCGCGACGGTGAGAGCGCAGTGCAGATGCTCGGTGTCAATCCGGTTCGATTTCGCGCCGGCGTGACTGCGCTGTCGGGCGCCATCGCGTCCTGCGCCGGAGTCATCAGCGCCTGGTACACAGGCTATCTCGATCCAGGATCGGCGTTCGATCTCAAGGTGACGATCGCGGCGCAAATCGCGCCGCTGTTCGGCGGTCTCTATACGGTCGCCGGGCCGGTGCTGGGATCGGCCGCGATCCTGACGGTCTCCGAGCTTACGCGCCTGCACTTCGGCTATTCGGCCGGCGTCGGACTGCTGGCCTATGGCGTTATCCTCGTGTTCGGCGTGCTGTTCATGCCCGCCGGAATTGTCGGGTTGAGCAAGCGCTGGTTCGGGCGTTACACGCGCCGGCGGAAAACCAGGGTGAGTCAGCCATGACGCGGCCAATGCTCGAACTTCAGAATATCCAGGCGGGATATGACGATTCGATCGCGATCGAGGACGTGAGCCTGACCGTGGCCGAGGGCGAGGTCGTTTGCCTTCTCGGCGCGAATGGAGCGGGCAAGACTACCACCATGCGCGCCGTCACCGGGCTGATCCCGCTGTCGAAGGGGAAAATTCTGTATCGGGGCGCGGACATTTCGAAGCAGCCGGCACACGAGCGCGTCGCGGAGGGGATCTGCCTGTCGCCGGAAGGCCGTCAGATATTTCCCGAATTGACCGTGATGGAAAATCTCGTGCTCGGGTCTTTCAATGCCCGCGCCCGTGTCAATCGCAAGCAGAGTTTCGAGCAGGTCTTTACGCTGTTTCCGAAGCTGCATGAGCGCAGGAACCAGGACGCCGGATCGATGTCGGGCGGCGAACAGCAGATGCTTACCATCGGCCGCGCCTTGATGGGCCAACCCAGGCTGCTGGCGCTCGACGAGCCGTCGCTTGGCCTGTCGCCGAAGCTGGTGATGACCGTATTCGAATCCATTCTTGCGATTGCAAAGGCCGGCATCACCATTCTGCTGGTCGAGCAGGACACCCGCGCGGCGCTGACGATTGCGCAGCGAGGCTATGTGCTTTCGACCGGCCGCGTCGTGTATGAGGGGACGGCCGCCGATCTGAAGCAATCCGAACTGGTGCAGCAGGCTTTCGTCGGGGCGAAGTCGGGTGCGTTTGGCGGCCGCAAGACGCGCCGCCAGCGGCTGCTCGAGAAAAGCGGCGAAGGGGCTCCCCGTGCTTGAGGTCAAAGGGCTTTCAAAGCGCTTCGGCGGGCTGGCGGCGATTGCGGATCTTTCGTTCACGCTGCCGCGCGGCCAGATTCTTGGCGTGATCGGTCCGAACGGGGCCGGCAAGACGACACTACTCAATCTGATCACCGGCTATCTGACGCCCAGCGGCGGCACGATCTTGCTGGAGGGCAGGGAACTGGTCGGTCTCGCGCCCTACGAGATCTGCCGTCTGGGCGTTGCGCGTACATTTCAGGTGGTACGGCCGTTCGCGGAGATGTCGGTCAGCGACAACGTGATGACCGGCGCGCTGTTTGCATCGAACCAACGGGTCTCCAACGCCGAGGCGCGCGACCGCGCCGACCATTCGCTCGAACTGGTCGGCCTGATGCACAAGCGCGACGCGTTGGCCGGTGAGCTGACGATCGGCGAGAAAAAAAAGCTGGAATTGGCGCGCTCGCTCGCGACCGCCCCCAAGCTGCTGTTTCTCGATGAGGTCATGGCCGGGCTTTCCGGTTCGGAAGCCGATGCCCTGATGGACGTCGTGGAGTGCGTGGCGGATTCCGGTACGACCATCCTGATGATCGAGCATCTGGTGGGCGTGATCCTCGCCTTGACCGACCGCGTGCTGGTTCTCAACTTCGGCCGCGAACTGTTCCAGGGGCTGCCCGAAGAGGTGGTCGCGCATCCGGAAGTGATCGATTCGTATCTCGGAAAGCCGCTCGAACAGAGCCATGCGGTGCGATAGACGCGGCAGCATGTCTTCCACGCTTTTTTCCAGATACAAGATGCGCGGGCTCGAGCTCAGCAACCGCATCGTCGTCTCGCCGATGGGCCAGTATTCCGCGGAGAACGGCAACGCGACCGACTGGCACCTGATGCATCTCGGCCACCTCTCGGTGTCGGGCGCGGCGCTGCTCATCACCGAGGCAACGGTGGTCGAAATGCCCGGCCGGCTGAGCAAGCACGACCTCGGCCTGTGGTCGGATGAGAACGAGGAAGCGCTCGCGCGGGTCGTTGCGTTTTGCCGCAAATATGGCGGCGCGAAGCTTGGCATCCAGCTTCATCACGGCGGCCGCAAGGGTTCGATTTCCACCGCGTGGGAAGGTCAGAAGCCGATCTCGAAAGAGAACGGCGGCTGGACGATCTACAGCGCATCAGACAATCCCTATCCGGGGCGCAACACGCCGGAGATGCTGGACGACGCCGGCATCAAGCGCGTGATTTCCGCCTTCGCGAACGCTGCGAAACGCGCGGACCGCATCGGATTCGACGCGCTCGAAATTCACGGCGCGCACGGCTACCTGATCCATAACTTCCTGTCGCCGTTCAGCAATCTGCGAACCGACCGCTACGGCGGTTCGCTCGAAGGCCGCATGCGGTTCGCGATCGAGGTCCATGAGGCGATCCGCGCAGTATGGCCGGACCACAAGCCGCTCGGGATGCGCATCTCGGCAACCGACTGGGTCGAGGGAGGATGGTCGCTCGACGACAGCGTTCTGCTGGCCGCGGAACTGAAGAAGCGCGGCTGCGATTTCATCACGGCGTCGAGCGGCGGTGCGGTTCCCGAGCAGAAATTGACAGTCGGGCCCGGGTATCAGGTTCCGTTCGCCGAGCGCATCCGGCGCGAGAGCGGCATCACCACCATGGCGGTCGGACTGATAACCGAGCCGCGTCAGGCAGAAGAAATTGTTTCCGGCGGGCGGGCCGACCTGGTCGCTCTCGCCCGCGGCATGCTGTTCAATCCGCGCTGGCCCTGGCATGCCGCGATGGAACTCGGTGAGCAGGTGTGTTATCCGCCGCAGTACGAGCGCGCGCATCCGAAGATGCGCTTGGGCGATTTCCTCAAGCCGCGCGACGACCAGTAACCTCGACCGCAGCGGTGTGGGCCAGGATATCGACATATCGAGGCAGGATGCAGGCGTGTGGACGACGCAAATGAAGTGGCCAGCGAACAGTAAGCCCGAGTGAGGTGGCAAACATGAGCGTTCCAACGATTGCCGAGCGCCTGGCGCATGCGGTTGTATCTGCCGCGGCGAGTATGGTATCAGACGATAAGTTGCTCCACGCGGTGGAGCGCGTGCTGCTCGATACGCTCGGCTGCGCGCTGGGTGCCGTGAATTCCGCGCCTGGCACTGCGGTGCGAGCGTGGTCGCAGCTCATCAACGGAAGCCCGCAGGCAAGCATCGTCGGCACACGCGAGGCAAGCTCGGTGCTTGGCGCCACACTTGCCAACTGCACGATGGTGCGCCATTTGGACATGAATGACTGCGATTGGGCGCGCGATCCCGCGCATCCGAGCGACAACATCGGAGCGTGCCTCGCGGTGGGGCAAGTAACCGGTGTGAGCGCACTGGAAGTGATGAAGGCGATATTGATCGCGTACGAGATTCAGATGCGCAGCACCGAGTTCACCAAGGTGTCCTTCTTCAAGACGACCGGCTGGGACCATACAACGTTCGTGACGCTCGCGACTGCCGCCGCGGCGGGCGTGCTGCTGCGCCTCGACGCGATGCGCATGGCGCATGCAATTTCCATCGCCGCGAGCTACCCGACGGTGGGTGAGCTTCGCGTAGGTCAGATCTCGATGATGAAAGCGGCGAGCGCCGGTTTTGCCGCTTCGCGCGGCGTGGAGGCGGCTTACCTCGCGTCGTACGGTGTTACCGGACCCCTCGAGATTTTCGAAGGCAAACGTGGTGTCTCGAAGCTCGTCCTCGGCGAGTGTGACTGGGATCTGCTCACGGCTCCCGTGGGCGAATGGCGGTTGCCGCGCACGTGCCTCAAGCAGTACCCGGCGGCCTACATCATTCATAGCGCAATCGATGCGACGCTCGATCTGCGTCGTGAGCACGCATGCGAACCTGAGCAGATCAAGGAAGTGACGGTCGAGGGCTTTGGCTGGCTGATCGAAGACATGGTGCATGGGATGGGCGGCAAATCGCGCTACGACATCGACACGCGCGAAACCGCCGATCACAGCCTGCCTTATTGCGTGGCGGTATCGCTTGTGGATGGCGAGTACACGCTGGCACAGCTCGATAGGCCGCGGTGGAACGCACCGGAAGTGAAGAGCATGCTTGGGAAGGTGCGCTGCGTTCACAATCCTGATTTCGATGGCGGCTTTCCGGCGAATCGACCAGCGAGAATTACGGTGACGCTTGCGAACGGGCAAGCGCTCACCCGGGAAAGGCAATTTCCCAGAGGCGATCCCCGCACGCCGCTCACCGATGATGACATTGCGGCCAAATTCAAGCGTCTTTCCGGTTCCGTTTTTTCGTCGAGCCGCCAAGAGCAAGCGATCGAGGCGGCCCTCGGGTTCCGCAGTCACACGGTTGCGGAACTGATGGCAGCCTGTATTCCGGACGCGGCGTGAACGTCGTCTCGCTCGGTTGCAAGAGGACTCGATACGTCGGCCTGCCCCGGGCGAACCTGTTCGTATGAATGATGAGCGCGGCGTTTTGCTCGGTGGTGTACGCACAAGCCTGTCCGCGAAGACCGGTGCGGAGCCAATGAGAGAAACGCCTCAGGAATCGATGTTGAGCAAGGTCGTGAAAAGCGCAGGCATCCGGCCGGAACGAGTAACAATAAGGAGATAAGCAATGGATCTGGAGCTGGCAGGAAAGATCGCCGTCGTGACGGGGACCAGTGTGGGCATCGGGCGGGAGATTGCAAAAATGCTGGCTGCAGAAGGCGCGCGGCTGGTGCTCATCGCACGCCGTGGCGACTTGCTCCGAACATTGCAGCTAGAGCTTGAAAAGGGCGGCGCTGCGGCGCCTTTGGCGATCGCGCAGGATTTGACTGCGCCCGATGCTCATACCGAGGTCCGCGACAAGGTGCTCGCTGCGTTCGGACACATCGATATCCTGGTCAATAATGCCGGCGGCTCGCGCCCGCTCCCAATCGATGCGCCCGAAGGCGCATGGGAAGAAGCGATTGCACTCAATTTCACCGCGGTGCGTCGCCTGACTCACGCGTTTCTGCCCACGATGATCGAGCGACGTAGCGGCCGCATCATCAATATCACTGGCACTTCCGAGCCGCGTGGCCTCAACGCTGCATACTCAGCGAAAGCCGCCGTTTATGCGTGGGCGAAAGGGCTCTCGCGCGAGATCGGCCGGTTCGGGATCACGATCAACTCGCTCGCGCCGGGCCGCATCCTCAGCGAGCAAATCGTCAATCGCATCAACCCGGGCGACGCGAATCGCGATCAGTTTGCGCGCGACAACATACCACTGGGGTACTTTGGCGAGCCGCAGGACATGGCGTATGCAGTCGCATTTCTTGCGTCATCCAAGGCGCGCTACATCACGGGTGAGATCGTGCATATCGACGGCGGCATGCGCCGCTTCGCATTTTAATCAGCGTCACATGTATCTGCCGCCAGCGCAGATTACGCGGTCGCCCGTGACGAAAGAGGATTCGTCTGAGGCCAGATAGAGCGCCACATTGGCCACATCCTGCGGCGTGCCGATCCGTCCGAGCGGGGTCGTGCCTTCGGCTCTGCCCAGTGCGGATCCGTCCGCCTCAGTGCCGGTCTTCCCATGCGGAACCCCGCCACCCTCCGGGTACCATTCCGGATTGCGGCGCTCGGTATCGATCATTCCTACGGCAATCAAATTCGCCCGCACGTTATAGGGTCCGAGCTCAAGCGCGAGCGCCTTGATTAGGCCATACAACCCCGTCTTCGATGCAACCACGTGCGCGCGAAGCGGCTGCCCGGTCACGGAAGCGAGCCCCCCCAGAGCAATGATGCTTCCGCCGCTACCGCGTTGCATCATGCCGGGCGCCAGAGCTTTCGCCAGGTAGAACGTCGAGTGAAGATTGACTGCGAACACACCGAGCCACTCCTCGCTTGATATTTCCCAAAATGGCTTGTGTGGCCGCAAAGCCGCGCAGCTGACAAGAATGTCCACCTTGTCGAATGCATTCAGGGATTGCGCGACCAGGCTTTTGACCTGCTCCGGATCTCCCACATCGGCTGCGAATGGAAGCACGCGAGCGCCCAGCGTTTCACAATCCTTCGCAACCTGCAGCAGATCGTCACTCATGGTTCGGGCCGCAAGAACCAGGTCTGCACCTTCGCGCGCGAACGTCAGCGCGATGCTCTTGCCTATGTTGCGGCTGCCGCCAGCGATCAATGCCGACTTGCCTCGCAGTCTCATGCATGAATCCGATCTCATCGGTATCCCCCTGTGACCAACGCTCCTACGCACCGTTTCATGGACGTTCTCCTTGAATCTGTACTTGCTCAGCTCTTACCGGCGGCAGCGGCTGTCAATCGCTACGCGTGCGGCACGATTAACCGAATTGGCTTGCTCGGATAACTCTGAGCTGCACCTGTCGGGCTAAACACACACAGCATCAAAGCAAATTTTTGGAATGTCCTCGCGTCCATACTTCCCTCCTGCCTGCTATGAGACTCTACGTTGCGCTTCTCTAGAGCTACGGAAATGCCTCCCGATCCAGCGCATCCGCGATTCTGCGTTCGCTTGCCAAAGCAATAAGGACTGACCGTCGCCGGTGACTCGCGTAATCAGGTTTCCAAATCCAAGGAATGACGATCTGCCTGTCTATTCTCAGCTGCTGGCAAAATGCGACTGAACTGCAATCGATCCGCAGCTACCCGCGGAACAGGTTAGCTGATTTTATTCACCAGCCAGTAAAGTTTCGATGGCTGAAACAAGTACCGTTTTTTGTTGGCATGCGAGGAATATAGCATGGAGTGTCCAAATTCAACGTCAGGGGAAATGCCTGCAATTGGCAACAAGCTAACCGGGCATATGCGTTGTGGTCCTCAAGAATTCGCATCGAGGTAATCTCAGCGTTTCCCGCACGGCCTCGCTGAAGGAAGGCTTCCGAGCGAGATCCAACGTGGTGTCAGAAGTGTGCTGGAGCGATCGGCCATCAGGGACAATTAAGACAACACACGGAAAGCGCCGACGCTGCCTAACCTGTTGATTTAATTCAATCCTGAATCCATTGCCGCCGGCTTGTGATGCCGGCTGTCGTGGGTTTGGATACCATCGGTCACCCCATTCCCTTCATAGGGTTGCCGCGTGCGACCCTTGCCGCTGCGAGTCGCTAGCCGAATCGTTGCCACTTTCAGTGCTTCAGTCAGCCCGTCCCGAACCTCGTTCACTACCGCCCGCTGGATT
>Ga0326597_10010415_pt1 | contig 12386 bp, 13 predicted proteins | sample RVTome_12_FD_203789 | JGI IMG/M metagenome (GOLD analysis project Ga0326597, IMG submission 203789) | Soil microbial communities from uranium-contaminated site in the Upper Colorado River Basin, Wyoming, United States - RVT100D185 | ecosystem: Environmental > Terrestrial > Soil > Contaminated >... | reverse complement strand
CGGCGCGGCGCGAGGCGATGGACCTGCTGGCGGCGGACCCGGGCCTCAAGGCGGCGGCGCACGAAGCGCTGTCGGCGGCGGTAACGCGGACGAAGCGCGTCGTCTCGGGCGAGGTGAGCTGAGGCGGGAGCGAGCGGCAGGACGGGGGATGGGTGAAGCGATCCTGCTCAGTGCCGTCGCAACGTTTGGCAGATCATCAAGGCTTCCTACCGGATGGGGACGCGCCCTCTTGACCCCGACACGGGTTATCTGGATAAAGGGTTTGTGGTGGTGGCTTCAGCCTGTGGTCTTCGCCCAGCTGGAGAGCCCGGTAGAGATTTCGCTCGATAGAGTTGACGGCCTGAGCACGGGTCACTCGATCTGGGGCTCGTTTCTGCATATCAAGACACGGGGTAGGAGATATTGGCTTAGGCTAAGCAGGCGCATATTCCTTTCCCCTCGGGAACGCTTCGCTCAAAAGTGGCAGCACCCGGCGCTGCTCCTGCGCGACGAAGCGGGGCTGATTGTGACCGAGACGGCGGCTGGGCTTGAGGTTGCGACGACGCGCGGGCCCTGGCACTCGCCCTACGACACGCTCGGCCACTACTGACCGAGCGCTGGTTCAACGTCATCCGCCTCGAGGAGTCCGGTAAGGGGCTCTTCGGCTGGTACTGCAACATCGCGACGCCGGCCCGAGCTCGACGGCGACGACCTGCGCTACGTCGATCTGCAGCTCGACGTGCGCGTCTACGCGGCGGCGGCGGGCCTGCGCTCCGAAGTCGTGGACGAGGACGAGTTCGAGGCGGCGCGGGCGCGCTTCCGCTACCAGACGCGCTCGTAACGAGCTGCCGCGGCGCCGTCGACGCGGTGATCGCGCTGGTTGTGGCGCGCGCCTTCCCCGTCGACGCCTAGCGGCGGGCACACCGTCGCGTTGACCGGCCGCCGCCGACGGCCTACACTCTGCGAGTCACCGCCCCAGGGGCGGTATTTCGCTTTTACACGCGCTAACTAAGTGGTGCAGCGGGGACTGGGTAGGTCGGCCGACTCATGGGCGTCAGGCAGGAGATCGAAGAGCTCGTAGACGCGGCGGCGCGGGCGGCCCAGGCCGCCGGCGCCATCCCGGCCGTCGTCCTGCCCGAGGCCGCGATCGAGCGGCCGGCGCGGCCCGACCACGGCGACTACGCCTCGAGCCTGCCCCTGCGCCTGGCGCGGGCGGCGAAGGCGAGCCCGATCGCGCTGGCGGAGGCGCTGGTCGCCCACCTGCCGGCGAGCGCCGCGGTGGGCGAGGCGACGGTGGCGCCGCCGGGGTTCGTCAACCTCCGCCTCGCCGACGCCTGGCTCGCCGAGCAGGTGAACGCGATCCTGGCGGCGGGCGCTGACTACCCGAACAGCACCGTTGGCAGCGGCCGGCGCGTCCAGATCGAGTTCGTCAGCGCCAATCCGACCGGGCCGTTGCACGTCGGCAACGGCCGCTGGGCCTCGATCGGCGACTCGCTGGCGCGCGTGTTGAGCGCGGCCGGCTACGCGGTCGAGAAGGAGTACCTGGTCAACGACCAGTTCAGCCAGGTCGACACCTTCGCGGCGACCCTCCTGGCGCGCTACAAGCAGCTCTTCGGCCGCGACGTGGCGGTTCCGGAGGACGGCTATCCGGGCGAGTACGTGATCACGCTGGCGCAGGCGCTGCGGGACGAGGTGGGCGAGCGCTTCCTCGACGACGAGGTCGCCTCGCCGGAGCTGCGCCGCCTCGGCGTCGAGCGCATGGTGGCGCTGATCCGCGCCGACCTGGAGGCGATGGGCATCGACTACGACGTCTGGTTCAAGGAATCGAGCCTCTACGGCGAGCAGGGTGCCTACGACGAGGCGATGGACCGCCTACGCCAGCAGGGCGCCGTGGTCGAGAAGGAGGGCGCGGTCTGGTTCGCGAGCAGCGCCCTCGGCGAGGAGCGCGACAACGTCCTGATCCGCTCGACGGGCGTGCCGACCTACTTCGCCTCCGACCTCGCCTATCACTACGACAAGCTCTTCCGCCGCGGCTTCGACCAGGTGATCGACATCTGGGGCGCCGACCACCAGGGCCACGTCTCGCGCGTGCTGACCGGCGTCACGGCCCTGGGCGCGGCGGAGGGACGGCTGGAGATCATCATCGGCCAGCTCGTGAGCCTGAAGCGCGGCGGCGAGACGGTGCGCCTCTCGAAGCGAGCGGGGGAGATCATCACCCTGCGCGAGGTGGTCGACGAGGTGGGGCGGGACGCCTGCCGCTTCTTCTTCCTCCAGCGCTCGGCGGACGCCCAGATGGAGTTCGACCTGGAGCTGGCGAAGCGCCAGAGCAACGAGAACCCGGTCTACTACGTCCAGTACGCGCACGCCCGGATCGCCGGCATCCTCGCCCAGGCGGCGGAGCGCGGCCTCGACCCGGAGGGCGGCGACGTGTCGCTGCTGCGCCACCCGGCCGAGCTGGCGCTGGTTCGCAAGATGCTGCTGCTGCCGGAGTTGGTAGAGCAGATCGCGGCGAACCACGAGCCCCATCACCTGCCCTACTACGCGCTGGAGCTGGCGACGGCGTTCCACGACTTCTATGAGCGCTGTCGCGTGCTCGACGACGAGGACGCGGCCCTGACGCGGGCGCGCCTGCGGCTCTGCGCGGCGGCGAAGATCGCCCTGGCGCGGACGCTGGACCTCATGGGGATGACGGCGCCCGAGCGCATGTAGGGCGGTGGCCCCGGTCCGCGGTCTGCGGCCAGCCGAACGAGACTCTACCTAGAGTCTTTCCGCATCGGCAACGAACTCGAGGCATGGCTGCACCTGCTCGGCGGGCGCCGGCGCGCGGCGCTCATGCTCAACGCCGACGACTACAAGGCGGCGGCGGAGCGGGAGGCGTCGCTACGGCGCGAGGTCGAGGAGCTCAGGAGGGTAGGCCTGGAGCCTGAAGAGGTCGGCCTGCGCGATTACTTCCGCAACAGTGCCGTCCTCAGGGAAGCGCTCGCTGGCTTTGACACGGTCTCCGTCCGGGGCGGCAACGTCTTCATTCTGCGCCGTGCCCTTCGCCAGAGTGGCGCCGACGAGCTAATCAAGGAGCTGCTCGCCAGCGACGCCGTCGTTTACGCGGGCTACAGCGCCGGGCCCTGCATGCCCGGCCCGACGCTGCGCGGCATCGGCGGATTCGAGGACGGTCCGGGCGTGGTTGCGTCCGGATGATGCGGCCGTCATCTAGGAGGGCCTCAACGTCCTCCCCTACGCCATCGTGCCGCACTACGACCCTGGCAACGCCGAGGTCGAGAAGGCCGTCGAGTACTACAGCGAGCACCACATACCGTTCGTCGCCCTGCGTGATGGCGAAGCGCTCGTCGTAGAGGGCGATCGGCGGAGGGTCGTTAGCTAATCGGGTGGTTCTTCAGCGCGGTGTGCCTACATCACAGCTGCGGAGCCAAGCCGGCTTATCTTTAGGAGCTGACGTACGAAGGGGCTCCGAGCCCGGTTAACTTCCGGCGATAGTCCACAAGCGGTGAGGCGTAAAGCGGTAGATGAGGCCTGGCCAGTCGGAGGTCATGAACGTGCCCGTTGGCTTGGCCGCGTTCAGCGACTCTCGGAACGATTGATCCTGGTCGACCCATGCGCCCACGACATCGATGACTCCCGCCGCCATGAGGGAGTCCATCGGCGTACCCAGGCAGGTGATTGCGACGTCAGGGCGAGCGCTGAGATTGTGCGCCAGGGCCGTCCTCGGCCTGGCCGCGAGATAGATCGTGCCGTCTAGGCAGGCCGCGAAACTCACCGCCGCGTGGGGCGTCCCGTCGTCACGGGTCGTTGCGACTGTGATCCCCCAACACTCGTTTAAGAGGTCCGATGTCCACATGGCGTCCGCAACGGTCGTTGCAGACCGGACTTCGCCGCTCTCGGAGCGGATCAAGCCTGGACTATTCGCCGCCGCGCGGGTGCTGGCGATCACGCTCTGAAGCTCTGTGAGCGGCATCGATATCATTATGCCATGCCAGAGCCGGCAACGAGCACGGGCTAACGTGGGATTGGCCCCCCCCAACCGTTTAGGGGCGCAGGCCGCTAGGCCTCGCGAAGCGAGCGGCGGAGGTTGGCCATGACGACGGCGGCGAGCGCCGCCTCGTGGCCCTTGTTGGTGCTGCCTTCGCCGGCGCGCGCCAGGGCCTGGTCGAGGTTGTTGGGCGTCAGGACGCCGAAGATCGCCGGCACGCCGGTGTCGGCGCTCACCTGGGCGATGCCGCGGGCGGCCTCGTTGCTGATGTACCGGTCGTGGTCGGTCTCGCCCTTGATGACGCAACCGAGGCAGACGACGGCGTCGTAGCGGCCGCCCGCGGCGAGCTGGCGGGCGGCGAAGGCGAGCTCGAAGGCGCCGGGGACCCAGGCGACGAGGGTGCGCTCGACGGCGACGCCGCACTCGCCGAGGCCGGCGAGGGCGCCGTTGAGCAGCCGCTCGGTTACGAGGCTGTTGAAGCGGGCGACGACGACGGCGATCGCGAGGGAGCCGCCGTCGAGGTCTTCGGCGAGGACGGGCGCCACGGGCTCAGACGAGGGTCATGGGGTCGTCGTCGAAGCGGTGGCCGAGCTTTTGGCGCTTCGTATCGAGGTAACGCCGGTTGTGCTCGTTCGGCTCGATGACGATCGGCACGCGCTCGACCATCTGGAGGCCGTAGCCCTCGAGGCCGGCGCGCTTCTGGGGGTTGTTGGTGAGGAAGCGCACCTGCCGCAGGCCGAGGTCGGCGAGGATCTGCATGCCGATGCCGTAATCGCGGCGGTCGGCCTCGAAGCCGAGGGCCTCGTTCGCCTCGACGGTGTCGAGGCCGCCGTCCTGGAGGGCGTAGGCGCGGAGCTTGTTGTGGAAGCCGATGCCGCGCCCCTCCTGTCGCATGTAGACGACGACGCCGCGCCCTTCGGCCGCGATCATGCTCATCGCCTTCTCCAGCTGCTCGCCGCAGTCGCAGCGCAGGCTGTGGAAGACGTCGCCGGTGACGCATTGGCTGTGCATGCGCACGAGAACCGGGCTGCCGTCGATGTCGCCGAGGACGAGGGCGATGTGCTCGTCCGGGTCGATGGTGCTGTGGTAGGCGATGGCGCGCCAGGCGCCGTGCGCGGTAGGGATCTGGGTCGCGGTGACGCGCTGGACGAGCTTTTCGTGGCGCTGACGGTAGGCGATGAGCTCCTCGACCGTGAGGATCTTGAGCTTGTGGCGCTGGGCGAAGCGGCGCAGGTCGGGCAGGCGGGCCATGGTGCCGTCCGTGCGCATGATCTCGCAGAGGACGCCGGCCGGCGTCAGGCCCGCGAGCTTGCAGAGGTCGACGACGGCCTCCGTCTGGCCGGCGCGGACGAGGACGCCGCCCTCGCGCGCCCGCAGCGGGAAGAGATGGCCTGGCATGACGAGGTCATCGCTCCGGGATTCGGGGTCGATGAGGACCTCGACGGTGCGGGAGCGGTCGGCGGCGGAGATGCCGGTGGTGACGCCGGTGCGCGCCTCCACGGAGACGGTGAAGGGCGTGCCAAAGATCGAGTTGTTGGTCGCGGAGCTGACCATCATCGGGATCGCGAGCTGCTCGATGCGCTCGGTGGTCATCGGCATGCAGACCAGGCCGCGGCCGTAGCGAGCCATGAAGTTGATGTGCTCGGGGGTGACGAACTCGGCAGCGATCGTGAGGTCGCCCTCGTTCTCGCGGTCCTCGTCGTCGACGATGATCACGAAGCGGCCGGCGCGGTAATCGGCGATCGCCTCCTCGACGGTCGCCATGACGCTATCGCGACGCGCCTTATCGGGCCTCACCGCTGCCTCGCTGCCGTCGATCGGGTTCTCCGCCGCCAGGGTCACTTGGCCTCCACTTCCGCTTGCCGCTCCGCCGAGATGTAGCGCTCGTCGAGCAGCTGCTCGACGTAGCGGGCGATTATGTCCGACTCCAAGTTTACGCGATCGCCGGGCTGAAGGCTCATCAGGTTCGTGTTCTGCTGCGTGAAGGGGATGAGGCCGACGGAGAACGTGGTCTCGTCGCGGGCGATGACGGTCAAGGAGATGCCGTCGATTGCGACCGGCCCCTTGACGATGGTGTAGCGGAGGATCTCCGGCGGCGCCCGGAAGCGGGCGACGACGGAGTGGGTCTCAGGCGTGAAGGACTCGAGGCTGCCGGTGTGCTCGATGACGCCGCGCAGGAGATGGCCCCCCAGGCGGCCGGCGAGGGTCAGGGCGCGCTCAAGGTTGACGGGATCGCCGGGCTTGAGGTCGCCGAGGTTGGTGCGGCGGTAGGTCTCCTCGATGACGTTGGCGGTGAAGCCGTCCTCGTCCAGGTAGATGGCGGTGAGGTCGCAGCCGTTGACGGCGACCGAGTCGCCGAGGTTTGTGCCCCAGGTGACTTTCTTGGCGTTGATCACGAGGCGGCCGGGCCCGACGGAGCGCACCCTGCCTACCTCCTCGACGATGCCGGTGAACATTCCCTACCCTCTCCGCCAGCTTTCGTGTGCTGAGTCTAGTATCGCGGCGACCAAAAGCGCTAGGGCCGCCTGGCTCGTGGCCCATGTATAATGCCCGTTGTGCGCGAGCATATGGACACAAACCGCCGTCACTGGGACGAGATCGTCCCGATCCACGCCGCATCCGACTTTTACAAGGTCGCCGAGTTCAAGGCGGGCAGAACGGCCCTGCGTTCTGTGGAGCGCAGGGAGCTCGGTGAAGTGCGCGGCCGGACCCTTCTCCATCTCCAGTGCCATTTCGGCATGGATACGCTCTCCTGGGCGCGCGAGGGCGCCATCGTCACCGGCGTGGACTTTTCGGAGCCGGCGGTCGAGACGGCTCGCAAGCTTGCAGTGGAAACAGGCATTGACGCCCGGTTCGTCGTCTCAAACGTGTACGACCTGCCTCGGAACCTCGAAGGCGAGTTCGACATCGTGTTCACCTCCTACGGCGTCCTTTGCTGGCTGCCCGATGTCGCGAAGTGGGCACGGATCGCGGCGAGCTACCTGAAGCCCGGCGGCGTCTTCTACATCGTCGAGTTTCACCCGATCCAGCAGTCGCTCGAGAACGTAGAGGACGACCCTAACGTCAGCGAGCTGAAGCTGCGCTACGCCTACTTCGCCACAAGCGAGCCGCTTCGCTTCGAGGACGGGGCGACCTACGCAGACCGGTCGGCCGCGGTGCAGAACCGGCTCACGTATATCTTCCCGCATAGCCTCGGCGAGATCGTCAGCTCGCTGATCGACGCCGGGCTGCAGATCGAGTTCCTGCACGAGTTCCCGTTCACGGTCCAGGCGTTCGTGCCCTTCATGGAGGCGATGCCCGATGGCACCTACCGCCTGACGAAGGGCGACGGCACCGTCCCTCTGCTCTTCTCGATCAGGGCGAAGAGGAGGGTCTAAACGTCATTTCTGTCATTGCGAGCCATCTGCCGCAGGCGGAGGCGCGGCAATCTTGGGCGCTTCGCCCTAACAAAAGGCAGCGTCAAAGGTTGCTTTGTCGTCCTTCCGGGGAAGGACTCCTCGCAATGACTGATCAAGGCCAGACGGGGTAGCCCGTCACGAGCACGTCCTCGCCCAGACGCTCGACCGTGACGTCGCGCAAACGGACGGCGTCCGCCATGCGCTCGGCGCCGTGGCCGGCGACCGGCGTCGGCGCCTGCGACGCGCCGATGATCAGCGGCGCGAGCACGGCGTGCAGCTTGTCGACGAGGCGCGCGTCGAAGAAGGAGCCGTGGAGGACGCCGCCACCTTCCACCAGGAGGCTGAGGACCTCACGGCGGCCGAGCGCCGCGAGGAGGTCGGGCAAGGAGACGCGGCCGTTGCCGTCGTCGGCGAGGACGAGCACCTCGGCGCCGGTCGCGGCGATCGCCTGACGCCAGGCGGGCGCCGAGGCGGCGGTCGTGGCGACGAGGGTCTGGGCCGGGCCCTGGAGGACGGCGGCCGCGGCGGCGATGCGGCCGCGGCTGTCGGCAACGATGCGCAGGGGCTGGCGCTCGGCGAGGACGCCGTCGGGACGGGCCGTCAGCTGCGGGTTGTCGATGATCACGGTCGCGGCGCCGACCATGATCGCGTCGATGCGGGTGCGGCCGGCGTGGGTCCAGCGCAGCGTGTCACGGCCGCTGACCCAGCGTGAGTCGCCGGAGGCGGCGGCGATGCGGCCGTCGAGGCTGGCAGCGTACTTGACCGTGACGAAGGGCAGGCCGGTGCGGCGCTGCTTGAGGTAGGCCTCGAGGATGCGGGCCGACTCGGCGGCACCGTCGCCGACCTCGACGGCGATGCCGGCGGCGCGGAGGCGGTCGCCGCCGTGGCCGGAGACGCGCGCGTCCGGGTCGTCGAGGGCGTAGACGACGCGGGCGACGCCCGCGTCGACGAGGGCCTCGGCGCAGGCGTTGCGCGGGGTGCCGTCGCGGGCCGTCGTGTGGCTGCAGGGCTCGAGCGTCACGTAGGCGTCGGCGCCACGGGCGGCGGCGCCGGCGGCGGCGAGGGCGGCGAGCTCGGCGTGGGGCGTTCCGGGGCCGCGATAGACGCCCTCGGCGATGACCTCGCCGTCGCGGACGAGGACGGCGCCGACGGCCGGGTTGGGGCCCGTACGGCCGGCGAGATCGCGGGCGAGGGCGAGCGCCCGCTGCATCGGCGGCGAGGGCGCGTCGGCCATCAGGAGGGGCGGCGCCGCCGGTGCGGCCGCGATGGCAGGGCCTGGCGATAGTTCTGGTAGTAGCGGCTCGGCTCGGGGCCATCCTGGCCCTGGTACTTCGAGCCGCTGAGCTTGCCGTAGGGGTTCTCGGCGGGCGAGCTCAGGCGCGTGAAGGAGATCTGGGAGACCGGCATGGCGTGGTAGAGGGTGACCGGCAGGTTGGCGACGTTCGTCAGCTCCAGCGTCAGGCGGCCGTTGAAGCCGGGGTCGACGAAGCCGGCGGTCGAGTGGACGATGAGGCCGAGGCGGCCGAGGGAGCTCTTGCCGTCGAGGCGGCCGACGAGGTCGGGCGGCACCTCGACCCGCTCCATGGTCACGGCGAGGACGAACTCGCCGGGATGGAGGATGAAGGGGTTGACCTCGTCGATGAGCTCGAGCTCGGTGAGCTGGGGCATCTCCTGCTTCACGTCGATGTAGGGCAGGCGGTAGTTGCGGAAGACGCGGAACTCGCGGCCGAGGCGGAGGTCGACGCTGGCCGGCTGGATGAGCCGCTCCTCGGACGGCTCGATAACGAGCCGTCCGGAGGCGAGCTCTGCCTTGATATCGCGGTCGCTGAGTACGGACGTGGCTGCTCTCCTGGGGGGACGATTGCAGCGATTCTAACCGCCGCCCCAGGAGCGCGGCAATTTCTCCTACTCGATCGCGTAGAGGATGTTGACGTTGACGAGGATGTCGAGCTCGCCGGCCTGGATCGGCGTCGCCGTGTCGGCGCGCGCGAAGGCCTCGCCGCCGATGCCGAGCTGGGGGAAGGGCGTGAAGCTGCTCTCGACGATCGAGATCGGCCGGCCGCGCTTGACGCCGGCGGCGTCGGCGAGCTGGGAGGCCCGCTCCTCCGCGTCCTCGACCGCGTCGCGGCGCGCCTCTTCGCGCAGCTCGGTCGGGTCGTCGATCGCGAAGGAGATGCCCTGGACGACGACGCTGTCGCCACCGGCGGCGACGGCAGCGTCGATGGCGGCGCTTGCCTTGTCGATCTCGCGCACGGTGATGCTGACGACGTTGCTCACGTTGTAGCCGCTGAGGACGCGGACGCGGTTGGGCGAGTCGTAGCGGGGCTGGACGGAGAAGTGGACGGTCTGGATGTCCTTCTCGTCGACACCGTTGGCCTTCAAGGCCTCGATGATCGCCTGCTGGGAGGCGGCCGCGGCCTCGCGGGCGGCGGCGACGGTGCGTCTTTCCACCTCGACGCCGAGCTGGAGGAGGACGAGGTCCGGCTCCGCCGAGGCAGTGCCGGTGCCGCTGACGCTGATGCCGGTGGCCGTGCTGCCGTCGGAGCTGACGATCGTGTCGCCCTCACCGCAGGCGACGGCGACGACGGCGACGATCGCCAGCGCTGCAGTCGGAATGACCGCTCTGAATTTCATGCTCCTCTCCTCTTTCCCGAACGGGCCCTGATCAATAGCAACGCGGATAGAAGGAGGGCGACGGCGGCCGCGCCTTCCAGGATACGCAAGAGGGTGCGGTCGGCGGCGTCCTCCTTGGCCTCGGTCGCCTCGGCCTGCGCCTTCGCGGTCTCAGCCGGGCCGGCGGGCGCCGCGAAGCCCGCCTCATCCTCGCTGGCGCCGTCGCCGCTAGCAGCCGGGGCGCCGGCGGTGGTGTCGGCGTCGGCGCTCTGGCGCGCCTCGGTCGGGGCGACGGCGTCGGCCGCGGCGGGTGCGGCTTCGGCAGCGGCGCCGAGGCCAGGGGTCGCTCTCTCCGCCTGCAGCGCGGCGGCACTGTCTGCGCTGCCGCTGCCGCCAGAGCCGTCCTCCGGCAGGACGACGAAATCGGCGGCGAGGAGGGCGACGAGGAGGACGAGGGCGACGGCCGGCGCGAAGCTGAAGGCGGGCCGGCGCGACGCCGGCGGCGGCCTTGCTTCGCGTGCGGCCGCCTCGGGGCTGAGGACGAAGGAGCGCGCCGGCTGCTGCCGCGGCAGCTCGCCGAGGAGGAGCTTCGCCGTCTGGAGGCCCTCGAAGGCTTGGCGGCAGCGGGGGCAGCGGTGGAGGTGGGCGGCGACGGCGCGGGAGCGGCGAATGCTGAGGCGGCCGTCGATCCGGGCCGAGAGGTCCGCGTCCGATAGGTGCTCGCGCCGAAAGAGTCCAGATATCATGGTCTACTTTCCTGACGAAAGCGGGCCGGCAGAAGTTCCGGCTCCGCCTGGAGGCGGTCGCGCAGGCGGGCGCGGCCGCGGGCGATGCGCGACTTGACGGTGCCGAGCGTCGAGCGCATGACGGCGGCGATCTCGGCGTAATCGAGCTGCTCGATGTCGCAGAGGATGACGGCGAGGCGCTGATCCGGCGGCAGGTCGAGCAGCGCCGCCTCGATGCCCCGGCGCAGCTCCTCGTCGAGCGCCGCCCGCTCCGGCGTCGGCGCGGCGGCGGCGGGCTCGGGCAGGCCCTCTTCGAGCGCGGTCTCGAGGGAGGTCGCCGGCCGGCGGCCGCGGCGGCGCAGCTCATCGCGACAGAGGTTGGCGGCGATCCGCAGGAGCCAGGGGCGAAAGGCGGTGCCGCGGAGGCCGCCGAGGCTGCGCCAGGCCGAGACGAAGGCGTCCTGGGCGGCGTCTTCCGCCGCCGGCCGGCTGCCGAGCATGCGCAGGCAGAGGCTGAAGACGAGGCCCTGATATTCGAGGACGAGCTCGTTGAAGGCGGCGAGCTCTCCGTCGCGCGCGCGCTGAAGGCGGGGGTCGTCTGCTGTCATTACCGGATCAAGGCTCGGGCCGCGCCGTGCCTATCGTACACGTTTTGCTCCGGTGGCGCCCTGGTGAAGCCGTCGAAACGGGGAGCGGGCGGAAGGGAGCTTCGCGGTCACCGCCGCGGCGCTTATTCTGGTGGCGCCCCTGGCGGCCCCGCCGAAACGGGGAGCGGGCGGTTGGCAGCTTCGCGGTCGCCGCCGTTGCCGAGGAGGAGGAGCAGCGCCAGGCCGGCACCGCCCACGGCGAGGCCGTTGCGGAGGCCGATCCAGGCGCCGTCGCGGAGGATGAGGGCGACCTCGCTATCGATGGCCGAGGCGAAGGCCTGGTCGGCGGCGAGGGCGAGGAGCCAGGCGGCGAAGGCGGCAGCGGCTGCAACGCCGCCGCCGAAGGACACGGGGCCGAGGAGCGGCCGCCCCTCGAGCAGGAGGCCGGCGGCGAAGCCGACCAGGGCGACGACCGAGAGAAGGAGGGCGGTCCCCCAGAAGGTGTGGGCGCTAGCGCCGAGGAGGGCGACGGTCCAGCGCACCGGCTCCTGTACGCCGAGGCTGCCGCCGGCGCCGGCGTCGTCGCGGAAGGCGGCGAGGCCGTCCTTGCGCAGGGCGGCGCCCGTGGCCTCGACGATCATCGCCCTGAGCCCGTTAGCGTCGCTGGCGGCGACGGCGTCCGCCGGCAAGGCGATCGGGACGGGGAGCCCGGCCGGCGTCACGCTGCCGCCGCGCGCTTCGGCGGCGAGGAGCCTGAGGTCCTCGGCGTGCGCCGGCAGCCAGCGGTCGAGCTCGATGACGGCGGCGGCGAGGCGGCCGAGGAGGCGGCCGGAGGCGGTCTCGCTCGTTACCTGGTAGCCGCTGAGGCTGAAGAGGAGGACGACCGTCGCGACGACGGTGAGGGCCGGCCGCAGTGAGCGGCGCATCATTCTGCGATGCGGACGACCTTCATGTCCGCGAGGCGGTGGTGGATGGCGAGGCGCGGCGAGCGACGCATCATTCTGCGATGCGGACGACCTTCATGTCCGCGAGGCGGTGGTAGATGGCGGGCGCGGCGAGCGACGCATCATTCTGCGATGCGGACGACCTTCGTGTCCGC
>Ga0326597_10010414_pt1 | contig 12386 bp, 9 predicted proteins | sample RVTome_12_FD_203789 | JGI IMG/M metagenome (GOLD analysis project Ga0326597, IMG submission 203789) | Soil microbial communities from uranium-contaminated site in the Upper Colorado River Basin, Wyoming, United States - RVT100D185 | ecosystem: Environmental > Terrestrial > Soil > Contaminated >... | reverse complement strand
TCGACGACGATCGCAACATCTCGCTCCACAGCCGGAAAGCGCGGCAAGGCGCGCGCCGTGATTTGCCGCGGAGCATACTCAAGCAGTTTTTCTAAGTCAAGTTCAAACACACAACAGGGCGGCACTTCGAGTTGCTCGCAAGTATCGGGATGGAGCCGGCCTAAATAACCGGCTGTCTGCGCGTTCAACAACAGCATCGCCGACTGTCCCGGATGGAGAAAGTCCGCCGGCAACGCCGACCAACTGGACAACTCCGTCAGATGAAACAGCTCCAACATGCCTTCAATTAAGCCTTTGCAATCGAGAAAACCGAACGACTGCGGCGCACCTTGGCGAAGCCCGCGCCGTAAACGCGGCCCATGCAGCAGCGCGGCGATGCACTGCCGTTCAATGGGCGCACCGTTGGATGTCAATTGAAAAGTCTTGCCCAAGTGATAGGCGGCGAAACTCTCCGCCCGATGCGCTAGATTGAGCGTTAAGTTCTCGATCAGTCCTGGCAACAAGCTGTGGCGCAGCTCGCCATTTTCCTGCGCCAAGGGGTTGAGTAGCGGCACCGGATTGGGCGCTTGCCAAAGTCCGCTGAATGCGCGATTGAGCGCCGCCGAGCTGAACGGCAGGTTGATCGCTTCGGCCAATCCCTCGCCGATCATGAACGCCCGCAGTCGGCGCTCCCAGCCGAGACGGTGATCGTTCTTGCCGCCCGAAGGTCGCAGCAAGGGCAAGGTGCTTGGAATCCGATCGTAGCCATGCAAGCGCGCCAGCTCTTCGATCAAATCGACCTCGCGCGAAATATCCGGACGGCTGGTTGGCGGAGTCACTTTAAGGCTACGGCTTTCCCGTTGGCGCGCGGTATTCATACCAATGGAGCGGAGCAGGTTCTCGACCTGTCTACCATCCAATGCTAAACCGAGCAACTTTGCGATACGCGCCTCGCGGAGCATGATCACCGGCGGTTTGGTTTTGCCCGGATAGCTATCGGCGACCCCGGCCATGGGCTTGCCGCCGACAATCTCGCTGAGCAAATAGACCGCGCGGTTCGCGGCCGCTAGGGTTCCTTCGGGATCGACGCCGCGCTCGAAGCGGTGTGACGCCTCACTGTGCAGTGCCAACCGCTTGGCCGTTCGGCGCACCGCGGCCGGCGCAAAGTTGGCGCTCTCGATCAACACCGAACGCGTCGAATCGGTCACCTCGGAGTCGACCCCGCCCATGACCCCGGCCAGCGCTAACGGCTGCGTGTCGTCGCAAATCAATAAATCTTCCTGGGCCAGCCGACGCTCGACGCCGTCCAAGGTGGTAAATCGGCTTAACTCCTTGGCGGCGCGCACGACGATCTTTTTGTGCGCCAGACGGTCCAGGTCAAAGGCATGGAGCGGCTGACCGGTTTCGAGCATGACGTAATTGGTGACGTCGACGACGTTGTTGATGGCGCGAATGCCGCAGGCCTCGAGCCGCCAGCGCAGCCAGGGCGGCGAAGCCGCGATCCGTACATCGTCGACGATGCGCGCCGAGTAGCGGCCACAAAGATCGGCGTTTTCAATCGTCAGACTGACCCGTTTGTCGATCGACGAGTCCTTCTTCGGCGCGCTTACCGGCGGCGCTTTCAATCCGGCGCCGGTCAGCGCGGCAACTTCGCGAGCGATGCCGGCGATACCGAGACAGTCGCCGCGATTGGGCGTGACACCGATCTCGAAAAGCCGATCCTCGCCACCATTCCCCTGTGCGCTCTGGGGCGTCACCGCTTCGACCTCAAGGCCGGCCATGGTGAGCAGCTTGGCAAGCTCCTCGGGCGCGCCGGAGTAATCGACGAACTCTTTCAGCCAATTGAGAGTGAACTTCATCGAATAACAATTCTGCTGTACTGGAGTACTGGAGTGTTGGAGTGATGGGTTCCGGAACCAATACTCCAATACTCCAACATTCCATCACTCCAATCTTCCATGACTCCGCCTTTCAATTGAATTGCCGCAAAAAGCGTAAATCATTTTGAAAAAACATCCTGATATCGTCGATGCCGTATTTCAGCATGGCGATACGCTCGACCCCCATGCCGAAGGCGAAGCCGGAGAATTTCTCCGGGTCGTAGCCGACGAACTTGAAGACCGCCGGATCGATCATGCCGGCGCCGAGTATTTCCAGCCAGCCTGTGGCCTTGCAGACGCGGCAGGTCTGGCCCGACTTGATCGAGCCGCTGCCGGCGCAGATCACACATTGAATATCGATCTCGGCGCTCGGCTCGGTAAATGGGAAAAAACTGGGGCGGAAGCGCACCCCGGCATCAGGCTCAAAAATCTGCCGCAAAAAATGGGTCAGAACTCCCTTGAGATCGGAAAAGGCGATGCGCTCGTCGACCATGAACCCTTCGACCTGATGAAACATCGGCGAATGGGTCGCGTCGTCGTCGTGGCGGTAAACCGCGCCGGGCACGATCACTTGCAGCGGTGGCTGGCGCGCTTCCATGGTGCGAATCTGCACCGGCGATGTGTGCGTGCGCAGCAACCGCCCATGGGCGACGAAGAACGTGTCCTGCATGTCCCGCGCCGGATGATCTTTGGGCATATTGAGCGCTTCGAAATTGTGGTAGTCGTCTTCAATATCCGGACCGCGCGCGATCTCGAAACCCATGCCCCAAAAAATCTCGACGATCTCGTCGATGACCAGCGTCAGCGGGTGAGCGCTGCCGCGCTGCCAGCGCGTGCCGGGCAAGCTGATGTCGATGCGTTCGTCCTTGAGCGCCTGCGCCTTTGCGTGATTTTTGACGGCGGCCACGCGCTCGTCCAAACTCGCTTCCAGCTCGCGGCGCAATTGATTGAGCGCTTCGCCGGCGCGCGGCCGTTCTTCCGCGGGCAGCTCTTTTAAGCCCCGTAGCCGTGCCGTAACGCTGCCGCTACGGCCCAAGACTGCGACCCGCAGCTGTTCGAGCTCCTGCTCGGAGTTCGCTTGCTGGATTCGGTCCAGAAGCTCTCCGCGGAGAGTTTCCAGGGAATCGTTCATCAGACTGGAAGTCTAAGCGCTCAGGCGCCTAGGTGGGACTTAGCGGTTTGCGCCAGTTGACCGAAAGCGGGCATGTCGGCCACGGCGATTTCCGCCAGGATTTTTCGGTCCAACTCCACTTTCGCTTGTTTGAGTCCTTTGATCAGCTGGCTGTACGAAATACCGCAGATTTTCGCCGCTGCACTGATGCGCGTGATCCACAAGCCGCGAAAGGTGCGTTTTTTGACGCGACGGTCGCGATAGGCGAACGCCAATCCGCGCTCGACAGTTTCCCGCGCGGAGCGGTACAAACGACCGCGGCCGCCGACGTAGCCTTTGGCCAGCTTCATAATTTTCTTGCGTCTCTGCCTCGACTTACTTCCACCTTTAGCTCTAGGCACGATTAAACTCCTTCCTCATCATCATGAGTGCACTTGGCTGAGTGTTGATCGCAGTCCCTATTACTTGGGTCATCGCCCAGCACTCAGCATTTCGGACTTATTTGTAAGGTATCAATTTACGTATGTTCTTAACTTCAGCCGCGGCAACGGTGGTCGCTTGGCGCAAATGACGTTTTTGCTTTTTGCCCTTGTTTGAAAGGATATGCCGCCTGTAAGCCTTATTGCGTTTGATCTTACCGGTACCGGTGACGCGAAATCGCTTCGCCGCCGATCTGTTGGTCTTAATTTTTGGCACTTTTTTGCTCCTCTGTCTAATCTCTCATTCACACCGACGGTTGGCTCACTTAGGCGTCAACAACATCGCCATATTACGCCCTTCCAAGCGCGGCTCGATATCGACTTTGGCGACGTCCTGGACCAAGACGACGACGCCCTTGAGCATGCGCCGGCCCAATTCTGGATGGGTAATCTCGCGGCCGCGAAAGAACACCGACACTTTGACCCGCTGACCCTCTTCAATAAACTTGCGAATGTTTTTAACCTTATGCTCGATGTCGTGTGGGTCGGTGCGTGAACCCATTTTGACTTCCTTGATTTCAACCACGGCGTGCTTGTTCGGGCCGTGCTGCTTTTTCTTCTGTTCGTAACGGAACTTGCCGTAGTCCATCATGCGGCAGACCGGCGGCTGAGCGTCCGGTGCGACCTCGACAAGATCGAGCTCCAATGTTTCGACCTGCTTGAGCGCCTCATGCAGCTGCAAGACGCCAAGCTTCTCGCCCTTGGCCCCGATCACCCGCACTTCGCGGGCACGGATTTGATGATTGATGCGCGCTTCTCTAGCTATAAGACACCTCCATGTCAGCTACCAGTCATTGCCTATTACTATTCCTATGCCGGTCCCATTTCTAGTGCAACCTCGGCACGGAGCTGTTCGATAAACTGCGCCAGCGGCTGCGGCGCGATATTTTCCCCGCCGCGCCGTCGCGGCGCGACCGTCTGCCCCGCCACTTCCTTATCGCCGATCACCAGAGCATAGGGAATCTTCGCCAGCTGGGCTTCGCGAATTTTATAGCCGAGCTTTTCATTTCGACCGTCGAGCTCAACCCGCCAACCGGCGTCGCGCAGTTGTTCGAAAACCGACTGGGCATAATCCTTCTGATCATCGGTGACGGTCAATATCTTTATTTGCACCGGCGCGAGCCAGAGTGGAAAAGCGCCGGCACAGTGCTCGATCAATATGCCCATGAATCTTTCAATCGAGCCGAGCAACGCCCGATGAATCATCACCGGCCGCTCCTCAGCGCCGGCGGGCGAGGTGTAAACCAGATCGAAACGCTCGGGCATGTTGAAGTCTAACTGCATGGTCGCCAGCTGCCAGCCGCGCTTGAGCGCGTCGAGCACGACGAAATCGATCTTTGGCCCGTAGAAGGCGCCGTCCCCAGGATTGACCTGGTATTCGACACCCTCTTTGGACAGCGCCTGGCCAAGGGCGGCTTCGGCCCTCGCCCAAATCACCGGATCACCGATAAATTCCTTGGGCTGGGTCGAGAGCTTAACCTGGATATCATTAAACTGAAAGGTCCGATACACTTCACGGAGCATCTTGATCAGACTGCTAATCTCCGACTCGATCTGCTCCGGCGCGCAAAATATATGCGCGTCATCCTGGGCGAAGGAGCGCACACGGGTTAGGCCCGCGGTCACTCCCGAACGTTCGTAGCGATGCAAGCGACCGAAGTCAGCGATGCGCAGCGGCAGATCGCGGTAGGAGCGCTTCTTCGACGCATACACGAAAGTGTGACCGGGACAATTCATCGGCTTAACGCCGAACTGCCGGTCGTCGACCTCGGTGAAATACATGTTGTCGCGGTAATGATCGTAATGGCCCGAGCGGCGCCACAAATCTACGTCGAGTATCTGCGGGGTGATCACCTCGTCATAGCCATAACGGGTATAGAGCCGGCGCATATAGGCGATCAGTTGGTTGTAAACAGTCGCGCCCTTGGGGTGAAAAAACGGACTCGCCGGCGCGCTCGGATGAAAACTAAAAAGGTCCAACTCCTTGCCAAGCCGGCGGTGATCGCGCTTCTTGGCTTCCTCGAGCAGGCGCAGATGCTCGGTGAGCGCTTCTTTGGAGTGCCAGGAGGTGCCGTAGATGCGTTGCAGCATCTCGTTCTGTTCGTTGCCGCGCCAGTAAGCGCCGGCCACGCTGGTCAGTTTGAACGCCTTGATCGCTAAGGTCGACGGCACATGGGGGCCACGGCAGAGATCGACCCAATCGCCTTGACGATAGAGTGAGACCGTTTCTTCGTTAATGCCTTCGATGATCTCAACTTTGTAATCCTCGCCCATGTTACGAAACAATTCGATGGCGTCCGCCCGCGCCAGCTCCTCGCGGGTGATTTTGAGATTGGCTTTGGCTAATTCCTGCATACGCTTTTCAATTTGTTGAAGCTCTTCCGCCGAGAACGGCTGGTCGCGCTTGAAATCGTAGTAAAAGCCGTCGTCAATGGTCGGACCGATGGTGACTTGAGTGCCGGGGAATAGGCTCTGCACCGCCTGCGCCATTAAATGGGCCGTCGAATGGCGAATCACGTCGAGCCCATCGGCACTATCAGCCGCGATCCAAGCAACCGAGCAATCCTTGTCCAGCGTGCGGCCAAGATCCACCGGTTGGCCGTCGATCCTGGCGGCTACCAGGTTCTTAGCGCCCGCGGACGCGGCCAGTTCAACGACTCTGACACCGGGGCAAACGTCGACGGAATTTCCGTCGGCAAATGTGACGTGAATACTATTCATGTCAAAGATTTAGAAAATGGTAGGCACGGGCAGGATTGAACTGCCGACCTCTTCCGTGTCAGGGAAGCGCTCTCCCACTGAGCTACGTGCCTGTGCTGCTTGGCCGGAACGCTCATTATGGCCCCATCTGGGCGAATTCGAAAGCATCATATTTGCCAGTCGTTAGCCTGGAAGTTCTCCACGTCGACCCCGAATAGCAGACGTTCAGTCGGCGCAACAGATCGATTTTATTACCAATTTTTCACCTGACTGTCAACCGGCTGGGGGCGCTCCGGGGCGCGACGGTAGCTTTTCCTGAAGCCACATCAATCCTCGATAGGAATATTGGCAGCCCGACAGGACAGTCATGAGCGCCGTCAGACCGACGAACAGGTCCAAAAGCTCGGCGCTAAACATGTTCGGATCATGCAACAAAGCCAAGGCCAGAGCCAAGGTAAGCAACTGGAAAGTGGTGCTCCATTTGCCGATTCGGCTTGGCCTTGCCTGCCAGCGCTCTTCGATCAAAAAATAAATCAGGATGTAACCAACTATGATAATGGCGTCGCGCGCCACCACGACCACCGCCAACCACACGGGAACACCCTCAATGGAACCCAACATGATAAACGAGCTGATGACCAGCAACTTATCCGCCACGGGGTCCAGATACGCGCCGAGGGCGGTCTGCTGATTCATCCAGCGCGCCGTCAAACCGTCCAAGAAATCGGTGAAGCCGCCGATGGCAAACACCACCAGCGCTTCCAAATAAAGATGATAGGCGAGAAATTCGAGAAACAGTGGAATTAGCAGGATGCGCAAAAGCGTGAGCGTGTTCGGTAGGTTAAGCATCGCTCAGTCAGTATAGAATCTTTCCGCGCGCGCCATTCGCGCTCAACAGTTTGCCTAGTTGCCCGGCCAATTTCGGCGTCACCAAAGCGGTGACCTGGACGCGCTCGCCGTCATAGCTTTCCGTGACGATGCGGCCGCGCTCGCGCACCAGCGCAACCAAATTGCCTTGGGCCGGGGTAAAACTCGCTTCAAAGAGCTGCTTATCACGGTCGAGGATTGTGCCGACGGTTTCCAATAACTTGGCGATACCGGCACCGCTCAATGCTGAAATCGGACAAACATCGACAACCTCCTGGCTCTTCAGTTCGCGCAGCGGCAGCTCCTCGACCATGTCGATCTTGTTCGGGACCAACAGCGTCGGAATCTCCCCCGCGCCGATCTCAACCAAAACCGTTTTGATAATTTGAATTTGTTGCTCGTAGAGCGGATTGGCCATGTCGACCAGATGAAGCAGCAAGTCGGCGCGGCTCACCTCCTCCAGCGTACTCTTGAACGCTTCGATCAGGGAGTGAGGTATCTTATTAATGAAGCCGACGGTGTCGACGACCATCACCTTGTCGCCGCTGGGCAGACGCAACGCGCGGGTGGTGGGATCGAGAGTGGCGAAGAGCTTGTCCTCGACGAACACACCGGCCCGGGTGAGGGTATTCATCAGCGTCGATTTGCCAGCATTGGTATAACCGACCAACGCAACGGTAGAGAACGGCACTTCATCTCGTTCTTGGCGTTGCAGCGTGCGCGTGCGCTCGACGGTCTCCAATCTTCTTTTCAGATGACCGATGCGTTCGCGAATGCGCCGCCGGTCCACTTCGAGCTGGGTTTCGCCGGGGCCGCGAGTGCCGATACCGCCGCCGAGCCGGGACAAATGGGTCCACTGGCGCGTCAGGCGCGGCAGCAAGTATTCAAGCTGCGCCAGCTCCACCTGCAGCTTGCCTTCGTTGCTGCGCGCCCGTTGGGCAAAGATGTCGAGAATCAGCTGGCTGCGATCGACGACGCGTATCTTGAATGCGGCTTCCAAATTGCGTTGCTGCGCCGGCGTCAGGTCTTCGTCGATGATCACCAGATTGGCGTCGAGCTGCTTGATGCTCGCTTGGATCTCGTCGACCTTGCCCCGCCCGATCAAGGTCGCTGGCGTGACCCTGCGAACTTGCTGGGCATGCTTGCCGAGCACCATGGCGCCGGCCGTTTTCGCCAACCGTTCAAGCTCTTCGAGGCTGTACTCAAGAGGCACGTGGCGCTGCCGCGAAGGCAGATCGACACCGACCAACAGGGCCTTCTCTTTGGGTTGCTGCGTGGAGATCAGGTGCTTCAAGAGTTCAACGAGTGAAAACTGACGCGCGGGCCGAAAAGCTTGGCAACCGTATCTTGCAACTCCGGCGATGACGCGATGCGCACCTGCTCGGGGAGCTCGATGACCGTTTCGCCGTTGGCGCTGGCCAACATATGCAGGAAAACCGTCGCCCGCCCCGGGTAATCGAGCAGCGTGTCGCGCAGGCGGACCAATTCATCGGCCGAGACCTCGGCTTCTCGCAGATACAGATGGACTTTCTCGCCATGACCGTGGGATCGACCGCTGGGCGCGGCGTTGTTTGGGTTCTTGACCGCCTCGGCGAGCGCGGTAACCTCATTGGCGATCACCTGCATGCGCTCTTCGCCGACCTCCAATCGGCCCTTCACGTAAATTGGATCGTCGGCCCCGAGCAGCTCGGCGCATTTCTTGTAGGTATCCGGCCACGCGAGCACCTCGATGAAGGCGCTTTTATCCTCGAGATTGAAACTACCGTAGCGGTCGCCCTTCTTGGTGTTGCGCAGGCGCAGGGCCGACACCACGCCGCCCAGCCGCACCTCGCCGGCCTGCGCCCGTTCTTTCAGAGCCGCGATGGTGCCGCTCGTGGTGCGCTTGAGCGCGCGCTCGTACTTGTCCAACGGATGACCGGTAATGTAAAATCCCAGCGCTTCCTTTTCGAATGCCAGTAATTCTTGCGACGACCATTCGGTCACCTGCGGATAGACATCGCCGGTTTTCTTGGCGCCTTTGGCCGGAGTGCCCAGCATGGCGAAAATATTGATCTGATTGCTCGCCTGATCGCGCTGGTGCGCCTGGCCCGCCTTCATCGCGTCGTCCAACGCTCCGACCATGCGGGCCCGCGACACCTGGGCGGAATCAAAGGCGCCGCACTTAATCAAACTCTCGATCACGCGACGGTTGACCGCCGCCATATCGACCCGTCGGCAAAAATCGAACAGCGATGCGAAGGGGCCGTCTTGGTTACGGCTTTGGAGAATTACCTCGACCGCTTTCTCGCCGACGTTTTTCACCGCCGCTAAACCGAAACGAATCTTCTCGCTCAACGGAGTAAAGTCGGACAGGCTTTCGTTGATATCCGGCGCCAGCACGACGATGCTTTTGTCGCGACACTCGGCGAGGTTCTTGATCACCTTGTCGGTGTCACCCATTTCGGAGGTCATCAGCGCCGCCATGAACTGCACCGGATAGTGGGTTTTAAGATAGGCGGTCTGGTAGGAAACCAAGGCGTAGGCGGCCGAATGGGATTTGTTGAACCCGTAGCGCGCGAAGGTTTCCATCTGATCGAAAATTTCCGTGGCCCGCTTGTTGTCGATCCCCTTCGCTTTGGATCCTTCGACGAAGCGCTCGCGCTGGGCCGCCATCTCCTCCGGGTCCTTCTTGCCCATGGCGCGGCGCAGGATATCGGCGTCGCCCATGGTGTAGCCGGCGAGGATTTGCGCCGTCTGCATCACTTGCTCTTGGTAAACGATGACGCCATAAGTGTCCTTGAGAATACCTTCCAGGAGCGGGTGCAGGTACTTGATCTTTTCTTTGCCGCTCTTGCGCTTGATGTAATCCTCGGTCATGCCGCTGTCGAGCGGGCCGGGGCGATAAAGCGCCAGAATCGCGACTAAATCTTGGAAACAATTGGGCCGGATGCGCACCGTCATGTCGCGGATGCCGGTGCTTTCCAGTTGAAATACACCGGTGGTGTTGCCATTGCACAGCGTGCGGTAAGTTTTCTTGTCATCCAACGGTAAACCATTGAGATCGATCTTATCGCCGCAGGTCACTTCGATGAGTTTTAAACAGTCGTGCAACAAGGTCAGCGTCTTGAGTCCGAGAAAGTCGAACTTGACTAAGCCGATCTTTTCGACCCAGCTCATCTCGTATTGGGTGACAATGCCGCCGTCTTTATCGACGAAAAGCGGGCAATGATCGACCAACGGCAGATTCGATAGCACCACGCCCGCGGCATGGGTGGAGGCGTGCCGCACCAAGCCTTCCAAACGCAAGGCGTGGTCCATCAAGGTTTTCACTCGCGGATCGCTCTTCATGAGATCAGGCAAGCGCGGTTCCATCTTCATCGATTCGGTCAATGAATAGTCAAAGCCCTGCTTGGGCGCAGGTATGAGCTTGGCGATGGAGTCCGCTTCGGCAAAGGAGAAACCGAGCGCGCGGCCGACATCCTTGATCGCCGCCTTCGCCTTCATGGTACCGAAGGTCGCGATCTGCGCGACTCGATCGGCGCCATATTTGTCTTTGACGTACTGGATGACTTGGGCCCGGCCGCGGATACAAAAATCGACGTCGATATCGGGCATCGATTTGCGCTCAGGATTGAGAAACCGCTCGAACAGCAACACATGGCGAATCGGATCTAAATCGGTGATACGCAGCGCATAAGCGACCAGGCTGCCGGCGGACGAGCCGCGCCCAGGTCCGACCGGAATGCCATGCTCCTTGGCGTAGTTGATGAAATCGGCGACCACCAGGAAGTAGCCGGGAAACTGCATGTCTTTGATCACGCTCAATTCGTAATTCAGCCGCTCGACATAGGACGCGCGCAGGGCTGGGTCCGTGACCCCTTCGAGGCGCTCCGCCAACCCCTGCTGGGCCAGCTCGTCCAAGTAATCGTCGAGAGTGATGTCCTTTGGCGGAGTGAAGTTGGGAAAATGATACTTGCCGAATTCGATCTCGACGTTGCAGCGCTCGGCGATTTCAACCGTGCGCGCCACCGCGCCGGGACACCACTCGAAGCCTTTGGCCATCTCTTCGGCGGATTTGATAAACAGCTCATCGGTTTCGAGCTTCAGCCGGTTTTCTTCGTCGACGGTCTTGCCGGTCTGGACGCACAGCAGCACGTCGTGAGCATGAAAATCGTCGCGCTCGCCGTAGTGGCAATCGTTGGTGGCCACCACTGGAATCGACACGTCGCGCGCCAATTCGACCAACAGGCGATTGACCTTTTCCTGCTCCGCCAACTTGTTGTCTTGGATCTCAATATAGTAGCGGTCGCCGAAGATTGACGCGTATTGTTCCACTGCCGCTTTGGCTCTTTCGTGATTGCCGTAACTCAGAGCTTGCGAAACTTCGCCCTGCAGGCAAGCGCTCAGCGCGATCAGCCCGCCGTTCAATTCCTTGAGCAGATCTTTATCGATGCGCGGCTTGTAGTAAAAACCTTCCATGTAGCCGAGGGACACCAGCTTGCAGAGATTGCGGTAGCCCTGGTTGTTCATCGCCAGCAGAATTAAATGATTATTGTATTCCTTCGGGCCCTTGTCGACGCCTTTTCTTTCGAAACGGCTGGTCGGCGCTACGTAAATTTCGCAGCCGATGATCGGCTTGACGCCGTGGCTATGGGCCTCGCGGTAAAACTCGATGGCGCCGAACATGTTGCCATGGTCGGTCATCGCCACCGCCGCCTGACCCAGCGCGTGGATGCGCCCAAACATTTTGTCGACCTTATTGGCGCCGTCTAACAGGCTATATTCGGTATGACAGTGTAAATGAACGAAACCAGATTGATCCATTGCAGTAGTCACTGACTATCACAAAGACGACGGCTCGACAATTACGTCACGGAAGTTTTCGCTGAAGAGTTATCCACAGGCGCGGGCCAGCCGCCCGCAGCGATGAAGTCTTCCAAGATATTTCCAAGAATATTGGCGAAGCGAAAGTCGAATCTTTCTTGCGGCGCGATGCCGATCAAGCGCTGGCCCTCGAAGAGCGGCAGGTCCGCGGCGAGGCGGTCAATACTGGCATGGTAGATAAATTTGCTGTTCGGATAAGCGTCGCCGACCGTGCATTCATAGCGCCGGAAGAATTGCCAATGTTGCAACTCAAGCCCGATCTCCTCTTGGGTCTCGCGCACCAGCGCCTGCTCGGGCGTCTCCCCTTCCTCCACATGGCCGCCGATCAGATCCCAATGATTGGGAAAAGGAATCTCCGGCTTATCGTCGCGCAGATAAATGATCAAACGGTGGTCACGGTCGAATAGAAGAATCTGCGCGATCTGTTTCATGCGATTGATCGTAGCTCATCTCGGATTCGGAAATTTCTCCCGCAAAGGCGCAAAGACGCTAAGTTCGGAAGAAAAC
>Ga0326597_10010412_pt1 | contig 12389 bp, 12 predicted proteins | sample RVTome_12_FD_203789 | JGI IMG/M metagenome (GOLD analysis project Ga0326597, IMG submission 203789) | Soil microbial communities from uranium-contaminated site in the Upper Colorado River Basin, Wyoming, United States - RVT100D185 | ecosystem: Environmental > Terrestrial > Soil > Contaminated >... | reverse complement strand
CCCCCGAAAGCACCATGACCGCGTTGCGGTGCTGGACAAGGACCGGGCCATTGCCTGCGCACCGCGCCTTGTCCTGGCACTTTCGGGGGGCTCTGAATGTACCTTCAAGAGTGAAGCAGTACACTAGCCCAGCGCCTCCAGCGCCTCGGTCAGCCGCTCGACGGTGACGATCTCCATCCCCTTGATGCCGCTCTTGGGGGCGTTGCCGCGCGGCACGATGGCGCGGCGGAAGCCGTGCTTGGCCGCCTCCTGCAGCCGCTCCGGGCCGTTCGGCACCGGGCGGATCTCGCCGGCAAGGCCGACCTCGCCGAAGGCGACCAGGTCGTCGGGCAGCGGCCGGTCGCGCAGGCTCGAGACCATCGCCAGCAGCAGCGCCAGGTCGGCGCCGGTCTCGGTCACGCGCACGCCGCCGACGACATTGACGAAGACGTCCTGGTCGCTGGCCTGGATGCCGCCGTGGCGGTGCAGCACCGCCAGCAGCATCGCCACCCGGTTGCCGTCGAGGCCGACGGCGACCCGGCGCGGGCTGCCGAAACTGCTGGCATCGAGCAGCGCCTGGATCTCCAGCAGCAGCGGGCGCGAGCCGTCCCACACCGCCAGCACCGCGCTGCCGGGCGACGGCTCGCCGCGCCGGTTGAGGAAGATCGCCGACGGGTTGCGCACCTCGCGCATGCCCTGCTCGGTCATGGCGAAGACGCCGAGTTCGTTGACCGCGCCGAAGCGGTTCTTGGTCGCGCGCAGCATGCGGTAGCGGTCGTCGTTGCGCCCCTCGAGGTAGAGCACGGTGTCGACGATGTGCTCGAGCACGCGCGGGCCGGCGACCTCGCCGCTCTTGGTGACGTGGCCGACCAGGAAGATGGCGCAGCCGCTCTGCTTGGCGTAGCGGGTCAGCCAGGCGGCGGACTCGCGGATCTGGGTGACTCCGCCCGGGGCGCCGCTGGCGTCGGCCACGCGCAGGGTCTGGATCGAGTCGACCACCAGCACCGGCGGCGCCTCGCGCACGGCCAGGTCGCAGATGGTCTCGACGTCGGTCTCGGCCAGCAGGCGCAGGCCGTCGCCGACCAGGCCGAGGCGGCGCGCGCGCAGGGCCACCTGCTGCGGCGACTCCTCGCCGGTGACGTAGAGCGCCTTGTGCTGCGCCCCCATCCGGCACAGCGTCTGCAGCAGCAGGGTCGACTTGCCGATGCCCGGGTCGCCGCCGACCAGCACCACCGAGCCGGGCACCAGGCCGCCGCCGAGGACGCGATCGAATTCGTCGCTGCCGGTCGCCAGCCGCGGCTGGTCGGCGAGGTCGACGTCGCTGAGCCGGAGCACCCCGGCCGCCGCGCCGGCGTAACCGACCGTGCGCTTGCGCTTTTTCGGCGCGGCCAGGGCGAGGCCGGCCGGGGCCGCCTCGATGCTGTTCCAGGCTTCGCAGGCCGGGCACTGCCCCTGCCACTTGCTGTAGCCGGCGCCGCACTCGCTGCAGAGAAAGTCGAGACGTTCTCGGGCCATCATCATTCCGTGGCGTACCGTCCGCGGGGCGCGGACCGGGGCATTGTAACCAAGCGGAGGAGAGGGGGCTGTGGCGGTGGTGCGACAGCCGTCGCGGCCGAGCGACGGGTCAGCGCGACGACAGCCCGGTTGCCGGCGGGAAGCCTGTACGGCTGCGCGGCAGGCCAATCCGGACGCGTTCGACCCGACGCATCGCCGGCGAGCGGAAGTCCGACCGTCTGGCCCGTCCGGTCAGGCCGGCAGGCAGGCGTCGCAGCCTTCACACAGCGGCGCGGTGATCCGGTCCTCGAGTTCGATCCGGGTGGCCAGCGCTTCACCGACTGCCGAGAGGTCGGCGGGCAGGTCGCTGCCGACCTCACAATGGTCTTCGCAGTTGTACTTGTCGTTGAATCCGAGCAGGGCGTCGGTGGTGGTGGCGATCTCCTGGTAGAGCCGCTCGGCCATCTGCAACACGCCGGTCTGGCAGTCGCTGTCGTTGCGAATGGCCTCGTAGAGGCCGAAGTGGCCAGTGGCGGCGTAGTCGACCAGCAGTTGGCAGAAGCGTTGCAACTGCTGCGGAGTCGGCACGCTGCGGCCCTTGCCCGGGCTCGTACCCGCGAGGTGGTTGAGCTGGACCAGCAACTCTTTGCGCTCCACCAGCAGCTGGTGGACCATCTGCTCGGCGCGGCTCATGGTCGCGTCGCCGTGGGTCTGTTCCATCGTGCTTCCTCGTCCGCTCCGGCGCCGGTGCGGCGCCGCCGGGGCTGACCATGACACAGTTCCGCGGGCCGCGACAACGCCCGGCGCGGTTGACGGCGGCGGCCGCGAACCGGATGCTCGGGTGACTCCGGCCAGCGAACCCAGACCGATGTCCACGACCCTCCGTACGCTGTTTCCCGACCCGCCGCGCGGCTTCGCCGGCCGGCGCTGGCTCAACATCGCCCTGCGCACCGTCCACCTGCTCGGCGTCGCCGGCATGGGCGGCGGCTGGCTCTACGGCGCCGACCCGGCGCAGTGGCGCCCGTTCCTCTGGCTGGTGCTGGCCAGCGGCGCGCTGATGGTCCTGGTCGAGCTGGCCGCGACCTGCCTCTGGCTGCTGCAGCTGCGCGGCCTGGCGGTGGTCGCCAAGCTGCTGCTGATCGCGCTGGCGCTGCAGCGGCCGGAGACCACACCGTGGATGCTGGTCGGCGTGATCGTGCTGTCGTCGGTGTTCGCCCACGCCCCGGCCAGTGTGCGCTACTTCTCCCCGTTTCACGGCCGGCGCGTCGAGCGCCTGTAACGCCGCGGGCGGCGTTCAGGCGGGCCGCGGGATGCTGATCACTCCCTCCATGGTCGAGTACTCGCTGCCGCCGAGGCGGCCGAGCGGGTCGAGGCGGGTGGCGTCGATCTTGGTCCGGCCCTTGGTGTCGGTGGTCACCGCGGCGTCGTCGACGTAAAGCGCCTTGACCAACCCGAGCAGCAGGGTCTGCCGGGCGTTGCCGATTTCCCGGATCTCGTAGCGCTCGCAGGCGTAGGCGACCCGGCAGTCGGCCAGGCGCGGCAGCGGCGACCCGTCGAAGGGGACGGTCGCCAGCCCCAGGCGGGCGAGCTCGGAGTCACCGTAGGCGAGCGTCGCTGAACTCTCGGTGACCGCGCGGGCCAGTTCACGATGGGCGATGTGGACGACGAAGTGGCCGCGCTGCTCGATGTTGACGCGGGTGTCCTTGGGGCTGCCGTCCGGCTTGCGCCCGATCGACAGCATGATCAGCGGCGGGTCGCTGCAGACGGCGTTGAAATAGGAGAAGGGGGCGAGATTGAAATCGCCCGCGGCATTCTCCGACAGCACCCAGGCGATCGGCCGCGGCACCAGGGTCTGGATCATGTTGAAATAGATCTGGCCGGGGGTGAGCTCGCTGAAGTCGACATGCATGGTGGTTCCCTGTGGTCTGCTGGCCGCGGCATTCTAACCGACCCGGGCGCGGTCGCCGTTGCGGCTGGCACGCGGTGCGATCGCGGCGCGACGGCTCGGCCACGGCCGCCGCCGCGGCCGGGGTCACGTCCCGAGCAGGTACTGCAGGCAGAGCAGGACCGCGACCACCGCCAGGGTGCGGCGCAGCCAGCGGCGGTAGGTGGCCGCCTCGATCCGCTCGCGCAGGCGCATGCCGAGCCAGAGCGCGGCGCCGGCGGCGACGATCAGCGGCAGGCTGGTCAGCAGCAGCGAGGCGTCGATCACGCCCGCCACGCCGAAGGTGCCGAGCTGGGCCACCTTGCCGCTGAGGAAACAGAGGTTGAACAGCTGCACCATCGCCAGCGGGGCGAGCCCGAGTTCGAGCGTGAAAATGATCAGCAGTGGCACCATGACGTTCACGGTGCCGGCCAGGAAGCCGGCCGCCAGGCCGAACAGGGCGTAGCCGAGCTGGCGCCGCCGGGTCAGGACCTGGAGCGCCCCGGAGGCGCTGCCGGATCCCTGCGGCAGCAGGTAGAGGACGATCATGCCGGCGAGCAGCAGCCGGAACGGCCCCGGGTCGCTGACCATCAGTACGCGGGTGCCGATGACGCTGCCGAGCACGATGTAGCACGCCAAGGGCCAGTGGCGGCCGATGCTGTCGCGCCAGTTGCCGCCGCGCAGGATGCTCGGGATGTTGACCGCCAGGGTCGGCAGCAGGGTCAGCAGGATGGCGCTGCGCACGTCGGTGACCAGCGCCAGCAGCGGGGTGGCGACCATCGGGAAACCGAAGCCGAGCGTGCCGTGGACCAGCCCCGCCAGGAAGACGATGGCGCAGCCGGCCAGCAGCAGCCACAGCGGCAGGGAGGAGAGATCGGACATCGCCGGCAGGGCTCGCGTAAGGGCCTGGGCGGCATCATAGCAGCGGCCGGCGCGCCGGCCCGGTGGGTGTCGCGGCCGGTTTTCAGGGATGCAAAAACACGAAGCCCGGCATCCGTGCCGGGCTGTTCCCTGTGGACCGACTTCCTGTCGGGTATCCGCGCATCCTTACTGGGTACAGAGCATATGGAGTTTGCTGCGCTGCGCCAATTGGTAAATCTACGTATTTTGTCGCACCGTCGGTGCGGTCTCGTGGCCGGGAAGGCAGTCCTGCAGCCGGACCATCAGGCACAGCTTGGCGTCGTGGCCCAGCGTCGTCAGGGCCTGGAACCGCTGGTACAGCGAGCCGGTACGCAGCCGTCTCAGCGGGCAGCTCCGTTGGCAGCCGTCGTGCGGGCAGGCGACCGCAAGTCCGAGCAGTATGGCCTCGAGCTCGTCGTCGTCCATCCGGCGGTGTTCGGCGAAATAGTAGGGCATGGGGACTCCCTCCTCAGAAACAGGTGCTGTTCGGTGCACAGCAGGAGGATACGCGACCCTCCACCCACTCGGCGCAGCCGTAGTGGCGGGCGGCGAGACGCAGTTTCTCCTCGCGACCGAGGTCCAGCAGCAGGTCGTAGACGACCGAGAGGTTGTCGTCACGCAGCTCCAGCAGCGGGCAATCGTGCTTGGCCAGGCCGAGCGGGCAGTCCACCGCCAGGCCGAACAGGTAGGCGGTCAGTGCCCGGTCGCTCATGTTGGCGTAGTCGTTGAGGGTCATCTGCGCAGGACTTGGTGAACCTGATCGATAGCCCGATTCTGTTCCTGGCGCGCGGAACCGGTCTATCGGTCCTGGATGAAATCGGTGTAAGCGAAATCTGACGTGGGTGGGCTCCGATTCCCTAGACACATAACAGCCGTTGACGACATGTCAGGGGGCATCCGGGGATCGTCAGGGAGACCCCAATCGATTCGGGATGCCCGCGGTACAGGGGTGTCTCGCCAGCCTCTACGGCTGCAAGCCGTTGGCAACGAAGACGATTCCATACCACATCTCGAGTGGCCGCACCCGGGGATGCCCAGGACCGGATTGTTCAGGGCTTCCCTGGCGGGGGAGATGTCGGGGGATGCGGAAACGCCAAAGGCCCACCTTGCGGTGAGCCTTCGGGGTGGATGGCGCGCCCGGAGAGATTCGAACTCCCGACCGCCTGGTTCGTAGCCAGGTACTCTATCCAACTGAGCTACGGGCGCGAGGCCGGGCATTATCCCGGGGCGGTGCTGGCAGTGTCAAGGAACGGCGGATAGCGCCCGCGCAACCCATTTTTCGCCTGGCGTGGGCTCGGCCAGCACGGGCCGAAGCGCTCGCGCAGGGCGTGCAGGACGGAGCGGTGCGACGACCTCGACGCGGTCGAGCAGCATGTCGGCGCAGAGCAGCAGCTTCAGCCCCGGGGCGAGGCCAGCATCCGGTCGCGGACCGGTTGCCCGGGCGGGTGGCGATGCCGCTGGAGATCCACCAGGACGGTCCTCCCGTTCCCTGGGATTCGGCCCCATGAGCGTAGACCCGGCAGGTGTCGGGTGCCGGGATTGAAACGTCACGTCTCCGCCGTTACGTAGTCGTACGGATCAAACTTCGCCGGCCCGCTGCATACGCTTGGTATGGGAAACGTACCTGGCAGCGGTTTCGCTCGTCACCAGCGACCGGGAGCGCGGCCGGATCTTTGCATGGATCGATCACTGACGCTGGACGTCAAGGAGGATGGCAACATGACAACCCGAGACACCGGAAAGACGACGCCGAAGGTACGCAAGGCGCCACAAGAGGGCAGTCTCGACCGCCGTGCCGAACACGGCCAGATGCCGAATCCGTTCGACGAGGTCGAGCGGCTGTTCGAGGGCTTTTTCCCGCGCGGCTGGCTGCGGCCGCAGCGCTGGGAGTGGCCGGCCCTGGGCGACGTCGCGCTGCCGTTCGCCGGACGTATGCCGCGTGTGGACGTCATCGATCGCGACACCGAGTTGCTGGTCCGGGCCGAGTTGCCGGGCGTCGACAAGCAGGACCTCGAGGTCAACGTCACCGACGACGCCGTGACCATCAAGGCGACGACCCGGCACGAAAAGCAGGAAGAGCAGGGCGATTACCATCGCTGCGAAATCCTGCGCGGCGCCATTGCGCGCAGCGTCTCGCTGCCGGCCGATGTCGACATCGACGCGGCCAGGGCGAACTTCAGCAACGGCCTGCTGGAATTGACGCTGCCCAAGCTGGGCAAGCCGGCCAAGCGGCGGATCAAGGTCGCGTAGGGCGCCGCGCCGTGGCGTCTGCCGGGGCGGGGCCTGACCCCGCCCCCGCGGCTGCGGGCATTCTGCCGGGGGCAGCGTCAGGCTTTCGACATGACCCAGGTCAATTAAACTAAATACTTAAATTGATTGAGCTTTACCGGGATCTATCGATAGGCCGAAACGGTCTTGTCGCCCCCGGGGGCGGATGGTAGGGTCACCGTCCCGACCCCACTGGAATGCGCCGAGAGAGCCGATGACAAGCCTGGGAACCGAGCACGTCCTCGACGTCCACCACTGGAACGACAGCCTGTTCAGCTTCAGGACGACCCGTCCCGACCACCTGCGTTTCGAAAACGGCCATTTCGTCATGATCGGCATGGAGGTGGAGGGTCGCCCGCTGCTGCGCGCCTACAGCATCGCCAGCCCCAACCACGCCGAGCACCTCGAGTTCTTCAGTATCAAGGTGTCCGACGGCAAGCTCACCTCGCGCCTGCAGCACATCAAGCAGGGCGACCCGATCCTGGTCAGCCGCAAACCGACCGGCACGTTGCTGGTCCACGACCTGCTGCCGGGCAAGCGGCTCTACCTGCTGGCGACCGGCACCGGGTTGGCCCCGTTCCTGAGCATCGTCCAGGATCCGGAGGTCTACGAGCGCTTCGAGCGGGTGATCCTGGTCCACGGCGTGCGCCACGTCAGCGAGCTCGCCTACGGCGACTACCTGCGCGAGGAGCTGCCGCAGAACGAGTATTTCGGCGACCAGGTCAGCGGCCAGCTGGTCTACTACCCGACCGTCACCCGCGAACCGTACCGCAACCGTGGCCGTATCACCGACCTGATCAACAGCGGCCAACTGTTCAGCGACCTCGGCCTGCCGCCGCTCGACCCGGAACATGACCGGGCGATGATCTGCGGCAGCGCGGCCATGCTTGACGAGACCTCGGCGCTGCTCGACGCGCGCGGCTTCGAGATCTCGCCCCACCTCGGGGTGCCGGGCCACTACGTGGTCGAGCGGGCGTTCGTCGAGCGCTGACCAGGAGGCCGTCGCGGCCCTCGACGGCGGGTGCGGGAACGACCTACCGCCGGATCCCGCCAGTCCTCTCCCTGGGGGTCGGGCTTCAGCCCGACGCGGCAGATGTCGGACTGAAGTCCGACCCACAGTCGCGCCCTGCAAAACTCGAACCGGTTTTTTGTAGGTCGGGCTTCAGCCCGACGCGCCGCACACGAGCGTACCGGTCAAGGCCGAGGGGCCACGGCCGCCAATAATTGTTCGTGCAAGCGTTGCGCGCACTCCGCCGCCGGCATCGGCTCGTGGACGTGGAAGCCCTGGATGCCGTCGCACGCGTGGGTGCGCAGGAAGTCGGCCTGTTCCACCGTCTCGACGCACTCGGCGATGACCGTCTGACCCAGGCTCCGGCCCAGTGTGATGAGGGCCTCCGTCTGACGCTTGCCTTCAGCGCTACGCATGACTTCCTGGATGAATGAGCCGTCGATCTTGATGGTGTCGAACGCAAACGGCTTCAGTGTGGAAAGCGCGGTATAGCCCATGCCGAAATCATCGATGGCCAGCCGGACGCCCATCTGCTTCAGGCCCTGGAGAATTTGCAGCGTCCGCTCCATGTTGCGTATCAGGATGCGCTCGTTGATCTCCAGTTCGAGCCGGCATGGCTCCACGCCGGTCTCCCGCAGGACGCCGGCAATATCCCCGAGCAGATGGTCATCGAGGAACTGACGTGCGGAGAGGTTCACCGCCATGGTCAACGCGGGAAATCCCGCTTTCTGCCAGGCGACGTTCTGCCGGCACGCGGTTTCGAGCACCCAGCGCCCGATCGGCACGATGAGCCCGGTCTCTTCGGCCAGCGGAATGAATTTCATTGGCGCCACCAGGCCGAGGTCGGGATGCTGCCAGTGCAGCAGCGCCTCCATGCCGGTGATGCGCTCGCTGTTCAGATCCAGCTTGGCTTGGTAATAGAGCAGGAACTCGTCATTTTGCAGGGCGTTGCGCAGGCTCGATTCCAAGGCGAGATGTTCGAGCGCGTCGGTGCTCAGCTGTTCGGAGTAGAACTGGAAATTGTTTTTTCCCTTTTCCTTGGCATGGTACATCGCGATGTCGGCGTTCTTCATCAGTGTCTGCTCGTCCTCACCATCGTTCGGAAAGAGGCTGATGCCGATGCTGACCGTGATGCGGTACTCGTGCCCGACCAGGGTGTACGGCTTGCCGACCTCCGCCAGGATCTTTCTGGTGACCGGGACCGCCTGCGTTGCATGGGCGATTTCGGGCAGCAGGATGACAAACTCGTCACCCCCCAGGCGGGCGATGACGTCGCTGTCACGTATGCATCCGCGCAAGCGCCTTCCTACCTCCTGCAGCAGTTCGTCGCCGGCCTTGTGGCCGAGCGTGTCGTTGATGGTCTTGAACCGGTCGAGGTCGAGGAACAGCAGTGCCAGGCATCTCTCGTAACGGCGTGCCTGGTGCATTCCCTGGACCAGCAGCCGGCTGAAGAAGGCGCGATTCGGCAGGTCCGTGAGGCTGTCGTGATAGGCGAAGTATTCGAGTCGCTTGGCATACGCGACCTGCTCCTCGGCGACGCGCGCGCGCGCTTTCTGGAGCTGCCAACTCAACCGGCCGATCAGTGCGATGAGGGCGACCAGAAGTGCGCTGGCTGCTGCTGCGCGCCCCAGATAGGTGCGGACGAGAGCCTTGGCTTGGGCAAGTTGTTCCGTATCGGAGAGGCCGACGACAATGGCGAGCGGGAACTCGAAAAGCTTCCTGGCCGTCGTGTAGCGGCGCACACCGTCCCAGCCGTTGACCTTGACTTCGATTGCGTCGGACGCAGTATCTATAGCCCGGTCCGGAACCAGTGACCGGTACTCGATCGCATCGCCGGCGTAGACGACGTCATCGGTGCGCCGTACCCGAAAGATCCCGTCCGTGCCCACCAGGCCGAGCATCCCGTGCTTCCCCAGGGCGTCCGGATCGTAGCCGCTGACGAAATAGCCGGCATGGACCGACACCATCACGCTGCCCCCGAACCCCCCGTCGGCTGCCTCGAGCCTGCGGCTGAAGTGCAGCCGCCACTCGTCGGTCTCCGGGTGGAATCGGGGCAGGCCGATGACCATGCCCCGATCCTCGCGGGTGCGCTGGAAGAAGTCGCGCGCAGCCACGCTCTCCATGGCGGCAGGTTGGGTGGTGGCGATGATCTCGCCGTCGGCGTCGGCAATGCTGACGGTGAACAGGAACTCGTGTGGCAACAGTCCACTCGCACCCATCTCTCGCAGCACCGCGTGTGCGGGAGCGGTGCGCAGGTTGTAGCGGACCTGTAGCAACGTCTGGTCGATCACGTTCAGTGCGCCCACCATCTGGGCCTCGTAGGTGTCCGTCAGGTCAGCCGTCAGCGCCGCGGCGGCACGCTGTCCCGCGGCGTGTTCATTGGCGGCAAGGTACAGGGTCGTGCTCCAGATCACGGCCAACACGAGCACGGCGATGGCGCTGAACAGCACGGGCGGTTCGGGCAGTCGGTGCAGCCAGCGCTGCACCAAGGTGGGTGTGGCCGGCACGGCCGGCGTGTCCTCTGCTCGGTCGTCCGGGCTATTCAATGGGTACGATCCGGAGGCGGATATCTACGTGACCGGAATCGACGTAGCCGATGGTGTTGGGGTTTTCGGCCACGATCTCGGCCGTGGCGCTGTCGTTTGGAACGGCCTTGGGCGGCTGACCGCGGCCGGTAAAGATGAGCCTCGACCAGTGTGCCTTGATCAGCGCCGTCGACCGTCCGATGTAATCCCGGTAGAAGAGGTCGTGTGCGGCCGAGCCGAACGCCTGGTCGATCGGGACCACCGGGTCGCCGTTCGGTAAGCGGTTGCTCCGGCCCAGGTAGATGTCTGCGAGTTGTGCGCGGGTCAGCGCGCTCACCGGGCTTTGCGCCGAGACGATCACCACCACTTCGGCCGACGCCGTGCCGAGCGCGAGACTCAGGACCAGCACGCATCCGACGACTGTTATGCGCTTTGACCTGGCCATTGCCTCAGAACACGAAGTCGACGGTGGCACTGAACAGGGAGGCCGTCCCCCCGCGGCGAAAGCCCGGCTGCTCGTTGACCAGGACGCCCGCCGATCCAGCGTCCAGGTTGAGGTGGTCGAACTGCACTTTCAGGGCAAAATTGCGGGCAAAATCCCAGCGCACGCCCAGCGACAGGCTTTGCTGTTCCGGCGCACTCCCCAGGAGTCTGTTCAGGGTCGCATTGAGCGCAGCGGCCTGCGCCGCACGCGGTGGTGGCAAGCCGGCCACGGCCAGACCCGGGTCCGAGGTGACCGTCTCGACGCGTGCCCGGGCCAGGGTGATATACGGGGTGACGGACCCGAAGCGGTAGCCGCCGGTGAGGTACCAGGCACGCTTGTCCCCGATAAATGTACGACTGCTGGACCGCGCCCACTCGCCCATCACGAACCAGTCACCCGGGTCGTAGCGTGCGCCGACACGCATGATCTCCAGGTGCTTGCCGTCGGCGTCGTAGCGCTCGGCGAGGGCGGCACCCTGGGGACCGAACTGCACGATGGCGTCGAACAGCGGCTGAGCCTCTTCGATAGTCACGCGCGTGCGGGTGTAGCCGGCAAACAGGGTCAGGGGGCCGCGTTCCAGGGTATCGGTCACGGTTACGCCATCCCGCGCCCTGACCTTGCCCCCGCTGGCGGTGGTGACGTCCTTGCGACCGTAGTTGCCGCTTAGGGTATTCGTGGCCTCGCCGAAGTGGGTGCGGTAGGTCACGTCGATGCCGTCATTGCTGCCTACCGGTACCAGGCGATAGACCTCCACAGGAGGGCGAACCCAGGGGATCGCATACCCCACTTTCCGGTATTCCGACACCATGAAGATCGGTAGCACGATGCGACCGGCGCGCACGCTCCAATCCGGCGTGATGTCGAACTTGAAGTTGGCCCATTCGACGAGCGGCGAGTAGCTGTCGTCGTGACGCTGTTCGGCAACGACCTGTACGACACCGGAAAGCCGAGGAGTCAGGTTGGTGGTCAGCTGCAGCCCGAGCCGGCTGTCGACCTCGAAGCTCCAGTCTCGGGTGTGGCCGGCGCCGTCGGAGGCGAAAATGTTGGGAACGAAGTCTGCCTGGTCCTCGTCGGAATGGATCACCCCGACCGTGCCGAAACCGTTGAACAGCAGGTTGGGCGTCTCCGTGGCCTGCGCACCTGCGGCAGTGGCATGCAGCAGCAGTGCCACCATGACCGCAACACTCTGCTTTCCCTGCATTGTGTGGACCCTCCGTGGGAGTGTACCGGTTGGTGGCACAGTCTCGAAATCCGCGAATTCCCGTGTTCCCCCTGGGTTGGCGGCTCGCGGGCAGCCCATCTGCGTGCAGGGTGCTGCGCAGTGGAGGATGCCACCGGGTTCAGGATGTACAAGGGTTGGGGTCCAGCGGCGGCGACTTTGGTCGCTACTTCAAAGGCCCACGCAACTCACCCGCCTGAGAGTCGGGGGCACTCTCACGGCAATTATAGATCATCGGCCGACCTCGCTTATCACTGTTAAAAACAATGAATTACTTGCTGGATGTCGCTTCGGAGAGCCGCCGCTGCGTGGTGAATTTCCCTCTGGCGGTGAGTGCAAATGGAAACGCCGAGCCGTGATTGGCTCGACGTCTTGATTGATGGCGGAGAGAGAGGGATGATTCGGCGCTGTGCGCCTCACCCCTGCGGGGCCGCCGTCGCGTTGCGACGACGTTCAACCCGGCTGCGCCGGGTTGTCGAACCCTCTGTCGGGTTCAAATCCCTCTGGAGGTGGGTGCAAATGGAAACGCCGAGCCGGGGTGGGCTCGGCGTTTCTTCTTGTGGCGGAGAGAGAGGGATGATTCGGCG